>WNGB01013266.1_pt1 | contig 11113 bp, 7 predicted proteins | sample 5400681 | NCBI WGS metagenome assembly WNGB01 (sample SAMN13153367, study PRJNA577476) | soil metagenome | isolation source: 115 cm soil or saprolite under grassland replicate 2 | place: USA:California | collected 2016-06-15 | reverse complement strand
TCGGGAGGTGATGGATTTGCTCGCGCTCCTGATCTCGGAGCGGATCGTATTGCTCTACTCGCCCTCCGGCGCCGGAAAGACCTCGCTCATTCAGGTTGAGCTGATCCCGAAGCTCGAAGAGGAGGAGTTCCAGGTTCTGCCGATTATGCGGGTCAACCACGATCCGCCCGCACACACTGGGCAGGAGGGCACCCTATTCGACGCGCTCTTCCTCGAGAAGCTTTTGGAACTGGAGCAAGCTGCCACACAGGGACGGCATGAGAAGTTGCCCAATCGTTATATTTTTAGCCTGCTCCTCTCGCTGCAGGCGCGGCTCCCGCCGGAGCAGCAGACACCCGCGCGCACACTGGCCTTCATGACCATGGTCGACTATCTTGATCGGCACGCGACGGTCGATGCATCAGACACCCTGGTGTTGATCTTCGATCAATTCGAGGAAATCCTGACCTGTGACCCAACCGACCATGCGGCGAAAACCGAGTTCTTCGCCCAGGTCGGTGCGGCGCTGCGCAACCGCCGGCGTTGGGCGCTGTTTGCGCTACGCAAGGATTACCTGGGCGGGCTGGAACCATACCTTCACCACATCCCCACCGAGCTCGGCACCACCTTCCGCCTGGACTTCCTGGGGCCGGCCGCCGCGCGCACCGCGATACAGCAGCCGGCGCAGCAGGCTGGCGTCGTCTTCACCGATACCGCAGCTGAGAAGCTCGTCGACGATCTCCGCCGGGTGCGGGTGCAGCGTCTGGATGGCACTACCGGAGAGCGGTTTGGCCAGCATGTCGAGCCGGTGCAGCTTCAGGTGGTCTGCCGCCGCCTGTGGGATAAGCTTCCCATGAATGCCTTGCAGGTGGTGGAGAAAGACCTCGAAGAGGTTGGGAATGTCGACAGCGCCCTGGCCGATTACTATGCTGAGCAAGTAGCGGCTGCGGCGCGCCAAACCGGAGTGAGCGAGCGCGGCATCCGCGACTGGTTCAACGACCGCCTGATCACCGAGTAGGGGTTTCGACGACAGGTGTTGTGGGACACGAACAGCAGCGAAGGATTGAACAGCCGAGTTGTTTCGCTGCTTGAAGAAGCCCATCTGGTGCGGATAGAGCAGCGCCGCGGCCCGTTCTGGGTAGAGTTGACCCACGACCGGCTGATCGAGCCGATTCGCACGAACAACGCGATCTGGCGCGAAGAACACCTGCAGGTGTTTCAGCACCGGGGCTGCTCAGTGGAAGCGCCAGGGCCGCCCTGAGACCCTACTGTTGGGCCGCAAGGATCTGATCAACGCCGAGTTCTGGGCCGGCGCGCATGACGCCGAGATGACCGATAGTGAGCGCGCCTTCCTGCGCGCCAGCCAGCAAGCTTACGTGGTCGCGAAACAACGGCGTCGCTTCCGCCGAACTATTAGCTCCTTGAGCGGCATCGCCATAACTATCGGTCTCATTGCAATCACCGCGCTCTATTTCCTGTCCCGTTCGGCAGAGCAAGTAGCACAGCTCGAAAATCTCTCGCCAGTTTCACTCTAGCCAGTTGGCCGTGCAGGCAGGCACCTTTTTGGATAGCCAGCCTGACCTGGCGTTGTTGCTAAGTCTGGAGGCATACCAGGTGTACGACAGCGTAGAGACTCGGAGTAGTCTCCTGTCGGCCCTGGAATCGAGACTCCAGGTCTCCGCTTTCTTGCGTAGCCAGACCGATGGCGTGACGGGAGTCAGCTTCAGCCCGGATGGCAAGCTCCTGGCCTCCAGCAGCGCCGACGACACCATCATCCTGTGGGACGTGGTCGCGCATCAGCGGCTCGACCCACCACTCGCCGGGCATACTGACGGCGTCTGGAGCATCGCGTTCAGCCCGGACGGCAAAACCCTGGCCTCCGGCAGCGCCGACAACACGATCATCCTGTGGGACGTGGCCGCGCGGAAGTTGTTCAACCCGCCAATCAGCGGGCATACCGGCGCGGTCGGCAGCATAACCTTCGCAGCTGCAGGTACGCTGCTGGCATCGGTGAGCACGAACCGAACCCTGATCCTATGGGATGCGAGCGTCGAGTCGTGGAAAGCCCGCGCTTGCCGTATCGCGAACCGTAACCTGACGCAAGATGAGTGGAACCGATTCATTGGGCCGGATACGTCATACCGTCGCACGTGCGACAGCCTGCCACCCGGCGCAGGCCGGTAGTGTCGCCAAGTTCCATGGTGGACGTTTGGCACGTGAACCTGTTCTCCATAGGACTTACGCAAACTACGTATTTATTCCCCTTTGTAGATTATTTTCGCCCCGCAGGGCGAAAATAATCTACAAAAGAAGGAAAGTACCATGCTGCCGCAGGCTAGAATTGCTTTTGGGTACGTCCTACTCCAGTATCCTCGTCCGAACATAGGAGACGTGAATGGCAGCCCAAACCGGCTATGCTGATCTGAAAATCCGCCCAAAACGTGCGGCATTCGCTGATGACAGCTTTTATGATCTTTTTAATCAGGTTGCTGATGTGATGTCCAAGATGCGCGGCTTGGCTATTGACAACGCACGACATATAGATGATATTACACTTGAGCGGGTGATGGAGCTCTGGGAAATGCTTGAGTACAGCTTCGGCATACTCTTGTGCGCGCAGCAGCAGCCGAACGAAACGGTGAAGGAGCGGGCGAAGCGCATGTTGGGCACCTCACGCGCTGCGAAATCGTGTCTGGATATTATCGAACTGCCGCGCATGGATGATACAGTTTTCTTCAACCATGTCTTCGATGCGTGGTTAGAGGCGATTAACGCGGAGCTATCGCCGAAGCTCGTGGAGAGTCGCCCACAGGTTATCGCTAAAGCATGTTTGGTGACGGCTGGCGACTGGATTCGACTCACCAGTCTAACGAATGATCTCACACGCGAGTTGGAGGTGCAAAACCGAAACCCGCCCTGATCTCAGAGGAGATCGCCAATCGAGTCTTTGCGCGACGGATGAAAATCCTCGAGACGCTCGAGGAAAAAGCTGAAATGTTCAAAAATACTTCCCCCGATCACTCCACCGGCGGCAGCAACATATCCCACCACAGCCGTCCCTCGCGCTTCTGCTTGATGTCCACGTGGATATGCTTGATCTGGGTGTACTCCAGCAACCCGTAGATGCCATGCTCGCGGCCGACGCCGCTCTGCTTGTAGCCGCCGAACGGCGCGTGCGGGAGAATGAGGTGGTGATCATTGATCCAAACCGTGCCGCTGCGAATTCGCTTGGCTACCTCGATCGCAGCTTGCAGATCGCGCGACCAGACTGCCGCGCCCAGGCCGTAGATCGTGTCGTTCGCCATCTGGATCGCCTCGGTGAGGTTCTTGTAAGGGATGACCGCCAGCACCGGCCCGAAGATCTCTTCTTGCGCCAGGCGGCTGCTGTTGCGCACATTCGCGAAGATCGTCGGCTCGACAAACGGTGCGCGCTCGAAGCCTGGCACGCGCGCGGCCTGCCCACCGGTCGCCAGCGTCGCGCCCTCGGCCTTGCCGAGCTCGATGTACTGCATCACCGCCGCGCGCTGCTTCTCCGACACCAGCGGTCCCATGTCGGTCTCCAGATCCAGCGGGTTGCCCAGGCGCAGCCCTCGCGCGCGCGCCACCAGCCGCTCCACGAATTCGTCGTGCAGCGCTTCGGGCACGAAGCAGCGCGTGCCGGACTCGCAGCTCTGGCCGCCGTTGAAGAACACGCCGAATAGCACGCCGTCGGTCGCCAGCTCCAGGTCGGCGTCGGGTAGCACCAGGCTGGGCGATTTACCGCCCAGCTCCAGCGTCACCCGCTTGACTGTTTCGCTGGCCAGCTGCATCACCCGCCGCCCGACCTCGGTCGAGCCGGTCAGGGAAACTTTGTCTACGCCGGGGTGGCGCGCGATCGCCTCGCCGACCTCGGCGCCGGGGCCGGTGACCAGGTTGACCACGCCGCGCGGCAGCAGGCCGCTCGCATGGATCAGCTCGAACAGCCGGATCGCGGTCAGCGGGGTATACGATGCCGGCTTCAGCACCACCGTGTTGCCGGCCGCCAGTGCGGGAGCCAGCTTCCACGCGACGAATAGCAGCGGGTAGTTCCAGGCCAGGATCTGGCCGCACACGCCGATCGGCTCGCGCCAGACAAAATTCCAGCTGACCGAGGGCATGTCGGTCCAGGGCAGCGGCTCATAGGGGTGCTTGCGGGCCAGCTCGGCGAAGGTGCGGAAATGCTCTATCGCCATCGGCACATCCACGAACATCGATTTGCGCAGCGCCACGCCCAGGTTGCGCGACTCGATCTCGGCCAGCTCGTTACTTTGCCCCTCCATCAAGTCGGCGATCGCGTGCAGGATGCGGGCGCGCTCGTGCGGCGCGGTATGCGGCCACGGCCCGCTATCGAAGGCTGTTCGCGCCGCCAGCACTGCCCGATCGACATCCTCGATACCGCCGTTGGCAGCATAGGCCATCGGCTGGCCGAGCGCCGACTCATTCACCGGAATTGTCGCGCCATCGGCGGCGTTACTCCAGCGCCCATCGATATACAGCCCATAGCGGGGCAGGTCGTCGCTTCGCTCTGAAGTCATAGCAATTACTCCTAGTCAAGCGTTCCATCTTCGTTTTGCCTGCCCCCTTCGGCAAGCTCAGGACGTGGCTTCGACGGGCTCAGGATGTTCGGCAGCAGGGTACTTCTCATTTCATCTATGTTTCGTTTTTCGCTCGCAGAGCGAAAAACGAAACACAGTAAGAAGGTAAAGTACCACCAGTTTCACTCACTGACGCGGAACATACGTAAAAATCGTGTCGCGGAACGCCAGTTTATAATGCCCGTGGATAGCCGCCAGCATCTCGGGCGTCCAGCGGCCGGTCGCATCGACACTGCTGCGATCGAGGTTGACGGGCAGTAGGATCGCGCTGAAGCGGCGCTCGGCGATCTCCTGGAGCAGGCCACGCTGATCCCACACGCCGCTGATTGCTGCCGGCCCCATAGTCGATGGATCATCGTAGCGTAACGGCCGACCGGCTGCGTACAACAGCCCCACATCGTCGGCCAGCACCTCGCCGGGGGTCGCGCGGATGAAGGCGATGTAGCGAGCGGGCGGGTCATCGGGCGCCAATTCGCCGATATACCACTGCTGCGGCCGGTAGGCCAGCCCAATCTGGGTGGCCAGCAGCACCAGAATCGCGCCTGAAAAGATCCACGAATAGCGCAAATACGACGAATTGGTGGTCGATATACGTGGAAATTCGCGAACGTTCGCCGATCGCAGTAGTTCGGCCACCCAGCCGGCGGCGATGCCAGTGCTGAGCGCCAGCGCCAGCAGGTATTCGAGCAGGTGGTTGTGGTTCGCGCCTGTCTCTCCGGCGCCCAGCAGCGAGATCGGCACGACTAGCGCATAGCAGGCCGGAATCAACGCGCGCCTCGTCTGAACGGCGCGGATCAGCACCAGTAGCGCTAGCACGATCGCCGGCAGATACGGCATCAGGAGCGCCACGAACTTGCCGAGCAACGCCGCCGACCACCATTCGCTGCGGTGCAGCCCCCAGACATGTGCGGTATACTGCCCGGCTGTCATCAGATCGAGCAGCGCCCAGATGCCCAGCGCGAGCGCAAAGTAGCTCAGCCCATAGATCAACGTCCGCCAGCGCATCGGCAAGCGCCCGATGTAGCCCGCGCGCTTGCCGGCGCCGTAGAACGCCCGCAGATCGCCGATCAGCAGCGCCAGCCCAGTGCCTAGTGGGGCCATGACATCGGTCTGTTTGGTAAAGAAGGCCAGGACGAAGCAGAGCGCGACCCAAAACCAGGGTGAGAACCAAGAACCAAGAACCGAGAACCACCTCCACACGACAGGTTCTCGGTTCTTGGTTCTTGGTTCTGAGTGTTCGTCGGTCGTCAAGTGAACAGCGAGATACAGCCCCAGCGCCGTCCATAGGAGCGCGGTCAGGTCGGGCTTGACGCGGGTGGCCCACAGGAGCACCGGCGGCGCGCTCAGAAATAGGCTCATGCCAAGCAAACCACCCAGCCAGGTTCCCCCCGCACGTCGCACGATCAGCACGATCAGTGCCGCGACGCCGAGCGCGGCCGTCAGCGAGAGCAGCCGGCCGCCCCAGAACACATGCGGGCCGGCAATGTTATCGGCCAATCCAAGCAGCAGTGGGTGCAGCGGCGGGTAGGGCGCCGATACAAAGCGCGAGCGAGTAAGTGGCTGGTACAGCTGATCGCCCGCCCAGAGCAGCCGCGCCTCGTGCAGCAGCGTGCCTTCTAGCCCATCGTGCGGGTAAGGGTAGCGCAGCAGCGCCAGCAGCCGTGCGGCAGCGCTCCACAGCAGCGGCAGCGCCAGCAGCGCCAGCAGCGCCAGCGCGGCTGTTCCGGCGGCATCGCTCAGGGCGTGTGCCTTCGCGCGAGCGTTCGATTGTGGGGTGGCGTTGGACATTAGGCGCTATGCTACCGCAAGCGGCGGTGGAATGCAACCAGGGGAGGCGCTGTCAACAGATTTGTGGAGCGGATTGATCGGATTGCATGCCGCGAATCCGTTCTCAAAATCCGCTGACCGCACATTCGATCACGTACCATTGATATTCAGCGCGCCGAACATCACCGTGCTATAACCAGGGTCGGCCCAGTCCGACCATTGGTACGGCCGGTGCAGCGCTAGCGGCCCTAAGTAGGCCGGCGCGTGCCAGTAGGCGTAGGCGATCTCCCAGCCAGAGCGATTCGAGTAATCCACGCAATGGTCGGGCGTATATGGCCAGGTACAAGCGCCGCTGTTCGCATTGACCACCTGCGCCGCCAGGAAATCCCAGCCGTTCTTCAGCCCGACGCCGCGCGGGGTGCGATAGCTGTAGAGCGATCCATCGCCTTGCCGACGCAAAATCTCAGCGAAGACGGTCTTGAGGCTCAGCGCGCCCTGGTTGTACGACAGACCGGCGCTACCGCGGCGGTTCTCCTCGGCCAGCGAGCCGTCCGGCAGCATGCCATACTGCCAGCTGCCGTCACTCTGTCGCACGCCATCGAGCATGGTTTTCCAATCGGCGATCGCCGCGTTACGCTCGCCCGGCAGGTTTGCATAGACGGCAATGCTGAGCCGCAGCAGGTTGCCGGCGTCGGCCCAGTTGTTCGTGCGCGTGGCCGCCAGCTTGCCCTGCGGCAGCGCGACGCTCACGAGCACGGCCGTGAGCTTCTGGCGATCGGCTGCCGTCCAGCCGGGCGCGCCATCGAGCAGCTCGGCCCCCCAGATCAGCGCTGGCGCGAAGCGACTCCAATCCAGTTGGGCCTGGTCGTCGCCCGCGTCGATCTGCACCAGGGTGTTCGACCAGACGTGGATGAAATCGGCCGCCTTCGCGCTGTAGCGCGGGTCGCCGGTTAACCAGTACGTCATTGCCAACACAAAAGCGCCTTCAGATGCCTGATTCAGGCATGTATCGCCCGCGCTGGTGGTGTAAAGTGCCACAGCGCAGGGCTTGGCCGACAGTGCCTGATCGGCGTGTTGTAGCAGCGATTTGACCGCGCTGCGGCTAGGTTCGGCGCCGCGATCGGCCTGTGCTTTGGTTATCGCCAGCTGCGCCGGCGTGGTCACGATACCGAAAGGGGCAAGCGGATGCATGATCATTGCGATATACATCTTTTGCGGGGCCTGGAGCGCGCTGATACGTGATTGCTGGTTGGGGGCGCCGGCCGGCGAGAATGCGGTTGCCCGCGCGGCACCGCCTGTCTGTAAAATACCGAGTGCCGGGCTGACCACGAACGCTATCAGACCCACAGTGACGGCACGCGCGAAACGGCTTGGCTGGGTCACGAAGAGCTCCTCTCGTCACAGTGGGGTTGATGATTGCTCGCGCTCATGCCAAACGGCAACGCCGTTTGGCATGAGCGTGGAAAGGAATAAGAACCACTGTGACGGGGTTCAATGCTATCATAACGTGCGCTTAACATCAATGACAGAACGGCCAAATCAGGTAACAAATTCATCACAGATAATCAGTAGCATTTGCGCTGATCTTGTGGTATACTACGTGCGTCCCACCTGATTGCGGCTATTGCCGTCTAGGTGCCACGCCATTATGATCACCACAAAGCACATCCTCTTGAGCTGTGCTGATGTATGTGGCTGAGTGATAGGTAACGATGCTCGCGTATGCCAGCCGTGAGGCTGCAAAAACGCCAAGCATTCAGTTTTCTGGCGCGCCCTGCCGAAATGATGCGCGCCGGGCCACCATAATGTCGCGGTTGTGCCGCGGAACAGTGATTGCTAAGTTTCCACCCGAGGAATAAAGCTCGCACCCGCACGACGTTTCCCACAATGCGCCCGCGTATTGGCTGACAGGAGTTACGCGGTCGCCGCAAGATCGGCTGTGGCCTGGCGGTTGCCTTAGCATTTCTCAGCCATTCGATCTGTCGGTGGTATTCTTTTGGCGAGAGGTTTGGCGGGGTGCGATCTCCCGCGAAACTTCACTTCTGTTGTTGGCGTGCGGCGGAGCCATGCCGTCAGCAGAATGGGCTTGTTGGAACGGCTCGGCCACTTCAATATTCACCCACGCTATTACTCCTGTCATTGATGTCATTCGGCGGTATGAACGATATCTACTGGTTGTATTTTTCGCGAAAAAGGAAATTGCATTGAGAGCAGAACGGTTACAGAAAGTGCTGGCGAGTGCCGGCATTGCCTCGCGGCGCGACTGCGAGGAATTGATCAGCGCCGGCCGCGTGTCGGTTAACGGCAAGGTTGCGCTTGTGCCAGGCACGCGCGTCGACCCCGAGCAGGACGAGATCGTTGTCGATGGGCGGCCAATCGGGCAGATCAGCCCGCGCACCTACGTCATGCTGAATAAGCCCGCCGGTGTTGTGTCCACCGCCGACGATCCGCAGGGCCGACCGACAGTGGTTGAGCTGGTCGATCTACCACAGCGGCTATTTTCAGTTGGCCGGCTGGATTACGACAGCGAAGGCCTACTGCTGATGACCGACGACGGCGAGCTGACCCAGCGGCTAACGCATCCCAGCTATCAGATCGAAAAAGAGTATCGTGCGCTGCTCGATCAGGCGCCCTCGCCCGATGCCATTCGTGAGTGGCGCAGCGGTGTGCTGATGGATGGTGTGCCGACCGCGCCGGCCTGGGTTGATGTGCTCGAGCGCGGCGAAGATGGCGTGTGGGTGCGCGTGGTACTGCACGAAGGCCGCAAGCGCCAGATCCGCGAGGTGGCCAAGCTGCTTGGCTATGAGGTTCTGCGCCTGATCCGCGTGCGCGAAGGGCCGATTGTGCTGGGCGACCTGCCTGCCGGTGAGTGGCGCGCCCTGACCGATGAACAGGTCGAGACGCTCTGGTCGCATGTCGGCGGACGCGAATCCGAGCCGCCCGCCGACACCGCCGACGGTCGCTCTGCCAGCCGGCAGGATGCCACGCTAGCGGTCGGGGCAGCGTCGGGAGCCGACACAACGCGCCGCCGCCGGGAGCGCCCGACGGCCGGCGGCGCACGCCGAACGGCACGCCCAAGCGCGCCACAGACGGGATCGGAAGAATCGGTTGCTGGTGGAGAAGAGCCGAAAGCTCAGCCGCGTGCCGTGCGACCGCGGCCAGTGGGTGGCGATCGACCAGTGCCGCGCCGCGATACGCGATCCTATGAGGATCGTGGGCCACAGGACGATCGCGGCCCACGCCGCGACGATCGCCCGTTCGATAACCGTGGACCACGCCGCGACGATCGCCCGTTCGATAACCGTGGCCCTCGACCGGACAATCGCCCGTTCGATAACCGTGGGCCACGCCGCGACGATCGCCCGTTCGATAACCGTGGGTCACGGCAGAATGATCGCCCGTTCGATAACCGTGGGCCACGGCAGAATGATCGCTCGTTCGATAACCGTGGGCCACGGCAGAATGATCGCCCGTTCGATAACCGTGGGCCACGCCGCGACGATCGCCCCACCGACAATCGCGACCCCCGACCGAACAATCGCCCGTTCGATAACCGCGGGCCACGCCGCGACGATCGCCCATTCGAAACCCGTGGGCCACGCCGCGATGATCGCCCGTTCGATAACCGTGGGCCACGCCGCGATGATCGCCCATTCGAAACCCGTGGCCCGCGCCGCGACGATACACGTGGCGCGCTGCGCGATGCTACGAATCGCGAGCGCCCGCGCACTGAGCAGCCGGATGCGAATGCGAACACGCGTGGAGATATCCGGCCCGATCCAGGCAACGAGCGCTTGCCGGATCGTAACTTCCGCGAAGAGAAGCGCGGCCCGGGGCGCGAGTGGCACGAGCGCTCGGAGCAGGAGAAGCGCGAACGTCCGGCTATGCGTGTCTCGCGACCACGCTTTGGCGATCGGAGCGGCGCCACCAAGCGTGTCGGCTTCCCGTTCCGCCCGCGACCACCGCGCGACGACGAGGATAAGCGCTAGAGCGCTGGCCCTTTTACAACAATAGGTCGTACCCAAGTGGGAGGTTTGGAGGGACACAGTTCCTCCAAACCTCTCTTTTTTGTGCGGTATGCATAACAAAGGCGCGCACATCTTCAATTCTTTGTGTATCGTTTTCGCCCGCAGGGCGAAAACGATACACAGTAAAAGTACCATTATGTCGTGCCGCGCCGCGAGAAATCCGCTGTCCAGTAGTGGTGGTTGCCGGTCGAGTCATCGGCTGCGTAGCAATAGCCAGCGCCGACCTCACGCTGATCCACATCCAGGATATTGCGACGATGCCAGCCTTGAGGAGGCTCATCCATCCATAGCGCAACAGTCGCGGCCGGATCGGCCACTCCGGCGGCTATGTTTTCGCTCGGCCATTCCCAGGGCGGCGTCGCGCCATCTAAGCGCTGCGCCAGCGTGCGCCCCTCGGAGGATTCATGCGAGATCAGACCGTGGCTGGCCAGATCGCAGCTATGCGCGCGTGCCGCGCCGCTGAGCTCGGGGCTATACTGATAGGGCGGCAGGCCATTTGCCGCGCGTACCTGGTTGATTGTAGCCACTAATAGTGCCTCCAGCACTGCCGGGTCGTCGCTAAGCGTGGCAGTGGCTTCTGCCCACGCGGGCGCGGCGGTGGCATCGAGCGAGGATAAAGGTGTATCTGTCGATCGTGCTGTCGGCGCGCTCGTAGCCGCGCTACGAGTAGGCGACAAAAGCGACGGTGTGGGTGTCAGCGGAATGACTCGGTTCGCTACCGGCTGC
>WNGB01023480.1_pt1 | contig 11114 bp, 11 predicted proteins | sample 5400681 | NCBI WGS metagenome assembly WNGB01 (sample SAMN13153367, study PRJNA577476) | soil metagenome | isolation source: 115 cm soil or saprolite under grassland replicate 2 | place: USA:California | collected 2016-06-15 | reverse complement strand
AATCCCCTTGATGCGGCCCTTGTGCGCCTTGCGGAATTTGGTGCGCATCGGTTGCAGCATGGCTTTTCGCCTTTCTTAGTCCCTTGCCAGCGGAGCACTCACGGCGCGTCGCGACGGGGACGCCCGACCTCGCCTTCCGCCATCTTCTTGTCCTGCGCCATCGGATCGTGTTCCATGATCTCTCCCTTGAAGATCCAGACCTTTACGCCGCAGGTGCCATAGGTGGTGAAAGCCGTGGCCACGCCGTAATCGACGTCCGCGCGCAGCGTGTGCAGCGGCACGCGGCCCTCGCGATACCATTCCATGCGCGCGATCTCCGCGCCGCCGAGGCGGCCCGAGCAGTTGATGCGGATACCGCCGGCGCCGAGCCGCATCGCCGACTGCACGGCACGCTTCATGGCGCGGCGGAAGGCCACGCGGCGCTCCAGCTGTTGCGCGATCGATTCGGCGACGAGCTGGGCATCGAGCTCCGGCTTGCGAATCTCGACGATGTTGATCACGACATCGGACTTCGTGAGCTTGGTGACCTTCTTGCGAAGCTTCTCGATGTCGGCGCCCTTCTTGCCGATGACGACGCCCGGCCGCGCGGATTGAACGGTGACGCGGCACTTCTTGTGCGGCCGCTCGATCACGATCTTCGACACCGCCGCCTGCTTGAGGTCCTTCATCAGCTCCTCGCGGATCTTCATGTCCTCGTGCAGCAACTGGCCGTACTCGTTCTTGCCGGAGTACCAGCGCGAATCCCAGGTGCGGTTGATGCCGAGGCGCAAGCCGACCGGATTGACCTTTTGACCCATTGGTTACCTCTCAAGAAGCCGCGGCCTCGACCTCGCGCACGACGATGGTCAGGTTCGCGAACGGCTTTAAAATGCGGCCGATACGACCGCGACCGCGCGGGTGAAAGCGCTTGATCACGATCGCCCTGCCGACATGGGCCTCGGCGACGACGAGATCGTCGACGTCGAGGTCGTGATTGTTTTCGGCGTTGGCGACCGCCGATTCCAGGCATTTGCGCACGTCGCGGGCGATGCGCTTGCGCGAAAATTCGAGATCGGCCAGCGCGGTCGCCACCTTCTTGCCGCGGATGAGTTGCGCGACAAGGTTGAGCTTCTGCGGACTCACCCGCAGCATGCGGGCGACCGCTTTCGCCTCGTTCTCGGCAAGCGCGCGCTCGCGTGTCTTCTTGCCCATGTCCGTCCTTAACCTTGTGAGCTGCCGCCGGCCGCAGTCGGTGCGGCCGCGGCGGGTGCAGCCGGCGCGCCGGGAACGGCAGGGCCCGCCACGCGTTTCGCCTTGCGATCCGACGAATGGCCGTAAAACATGCGCGTCGGCGCGAACTCCCCGAACTTGTGGCCGACCATCTCTTCGGTCACCAGCACCGGAATGTGCTTCTGGCCGTTGTAGACGCCGAAGGTCAGCCCGACGAATTGCGGCAGGATGGTCGAGCGCCGGCTCCAGATCCTGATCATCTCGTGGCGGCCCGACGAGCGCGACGCCTCCGCCTTCTTGAGCAGATAGCCGTCGACGAACGGACCTTTCCAAATCGAACGCGCCATGATGCCGTCCTCGTTTACTTGTTCCGCGCGTGGCGGCTCGCGATGATGAATTTGGTGGTCGATTTGTTTCTGCGGGTCTTCTTGCCCTTGGTGGGAAAGCCCCACGGCGTCACCGGGTGCCGTCCGCCCGAGGTGCGACCCTCGCCGCCGCCGTGCGGATGGTCGATCGGATTCATCGATACGCCGCGATTGTGCGGCATGCGCCCCATCCAGCGCTTGCGTCCGGCCTTGCCGATCGAAACGTTCATATTGTCGGGGTTCGACACCGCGCCGATGGTCGCCATGCAGCGGCCATGCACCATGCGCTGCTCGGCCGAGTTGAGGCGCAAGATGACGTATTCGCCGTCGCGGCCGACGATCTGGGCATAGGTGCCGGCCGAGCGCGCGATCTGCCCGCCCTTGCCGATCTTGATCTCGACATTGTGCACGATGGTGCCGATCGGGATGCTGCCGACCGGCATGGCGTTGCCCGGCTTCACGTCCACGTGCTCGCCGGAAACGACCGTGTCGCCCTGCGCGAGCCGCTGCGGCGCCAAGATATAGGCGAGCTCGCCGTCCTCGTACTTGATCAGCGCGATGAAGCCGGTGCGGTTGGGGTCGTATTCGATGCGCTCGACCTTGGCCGGCACGTCGAATTTGCGGCGTTTGAAATCGATCTTGCGGTAGGCCTTCTTGTGGCCGCCGCCGCGGAAACGCACGGTGATGCGGCCGCGGTTATTGCGCCCGCCGCTCGAATTCCTGCCCTCGGTCAGCGTCTTCACCGGCGCGCCGCGATGGACGCCGGAACGATCGACCAGGACGAGCTGGCGCTGGCTCGGCGTGACGGGATTGTAGGATTTGAGTGCCATTTCGCTCGCTCCTTACAGACCCGTCGTCACGTCGATCTTGTGGCCCTCTTCGAGGGTCACGATCGCGCGTTTGACCTGCGACTGCTCACCGATTGTTCCCTTGAAGGCTTTGATCTTGCCCTTGCGGAGATGGGTGTTGACGCTCTTGACCTTGACGTCGAACAGCTTCTCGACCGCCTCTTTGATCTGCGGCTTGGTTGCATGCTTGGCGACCTTGAACATCACCTGGTTGCGCTCCGAGGCGAGCGTCGCCTTCTCGGTGATGACCGGCGAGATGATCACGTCGTAATGGCGCGGATCGGTGGTGCTCATTTGAAGCGCGCCTCCAACGCTTCCAGCGCCGACTTGGTCAGCACCAATGTCGGCCGCCGCAGGATGTCGTAGACATTGATGCCCTGCACCGGGAGCACATCGATGTTCGGGATATTGCGCGCGGCGAGGGCGAAATTTGCTTCGAGCTCGGCGCCGTCGATGATGAGCGCGCTGGTGAGCCCGAGCTTGGCGAAGCTCTTTTGCAGTGCGCTGGTCTTACCATCCTTCATGGTCGCCTTCTCGAGCACGATGATGCCGCCGTCCTTGGCCTTGGCGGACAACGCGTGCTTGAGAGCGAGCGCGCGCACCTTCTTGGGAAGATCGATCGCGTGGCTGCGCGGCGTGGGTCCGAACGAGCGGCCGCCGCCGCGGAAGAGATTGACCCGCGCGGGGCCGTGGCGTGCGGAGCCGGTGCCCTTCTGCCGGTATATCTTCTTGCCGGTACGGTTGATCTCGCTGCGATTCTTGACGTCGTGGGTCCCGCGCTGACGCTTGGCGAGCTGCCAGCGCACGCAGCGGTGCAGGATGTCCGCCCTCGGCTCGAGGCCGAAGATCGCGTCCGGCAGTTTGATCGAACCCGCCGCTTTGCCGTCGAGCGACACGATCTTGAGTTCCATGTCACGCACCCCCCTTGTCGGCGGCTTTGCCTTCTTCGGCGGGCGTGGCCTCGGCTTTGCCGGCGGAGGCTGTCGCCTCCGGCAGGCGGAATTTGCCGGGCTTACCTTGAGATTGAGCGTGGTGACGCGCTCGACTCCCATGTGACCCGGCATTTTCTTGTTCTTGAAGGTCTTGCCGGGATCCTGGCGGCCGCCGGTGGAGCCGATCGAGCGATGCGAGATCGACACGCCGTGCGAGGCGCGCAGCCCGCCGAAGTTCCAGCGCTTCATGCCACCCGCAAAGCCCTTGCCGATCGAGGTCCCGGTCACGTCGACAAATTGCCCGACGACGAAGTGATCGGCGGTGATCTCGGCACCGACCGGGATCACATCGCCCTCCTCCACCCGGAACTCGGCGAGCTTGCGCTTGGGCTCGACCTTGGCGACGGCGAAATGGCCGCGCGCCGCCTTGGTCAGGTTCTTGGGTTTGCGGGTACCGGAGCCGAGCTGCAGCGCCACGTAACCGTTCTTGTCCTTGGTACGGTGGGCGACGACCTGGCAATTGGCGAGGCGCAGCACCGTGACCGGCACATGCTCGCCACCGTCTGTAAAGACGCGACTCATCCCCACTTTCTGTGCGATCACCCCGGAACGCATGTTTGGTGTCCTATCTCTCTGGTCCGCTCGGCTCAGAGCTTGATCTCGACGTCGACGCCCGCGGCAAGATCGAGCTTCATCAACGCATCCACCGTCTGCGGCGTCGGATCGACGATATCGAGCAGGCGCTTATGCGTGCGCATCTCGAACTGCTCACGGCTCTTCTTGTCGATGTGTGGCGAACGGTTGACCGTGAACTTCTCGATCCTCGTCGGCAGCGGGATCGGGCCGCGCACCTGCGCGCCGGTGCGCTTGGCGGTCGCTACGATCTCGCGCGTCGACGCATCGAGGATGCGGTGATCGAACGCCTTGAGCCGGATCCGAATATTCTGGCCGTTCATGGTTTCTCCGATGGCGGCGAGTTGCGAACGTCAGAGACAGGGGACGAACGCGCCATCCCGCTCCCGGTATCTGTCCGTCCCGCGTCGTCGGTCCTCCGTCGCCTGTTACTCGGTTATGCTGACCACCACGCCGGCGCCGACGGTTTTGCCGCCCTCGCGGATGGCAAAGCGCTGCTTCTCTTCCATCGCGATCGGCGTGATCAGCTCCACGTCCATGGTCGCGTTGTCGCCCGGCATGATCATCTCCGTGCCCGCAGGCAGCGTGCATTGCCCGGTCACATCCGTGGTCCGGAAGTAAAACTGCGGACGGTAGTTGTTGAAGAACGGCGTGTGCCGGCCGCCCTCCTCCTTGGTCAGGATATACGCCTCAGCCTTGAACTTCTTGTGCGGCTTCACCGAACCCGGCTTGCACAGAACCTGACCGCGCTCCACCGCGTCCTTGTCGATACCGCGCAGCAGACATCCCACATTGTCCCCCGCAACCCCCTCGTCCAAAAGCTTGCGGAACATCTCAACCCCCGTCACAACCGACTTCTGCGTGTCCCGCAGCCCCACGATTTCCACTTCCTCCCCAACCTTGATCTTGCCGCGCTCGATGCGACCGGTCACCACCGTGCCCCGGCCCGAGATCGAGAACACGTCCTCGATCGGCATCAGAAACGGCTGGTCGATCGGACGCTCAGGCAGCGGCACAAACGTATCCAGCGCATCGTAAAGCTTCAGGATCGCCTCGTCGGCGAACTCGCCTTTCTCCCCGTTGAGCGCCTTGATCGCCGAGCCGCGGATCACCGGCGCCTTGTCGCCGGGAAACTGGTACTTGGTCAAAAGCTCCCGCACCTCGAGCTCCACCAGATCGAGAAGCTCGGGGTCGTCCACGACGTCGACCTTGTTGAGGAACACCACGATATAGGGAACCCCAACCTGGCGCGCGAGCAGAATGTGCTCGCGCGTCTGCGGCATCGGACCGTCCGCCGCCGACACCACCAGAATCGCACCGTCCATCTGCGCCGCACCCGTGATCATGTTCTTGACGTAGTCGGCATGCCCCGGGCAATCCACATGCGCGTAGTGACGCTTGGCCGTGGAGTATTCCACGTGGCTCGTCGCAATCGTCAAAATCTTGGTCGGATCACGTCGACCCTGGCTCTCCGAGGCCTTCGCAACCTGGTCATACGACACAAACGTCGTCGTCCATCCCTTCTCCGCCGACACCTTCGTCAGCGCAGCCGTCAATGTCGTCTTGCCGTGGTCCACGTGACCTATCGTCCCAACATTGCAATGCGGCTTCGTCCGTTCGAATTTCTGCTTGGCCATGGCTCGGCTCCTCTGGGACCCTTTCTCAACTAAGCTCCGACTCCCAACGGCATCGTGGGATCTTGCGGTTCGTCAGTCCAATGTTGGCATCACGTTCGAGGCAAGCGTCCCCGAGGCCTCAGGCGAACTTCGCCTGAATCTCGGCGGCGACCGCCTGGGGCACCTGTTCATAGTGATCGAATTGCATGGTGAAGGTGGCGCGCCCCTGCGACATGGAGCGCAGATTGCTCACATAGCCGAACATGTTGGCGAGCGGCACCATCGCGTTGACGACGTTGGCGTTGCCGCGCATGTCCTGCCCCTGGATCTGCCCGCGGCGCGAATTGAGGTCGCCGATGACAGAACCCGTGTATTCTTCGGGCGTGACCACCTCGACCTTCATGATCGGCTCGAGCAGGACAGGCGAGCCCTTCTGCAGGGCCTCACGCAGCGCCGCGCGCGCGCAGATTTCGAAGGCGAGCGCGGATGAATCGACGTCGTGATAGTCGCCGTCGATCAGCGTCACCTTGAGATCGACCACCGGGAACCCCGCGAGCACGCCGGATCCCAACACCGATTCCAGACCCTTCTCGACGCCGGGAATGTACTCCTTCGGCACCGTTCCGCCGATGATTTCGTTCTCGAACGCAAAGCCTACGGCCGGTGGCAATGGTTCGGCGACGATCTTGACGCGAGCAAACTGGCCAGACCCGCCGGTCTGCTTCTTATGGGTATGATCGACGGTGACTTGTTTGGTGATCTTCTCGCGATAAGCGACCTGCGGGGCGCCGATATTGGCTTCGACCTTGTAGCTGCGCTTCAAGATGTCGACCTTGATGTCGAGATGAAGTTCGCCCATGCCTTTGAGGATGGTCTGGCCCGATTCCTGGTCGGTCGTGACGCGGAACGACGGGTCCTCGGCCACCAGCTTGGCGAGTGCAACGCCGAGCTTCTCCTGATCCGCCTTTGATTTCGGCTCGATTGCAATCTCGATCACCGGATCGGGGAATTCCATCTTCTCCAAGATCACCGACTTCTGCGGATCGCATAGCGTGTCGCCGGTCCGCACGTCCTTGAGGCCTGCGAGCGCCACGATGTCGCCGGCATAAGCCTCCTTGATGTCTTCGCGATTGTTCGCATGCATCAGCAGCATGCGGCCGATGCGCTCCTTGCGATCCTTGGTGGAATTGATCACGCCCGTGCCGCTTTCGAGCCGGCCGGAATAGATGCGGCAGAAGGTGATGGTGCCGACGAAGGGGTCATCCATGATCTTGAAGGCGAGCATCGCCAACGGCTCGCTGTCCGATGGCTTGCGCACGACCTCATTGCCCTTGCTGTCGATGCCCTTGATCGGCGGCACGTCGAGCGGCGACGGCAAATAGTCGACGACCGCATCGAGCAGTGGCTGCACGCCTTTGTTCTTGAAGGCGGAGCCGGCGAGCACCGGGAAGAACGCGCCGGTGATCACGGCCTTGCGGATCAGGCGCTTGAGGGTCGCTTCGTCGGGCTCTTTGCCCTCGAGATATGCAGCCATGGCGCTGTCGTCGAGCTCGACCGCGGCCTCGATCATCCGCTCGCGGTACTCCTTGGCCTGTTCGAGCATGTCGGGCGGGATCTCGACGTCGTGATACTTGGCACCGAGTGTCTCGTCGTCCCAAACGACACCGACCATGCGCACGAGGTCGACTATGCCTTTGAACTGGCTCTCGCTTCCAATCGGAAGCTGGATCGCCACCGGCTTGGCGCCCAAGCGCTCGACGATGTCACTGAGGCACTGGAAGAAATCCGCGCCGACCTTGTCCATCTTGTTGCAGAGGACGATGCGCGGGACCTTGTACTTGTCGCCCTGTCGCCAGACCGTCTCGGTCTGCGGCTCCACGCCCTGATTGCTATCGAGCACGCACACCGCCCCGTCGAGCACCCGCAAGCTTCGTTCCACCTCGATGGTGAAATCGACGTGACCGGGCGTGTCGATGATGTTGAGCCGCTTGTTCTTCCAGAAGGCGGTGGTTGCGGCGGAGGTAATCGTGATGCCGCGCTCCTGCTCCTGCTCCATCCAATCCATGGTCGCGGCGCCTTCATGCACCTCGCCCATCTTGTGGCTCTTGCCGGTGTAGTAGAGGATCCGCTCGGTCGTCGTCGTCTTCCCGGCATCGATGTGGGCCATGATGCCGAAATTGCGGTAGTCCTCGATGGGATGGCTGCGGGGCATGGGCAGTCCTTAGATCTCCTGCTGGCCGTCACCAGCGATAATGCGAGAATGCCCGGTTGGCCTCGGCCATGCGGTGCGTGTCCTCGCGCTTCTTGACGGCGTTTCCCCGGCTATTGGATGCATCGAGCAGCTCGGCCGAAAGCCGCTCCGTCATCGTCTTTTCGTTGCGCTCGCGCGCGGCCGAGATGATCCAACGGATCCCGAGCGCCTGCCGGCGGATCGTGCGGACCTCGACCGGCACCTGGTAGGTCGCCCCGCCGACGCGCCGTGAGCGCACTTCGATCGAGGGCATCACGTTGTCGAGCGCCTGCTCGAAAATCGAGACCGGATTCTGCTTGGTCTTGCCCTCGATAATTTCGAGCGCGCCGTAAACGATGCTTTCCGCCACCGACTTCTTGCCGGCGCGCATGATCACGTTCATGAGCTTCGAGACCACCAGGTTCCCGTATTTCGGGTCCGGGTTGATTTCTCGCTTCTCGGCACTGTGACGGCGGGACATCGGTCTCTCTGTCTTTCGTCATGGCCGGGCTTGTCCCGGCCATCCACGTCTTGCCTCTCGGGTTCCCCGGGTCTCGCTTCTCGCTCGCCCGGGGATCTGCGCAAAGAGGCCGAACTTACTTCGGCCTCTTTGCTCCGTATTTGGAGCGCCTCTGCTTCCGATTCTTCACGCCCTGGGTATCGAGCACACCGCGCAGGATGTGGTAGCGAACGCCGGGCAGGTCTTTCACGCGGCCGCCGCGGATCATCACCACCGAGTGTTCCTGCAGATTGTGCCCCTCGCCCGGGATGTAGCCAATCACCTCGAAGCCGTTGGTGAGCCGTACCTTCGCGACCTTGCGCAGGGCCGAGTTCGGCTTTTTCGGCGTCACCGTATAGACGCGGGTGCACACCCCGCGCTTCTGCGGGCTCTGCTGCAGCGCCGGCACCTTCTTCTTCGCATGCTGCGTGACGCGCGGCTTGCGGATCAGCTGATTGATCGTCGGCATCGTCTCGTCAATCCTTCGCCTTTCCCGTCCCGCGGAAGGAAGAGGATGGCTTCATTCCAACGCGCAAAACGGAAGAGCGCCTTCCGCTCCCGGTGCGTTCGGCGCTCACCCGTTTCACAGAGGACCACATCGCGCGGACGCGAAGCGGTCATGCACTTCTCATCTGACAGTCGTCAGAGGCAGCGTCTGAGCTTCATTCCTCGAGGCTGGTGACGCCCCCATCCGCAGCCAAAAGAGACTCAAAGATCTCAACGGTTTAGCGGGTCTCGGGGGCACGCCGTTCCGAGCAAGCGAAGCTCACCGCCTGCCGAAAAGTGGGCGGTATGTATCGACGGGCTGGGGCGAAGTCAAGGCGTAAAAGGCCGAAATATCGAGGTTTTCAGCGTTCCGGCGCGCGTGCGCCGAACTCGCCCTCATGCGCGTGCGACTGTCCGCGTGAAATCGTGGGCCGCGCGCGATTTGCTGATCTCGAAGTCGATCCGAGCTCGATATCCGCGCAGCCGCAAGCGCGCTAGGCGGCCTGTTTTTCCAGCCGCGCCACCTCTCGCCGGACCAAGTTGCAGTAGACGCCCTTGCTTCGCACCAGCACCTGCGGCGGACCGTCCTCGCAGACCTGTCCCGCCTGCAGCACGACGATCCGATCGAAATTGCGCAGGCTCGAGAGCCGGTGCGCGATGGCGATGACGGTCCGGCCCCCCATCAAGCGATCCAACGCCTGGCGGACGGCTTCCTCCGACTCGCTATCAAGCGCCGAGGTCGCCTCATCGAGCAGAAGAATTGGCGCATCCTTGAGGAACGCGCGGGCAATGCCGATGCGCTGGCGCTGCCCGGGCGACAGCTTCACGCCCCGATCGCCGACAATCGTTGCAACGCCCTCCGGCAGGTTTTTGATGAAGTCGTCGCAATTGGCCGCGACGATCGCCGCATGTACGTCGGCGTCGGAGGCGTCCGGCCGACCATAGCGGATGTTCTCCATGATCGAGCGGTGAAACAAGGATATGTCCTGGGGAACGACGGCGATAGCGGCGCGCAGGCTCTCCTGGGTGACCCGCGCAATGTCTTGGCCGCCGAGCAGAATGCACCCCCCCTGCAGGTCGTAGAAACGCTGCAGCAACACGAACAGAGTCGACTTGCCGCAGCCCGACTGGCCGACGAGACCGACGCGCTGGCCGGGCTCGATACGCAGGTTGAAATTGCTGAATACCCTGCGCCCGTCGGGATAACAAAAGTCGACGTTCTCGAATGCGACGGCGGTGCCCGAGCGCACCAGCGAGGTGGCCTGCGGGTGATCGCGCAGGCGGTGCGGCACGAGAAGCGTCGCCAGCGCCTCCGACAGGCGCGCCAAATGTTGGGTGACGTCCACCAGCGCCACCGCCAGATCCCGCGTGGCGTGCAGGATGGAAAGGCCGAGCGTGCAAACCAGCACCACGTCGCCCGCGGTCGCGGCGCCCTTCTGCCAAAGCACGATGGCCCAGGCCAACAGCGCGATGATCAAGACCACGGTCACCACGGCGTGGAACAGGCGCAGTTTTTCCAGATACAAAAGGCTGCGTCGGCGCGCCGTCATTTCCCGGTCGATGGTGGCGTCGAGCCGGCGATGCTCGCGGCCGATCCCGCAAAACGACCAGACCAGCGACATGTTGCCGACGACATCCACCATTTCGCCATCCACCGCCGCGGCTCGGTGGGCGAATTCGTGATGCAGCGGCCGGCCGGCGGCGGCGAGGCGGAACATGGCCAATACCAAAATACCAGCAATCGCCATCAATGCCGCGGCCATGGGCGCGCTCACCGTCACGACCAACGCGATGGCGATCAGCGTCGCCATGCACGGCGGCAGAACGTTCCAAATGGACATGTTCTGCAAGGTGAAGACGGCGTTGGAGGTGGCCGTGATCCGGCTCGTCAATGTCCCCGGCATCCGATCGGCGAAATAGCTGGGCGCATGCCCGGTCAGATGGCGGAACAAGTCGCGGCGCAGGTCGCCGGTGACCGCAACGAAGGTATAGCTGGCGATCCAACTCGCCACGCGCCACAGCAAGTTGTCCGCCGCAATCAGCGTCGCCAACAGAAGAAAGCCCAGCCAGGCATCCCTGGCATGGGTGCCGACGTAAAGTCCCCCCGCCAGGGTATCGACGAGAACTTTCACGCCGTACTGCGCGCCTACCGAGCAGGCGACAGCCGCGACCACAGCAATGAGGATCGCGGCATGCGCGAACGGCCGCCTCCTCACGTAGCGAGCGAGAAACGCAAGCGGACGATCGCTGTAGCGACAAGCCTCTTCCATTTCGGCCGGAACCCCCCAGTCGGCTG
>WNGB01013265.1_pt1 | contig 11114 bp, 8 predicted proteins | sample 5400681 | NCBI WGS metagenome assembly WNGB01 (sample SAMN13153367, study PRJNA577476) | soil metagenome | isolation source: 115 cm soil or saprolite under grassland replicate 2 | place: USA:California | collected 2016-06-15 | reverse complement strand
CCGTCCGTGGCCCGGTCGGACTTGTACGTCGTGTACGCGTACCGGCCGAGCAGCGCGCCCTCGGCGACGGCGCGCACGCTGGCGGCGTCCGGGGCCGGCAGTGCCAGGCTGACCGACTGCGAGGCCTTGGTGGCGCGCACAGCGGAGCCCGCCGCGCGGCGCACGTCCTCGGTCTTCAGCTCGCCGTCCGGCGCCGGGCCGAGGCCGACCGCGACCACCGTGGCGGCGCCGTTCGACGGACCCGCGACCTTGGTGACCTCACCCGTCTTGCCCGTGGCGCCCAGGCTCTCCAGCACGTCGGCCAGCCGGCCGTCGTACGCCTGGTTGAGCGACTCGGTGCCGGCCGGCAGCGTGACACCGCCCTCGCCCTTCACGACACCGATGACGACCACGTCGGTCTGCACGCCGGCGGTGTCGATCCTGCTCAGGTTGATGCTGGTCACGGGTTTCCTCTCGGGCTGCGGGCGAAGGTGCTCCGGGAATGCTACGCGGATCGGCCTGCGATAGGTTCCGCCGCATGACTGACACACCGGCTCTGAAGAGGTCTCCACTGCACGAGCGCCACGTCGCTCTGGGCGCGAAGTTCGCCGAGTTCGGCGGCTGGGAGATGCCGCTGGAGTACTCCGGCGTGGTCGCCGAGCACACCGCGGTCCGCACCTCCGTCGGGGTGTTCGACGTCAGCCATCTGGGCAAGGCGACGGTCCGCGGCGAAGGTGCCGCGGCGTACGTGAACGCCTGCCTGACCAACGACCTGAACCGGATCGGCCCCGGCCAGGCGCAGTACACACTGTGCTGCGCCGACGATCTGCCGGTGGCCGGCGGCGTCGTGGACGACCTGATCGCCTACCTGCACGACGAGTCCGACGTCTTCCTGATCCCGAACGCGGCCAACACCACGGAGGTCGTACGACGCCTCGCCGCCGCCGCGCCGGAAGGGGTGACGGTGACCAACCAGCACACCGAGTACGCCGTACTGGCGGTGCAGGGGGCCAAGAGCGACGAGGTGGTGTCGGCGATCGGGCTGCCGGTCGGGCACGACTACATGTCGTTCCAGGTCGCCGACTTCGAGGGCAGCGCGGTGGTCGTCTGCCGGACCGGGTACACCGGCGAGCGCGGCTACGAGCTGGTGGTGCCGAACGACGCCGCGGTGGCGGTCTTCGACGCGCTGCTGGCGGCGGGGGAGCAGTACGGGATCGTGCCGGCCGGCCTGGGCGCCCGGGACACGCTGCGCACCGAGATGGGCTACCCGCTGCACGGCCAGGACATCTCGCCGTCGATCACCCCGGTGCAGGCCCGGCTCGGCTGGGCGGTCGGGTGGAAGAAGGAGTCGTTCTGGGGCCACGAGGCGCTGCGCGCGGAGAAGGAGGCCGGGCCGGCCCGCCTGCTGCGCGGCCTGCTGGCCGTCGGCCGCGGCATTCCTCGACCGCATATGAACGTTCTAAACAGTGCGAATTCCGGTGCGGAAAGCACTGTCATCGGTGAAGTGACCTCCGGGACCTTTTCACCCACGCTGAAGAAAGGCGTCGCGCTGGCGCTGGTCGACGCGTCGTACGGCGAAGGTGACGAGGTCGTCGTGGACGTTCGCGGCCGTCAGGAACGGTTCCAGATCGTGAAGCCGCCGTTCGTCTCCGTACACGTCCGGGAGGACTGATCCACGCCCGGCTGAGCAATCGCTGCGCTCGGTGACGGCCATCCGCAAATATTCCGGTCTGGTACGCGTTCACGTAACGATCTATGCACGCAGGCTAGACCGGGCTGGATTGCCGACACACCCGTGAGGCAGGCTAGCGCGCGGCTGTGAGGCGCCTGTCAACCGATTTGTGCCCGCACGCCCGTAACCGCCCATGACGACACGGCGTGCCGATCGGCCGCCGTGCTCGTACGAACACCCGACACGGAGCACACATGGCCCTTGACGCCCCTGACGCCACGGTGACCCTGGAGTCACAGCCGATCGAGGTTCCCAAGGCCGGGCCGGTCGCGCACGGCAAGTCGCCGAGCCGGATCGCGTTCGACCGGCTGCGCAAGGACAAGATCGCGATCATCTGCGGCGGGGTGGTGCTGTTCTTCATCCTGATCGCCGTGTTCGCCGGTGTGCTGTCGTCGATCGAGGGACAGAAGTACAACGTCTTCGACACCGACCTGGTCAACGAGTTCGGCTTCCCGACCATCGGCGTCACGCCCGACCACTGGTTCGGGGTCGAGCCGAAGACCGGCCGGGACAATTTCGCCCGCTGGGTGTACGGAGCCCGCCCGTCGCTGATCATCGCGTTCGTCGCGACCTGCGTCGGTACGGTCGTCGGAACCGTGATGGGTCTGCTGGCCGGCTTCCTGGGCGGCTGGGTGGACCGGGCCATCTCCTGGCTCGTCGACTTCGTGCTGAGCCTGCCGTACCTGCTGTTCGCGATCGCCGCGGTGCCGATCGTCGAGTCCTGGTTCGGCGGTGGCCTCAACCTCACGCCGGAGAAGCAGTCCGAGATCCGGTTCTACGTGCTGATCTTCGTGCTGTCGTTCTTCGGCTGGGCCGGGCTCGCACGCATCATCCGCGGCGAGGTGCTCGCCTTGCGCGAGCGCGAGTTCGTGCTCGCCGCTCGCGCCATCGGCGTGCCCACCCGGCAGATCCTGTTCAAGGAGCTGCTGCCGAACCTGGTCGCCCCGATCGTGATCTCGGCCTCGCTGGCGCTGCCGGCGTACGTCACGGCGGAGGCCGGCCTGTCCTTCCTCGGTGTCGGCCTGATCGAGCCGCGGCCGTCGTGGGGTCAGACGATCGCCACCGCGACCAACTACTTCAAGGCCGACCCGCTCTACCTCTGGCTGCCTGTCATGGCGATCACGGCTCTGGTACTCGCGATGTCGCTGCTCGGCGACGCGATCCGTGACGCCTTCGACCCCAAGACTCGCCGGTAGTCCGGCGATTGCCCCTGCGGCAGAAAAGGAGAAACAACGAATGCAGTGGAAACGTGCCATTGCCGTAGTGGCTACGGCAACGCTCGCCCTGGGCGCGGCTGCTTGCGGTAGCCCATCGAACAGTGGGCCCAAGAGCCAGGAGAGCATCAAGAACGAAGCTCAGGAGAAGGCCACCGACCCGACCGCCAAGGGTCCGGCGGCCGACCTCCCGGGTGCCCAGAAGGGTGGCACCGTCACGGTGCTGTCGAGCGTGGTGCCGGAGACGTTCGACCCCACGAACATCTACTACACCGACGGTAACCAGATCGGGAAGCTGTACTACCGGGCGCTGACCCAGTACCGCCTCGACGAGAAGACCGGCAAGCCGGTCCTGGTTCCAGACCTCGCCGAGGACCTCGGAACGGTGTCGGCCGACGGCCTCACCTGGACGTTCAAGCTCAAGCAGGGCATCAAGTACAACGACGGTTCGCCGGTCAAGGCCGAGGACTTCGCGTACGCGATCAAGCGGAGCTTCGCCCACGACCTCTTCGACTCCGGCCCCACGTACCAGATCCAGTACTTCAAGGACGGCGAGACCTACAAGGGTCCGTACGGCCCGCAGGGTGACAACTACTCCGGTGTCGCGACGCCGGACGACCACACCCTGGTCATCAAGCTCGCCAAGAAGTTCCCGGACCTGCCCTTCTACGCGGCGTTCCCGATGTTCACGCCGATCCCGAAGGCCAAGGACACCAAGCAGAACTACGAGAAGAACCCGATGGCGACCGGGCCGTACATGGTCGCGGCGTACAGCCCGGGTGTCCAGCTGAAGCTGACCAAGAACCCGAACTGGGACCCGAACACCGACCCGGTGCGGCACCAGTACCTCGACGGCTTCGACTTCAAGTTCGGTCAGGACCTGATCAAGGCGCAGCGCCAGGTGCTGAAGAGCACCGGCAAGGACGCGAGCGCGCTCAACTACGAGAACCTCGACTCCACGCTGCTGCCGGAGCTCAAGGACGAGTCGACGCAGATCGTCAAGGGCGCGGCGCCGTGCACGGTGTACTGGCAGTTCGACGCTCGCAAGACGCCGATCGAGCTGCGCAAGCTGCTCGCCAAGGCGTTCCCGTTCGACTCGTACCGCAAGGTCATGGGTCTGACGACCATCGCGGACCCGCCCGCGTCGACGATCCTGCCGCCGGCCATCCCGGGCTGGGAGAAGTACGAGCTGCCGAACCTGAACGGTACCGGCAAGGGCGCCGAGGACCCGAAGGTTGCGGCGGAGGTCAAGGCCGAACTGCAGAAGTTGGGCAAGCTCGGCTACCAGGCGTCCTGGTACTACTCGAACGACGACCCGATCCGGACCCGCATGAGCCAGGTCATCCAGGGCGCCTTCGAGAAGGCCGGCTTCGCGGTCAAGGCCATCGGTGTTCCGAAGGCGAAGGCCCGTGAGCTGGCGAACGACATCCACGCCCCGACGAACATGAAGCGCGGCGGCTGGTGCTCTGACTGGCCATCGCAGTCGAGCTGGTTCCCGACGATGTTCCGCTCCGACGCGATCGAGCTGCAGAACAGCTTCGGCTACCTGAGCGACAAGGCTCTGGACGCTGAGATCGACCGGGTCAGCGGCCTGTCCCCCGACCAGCAGCTCAAGGAGGCGGGGAAGCTCGACCGGAAGATCCTCGAGGAGTACCTCCCGGTCGTGCCGATCTCGTACTCGCAGAACTACTCGCCTGTGGGTTCGAACATCGGTCACGCGGTCAACGACATGACGCAGGGCCTCGTCGAGTTCACGTCGCTGTACCTCAAGAACCCGTCGTGATCGTAGATCGCGTCGCTGTCTGAGGTATCTGTTCTGATCGCGCGGTGGTGGCGGGACGACCTCCGGCCACCACCGGTGATCGGTGAGGAGATTCACTCGTGCTGTACTTCCTGGCGCGGCGGCTTGTCAGTGCCGTCACCGTTGTCGCGGCCACTCTTGTCGCGACGTTCGCGCTGTTCTTCATCGCGCCCACCGACCCCGCGGGCGCGATCTGTGGCGAGCGCAAGTGCACCCAGCAGCGCTTGGAGGACATCCAGCGCAGCCTCCACCTCGACGAGCCGAAGGTGGAGCAGTTCGCCCACTACGTCCAGGGCCTGTTCGTCGGCCGCGACTTCACCGCCAGTGGTGTGGTGCGGCACTGCGGTGCTCCTTGCCTTGGATACTCCTTCAAGAACGACCGCAACGTGCTCGACATGCTGTCCGAGCGGTTCCCGGTCACCGTGTCGCTGATCGCCGGCGCGGCCGTCATCATGCTGACGCTCGGTGTTTTCATCGGCGCGATGGCGGCGAAACGGCGAGGGACGCTGGCCGACAAGGCGCTGGTCACGACGACACTGGTGATCAGCTCGATCCCGTACTACATCGTCGCCCTGCTGATCGCGCTGTACTTCACGATCTACTACGAGATCCTGCCCCGGGGCGAGTGGACACCGCCCACCGAGAACCCGTTCAAGTGGGTCGCCGGACTCATCACACCGTGGCTGGTCGTGGGCTTCGTGAACACCACGAACTACTCCCGCTACTCCCGCGGGTCCATGGTCGAGTCGCTGAGCGAGGACTACGTGCGGACCGCACGTGCCAAGGGCCTGAGCGACCGCAAGGTGACGTTCAAGCACGCGTTGCGGGCCGCGCTGATCCCCGTCGTGACGATCTTCGGTCTGGACGTGGCCGGCATGCTGGCCGGCGCCATCTTCACCGAGCGCATCTTCGACCTGCCCGGGATGGGCAACCTGGTGCTCGAGGCCATGGGCAACTACGACCTGCCGGTGATCATGGGCACGGTGCTGCTGTCCTCGATCATCTTGGTCTCCATGAACTTCCTGGTGGACGTGACGTACAGCCTGATCGACCCGAGGGTGAGGCTGTCATGACCGCCACCGACAAGCCCGCGACGAACGAGACCGTGACTGACAAGCCCGTGAACGAAGACAGCGCCACCGAGACCGACGCGCCGGCCGCCGCCCCGGCCGACGCGCCGACGCCGACCACGACCTCTCCGACCACGACCTCTCCGGCCGCTACCTCTCCGGCCGCGACCGCCCCGGCCGGAGGGCGCCCGGCGACGGTGACCCGTGAGCGACGCAGCGGTGCGCTGACCCCGACCGGCGAGGAAGGCTTCCTGACGGTCGAGAACCTGACGGTCCAGTTCCCGACCGCCGACGGCGTGGTGAACGCGGTGAACGGGCTGAGCTACTCCGTCCCGCTCGGCCGCACGCTGGCCATCGTCGGCGAGTCCGGTTCCGGCAAGTCCGTGTCGAGCATGGCGGTCCTCGGCCTGCACGACATGCGTCGTACGAGGATGACCGGCTCCATCAGGCTGGGCGGCACCGAGATCGTCGGGATGCCCGAGGCCGAGCTGCGCAAGGTCCGCGGCGGCCAGGTGGCGATGGTCTTCCAGGACCCGCAGTCGTCGCTGCACCCGCTGTTCACGGTCGGGCACCAGATCGTCGAGGCGTACCTGGTGCACCACAAGGGCGCCGGTAAGGCGACGGCCAAGAAGCGTGCCATCGAGATGCTCGACCTGGTCGGCATCCCGAACCCGCAGCGCCGGTTCAACCAGTTCCCGCACGAGTTCTCCGGTGGTATGCGGCAGCGCGCGATGATCGCGATGTCGCTGGTGAACGACCCGAAGCTGCTGATCGCGGACGAGCCGACCACCGCGCTCGACGTGACCGTGCAGGCGCAGATCCTGGACCTGCTGAACAACCTGCAGAAGGAGTTCGGCTCGGCGATCGTGCTGATCACGCACGACCTCGGCGTGGTGGCCGAGATGGCCGACGACGTCCTGGTGATGTACGCCGGCCGCTGCGTCGAGTACGGCACAGCCGAGGACGTCCTGGCGCAGCCGCGGATGCCGTACACCTGGGGCCTACTCGAGTCGATCCCGACGGTGTCGGCCGAGAACGACCGGCTCCGGCCGATCAAGGGCCTGCCGCCGAGCCTGCTGGCCCTGCCGGACGGCTGCTCGTTCAACCCGCGATGCCCGTACGTGGACCGCGTGCAGGGCGGGCGCTGCAAGAGCGAGCTGCCCGAGCTGCTGCCCGTCGACGGGGCCGGTAACCACACGTCCCGCTGCCACCTGCGCGACCCGCACGGCGTATACGCCGCAGAGGTCGAGCCGAGGCTCGGCTGATCCCGGGCCGGAGGAGAGAGATGACGACGAACACCGTGCGCGACGCCGGCCCGGAAGGGGCCACCGAGCCACAGGACAAGGGCGCGCCGCTGCTGTCCGTGCGTGACCTGACGATGCACTTCCCGATCAAGGAGACCGCCGGGCTGGCCCGCAAGAAGAAGGTCGTGCAGGCCGTCGACGGGGTCAGCTTCGACCTGCACGCCGGCGCCAGCCTCGGCCTGGTCGGCGAGTCCGGTTGTGGCAAGTCCACCACCGGCCGCGCCATCGTCCGGCTGCTGCAGCCGACGTCGGGACAGATCCTGTTCAAGGGCAACGACCTGGCCACGATGAAGGAGCGGGAGCTGCGGCCGTTCCGGCGGGAGCTCCAGATCGTCTTCCAGGACCCGTACAGCTCGCTGAACCCCCGGCAGACGGTCGGCACCATCATCGGTACGCCGCTGCGGGTCCACAACCTGGTCCCGAAGGGCAAGGAGAAGGACCGCGTCTCCGAGCTGCTGGAGCGCGTGGGCCTGAACCCGGAGCACCACAACCGGTACCCGAACGAGTTCTCCGGCGGTCAGCGGCAGCGCATCGGCATCGCCCGGGCGCTCGCCGTGGAGCCGCAGGTGATCGTCGCCGACGAGCCGGTCTCCGCGCTCGACGTGTCCATCCAGGCCCAGGTGATGAACCTGATGGACGACCTGCGCAAGGACCTGGGCATCTCGTTCATCTTCATCGCGCACGACCTCGGCGTGGTACGGCACTTCTGCGACCAGGTCGCGGTGATGTACCTCGGCAAGATCGTCGAGATGGGGACCCGGGACGAGATCTACGGTGCCCCGCAGCACCCGTACACGCAGGCGCTGCTGTCGGCCGCGCCGGACATCGGCGTGGTGCGCGGCACCCCGCCGAAGGAGCGGATCCGTCTGGTCGGCGACGTGCCGAGCCCGATCGACCCGCCGAGCGGCTGCCGGTTCCGGACCCGCTGCTGGAAGGCGCAGGACATCTGCGCCACCACCGAGCCGCTGCTGGCCCGGCCGGCCGGGGCCGGCGAGGGCCACACCGCGGCCTGCCACTTCGCCGAGCCGCGCGAGGACCTGGTCGCCGAGTCCGCCTGACCGGGCTGACGCGGCACACCGCGTAGGGGCGGTGAACAGGGAATAGCCTGTTCACCGCTCCTTCGGTGTGTTCACTGACCTTCTTGTACGATCTCGAGCTCGGCGTCGGCCTCCGGCGAGACGAACGCGACGAGGCGGGCGGCCTCGGCCTCGAGCGCATCCTCGTCGGTGGCGGTGAGCTTGCGGAAGGGCTCGACCTGTATGACGCAGGTGTCGTCGGTGCGGCGGAGCTTCCAGAGGGCCTGGAACATGCCGTCGACCAGGACCGTGCCGGTCGAGGCGCCGTTGCCGGGTGGCAGCGGTACGCGGCGGCCGGTGGGGATGATGCGGGAGCGGTCGGCGTGGGAGAGCAGGACGTTGTCGTACTCCGGCAGGAACCGTACCGGCGCGGGGGTGTCGGGGTCGGGCAGGGCCGCCTCCGGGACGTCGTACAACTCGTTGCCGTCGGCATCGGTGTACCGCCGCAGGTCCAGCCGTTCGACGACCTCGCGCAGCCGGGTCAGGCCGGACCACATCTGCACGTCCTTGACCGACGCGGGTCCGAAGGCGGCGACGTAGCGTCGTACCACCGCGTCGATGGACGCGGTGGGGCCGAGCGGGCGGCCGAGCCAGGTCTCCAGTGCGGTGAGCGCGGCCGGGCCGTTGCGGCCCCACAGGCCGCGCGGGGTGACCTGGACGGTCGGGACCAGGTAGCTGGTCGCGTACGCCATCGAGCCCGGGTCCCACTGCGGCCAGCGGGCGCCGAGCAGGTTCTTGAGCTCGGCCCGGGTCCGCGGCCGTTCGGCCAGCAGCTCGGCACCGGCCCGCACCACGGCGTCGACGTCCATGCCGCCGAGGCGGTTCGCGAAGTGACCGGCGAAGCCTGCCGCGTTCATCTCGCGCAGCAGCGGCGGGAGCGTCAGCGCGTCGGAGTCGGTGGCGAGGTGGACGGTGCTGCGCATCAGCGACGACCGCACGACCCGGCGCGAGGTGAGCAGCGACGCGAGCTCGTCCGGCGCGAAGGCGGCGATCCGGGACCACAGCCCGACGTACGGCGCGAGCGGTGCCTGCGCCTGCAGTCCGACCAGGTGCTCCACCATCTCGACCGCGGGCATCGTTGCCCGGGACAACAGATGCTGGCGCCCGAGCAGCGCGCGGTTGAGCGCGCGCTGCCCGAGCTCGACAACAGTCATGACCGCAGGCTACGGAAGAAGGCGCGGACGTCGTCGACGAGCAGCGCACCGCACTCCATCGCCGGGAAGTGCCCGCCCTCGCTGTACTCCGACCAGTGCGCGATCTTGTGGTCGCCGTCCATGATCCGGCGCAGCACCGGGTCGTTGTTGAACACAGCCCACCCGGACGGCACGGTCGACGGTGCCACCCAGTCCAGGTGCGAGTGCGCCGCCTCGTAGAGGAACCGCGCCGCGGTCGCGCCCGACTTCGTGAACCAGTACACGCTCACCAGGGTCAGCAGCTGGTCGCGGTCCACCGCCTGGTCCGGGGTGGCCGCGGCCGGGTTCGTCCAGGCCTCGAACTTCTCCGCGATCCAGGCCAGCTGCGCCGCCGGCGAGTCGGTCAGCGCGGCCGCGATGTTGTCCGGCTGGTGCGATTGCAGCTCCAGGTAGCCGCGCGCGGTCCGCCACTTCGCGTTGGCGGCCTCCACCACCGCCCGCTCCTCGTCGGTCAGGTCGTCCGGCAGCGGGAAGAACTCGCCCGCCTGGCCGAGCGCGCCGCGGTCGCTGTTGATGTGGGTGCCGATCACCCGGTCCGCGAAGACCGCGCCGAGCCGGCCGGTGATCCCGGCGCCGATGTCGCCGCCCTGCGCGCCGAACCGCTCGTACCCGAGCCGGCTCATCAGCTCCGCGAACGCCGCCGTCGTCCGCCCGACCTCCCAGCCCGGGCCGCTCAGCGGGGTGGAGAACCCGAACCCGGGCAGCGACGGCACCACCACGTGGAAGGCGTCGGCCGGGTCCCCACCGTACGAACGCGGGTCGGCCAGCGGGCCGAGCAGCTTGACGAACTCGACCACCGAGCCCGGGTAGCCGTGGCTGATCAGCAACGGGGTCGCGTCCGGCTCGGGGGAGCGGACGTGGAAGAAGTGGACGGTCTGGCCGTCGATCTCGGTGACGAACTGCGGCCACCGGTTCAGCTCGGCCTCGGCCGCGCGCCAGTCGTACGACGTCCGCCAGTACTCGACCAGGCCGGCCAGGTAGGCCACCGGGATGCCGTGGCTGAAGTCGCCGGTGTCACCGGGCACGGGGTCCGGCAGCCGGGTCGCGGCCAGCCGGCGGTGCAGATCGTCCAGCTCGGCCTGCGGGATGTCGATGCGGAAGGGACGGATCTCCTGCTGTGTGGTTTCCATGTCGCCACCTTAGGAACGATTGCGGAAGACTTTCTTCCGCAGTCTGCGAGAATCTTGCCGACATGCTGGAGACCTCCGCGAGACTGCTGAAGTTGCTCGGACTGCTGCAGACGCACCGGGACTGGACCGGGCGCGACCTGGCCGAGCGGCTCGGCGTGTCCACTCGCACGATCCGCACCGACGTCGAGCGGCTGCGCACCCTCGGCTACCCGGTGGACGCCACATCTGGTGTGGCCGGCGGCTACCGGCTCGGGGCCGGGGCGGCGCTGCCGCCGCTGCTGCTGGACGACGACGAGGCGGTCGCCGTCGCGGTTGGCCTGCGGACCGCGGCCGGCGGCAGCGTCACCGGGATCGAGGAGACCTCGGTGCGCGCCCTGGCCAAGCTCGAGCAGGTGCTGCCGTCGCGGCTGCGGCACCGGGTGAACGCGGTGACCGCCGCGACCGTGACCGTGCCCGGGGCCGGGCCGACCGTGGACACCGAGGTGCTGACCGCGATCGCGGCGGCGATCCGGGCGGGGGAGCGGCTGCGGTTCGACTACGCGAGCCACAGCGGGACGACCAGCCGGCGCGACGTGGAGCCGCACCGGCTGGTGAGCTGGGGCCGGCGCTGGTACC
>WNGB01030410.1_pt1 | contig 11115 bp, 9 predicted proteins | sample 5400681 | NCBI WGS metagenome assembly WNGB01 (sample SAMN13153367, study PRJNA577476) | soil metagenome | isolation source: 115 cm soil or saprolite under grassland replicate 2 | place: USA:California | collected 2016-06-15 | reverse complement strand
GAACGGCCAGCGGCCAACGCATCGCTTCGTTACCGCGATGATCTTCCTCGCCTGCATCTATGGCAAATTCTCGCGATATCCGCTGCGATGGAGCGATGCGTTCTTCTCCACCGATTCATTTGTGGGCGAGCTGGCACTCAATCCCGTCCAGTACCTGTTCGAGACCATGCGCGAGGAGCCGCCGCGATTCGACATCGCCCGTGTCCGCCGCCTCTATCCGCTCATCACCCGCTATCTTGGCATCGATCATCCCGATCCAGGCAGGCTGACGCTGCTGCGCACACCTCCGCTCTTCCCGCTCGCCGCCGAGGGCGGCGGCGCTACACCAAATGTCGTCATCATCCAGCTCGAATCATTCGCGGCGTTCAAGAGCGGCGCCTTCGGGAATCGGATGAACGGCTGCCCGAATTTCGACGAGATTGCGCGGCGCGGGATTCTCTTCACGAACGCCTACTCGCCATCGGAGAAAACCGCGCGCGCCCTGTTCGCCGTCATCTTCGGAATCCCCGACGTGAGCCCGTGGCAGGCCTCGGCGCACAATCCGCTCACCGTCGATCAGGCGACGATCATCAACGCCTTCACCGGCTACGACAAGCTCTACTTCCTGGGCGGCAGCGCGAACTGGAGCAACATTCGCGGCATGCTGGCTCACAACATCGCCGGCCTTCGTATGTTCGAAGAAGGCTCGTACAACGCGAAGCCCGTCGATGTCTGGGGCATTGACGACGATGACCTGCTGCTCGCGGCGAACGACGTCTTTCGGTCCGAGCGAAGGCCATTCTTTGCCATCGTGCAGACTTCCGGCAATCATCGCCCGTACACGATTCCGAAGGACGCGCATGGATTTGTGGTTTCCCACGTGCCCGACACGGTGCTGCGGGCGAACGGCTTCGAAGACCACGCCGAGTACAACGGCTTTCGCCTGCTCGATCATGCGCTCGGCCTTTTTTTCGATCGCGCGCGGCGCGAGCCGTACTTCGCAAACACGGTCTTCGTGCTCTACGGCGACCACGGCACCCGAACGGGGGCACCGTCGACCGCCCTTTCGCTCGGAGACTTGGCGCTACTCGTGTATCACGTTCCTCTGGTGATCTACGCGCCAGGCTTCATTCGGCGGTCGCAGCGGATCGATATCGCGGCGAGCCACATCGACATCATGCCGACCCTCGCGAGCCTGTGCGGCCGTCCTTACCGCAACCAGACCCTCGGCGGAGGCGTTCTATGAGTTTTCCCGCTGGTTGCTATTTCACAATGCGCCAGGGACAGGAGTCATGTATCATTAATGTCCAACAATAAGGTGCCGGAAAAGGTCATCGCGGTCGGCGTAGTGCTCCCCGATCAAACGCGACGCGTCGCTGAAGAGCACATCGACGAGCTGGAGAAGCTGATCGAGAGCGCCGGTGGAACCGTGGTGGCGAAGGTTCTGGCAAAACGGAATGCGCCTGACGCAGCGACCTGGATCGGCAGTGGGAAGGCGGAGGAGATCAAACGCCTGGCCACGGACGCGCACGCCGCGCTGATCGTGTTCGACGACGACCTCTCGCCGGCGCAGACGCGCAACCTCGAGCGGATCACCGACGTGAAGGTGATCGATCGCAGTGCGCTGATCCTGGACATCTTCGCCCGCCGCGCCCGCAGCCGCGAGGCGCGCACGCAGGTGGAGCTCGCGCAGCTCGAGTACATGCTGCCGCGCCTCACCCGGCAGTGGTCACACCTCGAGCGGCAGGCCGGCGGCATCGGTACCCGTGGGGTCGGCGAGACGCAGTTGGAAATCGATCGCCGCATCGTGCGCAACCGCATCAGCCAGCTCAAAGGCGACTTGGAAAAGATCGAGCGGACGCGGGAGACGCAGCGGAAGTCGCGTGGCGCTGCGTTCACCGTGGCGCTGGTCGGATACACGAACGCCGGGAAATCGACTCTCTTCAACCGTCTCACCGGCGGAAACGCCCTGGCTGTGGACAAGCTTTTCGCCACGCTCGACGCCAAATCGCAGCGAACCTGCTTCGCGATGCCGCGTCAGACGGTGATCATCGATACCGTCGGATTCGTTCGAAAGCTGCCGCATCACCTGGTGGCCTCGTTCCGCTCGACGATGGAGGAGGCGGTGGCCGCCGATCTCGTTCTGCACGTCATCGATGGTAGCCATCCGCAGTACGAGGAGCAGCGCATCGTCGGCGAAGAGGTGCTTCGGAGCCTGGGGATCCCTGCGGAACGGGTGATTGACGTCTACAACAAGACTGACCTTGTTGACGGGTTTCGAGGTCTCGAAGTCTCGCGGTCTCGGGGTGGTGGAAAGCGCGAGACCGCGCAACCACGAGGCCGCGCGACTGCGATCTCCGCCCTCAGCGGCCGCGGTCTCGAGCGGCTCGTCGATGCCATTCGCGACCGCGAGCTGGCTGGCGGCGAGATTCTCGACCTCGAGATTCCGCACGATCAGTCGCGCGTTTTGGCCAAGCTGCATGGCTTCGCGGAGGTCTACGAGGAACGTTCCGATGATCAAACCACGCGGGTCACGGCCTGGGTCCCGCGAAATGCCGTCCACCAATTCGAGAAATTTTCTGCTACGAATTTGCTGAAGCGCGCTAAAGTAAGTTGAAGCATGAAGTCGCTAGCATTTCGCCCTGGACCGTCACTGATTCGACTGCGGAAGATTCCCAGTCCGAGCCAGAAAGGAAGTGCGCCATCATGAGCTCTCTCCAGATCTCTGATGAAGAGCCGCAAATATCCGCCTCACCGTCCGAACCTTCCCGCAAAAATCATCTCGAAATCGCTCGTGCGAATCGTGCGCGCCTTTATCCGCGCGCGACCGACGCGCAGTGGAACGATTGGAAATGGCAGCAGAAGAATCGCGTGACCACGCTCGAAGAGCTCGCGCGACTCTTCGGCATCGACGACATCACGAGCGAGCGGCTCGGCGAAGTCTTCGAGCTTTACCGCACAGCCATCACTCCGTACTACCTCTGCCTGATCGATTTCGATGATCCGCGCGATCCGCTGCGCCTGCAGTCGGTCCCCGCGGTGGAGGAGCTGCTCAATCCGGGCGAGCTGACTTGGGATCCGCTGAACGAAGAGGGCGACTCACCGGTCACCGGCATCGTGCACCGCTATCCCGATCGCTGCCTCTTCCTGGTGACGTCTTACTGCCCGCTGTACTGCCGCTACTGCACGCGCAAGCGCAAATGGGTGGACGAGGATGGAACGACCGGACAGCGCAAGATCGAGAAGATGATCGAGTACGTCGCCGAGCATCCCGAGATCCGCGACGTGATCGTCTCCGGCGGCGATCCGCTATCGCTCTCGCTGACCTACCTCGAAAAAATCCTCGCCGGCCTGCGCGCGATCCCGCACGTGGAGATCATCCGCTTCGGCTCACGAGTGCCGGTCTTTCTTCCGCAGCGCATCGACAGTGAGCTGACCTCGCTGCTCGAGAAGTACCATCCAATCTGGATCAACACCCACTTCAATCATCCAAACGAGATCACCCCGGAATCGGCGGCAGCGTGTGACCGTCTGTTGCGTGCCGGCATCCCGGTCAACAATCAGGCTGTCCTGCTGCGGGGCGTGAATGATTGCCCGTACACCATGCGCGATCTCGTCCAGGGATTGATGAGGATTCGCGTCCGGCCGTACTACCTCTATCTCTGCGACCAGGTCATGGGCGCGGAGCACTTCCGCACCTCGGTCGGGGAAGGCATCGAGATCATCGAGTTCCTCCGCGGCCACACGTCGGGTCTTGCCGTTCCGCAGTTCGTCCTTGACGCGCCGGGCGGCGGCGGCAAAGTGCCGCTGATGCCGAACTACGTTCTTGGTCACTACGGCGATTCGATCGTCTATCGCAACTTCGAAGGGGTGATCGGCCGCTACGACGACGTGCCGAAGCAGCCGCACCAGTGCGACCGCTGCTGCGACCGCGAGCACATCCCGGAGCGCGGCCTGGCGAAGCTGCTCAATCGGACCGCGGATCGTTTCGAGCCGCAGCCCGTGCGCGACACACCGCGAGGAGTGAATATCAAGAAACGCGTGCGAGAATCATAACCATCACGTGCGCATCGGTCTGACCTACAACCTCAAACCGGAAGGAGCGGCTGGCGACCGCTTCGAAGAGTTCGACTCGATCGAGACGATCGAGGCGCTCGAGTCCGCCCTTCGCAACTGCGGCTACGCCCCCGTTCGCCTCGGATGGGGCGGCCCGATGCTCGAGAATCTCGACGGGATCGACCGCGTCTTCAATCTGGCAGAGGGCATCGGTGGACGCGGCCGCGAATCGCAGGTGCCCGCAACTTTGGAGATGCTCGGGATCCGCTGCACCGGCTCCGATCCGGTGGCCATCGGGATCACGCTCGACAAAGCGCTCGCGAAAATGATGGCCAAGGCGCATGGGATTTCCACGGCGCCGTGGCAGACCTTCTCCCCCGGGAGAAGGTGGCCCGAAGGGCCGGATGAGGGGCCCCTCACCCGGCGCTCCGCGCCACCCTCTCCCGAGGGAGAGGGGCTTCGTTTCCCCCTCTTCGTGAAACCCTCGTGCGAAGGGTCCTCGATGGGAGTGACGGCGAAATCGCTTTGCCACAATGAGGCCGAGCTCGAGGAAGCCGTCGCGCGCGTTCGGCAATACGGCCCTGTGCTCATTGAAGAATTTCTGCCCGGCAACGAGTACACCGTCGGCATCCTCGGTGGCGAGATCATCGGCGTCATGCAGGTAGTGCCGAAAAATAGTGACCATAATTTCTTCTATTCCATAGAGGTGAAGCGCGATTACAAACGGCGCGTCGACTACCGCATCGTCGATGAGCCGCGCGCGGCGGCAGTCGCTCTCGGAATTTGGAACGCCTTCGGATTGCGCGACGTCGCTCGGGTCGACGTCCGCTGTGATCGGGACGGCGTTCCGAATTTCGTCGAAGTGAACCCTCTTCCCGGCGTCCATCCCGTTCACAGCGATCTCGTCATCCTGGCGAAAGGCGTTGGCTGGACGTACGACCAGTTGATCGCCGGGATCATGAAGGCCGCGGAGGAACGGTGGGCCGCATAGCGGTTGCGTACAACGACGACGCTCATCTCAAGCCGCACCTGAACGAATTCGAACGCTTCGGCGAGGCCGAAGTGGTCGAGTGCGCGCGCGAGGCTGCCGAGTTGTTGGATGCGGAGATCGTCCCCGTCTCGTGCGACGTTCCAGCGGCGCTCCGAAAACTGCGCGACTTCGACATCGTCGTCGACTATTGCGAAGGCGTTCTCGGTCACCCGCGATTCGAGATGAACTTCGCCCTGGGACTGGAGATGCTGGGCATCGCGCACACGTCCTGCGATCCGATTGGTGTCGCCATCTGCAGCGACAAGATCCTCGTCAAGCGGCTCCTGCAGGCGAGCGGGCTTCCCACACCGCGCGGATATACCTGCCCGTCCGAAGTACCGCCGGGAACGTACATCGTGAAGCCATCGCTCGAAGACGCAGGCATCGGCATCGACCGCCATGCGGTCGTGAGCACTCGGGCGGAGCTCGAGGCCCGATGCGCATACGTCTCCGACCGTTACGGACAGCCGCCACTGATCGAGGAGTTCATCGAAGGACGCGAGCTCAATCAGTCGATCTACTGCGGCAAGCTGTTGCCGCCCGGCGAAGTCGTCTTCGCCGAGCACCTCCCGCCGGACGAACGGGTCGTCGGCTGGAAAGCGAAGTGGGCGAACGGATCGGCTGAAGATCTGGCGACGAGGAATCGGACGCCGGCGTGCATCGATTCGGACACGCGGGACCAGATCGCTCGTATCTGTCTGAGCGCAGCGGAGTTGCTTGGCGCGGACATGACCGTACGATTCGACATGCGACAAGCATCACAAACCGGCGTGATTTACATCGTCGATATCAATCCGAACCCCGACTTAGGGTGCGGGAGTGGATTTCGAAAGGCGCTCGACGCCGCCGGAATATTATTTTCAGATCTTCTCAGGGACCTTATCATTGCGGGCTGCGCACGTCGCAGCCGATGAAGATTCGCCCAGCAGAACGCAACGATCGGGATCGCATTCACGAAATTCTGGTAGGTACAGCGCGCTTCACAGCCGACGAAGTCCGCTCGGCGATGGATCTCGTCGATCAGTCGCTCGATCATCCCGAACGCGGCGAGTACCTCGTCCATGTGCTCGAGGAACCGGACAGCGGACCGCGCAAAACCATTCAGGGATATGTCTGTTTTGGGGCCACTCCGCTGGCCGACGGCGTTTACGACCTCTACTGGATCGCGGTCGACCCGAAGCAGCAGGGACAGGGCTTCGGCCAGGTTCTGCTGCGCTTCGTGGAGAACGAAGTGCGCCGCAACCGTGGCAGGATGCTTCTGATCGAAACCTCCTCGAAAGAAAGTTACGCGCCGACAATCCGGTTCTATCAGCGCAGCGGTTATGACGAGATCTCCCGGATCAAGGATTTTTACCGCATCGAAGACGACAAAGTGGTCTTCTGCAAGAAGCTGTTGATATGACCCCGAACGCAACGCTGTACATGGCCCTCGCGTTTTACGCCGCCGGCACGCTCGTCGCGCTGCTGTCGCTGTTTGCGCGCGAGCGGCGCACGCAGCACATTGGCTTGTCGCTGATGTTAGGCGGCTGGGTCAGCCACACCATCTGGATCGGAACGATTTGCGCGCGCACCGGTCATCCGCCGCTCACGAATCTGGCCGAGGCGGCATCGTTCGTCGCGTGGACGGTGTTTCTGGCAGAGTTGATTCTGTTCACCCGATATCGCGTCCACGCAGCGTCGTTTTTCGTTTACCCGCTGGTGCTGATGCTTCTCACGATTTCCGCGGTGGTGCGCGAGCCATTCGCGCAAATGAACCCGGCGTTGCGTTCCAATCTGTTTACGACGCACATCCTGCTCTCGACGGTCGGCGTCGCGGCGCTGCTGGTCGGGCTGGCGTTCAGCACGCTCGCGTACGTTCAGGATCGGTCGTTGAAATCGAAGCAGCGCGGGCCGCTATGGGAGTGGATTCCCAGTCTGAATGTTTGCCGCACACTCAGCTATCGCACTCTTGCCGTCGGTTTCAGCATCTACACCCTCGGCCTCCTCACCGGAATCCTGTGGTCGTATCGGACGACGACGGAGCTGATCGATTTGCGCGTGAAGCAGATCGGCGGCGTCGTCGCATGGATTTTGTTTGCCGTCCTTCTACAGTCGTACATCAGCGGCGCATACCGCGGCCGGCGCACCGTGGTCATCTCCGCGTGCGCGTTCGTGGCCATCGTCGTGGCCATCCTGGGAATCCATCGTGTCTAACGCGCTGCTTCTGATCGGCCTGAACCACCGCACTGCGCCCGTCGGCGTGCGTGAGCGGCTGAGCATTTCCGAGCCGCAATTGCTGCCGATGCTCGCGGAGTTGAAGGCGGTCGGCGGCGTCGATGGCGCATCGCTGCTCTCTACGTGCAATCGCGTGGAAGTGACGGTCTCCGCCTCGAGTGAAGACGTCATCGACTCCATCGTGCAGTGGCTCAGCGATCGAAGCGCGGCAAATCGTGCGGAGCTCGAGAAGCACCTTTACGTCCTGCGCTACGAAGATGTGATCAAGCACCTTTTCCGCGTCGCGTCGGGACTGGATGCTCGAGAAACTCTTCGAGGAGACCATGCGAGTTGCCAAGCGCGTTCGCACGGACACCGGAATCGGCGAGCATGCCGTGTCGGTGCCGTACGCCGCGGTGGAGCTGGCACGGAAGATTTTCGGTGACCTCCGCGGCCTGCAAGCCCTTCTCCTCGGCGCCGGAGAAATCGGCGAGCTGACGGCCGAGCATCTCAACGGCTTCGGTCTGAGCCAGATCTTCGTCGCCAACCGCTCCCATGAACGCGCGCAGCAGCTCGCGTCGCGCTTCCATGGTCAGGCGATCTACTTCGAAGGCATCGATCCCTATCTCGCGTCGTGCGACATCGTGATTGCCTCGACCGCCGCACCGCACTACGTCATCGAGCCGGCCCACGTCGAGCGCGCCCTCGAGGCTCGCAAGATGCGCACGCTCTTTCTGATCGACCTCTCCGTTCCCCGCAACATCAATCCGGACGTGGCGAAGATCGACGGCGCGTATCTCTACAACATCGATGATCTGCAGCAGGTCGCCGACTCGAATCGCGAATTGCGCCGCGAGAAAGCGGAACAGGCGGAAACGATCGTCGCGCGTGAAGTCGACAATTTCCGGCGCCGCCTCATCGCCCAGGACGCGGTGCCGACGATTGTCGAGCTGCAGCAGCGCCTGGAGTCGATCCGCACAGCGGAGCTGGAGAAATGCTTGCGGAAACTCGGACCGATCAGCGCCGAGCAGCGTGACTCGATCGACATGCTGACGACGCAAATGGTGAACAAGATCCTCCACTATCCGATCCTGCGTCTGAAGGATTCCGCGGCCGAGCCGCACGAACGCGAGTCGCTGCGCCAGACCATTCGGAAAATTTTCGGCCTGCGATGAGCGCGACGGTCCGTATCGGCACGCGCGGAAGCCAGCTTGCGCTCTGGCAGGCGAACGAGGTCGCTCGCCGCCTTGGCGACCATGGATTTCAGACCGAGATCGTCATCGTGCGCACGACCGGCGATGAGCGCCAGAACGTCTCGCTTGCCTCAGTCGGCGGCAAGGGCGTCTTCATCAAAGAGCTCGAGGAGGCGCTGGGCCGCGGAGAGATCGATATCGCGGTGCACAGTCTCAAGGACGTGCCGTCGCTCGTCTCGTCGCAATTGACGCTCGCGGCATTTCTCGAGCGCGCCGATCCTCGCGACGCGTGGGTTCAGCTCGACGGGATTCCGATCGATGAGCTGCCGGCCAACGCGAAGGTGGCGACGAGCGCGCCGCGGCGCCGTGCGCAGCTGCGGGCTCTCTTTCCGAAGCTGCACCTCGAGGAAATTCGCGGCAACGTCGACACGCGCATCAACAAGCTGCGCGCCGGTCTGTACGATGGGGCGATCCTCGCCTGCGCTGGTTTGCAACGGCTTGGGCGCGACGGCGAGATCACGTCACGCTTTTCGATCGACGACATGATCCCCGCCGCCGGGCAGGGAATCATCGCCATCGAGACGCTGGCCGGTCGCTTCGAGGACGTGGCCGCGTCTCTCAATCACCAGCCGACAGCGCTCGCTGCGACCTGCGAGCGCGGCGTTTTGCAGAAATTCGGCGACCTGCTCGACTGCGATTCGGCCGTCGCCGTCCACGCGACGATCGACGAGACGATCACCATTCGCGCGTTCTTCGGCGAAATCGACGGCGAGCGGTCGATCCGTTTTCGGCTGAGCGGAAGCAATCCAGACGAGTTGATCGACGGCGTTTACGAAGCGCTCGTTGCTGCCGGTGCCAATGAGTTGGCCGTTCGCCGTTCGCCGTTGGCCGAGGAGACCCAATGACGGCCAACGGCCATCGGCCAACGGCCAACGGGAAGGTATTTCTGGTCGGCGCCGGTCCGGGCGATCCGAATCTGCTCACAGTCCGCGCCGCAGAGTTGATCGCCAGTGCAGATGTCGTCGCCACCGATGCTCTGGTGGCGCCGGAGATCATCGCGCGAATCCCGAAAAGCGCCGAGATCATTTTCGTCGGCAAGCGTTCCGGCGCGCACAGCGTGCCGCAGGATCAGACGAACCGGCTGCTCATCGAGAAAGCGCGGCAGGGCAAACGCGTCGTGCGGCTCAAGGGCGGCGATCCGTTCGTCTTCGGCCGCGGCGGCGAGGAAGCAGAGGAGCTCGCCGCGGCATCGATCGACTTTGAGATCGTGCCGGGCATCTCATCGGCGATTGCCGGGCCCGCGTACGCCGGCATTCCGGTCACGCACCGCTCGCACGCGACCTCCGTCACTCTCGTGACTGGACACGAGAGCGATGAGACGACGGGGGTCGATTGGCAAGCGCTCGCGCGCCTCTCCGGCACGATCGTTTTTTTGATGGGCGTGGGCAATCTGCCGATGATCGTTCGCAAGCTGCGCGAGAACGGCGCTCCTGCATCCCGTCCCATCGCGCTGATCTCAAAGGCCACCACCACGCAACAGCGGACGGTCACGGGCACGCTGGAGAACATCGAGCAGCGCGCGGCGGACATCGCAACGCCCGCGCTCATCGTCGTCGGCGGCGTGGTGCAACTGCACGACGCGATCAACTGGTTCGAATCGAAGCCGCTGTTCGGGAAACGCGTCGTCGTCACACGCGCTCGCGAGCAGGCGTCGGAGCTCAAACGCCTTCTCGAAGAAGCGGGGGCCGAGGTGGTGCAGTTTCCGACGATCGAGATTGTCCCGCCCACTTCGTTCGACTCTCTGGACGGCGTCATCGCCGCGATTGGTGACTACCAATGGCTGATCTTCACGTCTTCGAACGGAGTCGATTTCTTTTTCGATCGGCTGCGGCATCACGGGAAGGACGCGCGCTGTCTCGCCGGTGTGATGGTTGCCGCGGTCGGCGAATCGACGGCAAACGATCTTCGCCTGCGCGGCATCGACCCCGATCTGGTGCCGGCGAAGTTCCAATCGACGGCGTTGCTTCCACTGCTCGACGAAAATCAGAAGGGCATTCGAACTGCGGTCGTTCGCGCCGCGCAGGGACGCGATGAGCTGATCGATGAATTGCGCCGCCGCGGCGGCGCAGTCGACCTGGCGATTGCGTACGAAACGAAGCGCGTCACCGCTGCCGCGGCTGATCTGCACGATATCGATATCGTGACCTTCACCAGCGGCTCGACGGTCGACAATTTCTTCGAGGTCGTGCCGGATAAGAAGATCGTCGATCGGGCGATGCTCGCGTCGATCGGGCCGACGACCAGCGAGGCCATTCGGCGCCATGGCCGCGAGCCCCACGTCGAGGCGGAGAACGCCACGGTCGCTGCGCTCGTGGCCGCTATACTCGATGCGTGCCGCGTCAAATCCTGAGCGCGAAGCGCGAAGGATCCCCTGCGAATTCGAACGGGGTCCTTCGCTCCGCTCAGGACGCATTACTCTGGATTGCCGCCTTCTCCTTTGCACTGGGCCTCTTTCTGTCCCTCACGCTGCTGCTGCGCGACCTCCCGCCCACCCCGCCTGTCGCGATCGGGCGCGTCACGATCGAGCGGGCGTCGAAGCAGCGCGGCCGTGTAATCGCGAAGCTTCGACGCCCGCTCGATCGTGACGCGCCCGATCGCGACAGG
>WNGB01033242.1_pt1 | contig 11117 bp, 10 predicted proteins | sample 5400681 | NCBI WGS metagenome assembly WNGB01 (sample SAMN13153367, study PRJNA577476) | soil metagenome | isolation source: 115 cm soil or saprolite under grassland replicate 2 | place: USA:California | collected 2016-06-15 | reverse complement strand
TCGAGCCGACCAGGCGGAGCACCATGCCGCGCGCTCCCGCCTCGGCGACCAGCTCGACCGCCTCCCGCTGGACCGCCTCCCAGCCTGGCCGGGATCCCTCCGACCGGGGCACCCCTTCGGGGTTCCCCGGACCCCTCCGGCCCGCTGCCATCACTCGATCGGGATCTGCCGGAACGCGAGGTCGACGTCGATGCCCTGGCGGCGCCGGTACAGCCGGGTGCCGGCGAACCAGACCACCCCGAACACCACGATGCCGAGGACGATCCAGAACTCCCGCGACAGGTGGTCGAGGGTGAACATCGGCCCGGCGGCGATCGGGTCGTTCCACAGCAGGTAGAGCACCAGCGCGAAGAAGGCCAGCGAGATCGCTCCGGTGACCACCATCAGCGGCGTGCCGCCGAGCCGGGAGGAGGCGGCCGGCGAGGCGTCGAACAGCTCGCGGCGCCTGCGCGGGAACAGGACCGCGGCCAGCATGGCCGCTCCCCAGACGACCACCAGCGCCTCGATCAGGCTGAGGAAGGCGATGTTGCGGTAGGCGATCAGCCACATGAACACCACCGCGCCGGCGGTCGACAGCCCGATGGCGACCACCGGGGTGTGCACCCGCTCGCTGACGTGGCCGAGCCGGTCGGGCGCCAGCCGGTCGAACGACCAGGCGATCATCGTGCGGGTGGTGTAGGCCAGCTCGGCCGGGATCCAGAACCAGATCCAGGCCACGAAGGTCGCCATGATCACCACGGCCAGCAGCACGTTGCTGGTCAGGATGCCGGCGAGCACGGTGAACCAGGGGGAGGCGCCGGTGGCGGCCTCGGTGGAGCCGTCGGCGATCGCGGAGATCGAGTTGAAGCCGACCGCGCCCTGGAACTCGTAGCCGAACGCCTTGGCCGCCAGGCCGTCGAACAGGGCGATCAGCAGGCCGGTGGCCGCGACCGCGCCGAGCATGCCGAGCAGCTGGGAGCGGCGGAAGCGCTTGACCTCGCCGCCGATGCCGATCGACTGGACGGCGCCGAGCAACGGCAGCAGCGGGAAGACCAGGAACTCGATCGACTTGCCGATGCTGAAGCTGCCGGTGACGTAGCCGTTCTGCTTGGCGGTGGCGATCACGCCCTGGTAGTCGAGCCCGGTCAGGTCCGTGAGGTTCTCCTTGAACCGGTCGCGGCTGCCGAGCAGCAACACCGCGATCAGCACCAGCGTGCCGACCACGGCCAGCACGAACAGGACCTTCTGGACGGTGAAGTAGCGCCGCGTGCCTGAGGCCAGCAGCAGGCCCGCGACCACCAGCACGGCCGTGCCGATCCAGAACACCCCGCTCGGCTCGGCGGTGGAGGCGGCCCAGTCGAGCATGGTGTCGTTGCCGGCGACCACCCCGACGGTGCCCAGGAACGACGACAGCCCGACCTTGACGATCAGCGACGCCGCGAAGGCCGCGTAGTAGAGCAGGATCACCGTCTCCACCAGCGAGCCGACGAAGGCGAAGCCGGGGCTGAGGCCACGCGACAGCGACACGTAGACCCCGCCGGAGCGGGGGAAGATCACCGACCAGAAGTAGAAGGTCGCCGCGACCGCCAGCATGCCGGCCGCCGCCAGCAGGGTGGACAGCCAGATCCCGGCGCCCGGGTAGAGGCTCGGCCCGTAGTACTGGTTGAGCGCGATGGCGATGCCGACCGAGACCAGCCCCACGTTGAAGATGAAGACGTCGGTGGAGCCGGCGACCCGGATCAGCCCGGAGGCTGGCCGGGAGAAGACCCCTTGACCGGTCAGATCGGCCCGCTGCCCCATCGCCCAACCTCCTTGCTCGCCCACGCTGCACCCAGGCAGACCAATTACACCCCGGCGGTTTGGATGTCAACGTCGCAGGGGCGCTCGGACTCGAATATCGATTTTTCCCGCGATCTGGTGGTTGAATATCGACGCCAAACCGCGAGAACGAGAGGGGCCACCGTGCAACGCACCCGTACCACCGACGAGCGGCGCAGGGGCGTGGTCGACGAGGTCGACCGCGAGATCATCCGGCTGCTGCAACGCAACGGGCGCACCAGCAACACCGACATCGCCCGTGTTCTCCAGGTCACCGAGACGACGGTCCGCAAGCGGATCGCCCGGCTGATGGACGAGGAGCTGGTCAACGTGGTCGCCGTCCCCACCCCGCGGGCGGTCGGCATGACGATGTCGGCGATCATCGGCATCTCGGTGCTGCTGCCCAGGCTGCAGGCCGTCTCCGAGCGGCTGACCAGCTGCCCGGAGGTCCGCTACATCGGCGTGGCCACCGGGCGCTACGACATCATCGTGGAGGCCTTCTTCAACGACCAGGCCCACCTGCTGGAGTTCGTCTCCACCAAGCTCGGCGCCCTGGAGGGCGTCACCGGGGCCGAGACCAACCTCATCCTGAAGGTAGCCAAGTTCTCCTACGAGTGGGAGATTCCCTGACAGACCCGCTCAACGGAGGTGGCTCGGGATGGACCTCTCACGGAGGCGTTTCCTCCAGTTTCTCGGCGTAGCCGGCGGCGCCGCCGCCCTGACCCCCGTCGCCGAAGCCTCGTCGCTGGACGGCTTCCTCGGACAACAGCGGGTCACGCCCGTGCGGCTCCCGCACCTGCTGCCGATCTACCAGGACCGGGCGAGCTTCCTGCCGGCCACCGGGCAGGTGGCCGACTTCGGCGCGCCCCTGACCCAGTACACCGTGCTGGACGACGTCGTCGTCGCGCCGGAGTTCGAGCGCTACCTGGTGGTCGCCTGGGGCGACCGCGTCTTCCACGACCCTGACCAGTACGTCGGCTACAACGCCGACTACACCGCGTTCATCCCCCAGCGGGGCCAGCGCGACGGCTTCCTCTGGGTCAACCACGAGTACGTCTCGTTCCCGCTCTCGCTCGGCGCGCCCGAGGCGCCGGCGACGCTGCAGGCGGCGTCGCCGCGGCCGGCCACCTCGTTCGGGGCCGTGGTGGGCTTCGACATCGACGGCCCGACCGTGCCCCAGCTGACCCGCTGGGGCGAGTTCCTCTACAACATGGGCGGTACGGCGGTGCGGGTCCGCAAGGGCCACCAGGGCCGCTACGCGACCGTGCGCGACGGCCGCAACCGCCGCTACCACGGCCTCTCCGGCCTGGCCCTCAACGCCGGCCGCAGCGACCTGCGCCCGGACGGCACGCCGTTCAGCTCGATCACCGCCTGGGGCACCCGAGACCACCAGCAGGGCGACGACGGCTACCTGATCGCCACCGGCCCGGCCGCCACCGAGGTGCTGCCGCTGTCGGGCGACGGGCTCGGCAACCGGATCATCGGCACCGGCTTCAACTGCTCCGGCGCGACCACGCCATGGGGCACGGTGCTGACCTGCGAGGAGAACTTCCAGGGTGGCGCGGGCGCGTTCTTCGTCGGCGTGCAGGAGAACGTCCTGCCCGACGGCACCCAGACCGGCTACATCGTCGGCTCGCCCGCCACGGTCGCCGACCCGGTCAGCGGCCAGCCGTTCCTCAACTACACCACCGGCACGTTCTTCGGCCTGGTCGGCGAGAAGTACGGCTGGGTGGTCGAGGTCGACCCGGCCGACCCCGACTGGCGGGCGCGCAAGCACACCTGGCTGGGCCGGGTGCGGCACGAGAACGCGACACTGCGGGTCAAGGCGGGACGGCGCCTGGTCGCCTACATGGGCGACGACCGCCGCGGCGGCCACACCTGGAAGTACGTCAGCGACGGCGAGGTGCAGGACGCCGGCAGCCGCCGCACCTCGCGGCTGCTGGAACGGGGCAAGCTCTACGTGGCCCGCTTCAACCCGGACGGCACCGGCAGGTGGATCCCGCTGGCGCCCGACACCCCCGTCGACCCGATCGCCCCGTCGGCGCTGGCGGGGGACGAGGCGGCGGCGCGCGGCGTCCCGGTCGCCACCATCACCGCGGCCAAGCTGCGGCTCCCCAAGCGCGACGGCATCGCCGGCCAGGTGGGCGACGGCGGCCCGTTCGAGGTGACCATCGCCAACGAGACCGCCGCGCTGCAGGCCTACCGGACCAAGGGCGGCACGGTCGCGGCGGCCACGCTCGGCGACTACTACGCCGGCCAGGGCGCGATCCTCTGCGACGCCTTCCTCGCCGGGAACCTGGCGGGCGGCACGCCGACCGCGCGGCCGGAGGACCTGGAGGTCAACCCGCACAACTCGCGCGAGGTGGTCATCGCCTACACCGACGGCGCTCCCGGCAGCGACGGCTACGCCGACTCGCGCGTGTTCGTCGTCGGCAAGTACCAGGCGGCGGTGGACGCCACCCAGCAGTTCGGCGGCATCTACAAGATCACCGAGGACAGCCACGACGCCACCGGCAGCTCGTTCCGCTGGGAGAGGCTCCACCAGGGCGGCGAGGCCGGTGCCGTGGACAGCGACGGCTTCGCCAACGTCGACAACCTCGCCTTCGACGCGGACGGCAACCTCTGGGGCGTCACCGACATGACCACCGGCCTGCACAACGGCCTGGCGGTGGCCTACACCGGCCCGACGCTGCAGCCGACCCAGGTCGCCATCGACCACACCCAGACCGGCTCGGCGGCCGGCAACCTGGTCGGCGCCTTCGGCACCAACTGGTTGTTCTACGTGCCGGTGCGCGGCCGGGACGCCGGGGTGATCTTCCCGTTCGGCTATGGGCCGCCGCGCTGCGAGATGACCGGCCCCACCTTCGTCGGCGACACGCTGCTGCTGGCGGTGCAGCACCCGTCGGAGGACTCGCCGATCAACGGCGACCCCAACGCGGGCGGCGACGTGGCGTCGCGGGTGACCCGGTCGGTCCAGCTGCTCGACCTGGCCGGTGGGCTGTATGACCAGCTCCGCACGGTGCCGCGCGGCAGCAACTGGCCCAACGACGGGTCTGCCGAGCCGCCCAAGCCGGCCGTGATCGGCATCCGGCGGACGCGCCACTGACCCGCCCGCTCCCACTTGGCCTGCTCGACGAGCTGGGCCCGATGCTGGCCTGAGCAGGCACGCTGCCGGTGTCCGAGCTGTCCGGCTGGCGGTCGGCGCGTGGGCTCCGGTAACGTCTCCCGAGCTGTCCGGCTGGCGGTCGGCGCGTGGGCTCCGGTAACGTCTCGCCCTTGTGAAGGACCCGACCCGCTCGTTCGCGCCGAGGGCGCCCCGGGGATGAACCGGACGTCCGGCGCCCCGGGTGCGCTCGAATGGCATCCCGGCCCCGGGGTGGAAGAGCTCATCCGCCGCAAGGCGTACCTCTTGGTGCTGTCCGAGGAGCTGCTCGGGCGGGAACGTGGCCTTGCCGCCTACCGGGCCGAGCTGCACACCTTCGAGACCCGCTACCGCAAGGCGCTCGGCGGGCGCTACGCCCTGCTCGACGAGCTGGCAGAGCGCCTGGACGAGGTGCGCGCCGAGGCCGGCGACGACCAGCCGCCCGAGCGCGACGAGGACGAACCGGTCGAACGCTACCCTGGCCAGGGTCTGCCCGGCGGCCAGAACTGGAACTGGGGCGAGCGCGAACCCGAGCCGGAGCCGCGCCCGGTCATCAGCGACGCCGCCAAGCGCCTGTTCCGCCAGCTGGCCCGCATCATCCACCCCGACCTGGCGGCCGACCCGGTCGAGCGGGAGCGGCGCACCAACCTGATGGTGGCCGCCAACTTCGCCTACGAGCAGGGCGACGTCCCGGCGCTGGAGCGGTTGCTGGCGGAGTGGGAGCGGAGCCCGGAGGCGGTGACCGGCAGCGGCGCCGTTGCCGAGCTGGAGCGGACCGTCCGTCGCATCGCCCAGGTGCAGGGGCAGCTCGCCGCGATCGAGGAGGAGCTGGCCGAGCTGGAGGCGTCGGCCATGGGCTGGCTGCGCCGGCGGGTCGAGAAGGCCGCCAGCGAGGGCTGGGACATGCTCGCGCACATGGTCAAGGAGCTCGACCGCCAGATCCTCGAGGCCAGGGTCGAGCTGGAACGCCGCGCTCACCAGCCGGACGCGCAGGTCGGCTGAGCGGCACTGAACCTTGCGGACGCCGCCGTCCGTACGGTGGGATACGAAGGAGGGAGCGCGTGAGCGACGCCGCCCAACCGCGGCCACCGAGCAGGATCTGGCTGCTGGTGGTCCTGCTGATGCTCGGCCTGGCCCTGGCCGGCCCGGTCGTGATCGCCTGGGAGCAGCTCGACCTCGGCGACCAGGCCGCCGCCGAGGCCCCGGCGGCCGCGGCGGCCGGCGGGACCACCGTCGCCATGGCCGGGCTCGCCTTCCAGCCGGAAACGCTCACCGTCCGCAAGGGCGCCACGGTGGTGTTCGACAACGACGACACCGCGCCGCACACGGTCACCGCCCGCTCCGGCGGGGTCGACTCCGGGGTGATCGACCCCGGCAAGCGCTTCAGCCTGGTCGCCTCCGAGAGCTTCGACTACGTCTGCAGCATCCATCCGAGCATGACGGCCAAGCTCGTCGTGGAATCCTGACCAGGAGGGCGCGTGGACCTCATCGAGTTCCTCAACGACCTGACCGGCGGGCAGCTCCTGCTGTGGAAGGTCATCCTCACCTCGCTGGTGTTCGCCTGCGCCGGGCTGCAGGTGCTGCTGGCCGCCCGCTTCTACGAGGCGAGCACGGTGCCGCCCATCTCCACCGGCGTGGCGGCCAGGACCCACCGCCTGAACGGGAAGCTCACCGTGACCCTGGCCGTGGTCGTCGCCGTCACCTGTCTGGTCGGCCCCGCCGGCCCGACCTCGCCGACCCGCGTCCTGCTGCACTCCACCTTCGGCAGCCTGGCGTTCGCCCTGCTCGCCCTCAAGTACACCGTGCTCAAGCTGTGGGCGCCGGGCGGCCGCTTCCTGCCCTGGATCGGCAGCGGGCTGTTCCTGACCTTCGCCGCGATCTGGGCGACCACCGTAGCCGACTACGTCACCGCGAGGTAGGTCATCATCATGCGCGCGCTGCGACTGCTCCCTCTGCTCGCTCTGGCGGGCCTTGCCCTGGTCGGCGTCCCCACCGCCGCGGCTGGCCAGGGCGCCGCCGAGGAGACCAGGATCGTCGACTTCGACTTCGCCCCCCGCACCCTGGAGGTCGAGGTCGGTACCAGCGTGAGCTGGTCCAACACCGGTGCAAGGCCGCACACGGCCACCGACCGCGGCGGCAGCTTCGACACCAAGCCGATCTCCCCTGGTGCCAGCGCCAAGGTCAGCTTCAGCACGCCAGGCACCTACTTCTACTTCTGCCGCATCAACCCGTCCAAGATGAACGGGGTGGTGGTCGTCAAGCCGGGCGCGCAGCCCTCCAAGGCGGTACGGGTCCAGGCGGTCGACCCCGGCTTCACCGGCGACAAGCTCCGCTTCGACCCACCGCGGCTGAGCGTGGCGGCCGGCACCACCCTGCTGGTCGCCAACGTCGGCGGCAAGCCCCACAGCCTGACCGCCGACGACGGTTCCTTCGACAGCGGCATCGTCGACCCTGGCCCGGAGGGCGGCCGCTTCGCCGGCAAGAACGCCAGCGTCACCCTGACCAAGCCGGGCACCTTCGGGTTCCACTGCGAGATCCACCCGGCGGCGATGAAGGGGGTGGTGACCGTCACCGGCGATGCCGCCGGCGGCGGCCCGGCCGCCGCGTCGGCGGGGCCGCGCGAGGTCGACATCGGGGCGCAGGACTTCGCCTTCGACCCCAAGGAGGCCTCGGTCGCGTCCGGCGGGAAGGTGACGGTCAGCAACCGTGGCAAGGCGCCCCACACCATGACCCTTGACGACCAGCCGCTCGACACCGGCAACATCCCTCCCGGGGCGATGGCGACGCTGACCGCCCCGACCGAGCCCGGCAGCTACAGCTACCGCTGTGCCGTCCACCCGGCGAAGATGCGGGGCGTGCTGGTGGTGCTCGGCCGCGACGTGGAGGACCCGACCGAGCAGGGCGCGGCCCAGGCGGTCGCGGCCGCGCCGGTCGCGGCCGGTGGGGACGGCCCCGGCGGCGGGGTCACCACCTTCGTCCTGGTCACCGCCGTGCTGGCGGCCTTCCTCGGCGGCGTCGGCCTGTCCGCCTTCGCCCTCCGCCGCCGCCGCGCCCCCACCTAGGACCGGCGGCGGTCGACGAACAGGGCCTGCAGGGCCCGGCCGATCGGGCCCTGCTGGTCGTGGAGGGCGGTGTCGGTCAGCCCGACGCCGGCCGCGGTCAGCGTGGTCGCCGCCTCCAGCGCCACCCACTCGCCGGCCGGCGGCCGCTGCAGGTAGACGGTGAGGTCGGTGTTGATGAACAGCCACTGGCGCCAGTCGAGCGCGGCGCTCACCCCGTTGCCGGAGTCGGCCGCGATCAGCGCCCGGCAGAGCGGCGACGGCTGCTCCCCGGGGAGCAGCGGATGGCGCATGCGCAGCCAGACCGTGGCAGGGCCGGCCTCCAGGAACGAGCCGGCGACGAAGCGCCACTCCATGGCGGTGTGGTAGCCGACCTGCTGGCCGGTCGGGAAGAACGGCTCCTGCCGTCCCCGTTCCGGTCCCGGCGGCGGCGTGCCGCCGGCGAGGCCGGCATGCGGGGGCAAGGGCAGCTCGGCGGTGCGGATCCGCACGGCGGTGGCGCGCATCACCTCCACGTCCCCGCTGCGCAGCGACGCCTCCACCAGCTCGACGCTGCGGCCGCCGCGCAGCAGCCTCGCCGCCAGCTCGAGCCGCCCGATCGGCACCGGCCGCAGCACCTCGAAGGTGACCCTGGCGACCTGGAGGTCGGCCCGGTCCCCGAACCGCTCGACCGCGCGGCCGAGCAGCGCCGCCGGTGGCCCGGCGTGCTGCGCCGCCGGGTCCCACGGTCCCCTGGTCAGCTCGGTGGCCACGAACCGGTCCGGCCCGTCCGGCAGGAAGAACGCGTCGTCCATGGCTGACAGCCTAGTTGAGGCTCGGTCATGCGCCGTCGTGAGCGGCCGCCTGAGCACTCCGGGGGCCTCGGCCGGCTAAACTCCGGCGCATGTGGGAGTACGCCATCCGCGAGTACGCGCACGAGTGGGGGGAGCAGACCGCAGACCGGTCGATGTCGGGCTTCCTGGCCGAGCTGAACCGGCTCGGCCAGGAAGGGTGGGAGGCGGTCGGGATCACGCCCCGGACCCACTACGACCGGGGCGGCGGCCCTGGCGGCTGGGACTCGTTCACCTTCGTGGTCCTTCTCAAGCGCCTCCGCCCCGCCACCGACATGGGCTAGAGGGCCGGTCAAGTATCGGCGCCGCATTCGCGTACGCTGCACCGACGCGACGCCTGAAGGATGCGCGCCGTGGGTACTTGACCGGCCCTCTACGGCGGCGCCTCAGCGGCGGTCGAGCAGCCGGGCGGGGTCGCGGCCCTGGATGGAGGCGTCCAGGACCTCGGCCACGTGGGCCATGGGCAGCCGCTGGCCGCGGCGTTCCAGCGCCGCCCGGAGCTGCATGAGGCAGCCGGGGTTGGAGGTGACCAGCAGCTCGGCGCCGGTGGCCACGACGCCGGCGGCCTTGCGGTCGCCCAGCTCCCCGGCCGGCTGCGGCTCGACCAGGTTGTAGATGCCGGCGGAGCCGCAGCAGATCTCCGGTTCCCGGATCTCCCTCAGCTCCAGGCCGGGGATGCCGGCGAGCAGCTTGCGGGGCTCGGCGCGGATGCCCTGGGCGTGCGCCAGGTGGCAGGCATCGTGCCAGGCGACGGTGACCGGCAGGGGGTGGCGTTCGGCCGCGGGGCCGAGCTCGGCGAGCAGCTCCGACAGGTCCCTGACCCTGGCCGAGAACGCCGCGGCCCGCTCCGCCCAGGCGGAGTCGTCGCGGAGCAGGTGGCCGTACTCCTTCATGGCCGAGCCGCAGCCGGCGGCGTTGACCACCACCTGCTCGACCCCGGCCGCCTCGAAGGCCTCGATGGCCGCCCTCGCGAACGCCTGCGCCTCCTCCTCCCTGCCGGCGTGCAGGCTGAGCGCGCCGCAGCAGCCCTGCCCGCCCGGCGCCACCACCTCGCAGCCGTCCGCCGCCAGGACCCTGGCGGTGGCCGCGTTCACCTCGGAGAAGAACACCCGCTGGACGCAGCCGGTGAGCATGCCGACGCGGCGGCGGCGCTGGCCGGCGGCCGGGGTCAGCTCGGCCACCGCGGCGGCCTTGCCGACGGGCGGCAGCAGCCGCTCCATCGCCCCGAGGCGCCCCTGACGGCCGAGCAGCCCCACCCGGCGCAGCAGCGCCCCCAGCCGGGAGCGCTGGTAGAGCCGCAGCGGGCCGCGCAGCAGGCGCAGCCGCCGCGGGTAGGGGAACAGGCGGAACAGCAGCGTCCGGAAGGCGCGGTCGCGGCGCGAACGCGGATGGCGGCGCTCCACCTGCTGGCGGGTGGCCTCGATCAGCTTGTCGTACTGGACGCCGGAGGGGCAGGAGGTGACGCAGGCCATGCAGCCGAGGCAGCGGTCGAAGTGGCTGACCATCTCGTCGTTCATGGTCTCGCCCTGCAGCCCGATCTCCATCAGGTAGATGCGGCCACGCGGCGAGTCCATCTCCTCGCCCCACAGCAGGTAGGTCGGGCAGGTGGGCAGGCAGAACCCGCAGTGGACGCAGTCGTCGATCAGCGCCTGGTCGGGCGGGTGGTGCAGGTCGAAGGCGGCCACGGTCAGATCCCTCCCACGAAGCGGCCGGGGCTCAGCTGGCGATCGGGGTCGAACTGCCGCTTGACCCGGCGCATCAGCCCGATGGCGTCGCCGGGCGGCCCCCAGACGTCGACCGCCCGCTTCAGCTCCGGCGGCGCCTCGACCACCACCAGGCTGCCCTGCCTGGCGGCCAGCCGCTCCCTGGCGTCGCTGACGAACCGGGCCAGCCGCTCGCCGGGGTCGGCGACGAACCCGGGCTCGTGCTCCGCCAGGAGGGCGGCCATCTCCGGGGCGATCTCCTCGATGCCGAAGCCGGCGCGGACGACCCCGCTGCCGGCGTGCGCGGCCATCCGGAAGTCGGTCGGCTGCCGCCTGCCCGCGGCGTCCCACAGGTCGGCGAGGGCGCCCGGCACCTCGGCCGGTGGGCAGGTCGCCTTGACCCCCACCTCGGCCTTCTCCCACGGCAGCGCACCGAGCTGGGAGAGGGCCGCCTCGGTGCCGCCGGGGCCGAGCACCTCGGCCGCACCGACCTCCCCGAGCAGGCGGGCGGCGTCGGCGGCTTGGGCCTCGACCCCGGGCCGGATGCCCTCGAACAGCACGGTGAGCAGGCGCGAACGGTCCGGGT
>WNGB01024898.1_pt1 | contig 11117 bp, 9 predicted proteins | sample 5400681 | NCBI WGS metagenome assembly WNGB01 (sample SAMN13153367, study PRJNA577476) | soil metagenome | isolation source: 115 cm soil or saprolite under grassland replicate 2 | place: USA:California | collected 2016-06-15 | reverse complement strand
CTGCGACGTAGAGCGATCGACGGCGCAGCAACTCGATCGGAAGCGATGCGGCGGACTGCCAAGCAGCGGCGGCTGCTCGCGGCCCGCGCTCGCCCCCGAGCCAGGCGACCACGGGCTCGACCCAGCGCAGCGCGATCCTGGTCGCGATAACCGCGTCGATCGCGTAGATCAGCTCGGCGACGGCGAGCAGGCGTAGGAACTCGCCGACGCTCATGTCGATGTAGAGAGCCAGCACGGCGATCCCCCCGAGCCCGACGAGGTAACCGAGCTGGAGCTGGAGGATGAGCAGCGTCCGCGGATACCGCGGACCGAGCCGTCGGTAGACACGTTTCAGGAGGCGTTGCGGCCCCACGGTGCGTCGATCGTATTCGGCCGGCCCGGGGCGGTCTGTGACGTCGCGAAGGCCGCCTCCGCAGCGCTCGCCGGCTTCGGCCGGCCTGGCGTCGCGCTACTCCCCCCAGTCCTCGTCTATGGGATCGCCGAGCTTCTCGGCGAGAGCGCGGAAGAAGTCGTTTCGGGTCACGACGGCGTGCACCCGCCCCTGGGTGGCGATCGGAATGATCAGGACGCGGTGGTGCAGGAACAGCTCGGCGAGCTGGGTGTCGGAGTAGTCGTCCTCGACGAGCACGTGGTCGGTCGTGAGGTGGTCGCGTATCGGCTCCTCGCGGCACGCCTCGCGACGCTCGATCGTCTCGTCGATGCTGCGCGACACCATGCGCGCCGAGGAGAGGGTGCCCACGTATGCCGGAAACAGCGCGGCCATGAACTCGCGCTCGCCGAAGATTCCCGCGAAGCTGCCATCGTCCTCGACGACCGGAAGCGCCGGTAGTCCCGCCTCGATCACCTTGCGGGCCGCCTGGCCGACCGGCTCACCGGCGTTCAGGGGCTCTATCTCCTTCAGCGTCGCCTTGACGATCGAGTCGGGCATTCGAACCTCAGAGCAGTATGTAGCGGATCGTCACGTACACGGTCGCAAGTCCGAGCGTGACGGCGGTCACCGGGAGGCCGACGCGCAGGAAGGCGAGGAAGCCGATCGGCTGCCCGGCGCGGGACGCCAGGCCCGCCGCGGCGATGTTGGCGGCGCTGGCGACGATCGTCGCGTTGCCGCCGAAGCCCGCGCCCAGTGCGAGAGCCCACCAGTAGGCGTCGTCGCCCTGTGCGCCCGCCGACGACTGAAGGTCTGGGATCACCGGGACCATCGCCGCGGTGACCGGGATGTTGTCGATCAGGCCCGACGCGAAGCCGGTGAACCACAGCATTCCGAGGAGGTGAGCGGCGCGGTCCCCGCCGGTCAGGTCCTCGATGGCGTCGGCGACGTCCGCGATGGCGCCCGTCTGCTCGAGCGCGCCGACCATCACGAACAGCCCGAGCAGGAAGAACAGCGTTGCCCATTCGATCCTCGACAGCGCCTCCTCGAGCTGCTGGCGCGTCAGCAGCAGGGCCGCGGTCGCCCCCGACAGCGCGACCGTCGCCGGCTCGAGGTCGAACGGTCCGCTGAGAAAGAACGCCACGACGGTCGCCGCCAGGACGGGCAGGGTGCGCCGCATCTCATCGGGATCCTCGATCGAGGCGGCGGCGTCGAGCTCCATCACGTAGCGCCGATTCGCCTCGGGCACCTGGAGGCGGCGGCGGAAGACGAGATAGAGCGAGCCCGCGATGACGACGAACGAGATCGCGGCGATCGGGGCCACGTTGAGGATGAAGTCGTCGAACGACAGGTTGGCTGCCCCCCCGATGATGGCGTTCGGCGGGTCCCCGATCAGCGTGGCGGTGCCGCCGAGGTTCGAGACGACGACCTCGATCAGGATCACCGGCACGGGGTCGATGTCGAGCGTGTCGGCGAGCAGGAACGTGATCGGGACGATCAGGAGGATCATCGTCAGGTTCGGCAGGAACGCCGATAGCAAGGCGGTTACGCCCGCGAGGCTCATCACGAGCCAGAACGGGTTGCCGCGGGCGATCTGGCCCGCACGGATCGCCACGTAGTCGTAGACCCCGCTCTGCTGTGTGATGTGGACCAGGACCATCATCCCGGCGAGCAGGCCGATCGCGTTGAAGTCGATCGCCTCGATCGCCTCGTCCTGGGTGATCACCCCACCGAGCACGACGACCGCCGCGCCCACCAGGACCACCTTGGTGTAGTGGACGCGCTCGCTCGCGATCAGCACGAGCACGGCTATGAAGACGGTGACGGCGAGGGCCACGGGCCGGGTTGAAGCCTAGGCCCGGTTAGATCCCGACGGGGGAGAGGCGATCCTCGACCCACTCCGTCGAGGCGACGTGCTTGCCCATCCCGAGCTCCTTCGGCTCGAGACCGAGCGCCAGGCCGACGAGCTGCGGCAGGTGCAGGACCGCCAGCCCGAGGTCGCGATTGACGATCTTCGCCGCCTCGGGCTGCTGCAGGTCGAGGTTGAGGTGGCACAGCGGGCACGGCGTGACGAGGCAGTCGGCGCCGGCGTCGAGCGCGTCCCCGATGTGGGTGCCCGCCTGGCGCAGCGAGGTGTCGCGGTTCATCGTGATGATCGGGAAGCCGCAGCACTTGTGGGCGCCGTCGTACTCCACGACCTCGCCGCCGAGCGTCTCGATCAGGCGCTCGAGGTAGAGGTCGCGATCGGGGTTCTCCTCGTAGCCGAGGCGGTGCTTGGGCCGCAGGATGTAGCAGCCGTAGAACGGACCGACCCGCAGCCCGGAGAGCGGCCGCGTGACCTTGTCCGCGAGCTGGTCGAGCCCGTAGTCCTCGACCAGCAGCCAGAGGAGGTTCTTGTTCGTGATCCCCCGGTGGTACTCGAGCCCCTCCTCGGCCAGGATCTCGTTGATGTGGGCGCGGTAGGCGGAGTCGGCATCGAGCCGCTGCTGGCACTCCGACTGCGCGCCCTGGCACGTCGAGCAGATGTTCATCATCGAAAGCCCGGTCTGCTGGGCGAGGGCGAAGGTGCGGGCGTTGAGCGTGTCGACGAGCTCCTGGTTGTGCTCCGCGATCACGCCGGCGCCGCAGCAGTTGGCGCGATCGAGCTCGACCATCTCGATCCCCAGCCGGTCGGCCACAAGCGCCATCGAGCCGTGCAGCTCGGGGGTGAAGCCGCGCGAGACGCAGCCCGGCCAGTACGCGACTTTGAGCTCGCTCACTGCCCCTCCTCGGACTCGTCGGGTTCGGGCTGGACCTCGGCCTCCGGGGCCGGCTCGTCGGGCTCCTCGCCCCGGATGTAGAGGTTGAGCTCCTCGCGGTGCTCCTCGGCGTGGGCGTAGATCCGCTTGACGTGCGCCTGGGCGTCGCCCGGTAGCTTGGCGTGCACGCCCGGGATCAGCTTGGAGAGCGAGCGCATCTTGCCGCTGCGAATGCCGCGCACGGCGGTGGGGATAGAGCCGAAGAGCCCCTTGATCGCGCCGCTCGTCGGCATCATCTTGCCGAGCCACCCCTGCGCATAGGACTCCTGGAGCAGCAGCGACTCGTCGAGCGTGCCCTTGTTGCGGATGATCTTCGCGAACGCGTGCTCGTGGCGGCGACCGTTGTTGGCGTCCTCGATCCCGTGGTCGTCGGCGGCGGCGCGCCGAAGCCGCATGATCTGGTCCATCGGCGCGACGCCCTTCGGACAGGCGTCGATGCACTCGAAGCAGTGCGTGCACTCGTAGATCCCGTTCGGGTCCTGGGCGAGGTCGTAGAGGCGCTCGCGCTGCTGGCCGTCGCGCGGGTCGCCGACGAAGCGGTACGCCTTGGCGAGCGCGGCCGGACCGAATCTTCGTCCAATGCGTCGACTCCATGTCGGTGATCAGGTCCTTGACGACCGGCATGTTTCCCATCGGCTCGACGGTGATCGGCTGGTCGCCGCCATCCCTGCGGTTCGCCTCGGCGTGGGACTCATCGAGCTTGGCCTTGCAGGCGAGCGTCGACTGCCCGTTGACCTTGACGCCGCACGAGCCGCAGATCGCGGCCTGGCACGAGCAGCGCACGGCGAGGGAGCCGTCCTCGCGGTCGCGGACCTGGAGCAGCCCGTCGAGCACGCTGAGGTGCTCGTTCAGATCGACGGAGAACTCCTGCCAGTAGGGGCCCTCGCCGGTCTCGGGCTGGTACCTGCGCACCTTGAGCTTGTATTCGGGCACTAATACGTCCTTTCGGCGGGTTCCCACTGCGTGATCGTGACGTCGGAGTAGGTGATCTCGGGCCCCTCCGTGTCGAGGCTGAGATCGATGTGCTTGAGCCACTCGGCGTCGTTTCGCTCCGGATAGTCGGTGCGGTAATGGGCGCCGCGGCTCTCCTTGCGGTGAAGACCCGCCACGCACGCGCACTCGGCGCAGTCGAGCATGAAACCCAGCTCGAGCGCCCCGAGCACGTCCTGGTTGAACACCGCGCCGCGATCGTCGATGTACGCCGTCTTCGCCTCGTGCTTGAGCCGCCGCACGACGTCGAGCGCGGTAGCCATCCCCTGCTCGTCTCTGAACACGGCCAGGTGCTGGTCCATCGTCGCCCCGAGCTCGGCTCGCAGCTCCGAGATTCGCCGGCCCGAGCCCCTCTCGCGATCCAGGATCGCGGCGATCCGAGCCTGCTCGTCGGCCAGCGCCGCCTTCGAGGCCCGCTTGAACTTCAGCCGCTTGCCGCGCCTGGCGGCGTCCTCTCCGGCCCGGCGCCCGAATATCAGCGTGTCGAGCAGCGAGTTCGCGCCCAGCCGGTTGCCGCCGTGGACCGACACGCATGCGACCTCGCCGGCGGCATAAAGGCCGGCGACGTTGGTCTGCCCCTGGGTGTCGGTCTTCACGCCGCCCATCGCGTAGTGGTTACCGGGCTTGGTGTGGGTCGGCTCGCGCGTGATGTCCACGCCCGCGAAGTCACGCCCGACCAGCACGATCTCGCGCAGCGCCTCGTGGATCCGCTTTCGCGGCACCACCGTGATGTCGAGCGCCACCGTCCCGTTCTCGAAGCCGCGGCCCTCGTCGATCTCGGTCTGCTCGGCGCGCGACACCACGTCGCGCGAGGCAAGCTCCATCTTGTTCGGGGCGTAGCGCTCCATGAACCGCTCTCCCCGCGCGTTCAGCAGCTGCGCTCCTTCGCCGCGAGCCCCCTCGGTGATCAGAAAGCCCCGCCCCGCCAGCGTCGTCGGGTGGTACTGGATCATCTCCATGTCCATCAGCTCGGCCCCGGCGCGGTAGGCGAGGGCCATCCCGTCGCCGGTGCAGATCAGGGCGTTGGTGGTCGGCCGGTACATCTGGCCGTGGCCGCCGGTCGCGAGGATCACGCTCTTGGCCTCGAAGACCTCCATCGAGCCGTCGCTGATGTTGCGCGTCACGGCGCCGGCGCAGTCGCCGTCGTCGGCGATCACGAGCGCGGTCACGAACCACTCCTCGTAACGGTCGATGCGGTCCGCGAACTTCATCATCTGCTCGTAGAGCACGTGCATGATCGCCTGGCCGGTTATGTCGGCGACGTAGTAGGTGCGGGCCGCGGAGGCGCCGCCGAAGGCTCGCGGCCCGAGGCGTCCGGCCTCGTCGCGGTGGAAGGTGACGCCGATGTGCTCGAGGCGCAGAAGCTCGTCGGGGGCCTCCCGGCACATGACCTCGATCGCGTCCTGGTCGCCGAGGTAGTCGGACCCCTTGATCGTGTCGAATGCGTGCGACTCCCACGAGTCGTCCTCCTCCAGGGCGGCGTTGATCCCGCCCTGGGCGGCGTTGGAGTGCGAGCGGACAGGGTGGACCTTGCTCACGATCCCGACCGAGACGCCCTGCTCGGCGGCCGCGAGCGCGGCCCGCTGACCGGCCAGGCCCGCTCCGATGACGAGGACGTCGTGCTTCGGCATGGGCGCGGGATTCTATGTATCGAGACCCGGCGATCCCCGACCGGCTCGGGCCGCGGTCGGCGGCGCTGCGCTACTGGGGCTTTATCGAGCCGCGGCGGGCGCGGAGCTTGTGGACCATCGCCTTGCGGTAGTCGCGGTTCAGCTCCCCGATCACCTTGATCGAGATCTCCTGGGGGCACACGACCTGGCACTCGCCGTGGTTGGTGCAGCCGCCGAAGCCCTCGTCGTCCATCTGGCGGACCATCGCCCGGGTGCGGTGATCGGCCTCGGGCTCGCCTTGCGGGAGGAGGTTGAGGTGAGTGACCTTGGCGCCGGTGAACAGCATCGCGGCGCCGTTCGGGCACGCCGCGACGCATGCCCCGCAGCCGATGCAGATCGCGGCGTCCATCGCCGCCTCCTGGACTTCGGGATGGACGGGCACCGCGTTCGGCTCGGGCTTGGGACCCGTACCGACCGAGACGTAACCGCCGGCCTCAACGATCCGGTCGAGCGCCGAGCGGTCGGTGACGAGGTCGCGCAGCACCGGGAACGACGAGCTGCGAAACGGCTCCACCGTGAGCTCGGCCCCGTCGGGGAAGTCGCGCATGAACACCTGGCAGGTCGTGACCTGCCGGGGTCCGTGGGGGGTGCCGTCGATCGTCAGCGAGCACGCCCCGCAGATCCCCTCGCGGCAGTCGGAGTCGAACGCGATCGCCCGCTCGCCGTCGCTCACCAGGCGCTCGTTGAGGACGTCGAGCATCTCGAGGAACGAGGCCTCCGGGTCGATGTCCGAGACCTCGTAGCGCTCGAAGCGGCCCTCCGCGCCCCGGTCCTCCTGGCGCCAGATGCGCAGCGCGAACCTCACCGGTAGCTCCTCGTCACGGGCTCGAGCAGCTTGAAGTCGAGCTGCTCGGTGTGGCGGACGGGCTCTGCGCCGTCCCCACGGTGCTCCCACACCGCGACGTGAGCGAAGCGCTCGTCGTTGCGCACCGCCTCTCCTTCCTCGGTCTGGTGCTCCTCGCGCAGGTGGCAGCCGCACGACTCGTCGCGCTCCAGCGCATCGCGGCACATCAGCTCGGCGAACTCGAGGAAGTCGGCGACGCGGCCCGCGTACTCGAGGCTCTGGTTGAGGTCGCGCTCGCTACCGTCCACCCGCAGGTCGGCCCAGAACTCCTCGCGGATCCTCGCGATCTCGCTCATCGCGCCACGCAGCCCCGCGGCGTCGCGGGTGATCCCGCAGCGGTCGAGCATCACGTTGCCGAGCTCGCGGTGAAAGACCGTTGCCGGAGTCGAGCCGCCGACCCCGAGCAGCGAGGCGAGACGCTTCTCGGCCCCCTGCCGCGCCTGCGCGAACGAGGCGTCGCCCGCATCGACGTGATCATCGATGCCGCTCAGGTAGTCGGTGACGCAGTGGGGGACGATGAAGTAGCCGTCGGCGAGGCATTGCATCATGGCGCTCGCTCCCAGCCGGTTCGCGCCGTGGTCGGAGAAGTTCGCCTCGCCGATCGCGAACAGGCCGGGAATCGTGGTCTGAAGGCGGTAGTCGACCCACAGCCCGCCCATCGAGTAGTGCGGCGCGGGATAGATCTTCATCGGGGTCGTCCACGGGCTGTCGTCAGTGATCCGCTCGTACATCTCGAACAGGTTCGCGTAGCGGTCCGCGATCACGGTCTGGCCCTTGTCGCGGATCGCGTCGAGGAAGTCGAGATAGACGCCGCGCCCGGTCGGCCCGACGCCGAGCCCGTCGTCGCAGACGAGCTTCGCGGCTCGCGAGGCGACGTCGCGCGGCACGAGGTTGCCGTAGCGCGGGTAGCGTTCCTCCAGGTAGTAGTAGCGCTCGTCCTCGGGTATCTCCGCCGGGTCGCGGGTCTCCGCCGGGTCGCGGGGTACCCAGATCCTTCCGTCGTTGCGAAGCGACTCGCTCATCAGCGTGAGCTTCGACTGGTACTCGCCGCTCTGCGGGATGCAGGTCGGATGGATCTGGGTGAAGCAGGGGTTCGCCATCGCCGCCCCGTGGCGGTGCGCGCGCCAGATCGCGGTGACATTGCATCCCATCGCGTTGGTGGACAGGAAGTACGCGTTGCAGTAGCCGCCGGTGGCGAGCACCACCGCGTCGGCGGCGTGGGTGGTGATCTCGCCGCTGACGAGATCGCGAGCCACGAGCCCGCGCGCGTGCCCGCCGACGATCACCAGGTCGAGCATCTCGTGGCGCGTGTAAACGGTCGCCTGCCCGTCGGCGACCTGCTTTTGAAGCGCGCTGTACGCGCCCAGCAGGAGCTGCTGACCGGTCTGGCCGCGGCAGTAGAAGGTGCGCTCTACCAGCACCCCCCCGAAGGAGCGCGTCGCCAGGTTGCCGCCGTACTCGCGGTTGAAGGGGACTCCCTGGGCGACCGCCTGGTCGATGATCGCGGTCGAGGTCTCGGCCAGCCGCCACACGTTCGCCTCGCGGGCTCGAAAGTCGCCACCCTTGAGCGTGTCCACGAACAGGCGATGGATCGAGTCGCCCTCGTTCGCGTAGTCCTTGGTGGCGTTGATCCCGCCCTGCGCGGCGATCGAGTGGGCGCGCCGCGCCGAGTCCTGGAAGCAGAAGCACTCGACCCTGTAGCCCATCCCGGCGAGGGTGGCCGCCGCGCTCGCCCCGGCGAGGCCGGTTCCGACGACGATCACCGTGTAGTCGCTGCGCTGACGCGGGCCGACGAGGCTGTGGGCGTCGAGCCACGAGCGCCACGCCTCCTCGACCGGGCCCTCGGGGATGCCGGCGTCGAGGTCGAGCGCCATCAGCGCCCTCCGGTGGCGGCGAGCCGCTCACCGGCCGGTTCGGGGAGCACGTCGGCAAAGAATGCGATCGGCACGGCGGCGAAACCGACCGTCACCCCGATCGCGATCACGGCGGCGGCGCGACGGAACGTCGGGTTGCGATTCGGCTTGTCCCATCCGGCGGTCTGGGTGACGCTCCAAAGCGCGTGGTAGAGGTGGAACCCGAGCAGCACCACGGCGCCGACGTAGATCGCGACCAGCCACCACTCCTGGAAGGCGAGGTAGAGGTTCGAATACACCGTTCCCGACCCGAGTGGGGTGGGGTGGATCGTCCGCGTCGTGAAGTGGAGGATGTGGAAGACGATGAAGGCGAGCAGCAGCAGGCCGGTGATCATCATCGTCCGCGCGGCTAGGGTGCGGCGGATCACGGGTGCGTCGCGGTGACCAGCCGGTCGTGCCTCACGGTTTCGCTTCCAGAGCTCGAGCACGCCGGCCACGTGGATGATGAGCGCGAGCACGAGCACCGTCCGGATCACCCACAGCACCCCCTCGCGTGGGATCGCGGGCCCGCCGACGGTCCGCAGCCACCCGGCATAGGCGTCGACCGCGGGCGTCCCGCCGCCGAGCCCCTGGAGCGCCTTGAGGTTCCCGAGCACGTGAAGGACGACGTACAGGGCCAGGATCGCTCCCGTGATCGCGACGATCACCTTCTTGCCGATCGTCGACTCCCAGACCTCGCGCATCCAGCGCAGCCGCGGCTGCTCGCTGGTTCCGACCGCCCCCCCGATGCTCGGAGCCTGCTGGCTCATCGCGCCAGGAGCGCGGATCCCAGGCTCCCACTCCCGCGGACTTCCACGGGCGCGATTCTATGCGTAGGCCTGCGCTCCCCGGTTGGGTCTCAGGCGCTCTCGCCCGGAGGCGCCGGAGGTTGCTGGGGTCGGGAGAGCGCCGTCCGCAGGGCCCGCCCGACCTGATCGAGCGTGATGACACCGGAAAGGCGGCCGTCGGAGTCGATGGCGGCGAGCGCTCCGAAGCGGCGCAGGTTCTCGTTGCCGAGCAGCGACTCCAGCGGATCGTCGTCGCGCACCCGCGTGGTCTCGTCGGGCTCGCCCTCGACCAGTTCGGAGACGCGGGCGTAGGAGCGCCTGCCCTCGGGTACCGCGTCCGCGGCCCCGCGCTGGAGCAGGCCGCGAAAGCGCTGCGCGGCGTCGACCACCGGGAACCAGGGCCAGCGGTAGCGCAGGAAATATTCGTCGAGGGCCCGCTCGATGCTGAGCTCGTCGGGAATCGCGACCGGCTCGGCGTCCATGACGTCGGCCACGGTCACGCCGCTGATCCTGCTCGACACCTGGGTCTGGATCTGCGCTGCGCGCGCCGATTGCCCGAGGATGAAGCCGATGACCCCGAGCCAGATTCCACCGATCAGGTCGCCCTGGACCAGCAGGAAGAGCCCCAGCGCGATCAGCAGGTAGGAGAATCCCTGGCCGAGCGTCGCCGCGAACCGGGTCGCCTTGTTGCGGTCACCCGTCCTCCACCAGGCGATCGCGCGCGCGACCCGGCCGCCGTCGAGCGGGTAGGCCGGGATCAGGTTGAACACCAGCACGAGGAAGTTGATGCTGGCGAGCCAGGCGAGCATCGTCAGCCCTCCCGACGTGTCCGTGCTCTCGTCGATGCGCATCGCCTCCGAGAACGCCTCCGAGCCGGCTGCGGCGACGCCAATGGCGGCCGACAGGACGACGATCGCCAGGGTGACGACGGGGCCCGCGATCGCGATCTTGAACTCGGTCGCGGCGGAGTCCGAGTCGCGCTCCATGCGCGCCACGCCGCCGAACATCCACAGCGTGATCTCGGAGATCCCGATCCCCTTGCGCAGCGAGACCATCGCGTGGCCGAGCTCGTGCAGCAGGATCGAGCCGAAGAAGAGCAGCGCGCTGGCGAGGGCCAGCAGATAGGGGCCCGTGTCGGAGCTCGAGGCCGACAGCACGTCGCGGTAGAAGTCCGAAAGCCACAGGATCACGAGGAAGAGGACGAAGAACCACGAGTAGTCGACCGCGATCCGGATGCCCCGGACGTGAAACAGGGTGAGGCCGCCTGCGGGCATGCCCACCCATCTTAGGCGGGGGCGGGCGTCTGACCGACGGGCGGGCGGCTGGCGCGCTAGCTTGCCGCGCCGAATGGCTAGCGCATCAACGCAAGCCGGCGATCCGGGCGCCGCATTCGACGCGGCCCGGCTGCGGCGCGACGTCGAGGAGCTGGCGGCGATCTACCGCCCAAGCGCTTCGCCGGGCGAGCGCCGGGCCGCGGAGTGGCTCGTCGACCGACTCGCCGAGCACGGTGCCGAGGCGCGGGTCGAGGTCGATGACGCGCACGGCACCTACTGGTGGCCGCTCGGCCTTGCGAGCGCCGCCGGGGCGCTCGCCGGGATCGCGGGCCTGCGCGGGCGGCGCCTGGTTTCCGCGGCACTCGCCGCGGCGGCCGGAGCCGCCGCGATCGACGACCTGCCGCCCAGGCGGCGCCTGCTGCGCCGCGCGCTGCGCCGCCGCCCGATCCACAACGTCGTCGCGGAGGTCGGCCCGGCCGACGCCGAGCGCACGA
>WNGB01018771.1_pt1 | contig 11118 bp, 8 predicted proteins | sample 5400681 | NCBI WGS metagenome assembly WNGB01 (sample SAMN13153367, study PRJNA577476) | soil metagenome | isolation source: 115 cm soil or saprolite under grassland replicate 2 | place: USA:California | collected 2016-06-15 | reverse complement strand
CCGCTCACCCACGCATCAGGCGAATTGTCGGTCGTCGGTCGTCCGTCGCCTGCCCTGAGCGGCGTCGAAGGGTCGGTCGTCGCCTTCGACACTGGCCCCGGCAATGTGCTGATCGACGAGGCCGCGCTGGCGCTCTCGTCCGGCGCGCTTGAGTGCGATCGCGATGGCGCCTGGGCGGCGCGCGGGCACGCCGACGAGCGGCTGCTGGCGGAGTGGCTCGCCGATCGCTACTTTCTCCAGCCGCCGCCGAAATCGACCGGTCGCGAGTATTTCAGCCGCGGCTATGCCCAGCGCTGCATTGACGAAGCGCGCCGGCGCCAGCTGAGTGAGGCTGATATCTTAGCGACGCTGACCGCGCTGACCGCCCGCTCGATCGCCGCGGCGTACGCGCGCTTCTTGCCGGTGGCTCCCGACGATGTGATCGTCAGCGGCGGCGGCGTGCGCAACCCAACGCTGCTGCGCATGCTGGCCCAGGCGCTGCCGACAATCGCCGTTCGGCGATCGGATGAATTTGGATTGGCGGCTGACGCGAAAGAGGCGCTGGCGTTCGCGGCGCTGGGCTATGCGACGCTGCACGGCTGGCCAGGCAATATCCCCGCCTGCACCGGTGCGCGCCACCACGCGGTGCTTGGCAGCCTGACGCCGGGCGACAACTACCTGGATCTGTTGCGCCGCGTCGCCGCGGCGCCGCGTATCCGGCCGGTGCGCGCTGTACTTGTATGAGATACAGCGCTATGGGCCGCGCACGCTGTACTTGCAGAAATGTTGCGCATCCGGCCGGTGCGCGCCGCACCTCAACGAAATCTAGTCTCTTTGCTCTTCGATTTCCGCTCGCAGAGCGGAAAATCGAAGAGCAAAATAAAAAGTAAAGTACCATCAAAACGGAACGCCACTTCCGTTTTAGAGCAAGAAGTGGTATACTAGCGAGGCCTGTGGCGCCGTTCGCGCCATTCAGAGGCTGCAAATGATCATGAGGAATGACCAGCCATGGACGCAATCCCGCCGAATGAGCGCCGTGAGCGCAAAGACGCCCAGCGCAACCTCGAGCGCGTATTGAGCGCGGCCCACGAGCTGCTGGCCGAACGCGGCGCGGATGCGACGATGGAGGAGGTTGCGCGGCGCGCCGGTGTGGGCGTTGGCACGATCTACCGCCGCTTTCCGAGCAAAGAGCTCTTGTTCGAGGCCGTCAGCCATGCCGCCTGCGCCGACACGCGCCACTGCCTCCAGGAAGCCGCCCAGGCCGAGCGCGACCCGCTGCTGAAGCTGCGCGCGCTGGTGCTGGTGCAATATCACCGTTGCGAGGGCCAGGCTGCGCTGCTCGATCTGCGGCCGCCGGCCGAGGCGCCCAGCGGCGGGACGGTGTTCGATCAACAGCTCTACAATGCTTTTCATGCTTTGCTGCGCCAGGTGATTGTCGAGGGCCAGCGTCAGGGCGCTATTCGCCAGGGCGACCCGGCGGTGCTGGCGGCGCTGTGCCTCGAGGTGCTCAGCCCGCATGCGTTCAACAACCTCGCCCGCGTCGTTGACGGCCGGGTCGAAGATATCGCCGAACATGCGGTGCGCTTTGTGCTGGGCGGGCTGGGGGCGCAGTAGCGGCGCCGTGCGGCACCCTTGCGAGCGACAGCCAGCCATCTCATCCAGTGATTATCTGCTAGCCTGGCGCTAATCCCAGTTGTACGAACAAAGCTTGGCAAGGAGAAGCAGCATGCGCGAGTGGCTTCGCGAGCAATTAGCGCCACCCACTTTTGCGGGCGATGAAGATAAAACGCGCATCGCCAGGTGGCTCTATATCATACTGCTGCTAGCAGCGGCGGTAGCGTTTGTGTATAGCCTCCTGTCCCCATTCATCGACCCAAAACCCGCTCAGGCCGTCGCGGCCAACTGCGTCATGTTGGCAATCTATGGCGGTATGCTTGTGCTACTGCGAAAGGGATATGTGGCGCTGGCCAGCACGATCTTTTCGTCGCTCGTATGGCTGGTTGTAACGCTGTCGGTAGCTGCGTACGGCAGCGTGCTCAGCCCAGGCCTGCTCAACTACTTTGGCGCAATCGCTATCGCGGGGCTGCTCCTGGGCGGGCGCGCCGCGCTGGGCTTTGCGGGGCTGACGATCCTGGCAACGTTTGGCGCTGTCTATGCTGAGTATACGAATCGGCTGCCGGCGCCGATTTTCCCCACCTCGCCCCTGATTATGGCATGGGTCGCCGATCCAACTTTGCAGTAACCGCCCTCACCACCCACCTGGCGCTGCGCAGCGTCACCGTGGCGCTGGCGCGCGCGCGCACGGAGCTGGCCGAACGCAGGCGAGCCGAGGAAAATCTCCGCGCCAGCGAAGAGCGGTTCCGAGCCATGATCGAGAACATCTCGGACGCGATCGCGCTGGTGGACGTCGATGGCACGGTGCAGTATCTTAGCCCGGCGGCCGAACGGATCTTGGGCTATGCCACTGCCGAGCGGATCGGGCTCTCGGCGTTCGACAACATCGTATCGTCCGACCACGTCGCCGCCGTGCGGCAGGTCTTTAGCGAACTGCGGGCCAAACCACGTGCGAGCAGGTCGTTCGAGCTTCAGGCCCGACACAAGGACGGCTCCTTGCGCTGGCTCGAAATCACCGCTACGAACCTGCTGGACCTGGACAGCGTGCGGGCGCTGGTTGTCAACTACCGCGACATCACCGCGCGCAAACAGGCGGAGCAGGCGCTGCGCGAGAGCGAAGAGCTCACCAGGCGCCTCAAGGAGTATCTGAAAACACTCCATAGCGTCAGTATTGAGCTGAGCAGGACTGAATCATTGGACGACTTCTTCTGCATGGCGGTGGAGTTGGGGCGAAGCCAATTAGGGTTTGATCGAACGGGTCTCTGGCTTTTTGATAGGGAAACTATGACTGAGATCGGGACATTTGGGACTGATCGAACCGGACAGACGATTGATGAACGCGATCTCCGTTTTCCCTTAGCTGAATCCTCTGAGTTTGAACGAATCCTTTCTGGCAAACAACAATTGGTGCTTCATAATCCGATCAAGATTGTGACGTTTTCCGGCGACGAACTGGCGATCGGATGGATCGCACAGGTAGCCTTATGGGATGGAGATCACGTCATCGGCTACATCTCAACAGACAATGCGCTTCACCATCAGCCGGTCCAGCCTTATCAGATGGAGCTTCTGACGATGTTTGGCTCAACGATGAGCCATCTCTACACGCGCAAGCAAGCCGAGATTGCCCTACGAGAAAGTGAAGAACGCTTCCGTGCGATTGCCGAAAGCAGCCCGATCGCGATCACGATCAGCCAGTTGTCGCCCGAAGGTCGCCTGCTCTATGCCAACCCATGCTGTGCTGAATTGTATGGCTATACACCTGACAAGCTCGGCGAGCTGACCGTCCATGATCTGTATTTCGATTCAGCCGACCGCGCCCCGCTGCTGGCCGAGCTACATCGGCAGGGCGGGCTGAAAAACTACGACCTGCAAGGCAAACGGGCCGACGGCACGCCTATCTGGCTGAGCGTGACCTTGGTTCCCATCCAATATGCGGGCCAGCAAGCGCTCATTACAGCTCTGCTGGACATCACCGAGCGCCGCAAAGCCGAGGAGATGCGCGTCAAGCTCGAAGCCCAGCTGCACCAGGCCCAGAAAATGGAGAGCATCGGCCGACTGGCCGGTGGCATCGCACACGATTTTAACAACCTACTCACCGTGATCCACGGCTACTGTGATATCATCCAAGATCAGCTTGCGATTGCGGATCCCCTGCTCGTGGAGCTGAAGCAGATCCAGCAGGCGAGCGCGCGCGCTGCGGCTCTCACTCGTCAGCTGCTCGCATTCAGCCGCAAGCAAATTCTGGCTCCCACCGTACTCGATCTCAATAGCCTGGTGACGAACCTGCGGGCTATGCTCGCGCGCCTGATCGGCGAGGATATCACGCTGGACACGGTTCTTGCAGTCGGACTGCGCCCGATCACCGCCGACCCAAGCCAGATCGAACAGGTGATCATGAACCTGGTCGTCAATGCGCGCGATGCGATGCCCACCGGCGGCAGGCTGACTATCGAGACCGGCAATATTGATCTCGATCGCAATTATGCCAGCATACACCCTGAGGCTCCGGTGGGTTCGTGTGTGATGCTGGCGGTTACCGATACTGGCTGCGGCATGGATGCGCAGACGAGAGCGCGGATCTTTGAGCCGTTCTTCACCACCAAAGAGCCCAGCAAGGGCACCGGGCTCGGGCTGGCGACTGTCTACGGCATTATTAAGCAAAGCGATGGTGAGATCACGGTCTCCAGCGAGCCAGGTCAAGGCGCCAGCTTTAAGATCTTTTTGCGGGCCAGCGCAGTCGCTCCCAGCGCGCGGTCGGCGCCCCAGGCGCGCTCGGCCACCCGCGGCGGCAGCGAGACGATCCTGCTGGCCGAGGACGAAGAGACCGTGCGCAGGATGGCGAGCAGGGCGCTACAAGCCCAGGGCTACACCGTTCTGGAGGCGCGCCACGTCGCCGAGGCACTGGCTCTTTCGGAGCGGTATCAGCAGCCGATTGACCTCCTGGTAACCGATGTGGTGATGCCCCAGATGAGCGGCCGTGTGTTGGCCGAGCGACTCACGCTGCTCCGTCCAGAACTGAAGGTGTTGTTCATGTCGGGCTACATGGATGACGCAGTCGTTCGGCACGGGCTGCTGGCGGCCGAGGTGCATTTTCTGCCCAAACCATTTTCGCTGAGCATGCTGGTGGCAAAAGTGCGCGAGGTTCTTGACACTGCCAACGACCTATCGAGGAGCAACCTATGATCCGCGCGATCGATCACATCGTCATTCTGGTCAACAACCTCGCCGCCACCATCGCGGATTACACCGCGCTCGGCTTCACCGTGACGCCTGGCGGCGAGCATACCGGCGGGGCGACCCACAACGCGCTGGTGATTTTCGCCGACGACACCTACCTGGAGCTGATCGCTTTCAAGCGGCCGGCGCCCGAGCATCACTGGTATCACTACCGCGCGCTTGGCGAAGGCCTGATCGATTTCGCGCTGCTGCCGACGCTGATCGAGGCCGATCTTGAGGCCGCGCGCGAGCGTGGCCTGGCGATCGAGGGGCCGTTTCCGGGTGGGCGGCTGCGCCCCGATGGCCAACAGGTCGCCTGGCAGTCTGGCCGCGCGCTCACGCCCGATCTGCCATTTCTATGCGCTGACGTCACGCCGCGTGCGCTGCGCGTGCCCGATGGCGCCGCGCGCACACATGCCAACCGCGTGACCGGGATCGCGGGCCTGACGGTGGCGGTGGCCGATCTGGGGGCAAGCGTCTCGCGCTACCGCGCACTGCTGGGCGCCGCCGAGCGTGAAGGTACGCGATCCAGCTCACTATCGGCCGCGCGGACCGCGACATTCGCACTTGGCGACACGGCGATCACACTCGCGACGCCAGCCGACGACAGCGGCACACCGCTGAGCGCGCGCCTGGCGTCGCGCGGCGAGGGGCCGTTCGCCCTGGCGCTGCGTGGTGTGGGTCAGAGCGCAACCTTCGATCTTAGCCTGGCGCATGGCGCGCGGCTGGAGCTGCTAGCCGAGTAGCGGAAAATGGATGTACATTCTCTAATTGACAGATGGTGCTTGCCATTTTATCTGTGTTTCGTTTTTGCGCTCGCAGAGCGCAAAAACGAAACACAAAAAGAAGATAAAGTACCGCTGCGAAAGATTACGTCTGAGCCACCGCGTACGTCTTGTAATTTAGGGCATTCCACCCCGGCCCCAGCCAGTGCCTCAGGCTATCGTCGCGTGCTACCGCCGCACCAGTGGCATTAGATGGCGGCAGTGTTCGTCAGTACGAAGGTCGCGGCTGTCGTCAGCGACGGGTTGCTCGTGTTAGCGGTGATAGCGTACAATCCTACCGCGCTGTTGGCGCGAACTACTACACTGGCCCGCCCCATAGAATCGGTGACCGCAAGGTTGCCGTCTGGAAAAGTCGCGCCTGGACCACTCGTCGGCGCGCTGAACATCACGCCGACCCCTGGCACCGGGTTGCCGTCCTGGTCGCGCACGATCGCCTGGATCTGAGCGCTGAACGCCGCACCTGTGGTCGCACTCTGCCCGCTGCCCGCCGTCGCCGTGATGCTCGCAGGTTGGGTCGGCACGCTGGTGAAGAAAACTTGCGGGCTGTTGCTCCCGCCGCCGCCGTAGGTGGCGGTGATCTTGAAGTTCAGCATCGTGCCGCACGCCGCCGTCGGCGCCAGCGAGACGACGAACGGGCTAGTGGTATTGGTGAAGCCGCCGCCACTCGCGGCCAGTGTACCATAGCTCGCCGGGCGAGGCGTGATCACCTGCGCGCCCGGCGCTGGGCCGAGTTGGAACAGTGACTCCTGGAAATAGCTAATATCGTCCACAATAATATCGCAATGGACCGTGTGCTATACTACGCCCATGCCCAACGCGATCTACTTTGACTGCTTCTCCGGCATCAGCGGCGATATGGCGCTTGGCGCGCTGCTGGATGCTGGACTGTCGCTCGATGCGTTGCGCGTCGAGCTGGGCAAGCTCCAGCTCGACGGCTGGTCGATCGACGCCGAGCGCGGAATGCGACGTTACCTGTCTGGCACGCGCGCGCTGGTACATGCGCCTGAGCAAGCCACCCACCGCCACCTATCCGATGTTCAATCGATCATTGACTCCAGTGCGCTCGCGCCCGAGCTGAAACAGCGCGCGACCTATATCTTCACGCTGCTGGCCGAAGCCGAGGGCCAGGTGCATGGCATCCCCGCCGGCCAGGTGCATTTCCACGAGGTCGGCGCGCTCGATGCGATCGTGGATATCGTCGGCGTGGTCGCCGGCCTGGCGCTGCTGGGCATCAGTGAAGTCTATGCCTCGGCGCTGCCGCTTGGAACTGGCTGGACGCGCGCGACCCACGGCGCGCTGCCGCTGCCCGCCCCGGCAGTGCTAGCGCTGCTAGCCCGCGCGCACGCGCCCACCATCCCCGACGACACACCATTCGAGCTGGTCACGCCCACCGGCGCGGCGGTATTAGCCGGCCTGGCCGAGTTTCGCCGCCCGCCGCTGCGCATCGATCGCATCGGCTACGGCCTGGGCGCGCGCGACCTTGAGCGGCCGAATGTGCTGCGAGTATGGCTTGGGGAGACGGCGACAGGTGATCAGGGACTAGGGACTGGGAGTTTATCGGCGCGCAACTCCCAATCCCCAATCCCCAATCCCCAACCCCCAATTCTGCTGGAGACGAACATCGACGATCAGCCGGCCGAGCAGCTGGCCTATGCGGTTGAGCAATTATTCGAGCTAGGCGCGCTGGATGCGTGGCTCGCGCCGATCCACATGAAGAAGGGCCGCGCCGCGACGCTGCTCTCCGCGCTCGTGCCGGCCGAGCTGGAAGACGCGGCTGTCGCGCTGCTGATGCGCGAGACCACCACGCTGGGCCTGCGCCGGCGCGCGGTCGAGCGGCATGTCGCCGAGCGCGAGATTGTGACGGTGACGACGCCGCTTGGCCCGGTGCGCGTCAAGCGCAAGCTTTGGAACGGCGATGACGTGGGCGCGGCCCCTGAGTACGAGGACTGCGCGCGGTTGGCGCGCGAACACGGCCTGCCGCTGCACGAGGTGTACCGGATGGCGCTGGACCGGTTATGAGTTCGATAGTTGCTGAATCAACTACCGTCAGCCTGTTCATCGCAGAGCATGATACGCAGCTACAGGGGTGCCCTTGCTATGCCGGAAACTGATCAGACACGACAGCTGGCTGACGCTCGTGCCGGCGACCAGGATGCGTTTCGGCACTTGACCGATCCCTACCGTCGTGAGCTTTTCGTTCACTGTTACCGGATTCTCGGCTCGGTTGAGGATGCCGAGGACATGCTGCAAGAGACGTTGGTGCGCGCCTGGCGGCGGTTGGAGTCATTCGAGGGCCGCGCCTCATTCCGCCGCTGGCTGTACAAGATTGCCACCAACGTCTCACTCGATGCGCTCGACCGCCAGCGACGGCGAAGCATGCCAACCGCCACCCATGCCACAGCCGACCCGCGCGATCCCCTGCCAGGGCCGGCGCGCGATCTGCTCTGGCTTGAGCCCTTGCCCGACACGTTGATCGACCTGCGGCCATCGGTCAATCCCGAGGCGCGCTACGATGCCCGCGAGAGCGTGGCGCTGGCCTTTCTGGTTGCCCTCCAAGTACTACCGGGGCGCCAGCGGGCCGTGCTGCTGTTACGCGATGTGATCGGCTGGAATGCCAGCGAGGTTGCCGATATTCTCGGCATGACCATCGTGGCGGTGAATAGCGCACTCCAGCGCGCCCGAGCGACCCTGAAGGAACACCAGCGCAGCTCGATCACCGCTCCCCGCGCACAGGCCGACGATCCCCAGACGGCAACCCTGCTCACCCAGTATGTTGCCGCGTGGCAGGCGGCCGACTCGGCGCGCTTGATCGCCTTGTTGCGTGAAGATGCAATCCTGACCATGCCACCGCTGCCGGCCTGGTACCACGGTCGCACAGCCATCCAATTGTTTCTCGATATCGTGCTCTTTCGCGGCCCTGCCCAAGGGCGGTTCCACCTGAGCGCGACCCACGCTAATGGCGCGCCGGCCTTCGCGGTCTACGAACGCGACGACGCGGGAGTCTACCGATCGGCCGCCCTGCAAGTAGTGACGATCGCACAGGGGCAGATCGCCCAGATCGACGATTTTCTCGCGCTTGATGATCGGCTGTTCGCTCGATTCGGCTTGCCCCTGGTGGCGAACCGATGATTCTCGTGGTTTGCTGCCGTCATGATTGGTGAGGCACGGTGTGGACGTGCCCATTCAATCAGAAGGGAGCATACCATGAGTCAAGCGCAGGACATGTCGGAGCCGAAGGGAGCATTGTCGCTGTATCTGCTCGCCATCCGTGGCACACTCGCGCCATCGACGCTCGACGCCGCACGCATCATCCACAATCAGACGGCGGGCGCGCCCGCTAACGTCGCCGCCGCGCGGTCGCTCGGCGACCTCAGCCACATGGTCTACGTGCCGCTCGGCGAACCCAGCTCAGGCGCGGGTGAATTCTTGATACTCGATGTGTGGAACAATCTCGATGGTTTGAATCAGTTCTTCGCGAACCCGCAGGTGCAGGAGCAGGCTGGGCAGATCTTCAGCACACGCGACCCAGTGGTGTGGACGTCGGCCGATGGCTTTTTGAGCTATCATCTCCCAGCACCATACGGCAAGAACGACCGGATCGTCGCAGTGGTACGCGGGACGGTGCATTCACGTGCTGCGGCGCAGGCGGCGCATAACGCGATCGTCGCGGCCCAGATCAACAAAGCACGTATGGCGGGAGACGTGTCACACCAGGCCTATTTCCGGCTGGCGCCGCCGGAAACGCCCGCCGCTTTGGAATTCTTCGCCGTGGATGTCTGGATGAGCGCAGCGGGTATGCGCGAGTATTACGAAGATCCAGCGTTTCTGAGTGGCATTGAGGATCTGTTTGCCGCGCCACCCTCGACATCCGTATGGACGCACCCAGCCGGCGACTGGGTGGAATGGTAGTAGGAGCGTAGCGGCTTCTCTTACCCTCGCCCCGCTCCCGGGCGCAGGAGCAGGGCGGGGGTATTTTGTAGCTGTACCAAGTGCATTTGACAAGCGCTTAACGCCCTGATATACTCTTGCAGCCGCGCGCTGAGAAAACTTGATTTACAGCGTTCTAATGCGTGGTATGGCCTGTCGATGACGCGGGCGCCGGCATATGTGAAATCGACATCAAGGAGGGCATGGTTTGGACATCCTCAATTCGATGAAGGCCAAGATTGCCTTTATCTTCCCTGGGCAAGGCTCCCAGTATGTGGGGATGGGTAAGCAGCTCTACGATGCCTCCCCCGCAGCGCGCCGCATTTTCGAACAGGCCAATACGACGCTTGGTTTTTCGCTCTCGACCCTGTGCTTCGAAGGCCCACAAGAAGAGCTGGACGATACCTACAACGCCCAGCCCGCCATTCTGACCTACTGCATCGCCAGCCTGGAGGCGATGAAAGAGCGTTTCGGGCCGCTTGGCTATGTCGGGGCGCCGATGCTGGTGGCCGGCCATAGCATGGGCGAGTTCACCGCGCTGGTGGCCGCCGGCGTGCTTGATTTCGAGGATGCGCTGAAATTGGTGCGCGAGCGCGGGCGGCTGATGAAGGAGAGCGGTGAGCTGCATCCCGGCGGAATGGCCGCAGTGGTCGGCCTGGATGAACAGGCGCTCCGCGAGGTGGTTCAGGAAGCGCAATCCGAGGGCGTGGTCACGCTGGCGAACGCCAACTCGCCCGGGCAGACGGTGCTCTCCGGCGAGGTTGCCGCGCTGACGCGGGCAATGGAGCTGGCCAAAGCGCGTGGGGCGCGTTTGGTGCAGCGCCTGGCGGTCAGCATTGCGTCGCACTCGCCGCTGATGCAGCAGGCCTCGCAGCACTTCAACGAGCTGATCAGCCGGATCAATCTGCGCCCGCCCCAGGTGCCGCTGATCTCGAATATCACTGCCCAGGCGCTCACCACCGTCGAGGATCTACGGAATGAGCTATCCGAGCAGCTCACGCGCCCAGTCCAGTGGACGCGCTCGGTGCAGGAGATGGTCTCGAGCGGCGTCGATACCTTCGTCGAGATTGGCCCCAAGCAGGTGCTGAGCGGCCTGATCAAACGGATCACCCCGGAGTCACGGCCGATTGCGCTGACTGACGCTGAGGTTGTTAAGCTGCTGACGACGCTGGATGCGTGACAAGATGACAAGATGACAAGGTGACAGGATGATGATGCATTGCATGTCATCTTGTCATCTTGTCATCTTGTCATCTTGTCAAATGGGAGGAGCAGGTATGCGACGAGTCGTGATCACTGGCCTCGGCGCCGTCACCCCGCTTGGGAACGATCTGCCCGCGACATGGCGGGCGCTGCTGGCCGGCAAGAGCGGCATCGGGCTGATTACTCGGTTCGACGCCAGTGGGCTGCCGATTCGGATCGCCGGCGAGGTCAAGAGCTTCACGCTCGACCCAGCAATCGATCTGCGCGAGGCACGCCGCATGTCGCTGAATGTGCGCTATGCCCTGAATGCGGTGCTGGAGGCCACCCGCGCCGCAGAGCTTGATATGGAAAAGGAAGATCCCGAGCAGGTCGGCGTGATCTTTGGCAGTGG
>WNGB01013261.1_pt1 | contig 11118 bp, 9 predicted proteins | sample 5400681 | NCBI WGS metagenome assembly WNGB01 (sample SAMN13153367, study PRJNA577476) | soil metagenome | isolation source: 115 cm soil or saprolite under grassland replicate 2 | place: USA:California | collected 2016-06-15 | reverse complement strand
CGAAATCGAGGACGAGGTTCAGCGCGGCCAGGCCCACCACGAACAGGCTGAACGCGATGCCCAGGGGGCCGCTGTCATGGATGAAGGGGATCGTCTTTCCGAAGAACCCCATCACCATCGACACGAGATAGAGGACGGCGATGGCGCCGGTGGCGGCCACGATGCCGAGCTTGAAGTTCTCGCTGGGCCGGATGAGGCCTGTCGAGTACACGGCGAGCAGCACGGCCAGGGTGCCGAAGGTGAGACCTACGGCGTTGATGACGATGCCGTGATAGCGCTGCTCGAAGAACACGGAGAGGCCGCCCAGGAGAAGCCCCTCGAAAGCGGCGTACAGCGGCGTCGTGATGGGCGCGGCCGTGTTCTTGAAGACGGTGATGAGGGCGGTGACGAGCCCGCCGATCAGGCCGATGAAGATGAAAGGCTGGGGGACAGGGCTGTTCCAGACGAAAGCCGCCGCCGCCAGGAGGATGAGCAGGGAGATACCGGTCTTGTTGACCGTGCCCTGGAGGGTCATCGCTTCTTCGCCGAGCGCAGCGCGTACCCCTCGGAACGTGCTCTCTTTGAGTGCGGGGTTGCCGGTCCTGAACATCAGCGCCACCTCCAAAGCCCGATTATAGGTGGCGCGCGACGCCCGCCGGCGCCCGCCGGGCCGCGGCACATGATTTGACGTCGCGACGGCGATGATCGTACGCTCACCGTTTCCCATGCCGTCGCGCTATGCCTCCTCGCCGGTCGTGCCTTCCGAAGCCGCCGAGCGGCCCTTCCATTGCCCCACCTGCCACCGGTCCACCGCGGCGGAGGACCGCGTCCCGGCCAGCGCGATCGAGCCCGACCTCGTCTCGCTCGTCAGCGCCAACACGCCGGGCTGGGAGCCGCGGCTGGGCCTGTGCCGGGACTGCGCCCGGCGGTTCTCGAATGCGCTGGAGGCGTTGCGCCGCCACTCCGTCTCCGCCGATACCATGCCGATCCTCCCGACGCCGCTGCGCATCGGCGCGCCCGACGAGTACCGCGGACGGGGCGTGACCATCGCTTTCCTGGATTCGGGCTTTTTCTTGCACCCGGACCTCGTCGAGCCGACCGACCGCATCGTCCGCTACGTCGACATCACGAGCGCCCGGCGGCGGCGCGAGGACCTGGCCCTTCCGGACGCCTCGAGCTGGCACGGGATGATGACGTCGGTGGTCGCCTGCGGGAACGGGGCCCTTTCGGGCGGCTTCTATCGCGGCGTCGCCTCCGAGGCGCGCCTCGTCCTCGTGAAGGTCGGCGAGATGAGCCGCGTGACGCACGACAACCTCCGGCGCGGGATCGAATGGGTCGTCCGGAACCGCAAGCGCTACGACATCCGCATCGTCAACGTGAGCTGCGGCGGCGACTATCAGGCCTCCTACCTCTGCGACGGCCTCTCCCAGGCCGCGGAGAGGGCGACGCGGGCGGGCATCCTGGTCTGCGCGGCCGTCGGCAACCAGGGACAGGTCGCGGGCCACCCCGTGCTGCCCCCGGCGTCGGCGCCGTCCGCGCTCACCGTCGGCGGCGTGGACGACCACAACCGGCTCGCTTTCGCCGGGTACGACATGTACCACTCGAGCTACGGGCCCACCGTCGACGGCCTGCAGAAGCCCGAGGTGATCGCCCCGGGCATCTGGGTGGCGGCCCCGATCCTGCCCGGTACGCCGACGGCGGCGCAGGCCCAACTCCTGGCCACCCTCGCGGGCGCGAAGGACGGCGAGCTCAAGGCCGTCATCGAGGCGCATCCGGGCGTGGACGGCGACCTCGACGCCGCGGCCTCCCTGGAGCCCCCGCTGGTGCGCCAACTGGTGGCGGCCAAGATGAAGGGCAACAACGTGATCTCCGGCGCCTACAAGCACGTCGACGGGACGAGCTTCGCGGCGCCGATCGTCTCCTCCATCGCGGCCCAGATGATCGAAGCCAACCCAGCCCTGCTGCCGCAGGACATCAAGCGGCTGCTGATCGACGCCGCCCGCCGCATTCCCGGGGTGTCCGTGGACCGGCAGGGCTGGGGGGTCGTCGACGCGGAGAAGGCGGTGCAGGCCGCCGTCGAGACGCGCGGCCGGTCCCCGGTGATCGGCGCCGCGCGCGCCCGTCCACGCCCGGCCTGAGCCCGACCCAGTTTCTCTTCCGAAGGAGAAGAACGATGCAGCGTGCATGGCCCCTCTTGCTGATGCTCGCCACCGCGACCACCGTGCGCGCCCAGGCGACGAGCGACATCGTCCCCAACGAGAACCTGCTGGTGGACGGCGTCCCCCGGATCCCCGCCTCCCTGGCCGAGGGCGTCGGCCGCTACACGGAATTCCGGACGGCGGGCCTCGGCGCCTGGCATCCCCTCGGGCGCGAGATCCTGATCACGACGCGATTCGCGGACACCAATCAGGTCCACCGCGTGCGCATGCCCGGGGGGGCGCGCACCCAGCTCACGTTCTTCCCCGATCGCGTGGCCGGCGTGTCCTACGATCCGGTGCGCGGCGATTTCTTCCTCTTCACCAAGGACAAGGGCGGCGACGAGTTCGGCCAGCTCTTCCGGTACGACCTCGCCACCGGGGCCTCCACGCTGCTCACCGACGGCGGCCGGTCGCAGAACGGCGCCGTCCGCTGGTCGAGCAAGGGCGACCGCATCGCCTACGCCTCCACCCGCCGCAACGGCCGCGATCGCGACATCTACGTCATGGATCCGCGCGACGCCAAGACGGACCGCCTCGTCCGGCAAGGGGAAGGCGGCGGCTGGTCGCCCCGCGACTGGAGTCCCGACGACGCGAAGCTCCTGGTGTTCGAAGGCCTCTCCGCCAACGAGAGCCGCCTCTGGATCGTCGACGTCGCCAGCGGACAGAAGACGCTCCTGACCCCGAAGGAGGGCGAGCCCGCCAGTTATTCCGGGGCGGTCTTCGCCCATGACGGCAAGGCGGTCTACGTCAGCACCGACCTGGGCGCGGAGCTGCACCGCCTGGCCCGCATCGACCTCGCCACCGGCCAGCAGACCCCGTTGACCGCGCACCTCGAATGGGACGTCGAGGATCTCGCGCTCGCGAAGGACGGGCGCACGATCGCCTTCTTGACCAACGAGGACGGCGTCTCCGTGCTGCACCTGCTCGACACCGCCACGGGCAAGGAGAAGCCCGCGCCGAAGCTCGGCCTGGGCGCAGGGGTCATCGGCGCCGTCGAGTGGCATCCCAGCGGCCGCGAGCTCGCCTTCACGTTCGCCTCCGCGCGCACTCCCTCCGACGTCTACTCCCTCGACGTGACGACGGGGAAGGTGGACCGCTGGACGGAGAGCGAGACGGGGGGCCTGAGCGCGGCCAGCTTCTCGGAGCCGGAGCTGGTGCGCTGGAAGAGCTTCGACGGGCGGACCATCTCGGGCTGGCTCTACAAGCCGCCCGCGCGGTTCTCCGGGCCGCGGCCGGTGATCGTGAACATCCACGGCGGGCCCGAGGGCCAGTACCAGCCGGGATTCCTGGCGCGCTCGAACTACTACCTCAGTGAGCTCGGCATCGCCCTCGTCTACCCGAACGTGCGCGGGTCGAGCGGCTACGGCAAGACGTTCCTGAAGCTCGACAACGGCGTGCGGCGCGAGGATTCGGTCAAGGACATCGGCGCCCTGCTGGACTGGATAAGGGCCCGCGCCGACCTCGACGCCAAGCGGATCATGATCACGGGCGGCAGCTACGGCGGATACATGACGCTGGCCGCGGCCACCCATTTCTCCGACCGCATCCGCTGCGCGGTGGACGTCGTCGGCATCTCGAACTTCATCACCTTCATGGAGCGCACGGAGGCCTACCGCCGCGACCTGCGCCGGGTCGAGTACGGGGACGAGCGTGACCCGAAGATCCGCGCGTTCTTCGAGGAGATCGCGCCCCTGCATCACGCGGACAAGATCACGAAGCCGCTCTTCGTCGTCGCCGGCCGCAACGATCCGCGCGTGCCCTACCAGGAGGGCGAGCAGATGGTGGCGACGGTCAAGAAGAACGGCACGCCCGTGTGGTTCCTCATGGCCAGGGACGAGGGCCACGGGTTCAGCAAGAAGCGGAACCAGGATTTCCAGTTCTACTCCACCGTCGCCTTCGTCCAGGAGTACCTGCTCGAGTAGTGCGCCGCCCCGGCCGGACGGCGGCGGGCCGAGACCACGCCATGATGAGCCGCGAGGAGCTCCTCGCCCATTACGCGCGCGTGCGCGCGCACTATCGCGCGCTGGCGCCCGCCTACAGCCGGGAAGCGAACCAGACCTGCGAAGGGCGCTACCGCACAATCGTGCAGCGGGTGATGACCGGCCGGGCGCGCGTCCTCGAGCTGGGCAGCGGCAGCAACGCGCTCCTCGACCGCGTGGGCCCGCCCGGCTCCGTAGCCTGCGACCTCTCCATCGACATGCTGCAGCAGCGCAAGGCGATCGCACGGACGTCCTCCGTGGTGGGGGCGGGCGAGCAGCTTCCCTTCCGGGACGGCGCCTTCGACGGCATGTACAGCATCAACGTCATCGAGCACGTGGCCGACGTCGAGGCCGTCCTCGCGGAGGGCGCGCGCGTGCTGCGGCCGGGAGGAGTGCTGGCCGCGGTCACCCCCAACGGCAACTGGGAGCGCTGGCTGGACCTGGCCGAGAACTGGCGGATGAAGATTCCCGAGGGCCCGCATACGTTCCTCACCACGCGCACCCTGGCGTCCAAGATCGGACCGTCGTTCGAGATCGTCGAGCACCGGACGTTCCTGGCCTGTCCGGGAGGGCCGCCGAGCCTCAGCGCCGCCGTCGACCGGCTTCCGGGCCTGGCCGCCCTCGGCTGGGGTTTTTTCCAGTATGTGGTCGCGAAGCGGCGGCCGACAGGTTAGACAAAGGAAAAAGGGCGCCTTGGGGGCGCCCTGTTTCCAACGGGTACTGAGGAGGATCCCCTCTTTGGGGGGGAAGGATTCTCAGCGGGATTTTTGAATGGTTGGAGTAGCCATCAGGAGTGCGAGTGTCATATGGCCTTTCTAGTCGCTAATACGCTGCAACCCGCGTGCCGGTTTCCATCAGGTTGTGAATTGATGTCAACCCTCTCGGATGCAGCGACTTACGGACTGGCAGGCCATCGTCTCCCTGTCGCCGCCGTGACCAAAATGCACCGGTGTCCCCACAGGGACACACGGCGGTGCGGCAGCGAGGGGACGGTGGGGGATTGGCCCGGGTCAGTGTCCGCGCGTCCCCGGCGGCGGCTGGAAGGTCTGGGCGCACTCGTGACAGAGGAAGTCGTACCCGGAGAAGATGTCGTACACCTGCAGGCATTCGGCGCACGCGTAGCGCTCGCAGATATCGCACTGGAGGAACGAATCGTTGCGCACCACACTGGCTCCCCGTCTGTAGCTCAGGAGGCTCTCCGACGGGGGGCGACGGCACGACTGGCACGTAGGGTGGTGATCCATCTCGAAATCCATCGGGAGCGGCGGGGACACGACGCTCCCTGACGGAGAAGGGTTCACGAACTATAGCACGCGGGTCGACCCCGGCCCAGGAAGCGAAGCCATTGTGCGACGGTATAATGAATGTCTTGCCTAGAGGGGCTTGCCCGATGAGAAAGCCGATCTTGATCCTGGCCGCCGTGCTCGCGGCCACACCCGCGCTTGCGGACAAGAAGCTGGACGACGCCGTCCTGAAAGCGGAGTCGCTGGCGGAGAAAGGCAAGCCCGAGGAGGCCGTCAAGGCCGTCCAGAAGGTGGCCGAACAATCGAACGCGCCCGACGCCTACCTGGCCCTGGCGCGCTTGCAGAGCCGCCTCGCCTCCCCCGAGGACGCCCAGGCCAGCGTCACCAAGGCCGTCGAGCTCTCGACCTCGGCCCCGCCGGAGATGCGGGCGGAAGCGCTGTCGGCGCTCTCCGGCCTCGATCTCACGCGGGGCACGGGCCGCGACGCGCTGACCCATGCCGAAGAGGCGGTCAAGGTCGCGCCCGGCAGCGCGACCGCGCAAGCCGCCCTCGCGCGCGCCCAGGCGCGGGTGAAGGACGGGGTGACCGCTCTCGCCACTGCCGATAAGGCCGTGCAGGCCGCACCCAACAGCGGCCTCGCCCATGTCGCGCGCGGCGAGGCACTCCTGGCCACCGGCCGGGGAAAGGACGCGGAGGCGGAATTCCGCAAGGCCCTCGAGGTCGACCCCAAGCTCACGATGGCCCGCACCAAGCTCGCCACGGCCCTGCTCGCGGCGGGTGACGCCGCCGGCGCGGAAGCGGAAGCCAAGAAGGCCAGCGAGGCCGACCAGAAGTCCGGTGAAGCCTTTGCCGTCTTCGGCAAGGCCATCCTCGCCCGCGACCCGAAGCGCTGGGACGAGGCGATCGCGCAGGCGCAGCAGGGCGCGTTCCTCAACGCGCGCGACCCGCTCGTCCAGACCGCGGTGGGGCAGATCTTCGAGGCCGGCAACAACCCCGATCAGGCCGCGCTCGCCTACGGCCGCGCCCTCGCCGCCGACCCGGGTTACACGCCCGCGCGCGTCGCCAACGTGGGCGTCCTCATCCGCAAGGGCCAGACGGATGCCGCCCTCGCCGACGCGCAGAAGATCGTCCAGGAGATGCCGAACAACGCGCAGGCCCAGCTCCAGCTCGGCCGCCTCTACATGCGCAAGGGCGACTGGCCGAACGCGGCGACGGCGCTCGAGCAGGCAGCCAAGCTCGCGCCCGCGGACGCGGAGACGCAGGCCCGCCTGGGCACCGCGCTGCAGTATGTCGGGAAGAAGGCGGAGTCACTGGCCGCCTACAAGCGCGCGGTGGAGCTCGACCCGAAGAACATCGACTACCGCACGACCTACGGCCTCATCCTGGGCGTGAACGGCCAGGCCGCCGCGGGCGCGGAGGAGCTGAAGAAGGTCATCTCCACCCCCGGATACCACGACTCGGACGGGTACGTGAACCTGGGTTGGCTCTATCGCAACACCGAGCCCAAGCGCATCGACGATTCCATCGCCGCCTACAAGAAGGCCCTCGAGCTCAATCCCAAAGAAGAGCAAGCGGCGCTGGGCATGGGGTGGTCGTACATCAACCAGAAGAACTGGGATGCGGCCATCGCCGCCTTCAACCAGGCGGTCCAGATCGATCCCACGACCGCCCCCGAGGCGAGCAACGCGATCGGCTGGTCGTATCTCTTCAAGAAGGATCCGGCCAAGGCGCGCGAGTACTACGACAAGGGCTCCGCGGCCGGGCGCGCGGACCCGCGTCTCAAGACGAACATCGAGCGTCTCGAGAAGGGTCTCGAAGCGGAGCAGAAGGAGCTGGAGGCGCCCCCGCCGCCGCCGCGGATGGAGCGTCCGGACCCCGGTACCCTCAGCGCGACGCTGGCCAGTTCGCGAGATGCCAACGCGCGACGGAAAGCGGCGGTGGGCCTCGCTACCTATGGCGGAGACGGAGTGTCCGCGCTCATCAACGCGGTCAAGACCGACAGCGACTGGTCGGTCCGAGAGGCTGCGGCCAACAGCCTCGGCTCCATCGGACCCAAGGCCAGCGCCGCCATCCCCACCCTGACCTACCTGCTCAGCTTGCCTCGCGTCAACGAGGGCGTCGTCATGACGAAGGAGCAGATGGCGGAGAGCATGAGGGAAGAGGACTATCGCAAGGCCGTCCGCAACGCGCTGCTGAAGATCCAGGGCAAGTAGCCCCAGCCCACATCGCTGCCCACCAAGCCGCCGTGGCGCCTTGCGCCCGGCGGCTTTCTTCTTCCGGTACGAGAGCCTTTCGCCAGCCCGTTAGGATGTGGCCCCGAGGGTCTCGGCGAGCCGAGCGGCAGTAGGTTCCCAGAATCCAGGTACAGAAACGCGGCAGAACGGACATATGCCGTCGGGAATCCGGTTCGAGAACACACGGAACCCGCGCCGCTCGATGAGCACGGCGCGGCACGACGGGCAGCGCGTGTCCTCCCACTCCCCCACCGCGCCCGGGATGTTGCCGGCGTAGACGAAGTGCAGGCCCTCGCGCGCGCCGATCTGCGCGGCGCGCAGGAGCGTGGACACGCCGGTGTCCGCCGGTCCCGTCATCTTGTAGTCCTTGTGGAACGCGGTCACGTGCCACGGGATGTCGCGTGAGACGGAGGCGAGGAAGCGGGCGATGTCCGTGAGCTCTTCGTCCGAGTCGTTGAACCCCGGGACGAGCAGCGTCACCGCTTCCACCCAGATGCCTCTTTGGTGCAGGGAACGGATGGTCCAGAGCACGGCCTCCAGGATGCCCCCCAGCTCGCGGTAGTGGCGGTCGCGGAAGCTCTTGAGGTCCACCTTGTAGAGCGAGACCCAGGGCTGGATGTAATCGAGGACCTCGGGCGTGCCGTTGCCGTTGGAGACGTAGGAGCAGACGAGGCCGGCGGCGCGCGCCTCCCGGAACACCGCCACCGCCCACTCGCTGGTGATGAGCGGCTCGTTGTAGGTCGAAGTCACGATACGCGCGCCGTGATGCTTCGCCAGCGCGGCCAGCTCGCGCGCGCTCATCTCCTGCGGAGGCACCACGGCCCGCGGATCGCGCAGCGCCTGCGACGTGATCCAGTTCTGGCAGTAGCCGCAGTGGTAGTCACAGCCCAGCATCCCGAAAGAGAGGGCGCGGGCGCCGGGCAAGGCGTGGAAGAACGGCTTCTTCTCCACGGGATCGACGTGCAGCGCGCCGACGTAGCCGAACGGCACCTTCAGCGTGCCGCCTTCGTTGAAGCGCACGCGGCAGACGCCGTCGCGTCCGGGAGGAATCAGGCAGCGATGGCCGCAGGCGAAGCAGCGCAGGCGGCCTTCCGGCAGCTTCTCGTACAACTCCCCCTCGCGCGTGCGGCGGGCGAGGAGGTCGGCGAGCGGGGACGGCGCGGCGGGCATGGGACCCCTCGCTCCCGATTATAGGTGTGCGTCTTGGCCCCTTGATCGGGCGACTCGGATCAGGCGAAAATAAGACGAAAGGCCGTCGAATCCCCCATGTCCATCAAACCGGGCGTTCCCGCCCCGAACCTGGCCTCGCGGATGGGCGCGGCCTACACGCACGAGTTCATTGGGCATCACGACGCCGGAGGCGTTCCACTCGCTCGTATGATCCATTCCCGGTCGCGGCTGAGCGTGCACGTCTCCCTCGTCACCCCGCATGCCGAGCTGGCGCGCCGCCTCGATCCCTGGGCTCCCCCGCCGGACGTCCGCATCGAGGTGATGCGCCGGCTCGTGGAGGCGGGCATCGTGGCCTGGCTCGGCCTGGCCCCCGTCCTGCCCGCGATCACGGACGACGAGGCCAGCCTCGACCTGCTCCTCGGCCGTGTGGCCGACGCCGGCGTGCGCCACATGTTCGCGAACGTGCTGTTCCCGCGCTCGCCCACGAAGGAGAAGTTCCTCCGCTGGCTCGCCGCCGACTTCCCGGCCTTTCTCGAGGCCTACCGGCGGGCCTACGCCGACCGCGTCTATTTCCGCGGGCGCTATCGCGAGACGATCGACGCGCGTGTGCGCGCCCTGAAGCACAAGCACGGCTTCGACGACGTGGAGAGGGACCGCGACTTCGTGGAGGCGGAGCAGATCGCGCTGTTCTAAGGCACGCGCGGTGCTAGGCTGGCGGCGTTGGCCATCGGGAGGTCTCGTGAGCGGCATTCGGTTGGAGAGAACGGGCGCGCTGGTCACGGCGCGCTTCGACAAGGCGCGCGGCAACGCGATCGACGAGCCGTTCACGCAGGAATTGCTCCAGGTCGCCAAGGAGCTCGGGGCCGATCCGGGCGTGCGGGGCGTGCTCCTCGCCTCCGCGCACCCCAAGCTCTTCAGTCCCGGGCTCGATCTCGTCACCCTGCTCGAGTACGACCGCGCCGCCATGGAGCGCTTCATGCGGCTCTTCGCGCAGGCGGTGTGGGCGCTCTACGCGCTACCCAAGCCGGTCGTGGCCGCGATCAATGGCCACGCCGTGGCCGGGGGTTGCATCCTCGCCCTGACCGCGGACTATCGCATCCTGAGGCGCGGCGGCGTCCAGGTCGGCCTCAACGAGGTCAAGGTCGGCGTGCCCCTGCCCTGGTCGGTCGCGCTGCTCCTGCGCGCCTCCGTGCCGGCGGCCGCGCTCACCCAGGTCGCGCTGCTGGGCCGCAACTTCGCCGACGACGACGCGATCGCGGTCGGCCTCGCCGACCAGCTCGCGGACGCGGACGGCTTCGAGGACTTCGGCCGCGCGCGGCTCGAGGAGTTCGCGGACAAGGACGCCGCCTCCATCGCGATCACCAAGGGCTACCTGCGCGACGCCGTCCTCCGCGAGATGCGCGCCCGCGAGAGCGAAGAGATGGACGCCTGGCTCGAGCGGTGGTTCTCCGACGGCACGCGCGAGCGCATCCGCCGGATCGTGGCCGGGATGGGCAAGGGGCGCTGAGAGGCTCAGCCCTGGGCTCGTCTCCGGCGCGACCGCCACCAGAGCAAGGCGACGAGAGCGACGGCGAAGATGGCGACGATCGCCAGCACGCGGTTGGCGTCGTCGAGGAGGGCCACCGCGGACGGCCAGCTCTGGCCCAGGAACGATCCGGCCGCGACGAGGAACGCGTACCAGATCGCGGAGGCGGAGGCGGACGGGATCAGGGCGCGCGCAGGCCGCATTCCGGCCACGCCCGCGAACGGCGTGACCGCCGCCCGCACGCCGGGCAGGAACCGGCTGAAGAAGATCCCGTACACCCCGTGCCGCCCGTAGGCCTTTTCCAGCGCGGCGATCGCCTCCGGCGGCATGAGCTGGCGCCGCCAGCCCGTCGCGAAGAAGCGGCGCCCGTGGGCGCGCGCGTAGAAGTACATTCCCGCCGACGACGCGGTGTTGCCCATCCAGCACAAGAGGCCCAGGAGCGGCGCGGACACGACCCCCTGCCGCCCCAGGAACGCGCCCAGGACCACGGCCACGTCGGCGGGCACGGGCGGGAACACGTTCTCCAGCGCGGACAGGACGATCAATACCGCGTAGACGGCCAGGCCGGGGAGCTGGGCCACCCATTGGAGGAGGTCTTCAGCCACCGAGCAGCGCCTCGCGCACGAGGTGGACGATCGAGGAATAGGGGCGGCCGACCGCGCGCGACATCCCGATCTCGCACGTGCGGCAGGTCGAATACAGGCCTGTGCTCCCGTTGCCGGAGAGCGCGCGCACCTCCGAGGCTTCGCGCGCCGTCGCCGCTCGCGTCAGCTCCGGCACCACGAACCC
>WNGB01013260.1_pt1 | contig 11118 bp, 10 predicted proteins | sample 5400681 | NCBI WGS metagenome assembly WNGB01 (sample SAMN13153367, study PRJNA577476) | soil metagenome | isolation source: 115 cm soil or saprolite under grassland replicate 2 | place: USA:California | collected 2016-06-15 | reverse complement strand
CTTGGCGTACATGTTCGGGATGACGAAGGTCGAGAACACCTCGCCCATCGCCGCGTTCTCCGGCCCGGGGTGGCTCACGTTGACGCTCCACTCGGAGGCGTTCTTCAGAACGGCGAGCTTGTTCGCCGGCTTCGCCCCGAACGGGTCCGTGTCCAGCCAGCCGTTCAGCTGCGGCACCAGCTTGGGGAACGCGGGCAGGTCGTACAACTTCGACTGGTACGTCACCTGCGCGGAGTTGGCGGTGTAGTGCAGCAGGAACTCCTTGGCCGCGTCGACGTTGCGCGCATGCGACGGGACGATCCAGTTGTACATCACGTGCTGGGCGTGGAGGGCGGCCTTCGGGCCCCTGAGGGCGCGCACGAAGTAGACGTCGTCGGCCACGTCCGGGTTGGCCTCCTGGGCGGTGCGCCAGGCGGAGATGGAGTTGACGATGTACGACAGCTGGCCGGCGATCAGCCCTTGGTTGTTGGACGCCGGGTTCCAGGAGAAGACCTCGTTCGTCATCGTGTCCTTGAACAGCCGCTGCATGAACTCCACCGCCTGGACGGTCTCGGTGGAGTTGATCACGACGGACTCGTTCTCGTCCTGGATCGACGCCCCGAACGCCCACAGCAGCGCCCGGCCGATCATGTTGGAGTCGATCTCCTGGGACATCCCCAGGCCCATCTGGACCTTCTTGTTCTTCTTGATCTCGGCACCGCCGCTGAGCAGCTCGTCCCAGGTCGACGGCCCGTTCGGCAGGCCGGCCGACTCCCACAGGCTCTTGCGGTAGTTGCCGGGGTCGGGCGCCCAGGCCGGGGCGTACGCGTAGTGCTTGCCGGTGGTCCTGTTCCGGCTCGACTTCACGCACAGCGCGAGCTGCTCGCCGTACCGCTTCGCGGCCTCCCCGGCGACGTCCTTGAGGTCGACGACGCCCGGCTCGAACTGCGACAGCGGGGCGATGTACTGGATCAGGTCGTGGCCGTGCTTCGCCTGGATCTCGGCCGCGGTACGCGCCACGATCTCGGTGTTGTTGATGTGGTCGACGGTGACGTTGACCCCGACCTGCTTCCCCCAGTCCTTGGCGAACGGGTCGAACCACTTGTCGTGGTTCGGGATGAAGTGGCTCCACATCAGGATGTGCAGGTCACCGGACAGCGTCGAGGCAGGCTCGGTGAAGGTGGGGCTCGGCGCCGGGACCGATGCGGCGCCCGGCGCGTTGCCCTCCTCGTCACTGCCACCGCAGGCCGACACGAGGGCGGCTGCGGCGGCCAGCATCAACAGGTCCCGACGCGAGAGAGAACCAGGCTCGTCCATCGCTCTCGACCTCCATTGAGCGTTCGTGGCCACAGTAAGACCGTGGCCGCGAACGCTCAAAAGGAGCCGGGTCGACGGTCAGGAGTCGCGGCGGCGGATCTTGTTGCCGAGCCAGACCAGCGGGTCGTACTTGCGGTCGACGACGCGCTCCTTCATCGGGATCAGCGCGTTGTCGGTGATCTTGATGTGCTCCGGGCACACCTCGGTGCAGCACTTGGTGATGTTGCAGAAGCCGAGGCCGTGCTGCTCCTGGGCGGCCTTCTGCCGGTCCGCGACGTCGAGCGGGTGCATGTCCAGCTCGGCGATCCGCATCAGGAACCGCGGACCGGAGAACGACTCCTTGTTCTCCTCGTGATCACGGATCACGTGGCAGGTGTTCTGGCACAGGAAGCACTCGATGCACTTGCGGAACTCCTGCGAGCGCTCCACGTCGTGCTGCTGCATCCGGTAGTCGCCCGGCTTCAGGTCGTCCGGCGGGGTGAACGACGGCACCTCGCGCGCCTTCGTGTAGTTGTACGACACGTCGGTGACCAGGTCCTTCATCACCGGGAAGGTGCGCAGCGGCGTCACCGTGATGGTGTCGGTCTCGGCGAACGTGCTCATCCGGGTCATGCACATCAGCTTCGGCATGCCGTTGACCTCGGCGCTGCACGAGCCGCACTTGCCGGCCTTGCAGTTCCACCGCACCGCGAGGTCCGGCGCCTGCGTCGCCTGCAGCCGGTGGATGATGTCGAGCACGACCTCGCCCTCGTTCACCTCGACGGTGAAGTCGTGCAGCTCGCCGCCCTCGTCGTCGCCACGCCAGACGCGGAACTTGCCCTGGTAGGTCACGCCGGGAGCTCCTCTTCGGTCAGGTACTTCTTCAGCTCGTCGACCTCGAACAGCTCGAGCAGGTCGGAGCGCATCGGGATCTGGTCCTTCTCCACCACGTTGACGTGGTCGCCCTCGAGCGAGCAGACCAGCAGCCTGCGACGCCACTCGGGGTCCATCTTGGGGAAGTCGTCACGGGTGTGCCCGCCGCGCGACTCCTGCCGCAGCAGCGCCGCGCCCGCCACGCACTCCGAGACCGTCAGCATGTTGCGCAGGTCCAGCGCCAGGTGCCAGCCGGGGTTGAACTGCCGGTGCCCCTCGACGGTCATCTTCTGGATCCGGCCGCGGAACTCGGCGAGCTTGCCGAGCGCCGCCTCCATCTCCTCGGCCTTGCGGATGATGCCGACCAGGTCGTTCATCGACTGCTGCAGATCGGTGTGGATGGAGTACGGGTTCTCGCCGCCCTCCAGCTCGAACGGCGCCAGCGCCTCGGCCGCCGCCGCGTCCACGTCCGCCTCGCTGATCGCCGGCCGCGCGCCGCCGAGCCCGTCGACGTACGACACCGCGCCCATCCCGGCGCGCCGGCCGAACACCAGCAGGTCGGACAGTGAGTTGCCGCCCAGCCGGTTCGACCCGTGCATGCCGCCGGACACCTCGCCGGCCGCGAACAGACCCGGTACGACGCTCTGCGCGGTGTCTGGGTCGACCTCGACGCCGCCCATGACGTAGTGACAGGTCGGGCCGACCTCCATCGGCTGCTGGGTGATGTCGACGTCGGCCAGCTCCTTGAACTGGTGGTGCATCGACGGCAGCTTCTTGATGATCGTCTCGGCCGGCAGCCGCTTCGACACGTCCAGGAAGACGCCGCCGTGCGGGGACCCGCGGCCCGCCTTCACCTCGGAGTTGATCGCCCTGGCGACCTCGTCACGCGGCAGCAGCTCCGGTGGCCGCCGGTTGTTGTCGGCGTCGGTGTACCAGCGGTCCGCCTCCTCCTCGGTCTCCGCGTACTGCGCGCGGAACACCTCGGGGACGTAGTCGAACATGAACCGCTTGCCCTCGGAGTTGGTCAGCACGCCGCCGTCGCCGCGGACCGACTCGGTGACCAGGATGCCCTTCACCGACGGCGGCCAGACCATGCCGGTCGGGTGGAACTGGACGAACTCCATGTTGATCAGCGTCGCCCCGGCGCGCAGCGCCAGCGCATGCCCGTCACCGGTGTACTCCCACGAGTTCGAGGTGACCTTGAACGACTTGCCGATACCGCCGGTGGCCAGCACGACGGCCGGGGTCTCGAACAGGATGAACCGGCCGGACTCGCGCCAGTAGCCGAAGGCGCCGGAGATCTTGTCGCCGTCCTTCAGCAGCTCGGTGACGGTGCACTCGGCGAACACCTTGATGTTCGCGTCGTAGTCGCCGGTGGCCTTGAAGTCCTCCTGCTGCAGCGACACGATCTTCTGCTGCAGGGTGCGGATCAGCTCCAGGCCGGTGCGGTCGCCGACGTGCGCCAGCCGCGGGTACGTGTGCCCGCCGAAGTTTCGCTGGCTGATCCTGCCGTCGGGCGTCCGGTCGAACAGCGCGCCGTACGTCTCCAGCTCCCAGACCCGGTCCGGGGACTCCTGCGCGTGCAGCTCGGCCATCCGCCAGTTGTTCAGGAACTTGCCGCCGCGCATCGTGTCGCAGAAGTGCACCTGCCAGCTGTCCTTGGAGTTCACGTTGCCCATGGCCGCGGCGGCGCCGCCCTCGGCCATCACCGTGTGCGCCTTGCCGAACAGCGACTTGCACACGATCGCGGTCTTCTTGCCCTGCTCCCGCGCCTCGATCGCGGCCCGGAGCCCGGCACCGCCGGCCCCGATCACCACGACGTCGTAGGAGTGGCGTTCCAGCTCAGTCATCGATCTTCCTTAGGCGTTCATTCGTCGCATTTTGTGGTTCCTGTGGACAACGCGGTCACGTGACCGCCGGCGGACACCTGACCGGTTGTCCACAGGAACCACAAAATGCGACGAATGAACGCATGGGGTTGAGGGGTCAGTTGAAGAAGCGCGGGTCGGAGAACCAGCCGGCGGACACGGCCATGATGTACGCGTCGGTGAGGATGACCGTGAACAGCGAGATCATCGCGTAGGTGCCGTGCTTGGGGTTCAGCTTGGACACGAACGTCCAGTACCGGTACCGCAGCGGGTGCTTGGAGAAGTGCTTGAGCCGGCCGCCGACGATGTGCCGGCACGCGTGGCACGACAGCGTGTACATCCACAGCATGATCAGGTTCACCCAGATGATCACGGTGCCGAGCCCGAAGCCGAACCCGCCGTCGTGGCCCTGGAACGCCCGCACGCCGTCGTACACGTTGAGGGCGCCGAAGATCAGCGCGCCGTAGAAGAAGTAGCGGTGCGCGTTCAGCCCGATCAGCGGGAAGCGCGACTCACCGGTGTACTTCTTGTGCGGCTCCGGCACCGCGCACGCGGCCGGCGCCAGGAAGAACGACCGGTAGCCCGCCTTGCGGTAGTAGTAGCAGGTGCCCCGGAACCCGGCCAGGATCACGAACGTGATCAGCGCGATCGGCAGGAACACCGGGAACTTCGGTAGCGGCCTCCCGAAGTGCGACGACCCCGGCACGCAGTTGTCGGTGAGGCAGGGCGAGTACATCGGCGTCAGGTAGTGCTCGTCGGCCGCCCAGTACCACTTGTTCATGAAGATCCGGATCGTCGCGTAGACCACGAAGAACCCGAGGACCACGCCGATCTTCAACGGCGCCAGCCACCACCTGTCCTGGCGCCCGGTCTTCTCCCCGACCGCCGCGCGGCCGGGACCCATCACCCCCGTGCTCACGGCGCGTGCCGGTCCGGAGCCCCGAAGCCCTCGTGCTCGGCTTCCGACCACATCGATGCGTCGTACTCCACGTCCGGGATCTCCTCCAGCTCTTCAGGCACCGGGCCGGGACGGCGGTGCGGGTCGGGCGGGCCGAGCTCGGCGAGGTCGTCGCTGAGCCGCGCGACGTCGGAGACCAGCCTGCGCACCCCGAGGGTGTCGCCGTACTCCTGGCTGAGCTTGCCGACCGCGCCGTGCAGCGCCTCGAGAGCGCGCTGCACCGCCGCCACGGTCTTGTTGAGACCGTCGCCCATATCGCTAACGCCGTCCACGCTGCCTCCAGTCACCTGATCGCACGGAGCCCGCAATTCTGCGCACCACACTTTGCCGCTACCGGGGGCGCAACGGAAGCCTCGTCGGCGTGCTGCCGGTGAGTCAGGAACGGATCGTTATCAGCCGTGTGCGCTCGGGTGCAGCAGCGGCCGGTAGCCGCCGGCCAGCGTCAGTACCGTCCCGGCGGGCGTGAGCACCTCGACCGTTGTCTCGCGTGGTACGGCGACCGCGGGTCCGTAGCCGGCCGGCGACCACGGCAGCACCGACGCCCCGCGCACCAGCCCCGGCCGGCCGTCGTACCGGATCATCGTGCCGTCGGGCAGGCTGCCGAGCATCGCGCGGAAGGTCCGTTGCCGGCGCCCGCCCGGCTCGATCCGCTGCCGGTGCAGCACGGCGTCCAGCTCGGTGGCCCGCGGGCGCGCGGCCAGGTCGTGCGCGAGCCGCCAGGTCTCCACGAAGGCGTCGTACGACGCGCGGCGGCAGTAGGCGCACGGCCGGTGCCCGGCGGCCAGCGCGGTCGCCTCGTCCAGGAAGGACAGTGCGGTCCAGCGCCCCGGCGGCATCGGGTCGCGGCGGACGCCCTTGAAGTCCAGCACGCAGCAGATCCACAGCTTCGACCGCCAGCGGGCGGTGCCGAGCCGGCGGTCCGGACCGTGCAGGCAACCGCGGTTGCCCATCATCAGGCCGCGGGCCGGCGTCGCGACGATCTCCCCGGCCGGTGTGACGCGGTTCTGCAGCGGCATAGGGGCATTGTCTGGCACAGTGGCGCCCCGTGGACGACAGCACGGAGCCTCGGCGGGTGGTGGTCGGCGTCGCGCTGGTGCGGGACGGCCGGGTGCTCGCGGCGCTGCGCCGGCCGTCGGCGAGCACACCGGGCGGCTGGGAGTTCCCCGGCGGCAAGACCGAGCCGGGAGAGACCGACGAGCAGGCGCTGGTCCGCGAGCTGCGCGAGGAACTGGGCGTCGAGGTGGCGGTCGGCGACCTGCTCGGCGACCAGCCGATGGGGCAGCGGTACGTGCTGCGCGTCTACACCGGGCGCATCCTGAGCGGTCAGCCGGAGCTGCGCGAGCACGCCGAGATCCGCTGGCTGGCCGCCGACAGCCTGTACGACGTCGACTGGCTCGCCGCCGACCGCCCCTTCTTGGAGCCGCTGCGCAGCGTCATACTGGCCTCGCCGGATCCGTCACGATTCGGCGACAAGTCAGACGTATGACACAGGCGTGGATGGCGTCCGGGCATCTGACATACGTATCGTGCGCGAAGGTTCTCCGCCGGAGTGAACCGGGCCCGGCGGCGACGTCCGGAAGGGGTTGGGACCCATGACGTTAGGCGCGGCGGACACCCAGGCCACCGCTACCGAGCTACCGGCCGATCACCTCGCCGACACCTCGGAGGCGAGGATCGAGGGCCGGTCCCTTGGCCAGATCGCGTGGGCGCGGCTGAAGAAGGACCGGGTCGCGGTGGTCAGTGCGGTCGTGATCGTCGTCGTCGTCCTGGTCGCCGTGCTCGCCCCGCTGATCGTCAAGATCAACGGCTTCGGGCCGGACGTGTTCAACCGCTTCGGACCTGACGGCAAGCCCTTGCTCGACAGCGCCAAGGGCGGCCTGCCGGCGGGCGGGCTGTGGGGCAGCGGGATCAGCGGCAAGCACTGGCTCGGGATCGAGCCGCAGAACGGCCGCGACATCTTCTCCCGGCTCGTCTACGGAACCCGCACGTCGCTGTTGGTGGCGCTCGGCGGCACCGTGTTCGCCGTCGTACTGGGCACCATCGCCGGGATGGTGTCGGGGTACTTCCGCGGCTGGGTGGACGCGGTCCTCGCGCGGGTCATGGACATCATGCTGAGCTTCCCGCAGCTGCTCTTCATCATGGCGATGACCCCGGTGATCGCCGACCGGGCCAAGGCGGTGTTCGGCATCGAGGACACGAACGTGCTGCGGATGGGCGTGCTGATGTTCGTGCTCGGGTTCTTCGGCTGGGCGTACCTGGCCCGGATCGTGCGCGGCCAGACGCTGTCGGTCCGGGAGCGCGAGTTCGTCGAGGCGGCCCGCTCGCTCGGGGCCGGGCCGACCTACGTGATCTTCAAGCAGATCCTGCCGAACCTGATCCCGACGCTGCTGGTGTACACCACGCTGCTGATCCCGGCGTACATCACCGCCGAGGCGGCGCTGTCCTACCTCGGTGTCGGTGTGAAGGAGCCGACGTCGTCCTGGGGGACGATGATCGCCGACGCGTCGCAGTGGTACGAGTTCGACCCGCTGTACCTGTTCTTCCCCGGCCTGGCGCTGTTCGTCGTCGTACTCGCCTTCAACCTGCTGGGTGACTCGGTACGGGACGCCCTCGACCCGCGAGCCGGACGGGGCTGATCATGCTTCGCTACCTCGTTCGCAAGTTCCTGCAGATGATCCTGGTCCTCTGGGTGGTCAGCGTTCTCACGTTCTTCCTGTTCTGGGCCACGCCGGCCAACCCGGCACTGCTCGTGTGCGGCCGGAACTGCACCGTCGCACGCGTCGCCGAGGTGAACGCGGCCTACGGGTTCGACGACCCACTGATCAAGCAGTACGGCCGGTACATGTCCGGCCTGGTGAACCCGAACGGCCGGGACCTCGGCAGCGAGGGCGCGAAGGAGCACTGCCCCTGGCCGTGCTTCGACAGGTCCCTGCAGAACGGGCGCCAGGTGTGGGTGGCGATGACCGAGTCGTTCTGGCCGACGTTCTGGCTCGCAACCGGCGCCGCGGTGCTGTGGCTGATTTCCGGTGTGTTGCTGGGGTTGATCGCCGCGCTGCGGAAGGGCAGATGGGTGGACAAGCTGAGCGTCGGGCTATCGCTGGTCGGCGCCTCGTTCCCGGTCATCGTGTTCGGCTACTTGCTGATCTACGCGTTCATCATCAAGACGCAGATCCTGCCGTTCCCCGACACGGCGAACTCGGAGCTGTTCACCGTCGGGCCCGGGACGTGGTTCCAGTTCTACATCCTGCCGTGGTGCACGCTCGCGCTGCTCTACGCGGCGCTGTACACCCGGCTGACCCGCGCGAACATGATCGACACGATGAACGAGGACTTCATCCGCACCGCCCGGGCGAAGGGGCTCGGCGAGCGCACCGTGGTGTTCAAGCACGGCCTGCGCGCCGCGCTGACGCCGATCGTGACGATCTTCGGCCTCGACCTCGGCGGCCTGCTTGGTGGCGCGGTGCTCACCGAGCAGATCTTCAGCATCCAGGGTCTCGGGAAGCTGTCGATCAAGTCCGTGCTGTCCAACGACCTGCCGCTGATCATGGGAGTGGTGATGATCGCGGCGTTCTTCGTCGTGTTCGCGAACGCCGTGGTTGACGTGCTGTACGCCTGGATCGACCCGCGGGTCCGGCTGTCCTGACCTCTCCCGCCTGCCAGGGATGGAGCTTCGAGAATGAGCGAGACGACCACGGACACCACGACCGCACCCGCCGCCACCGACGGCCGCGCGTTCCTGGAGGTCAAGGACCTGCAAGTGCACTTCCCGACCGATGACGGTCTGGTGAAGGCCGTGAACGGGCTGAGCTTCGCGCTGGAGCGCGGCAAGACGCTCGGCATCGTCGGTGAGTCCGGATCGGGCAAGAGCGTCACCAGCCTGGCGATCATGGGTCTGCACAAGGGCACCCGGGCGCGGATCAGCGGCGAGATCTGGCTGGACGGCAACGAGTTGGTGTCGATGCGGATCGAGGACATACGCCGGCTGCGCGGGAACCTGGTCTCGATGGTCTTCCAGGACCCGCTGTCGGCGATGCACCCCTTCTACCGGGTCGGCGACCAGCTGACCGAGGCGTACCTGGTGCACAACAGCGTCTCGAAGGCGGTGGCCCGCAAGCGGGCCGTCGACCTGCTGGACCGGGTCGGCATCCCGTCGCCGGACAAGCGGTTCGACGACTACCCGCACCAGTTCTCGGGTGGTATGCGGCAGCGCGCGATGATCGCGATGGCGCTGATGTGCGACCCGAAGCTGCTGATCGCCGACGAGCCGACCACCGCGCTCGACGTCACAGTACAGGCGCAGATACTCGACCTGATGGTCGACCTGCAGAAGGAGTTCAACTCCGCGATCATCATCATCACGCACGACCTCGGCGTGGTCGCGCAGATGGCGCAGAGCCTGGTGGTGATGTACGGCGGCCGGGTGGTCGAGTCCGGCGACGTGCGCGACATCTTCTACCGGTCGGAGATGCCCTACACCTGGGGCCTGCTCGGTTCGATCCCGCGGGTCGACCGCGGCGGCGACCACCGGCTGAAGGCGATCAGGGGCACGCCGCCGTCGCTGATCAACCTGCCGAAGGGGTGCCCGTTCAGCCCGCGCTGCGACTTCCGCAAGTACGTCGAGGGTGACCGCTGCGTGACCGAGGTGCCCGAGCTGCTGCAGATCGACACCAGCGGGCACTCGGCGCGCTGCCACATCGACACCGCGGAGCGGAAGCGGTTGTTCGCCGAGCAGGTCAAGCCGAACCTGTGACCACCGGACCAGAGGAGCGGACTGTGGCTACGTCGACCGCAACGGACACCGGCGACCAGGCGCGCGCGGCCGACGGCGCGCTGCTGCAGGTGACAGGCTTGCAGCGGTACTTCCCGGTGACCCGGGGCATCGTCTTCCAGAAGCAGACCGGCGCGGTGAAGGCTGTCGACGGCATCGACTTCACCGTGCGCAGCGGCGAGACGCTCGGCCTGGTCGGGGAGTCCGGCTGCGGGAAGTCGACCACCGGCCGGCTGGTGACGAGGCTGGACGAGCCGACCGACGGCAAGATCGTGTTCGACGGTGCCGACATCACGCACCTGAACCGGCAGAAGATGCGCCCGCTGCGGCGGGACGTGCAGATCATCTTCCAGGACCCGTTCTCGTCGCTGAACCCGCGGCAGACGGTCGGCGCCATCGTCGGAGCACCGTTCGAGATCCAGCGGATCAAGACCGAGGCGGGCACCAAGAAGTCGGTGCAGGACATCATGGACCGGGTCGGCCTCAACCCCGAGCACTACAACCGCTACCCGCACGAGTTCTCCGGCGGTCAGCGGCAGCGGATCGGCATCGCTCGGGCCCTCGCGCTGCGGCCGAAGCTGATCGTGTGCGACGAGCCGGTGTCCGCGCTCGACGTGTCGATCCAGGCGCAGATCGTGAACCTGCTCGAGGACCTGCAGGACGACCTGAATCTGGCGTACCTGTTCATCGCGCACGACCTGTCGGTGATCCGGCACATCTCCGACCGGGTCGCGGTCATGTACCTCGGCAAGATCGTGGAGATCGCCGACCGGGACGAGCTGTACAACCACGCGCGGCACCCGTACACGCACGCGCTGCTGTCCGCCGTACCCGAGCCGGACCCGGACGCGGCGGCAAACCGGGAGCGGATCCGGCTGACCGGGGACGTGCCGAGCCCGCTGAACCCGCCGACCGGGTGCCGGTTCCGGACCCGGTGCTGGAAGGCGCAGGAGATCTGCGCCGAGCAGGAGCCGCCGCTGCTGCAGATCGGCGCGCCGGGGCACCGCGCGGCCTGCCACTTCCCGGAGGAGCGCGACGTCATCTGATCGCGCAACAGTGTGCAGGAGCGTGCACGACTGCTCAGGTGAAGCGTAGGCATTGAAGGGGTCACGATCCGGTCACTGGCGGATGTGATTCATTGCACGCGTGTTTCGATCCGTGAGTAGATGACGGGCGATCCAGTCTCGGGGTACGCGTCCAGGAGATCTGTGACGCGATGCCCGACTGACCCAGGAAAGAGGGATGGGCATGACTCACGTCAAGCGAGTCGGGCCGGTAGTGGCCACTGGTCTTGCGCTGGCCCTGGCGCTGGCGGCATGTGGGGGAGACAACGAAGGCGGCGGCGGGGGAGGTGGCGGCGGTGGCGGCGCCGGGGC
>WNGB01025438.1_pt1 | contig 11120 bp, 11 predicted proteins | sample 5400681 | NCBI WGS metagenome assembly WNGB01 (sample SAMN13153367, study PRJNA577476) | soil metagenome | isolation source: 115 cm soil or saprolite under grassland replicate 2 | place: USA:California | collected 2016-06-15 | reverse complement strand
CGCCCTGCGTTTTCGCTGCTCGCGCCCGGCGCGGCTTCGACCCTGCCCGCGCCGCTACATGCCGACTCTCCGTGTCGGATGCCACGTCCTGCGGGTGATCGCCGTCGATCCGAGCGGCCGGACGAGCCCGGCGACGAGAGTTGTCGTGCGGGTAGTCAGGCCGCCGCCTGGCCCGGCGCCCGCCGATCAGACGATTCGCGTCGGCGACGCCCCTTACAACGTCGCCTACGGCCTCGGCTCGCTGTGGGTACCCGTCGACCGCGAGCTCCTGCGGCTCGATCCGGCGACCGGCGCGGTACAGGCGCGGATCGCCGTCGGAGGGCGTCCCTGGGGCGTCACGTTCGGAGAGGGCATCGTCTGGGTCGGCAACCTGGACAATCAGACGATTGCCGGCGTCGGGGGCGGGCCTCTCTGGGCCGCGAGCAACGGCGACGACCGCGTCTGGCGGCTCGATCCGGCGACGGGCGCAGTTCTCGGGGTGACACACGTCGGCGACCGGCACGAGTTCGTCGGCTTCAGCGAGGGCCGCATCTGGGTCGCGAGCGAAGATGGGACGATCGCAGAGCTCGATCCGGCGACGGGAGCCGTGACGAGGACCCTCTCTGCCGGCAGCGATGCAGACTACCTCGGCTGATCGCCGGGCTCCGTCTGGGCCTCGAACTACGGGTCACCGTACCTCTGGAGAATCGACGCGGCAACCGGCACGATCGCGCAGCGCCTGCGCATCGGCCCCGGCGCCCAGGGCGTCGAGGACGATGGGAGCACGCTCTGGGTCGCGATGTACAACGACGCTCTCGTTCTCCGAGTCGATCGTGCCACCGGGGCCGTCCGGAAGCGCTTCCGGGTCGGCAGGAAGCCTCGCGGGCTGACGATCGCTCTCGGCAGCGTCTGGGTCGCGAACTCGGCGTCAGGCACGATCTCGCGGATCGCCCTCGGCCGCTGAGCGGCGGGTCGGCATACTAGGTCCGTCCGTGCCCAGGCTCGTGCTCGACATCTCGACCTCACTGGATGGCTTCGTCGCCGGCCCGAGCCCCGGCCTCGAGCATCCGCTGGGAATCGGTGGGGAACGGCTCCACGAGTGGGCCGTCGCCACGAAGGCCTTCCGCGAGGCACACAACCGCGAGGGCGGCGAGGAGAACCGTGATTCAGAGGTCCTCGCGGAGGGGATTCAGAAGGCCGGCGCCACCATCATGGGCCGGCGGATGTTCAGCGGCGGCCAGGGCCCGTGGGCAGACGATCCCAACGCGGACGGCTGGTGGGGAGAGAACCCTCCCTTCCACCACCCGGTCTTCATCCTCACGCACCACGCGCGCGGGACCGTGACGAAGGAGGGCGGAACGACGTTCACCTTCGTCACCGACGGCATCGAGTCGGCGCTCGAGCAGGCGCGGGCCGCAGCGGGCGAGAAGGACGTCGCGATCGGCGGCGGCGCGGACGTCGCCCAGCAGTACCTGAAGGCGGGTCTACTCGACGAGCTGCAGATCCATCTCGCGGCGGTGCTGCTGGGTGACGGGACGCGTCTCTTCGAGGGCCACGCCGAGTATCCCGAGCTCGAGCTTACGAGGGTCGTCGATTCACCGGCCGTCACCCACCTCAGGTACCGGGTCCTGACGTAAGCCGGCGGCGAGGCCGCTAGCGGTGCCGGTAGACGATCCGGCCGCGCGAGAGGTCGTACGGCGAGAGCTCGATGTTGACCCGGTCGCCCGGCAGGATCTTGATCCGGTAGCGCCGCATCTTCCCGGCCGTGTACCCGAGCGTCTCGTGACCGTTGTCCAGCTTGATCTTGTACATGCCGTTGCGGAAGGCCTCGACGACCTCCCCTTCGTATTCGATCTTGTCTTCCTTACCGGCGATCGTCCTCACCTCCCTTCGACCCCCGCGCCGCGAGCCACGTGCTGCAGACCGGCGGCGCGGGATGATCGCAGTCGAACCTAGCTCGTCACGACGACGTTCGTCGCCTCGGGGCCCTTTGCGCCTTCACCGGCCTCGTATTCGACCTTCGCGTTCTCGGCAAGGGTCTTGAACCCGTCGCCCGCGATGTTCGTGTAGTGCACGAAGAGATCCTTGCCGCCGTCCTCCGGCGTAATGAAGCCGTACCCCTTCGCGTCGTTGAACCACTTCACGGTCCCGGTTGCCATCAATTTCCACCTCCCTTTACCACTCACGAACACGCACAAGGAGGCAAAAGCGCCACCGGTACACGTTCTGGCTCTCCTCGCAATTGTATCGGGTTGGCGATAATCGGGCTCTGTGCCGGATCTTCCCCTGACCGGAGGCTGCCTCTGCGGAGGCGTGCGCTTCGAGGTCGACCAGCCTCCTCTCTCCGCCAATTACTGCCACTGCACGCGCTGCCAGCGGCGCACGGGGACGGCCGCGTCGGTGAACGTGCGGATCGTTCCCGGATCGCTGCGCGTGACCTCGGGCGAGCATCTCGTCCGCGCGTTCAAGCCCGACGACGGCTTCCCCAAGGAGTTCTGCTCCGCCTGCGGCTCTGCCCTCTGGAGCCGGCATCCGGAGAAGCCAGATGCGCTCAGCGTGCGCATGGGCGCCTTCGACGACGATCCGGGAGTGAGGCCGAGCTACCGGGCGTTCGTCGCCTACGCGGCGGCGTGGGAGCCAATCCCCGACGACGGCCTTCCCCGCTACCCGGAGGGAGCCCCGCCGGCCTAGAGGTGGTCGGTGGTCTGGAAGAACGCGGCCACGGCACCCGCTGAGCCGGCAACGACGATCACCGCCCAGACCTCGAGCAGGACATCGACGCCGCGACCCCAGGGAGTCAGCGGGTTCCTGATCTGCGAGGAGACGGTCAGCAGCTGAACCGTTGTGAAGAAGAGCGCGTCGCCGAGGGAGCCGATCTCGGTGCCGTGCGCATTGCGCTCGAGGAAGTAGATCGCCACCGACCCGACCGCGTCGACGGCGGCGGTCGCCACGAGGACGAGTGTGAGCCGGGCGAGCAGGCGACGATGGCGCTCCTCCCAGCTCGAGAGTCGCTTGAGCTCGGCGTGGATCACCCGGGCAGTCTCCCGCCCGAGGCGGACGGTCTGCGCGGGCGCCCGGTCTGAGACACTTCGGATCGTGACGGGACAGATCGCGGCGTTCCTCGGCGTCTCGGCGATCGTGATCATGACGCCGGGGCCCGACACGGCGCTCACGATTCGCAACACGCTCATGGGCGGCCGGCGCGCGGGGGTCTTCACGGCGCTCGGCGTCTCCAGCGGGCAGCTGACCTGGACCCTCGCCACTGCGGCGGGCGTCGCTGCCCTTCTCGCTGCCTCGGAGCCGGCTTTCCTGGCCGTGAAGCTCGTCGGCTCGGCCTACCTCGTCTGGCTCGGCCTCCAGGCGCTCGCCGCTGCGATTCGGCGTCGCGGGCGCGAGCGGCTCCGGGAGCCGAGTCGCCGCCGGCTTGCGCCGCTCACTGCGCTTCGCCAGGGAGTTCTCAGCAATCTCGGCAACCCGAAAATGACTGCCTTCTTTCCCAGTCTCCTCCCGCAGTTCGCGCCGCGCGACCACGCGTTCTTCGCCCTGGCCGGCCTCGGTCTCACCTTCTGCGTCTTGACCCTGCTCTGGCTGACCGTCTACGCCTTCGCGGTCGCGAGAGCCGGCGATTTCCTCGGACGCCCGCCGATCCGGCGCACGCTCGAGGCGGTGACCGGAGCGGTGCTCGTCGCGCTCGGACTGCGGCTGGCGACCGAGCGGCGCTAGTGGCGCTTCACGCCGCGCCTCTTCCGCCGCCGGCGATCATCTCGCCGGCGCCACGCGAGGTTTCCTTCGGACGGATCGAGGGGCGCGCTCCGCACGGCACGCGACGGATCCTCGTCAGGGTCGACGGGCGCCTCGTCGCCGTCAAACCGGTCCACAGACGGCGGTTCGCGCTCGTCGTCCGTCTTCCACGGCGCGATGTCGCCGTGCGCGTCGCCGCCGTCGACGGATCCGGCCACCGCGCGTCGACCGTCATCTGGCCGGTCTTCGGGCTCCCCCGGGTGGCGGCGCCGTACGTAGGGCCGATCCCGCAACTCCGCGGCTACGAGGACGCGGCCCTGGCGCGGACCGTGCGCGGGCTCGCGCGCCGCTTTCCCGGGCTCTGCGGCCTCTTCGTCCAGGACCTGCACACAGGCGCCGGCGCGGCCTGGAACGCGCGGGCGCGCTTCCCCGCGGCTTCGACGCTGAAGCTCGCGATCGCCGTCGAGCTGATGCGGGAGCTGCGCGGGATCCCGGGGCCGAGCACGAGGCTGGGAGGCCTCCTCTGGCGCATGCTCGTCTACTCCGACGACCGAGCCGCGAACGACCTGCTCGTCGTCGTCGGCGGCTCGACCTCCGGCGGCGCCGCCCGCGTGAACACGATGATGCGCGCCCTCCGCCTCGCGGACAGCGAGATGTACGGCGGGTACATCGTCGAGGACGGCCTCGAGCGGCGCCCGATCCCGCTCGAGGTCCTCGGCCGGCCCTACTTCATCGGCAAGTACACGACCGCCTGGGACATGGCTCGCCTGGAGCGCGCGCTCCATCTGGCTGCCGGAGCGAGAGGCGCGCTCATCTGGCGCTTCCGAGGCGCGCTCACTCCCTCCGACGCGCGTTTTCTGCTCTACCTCCTCGCGCACTCCCGGACGATCGGCGGCCTGAGTCGCTACGTCCAGGGCGGAGGCGTGGCCGTCCTGCACAAGGCGGGGTGGACCTCGAAGGTGCGGCACGACACGGGCCTCGTCTACTCGCCGCGAGGCGCCTTCGTGGTCACAGTCATGACGTGGAACGGAGGCGGCGTCGGCGGCGCGTCGGACGAGCTCGCGGCACGCGTCGCCCGGGCGGCGATCAGGCGGTTCTAGCCATCCGGGCTTCGAGCTCGATCGTCGCCCCCTCGACGGCGAGCTCCGGCCGCGCGCCCTCCCTCCCCCAGAGCTCCCGGGCACGCGCCTCGAGCTCGACCAGGTCCCGATCGGTGTGAAGAGGATCGTGGTGGAAGAGCACGAGTCGCCGGACGCGCGCGGCACGGGCAAAGTCGATTGCCGACGCGACGCTCGAGTGCCCCCAGCCGACCCTCGTCTCGTATTCGGCCTCGAAGTACTGGGCGTCGTGAAAGAGCACGTCCGCTCCCTCCGCGACGCCGAGGCCCGAGATCCACTCGGGCTGGAGCGTGCGGAGGTCGCCGCCGAGCGCCGGCTCGTGGTCGGGGATGTACGCGAGCGACGTGCCGCCCTCCTCCAGTCGGTAGCCGAGAGTCGGACCGGGGTGGGAGACGGGTCCGGCCTCGAGCCGTGCGCTTCCGATCTCCCAGGGCTCCTCCGGGACATCGTGAAAGGTCACCTCGGCGGGGATCTCGGAGAGGTCGATCGGAAAGAGCGGAGGCGAGAAGTAGCGCGCGATCCGCTCTTCGAGGCTCCGCACCGGCGAAGGCGGGCCCCAGATGTGGACCTCCTTGTGCGAGTCCCAGAGCGGAAGGAAGAAGCCGAGCCCCTCGAGGTGGTCGAGGTGCAAGTGAGTGAGCAGGAGATGAATCGGCTCCGCCTGATCGGCCAGCGTGAGCCCGAGCGGCCGGATGCCGGTTCCTGCATCGAGGATGAGCAGCGCACCGTCGCCGAGGCGGACCTCGAGGCAGGAGGTGTTTCCTCCATACCGCAGCGTGTCCGGCCCCGGCGTGGCGAGGGATCCCCGGCAGCCCCAGATTCTCGTGTTCACGTCCTAGCCGTCCGCTCGCTCCCAGAAGAAGGACATCACCCCGACGACCTCGTCCGGGCGCGCGAAGAGCGGAAGGCCGGTCGTGGAGATCTTCCGCCTGGCGCCGTCGAGCGTCGTGATGCAGAGGTCGCGGTGCGCCGGCCGGCGCTCGCGGACAGTCGTGTGGCTCGGCCTGCTCTCGGGCGGCAGCGGCGTGCCGTCATCCTCTTCCGGTTGGAACAGCTGCGCCCATTCATCAACGGTTATCTCGCCCGTTTCCGCGAAGGATCGCCCGAGCAGCTTCTCCGCCGCCTCGTTGAAGAAGACGAGGGTTCCCGCAGCGTCGGCGACGAAGGCCGGGGTGGCGAGCTTCGACGCGAACTCGCGAGCCAGGATCAGGACGAGGTTCTTCTGCCGCCGCTCCTGGATGTTCCGAGTCGCCATCCAGGCGAAATGGTACGTCCTAGCCGATAGGTTCGCTGCCGTGCGCGCCCGGGTTCTGCCTCCGCTGCTGCGCGAGAACCTCGAGTTCCGGCGATTCTGGGTCGGACAGTCGGTCTCTCTCTTCGGCGACCAGATCACGCTGATCGCGCTGCCGCTGACGGCCGTGCTCGTGCTGCACGCGAACGCCGCGCAGATGGGCTACCTGATCGCCGCGGAGCTCGTCCCGAATCTCCTCTTCTCGCTCCACGCCGGCGCCTGGGTCGACCGCCGCGGCCGCCGCAGGCAGACGATGATTGCGACCGACCTCGGCCGCGCGGCGTTGATCGCGACGATTCCGGTCGCCTACGCGCTCGACGTGCTGACGATGGAACAGCTGTACGTCGTCGCCTTCCTCAGCGGAACGTTGACGGTTCTCTTCTTCGTTGCGAACGCCGCCTTCTTCGTGGCTGTCGTCAGCCGTGAGCACTACGTCGGCGCGAACGCGCTGCTCTACGGGAGCCGCGCCTTCTCCTTCGTCGCGGGCCCGAGCGTCGGCGGAGCGCTCGTTCAGCTCGTGAAGGCGCCGTTCGCGCTGCTGGTCGACGCCGCCTCGTACCTCGTGTCGGCGCTCTACCTGGGCTCGATCTCTCCCGAGGAGCCGCCGACGGAGGAGGCCGAGCGCGGCCACGTCGCGGGAGGAGTGCGGTACATCGCCCACACGCCCTGGATTCGAGCGTCCCTGCTCGCGACCGCGACGATCAACCTCTTCAACTTCGTCTTCCACGCGCTCTTCATCCTCTATGCGGTGCGCTCGCTGCACGTGCGGCCGGGAACGCTCGGGCTCGTCCTCGGCGGGGGCGCGATCGGAGGCCTGATCGGGTCGGCACTCACCGGACGGCTGGGCCGCTGGATGGGGATCGGCCCAGCGTTCGTGCTCGGCTGTGTCGTCTTTCCCGCTCCGCTCGTCCTCGTCCCGCTCGCGCGAGGGCCGCACTGGCTGGTGCTCGGCATGCTCTTCCTCGCCGAGTTCGGCTCGGGATTCGGCCCGGGCGGCCCTCGTGCCGGATCGGCTGCGCTCTCGCGTGAGCGGCGCCTACATGGTCGTCAACAACGGGGTGCGTCCGGTCGGCGCCCTCGTGGGCGGGCTGCTCGGAACCGCGATCGGCCTGCGCCCGACGCTCTGGGTCGCGGTCCTCGGCGCGCTTGCGGGCTTCCTCTGGCTCCTCCCGTCGCCCTTGCCGCGGATGCGGGACCTTCCCGACGCGCCCGACTGAGTGATCTCACGTTCCACCACTCCTTCGAGGGGTGGCGGACTTGCTTGACACGGTCGAAACCTTTTGTCATCAGGAGTCCAGTGCCCGCCGCACCGCCATCCGCATCCACTCCTGCGCAGAACAAGCCGCGCACGGGCTTTCGCCTGCCGCGTTTTCTGCGCCGGCTAGGTCTCGACGAGCGGGGCATCGCCCTCGCGCTGTCCCTCGGTGTCATGAGCGTCGTCTCGATGAGCGCCGCGACCATCGCCCTCTACACCAGCGGCAACGGTCGCAGCGGCGCGTCGAGCTCGACGAGAGACCGCGCCTCGCTGCTCGCGGAGTCGGGCCTCAACGACGCGTTCTCGGTCATCTTCAAGCCGGGGAACAATCCCCTCAATCCCTATCTCTTCTGCAACGCCGGCGAGACGCTGCCGTGTGCCGAGCGGACCTCGACCTACGACGGGCACACGGTCTCGTGGACGGGGACGCTCGATCAGGCGACGAACCCGGCCGTCTGGAGTGTCCGGGGAACGGCGAGCCTTCCGAACCCGGACGGCCCGAACCTTGCACCCGTCTCGCGCACGCTGACGGCGCAGGTGCCGGTGCGCTCCTCATTCGCCAGCCACCTGGAGAACCCGGTCTGGAACTACGTCTACGTGTACGGCACCGGCGATCCGACCGGGTGCGACTACAAGCAGATCAACAACTCCACGATGGGCTCCCCGCTCTACGTGATGGGCAATGCCTGCCTCTTCAACTCCGCCTGGATCAGCGGCGGGCCGCTGCAGATCGCCGGGAGTCTCAGCTTCAACAGCCCGCAGAACTCCGTCGGCACGCCGGCCTCCCCTGTGACGACTGGCGTGCACATCGCCGGGGGGTGCAAGCCCAACGGCGGCACCTTCTTCACCCTCACCTGCGGGCCCGCGCAATCCGTCTATGCCTCGCCGGCCGCCAACAACACCGTTGAGCCCATCTCGACTCCGGATCCCGCCTGGACGAACTGGTACCTGAACGCCAGCCCCGGCCCGTATTACCCCTGCGTCACGAAGACGGGCGTCCCGCCCGTGTTCGACAACGACCAGGGCTCGCCTTCGAACCCGGATCCGACCAAGGAGAACCTCAGCGTCACGGGCTCGAACGGCGTCGTACTGCTCACGCCCACCGCCAGCTACACCTGCAGAACTCCGGGAGGCGAGCTCTCGTGGAACGCCGTCTCCAGGCAGCTGACGGTCAACGGCGCGGTCTTCATCGACGGCAACGCCCGCATCGACGCCGGGGGGACGGCGAGCTACACGGGGATGGGAACGCTGTTCGTGTCCGGGTCGCTTGCGATCAAGTCCACGACCCTCTGCGCCGTCGTCGCCTCGAACGGACGGGACTGCGACTGGCAGACGGGCGCGGGCCACTGGGACCCGAACACGAGGTTCCTCGTGCTCGTGACCGGCCACAAGTCAGTGTGCTGCGCACCCGACATCCCGGCCGGGGACGTCTCGGTCGAGCTGATCTCGGTCGGATTCCAGGGCGGCGTCCAGGCCACCGACCGCATCGACGTCAGCACCGGCTCGACGACGCAGGGGCCGATCGTCGCGCACAGGCTGACCGTGGGCCAGTCGCTCAACACGTATCCGTTCCCGAACCTCGACCAGGTGCCGATCGGCTTGCCTGGGCAGCCTCCCCTTCCGCCCACACCGGACCCGCCGCACAACTTCGGCGGCTGAGCGCCGCCAGATCTCCAGCGGCTAGCGTTCTCGCGTGGCCGCCTCGGGCACGCTTCCCTGGAGCTCGTACTCCGAGCCCGACGCGCTCCGGCGCGAGCAGGAACGCATCTTCCGCCATGCGTGGCAGTACGTCGGGCACAGCGGTCGCGTGGAGGAGGTCGGCGCCCGCTTCGCCGCCTGGGCGGGCGAGGTGCCGGCTCTCGTCGTACGAGCCGAGGACGGGTTGCGCGCGTTTCTCAACGTCTGCCGCCACCGCGGCTCGCTGCTCGTCGAAGGCGACGGCACGCGCGCCTCGATCCAGTGCCCCTATCACGCCTGGACGTACGGCCTCGACGGCTCGCTGCGGAGCGCGCCGCGTTCGGAGCGCGAGCAGGGCTTCGCAGCGGATGACCTGTCGCTCGTCCCGCTCCGGCTCGAGAGCTGGGGGCCGCTCCTCTTCGTCAACGCGGACGCCGACGCGCGCCCGCTTGCCGAGACGCTAGGGCCGCTCCCCGACCTGGTTCCGTTGGAGGGCCTCGTCTTCCGGCTCCGGGACGAGCAGGAGCTCGCGGCAAACTGGAAGCTCGGCTGCGAGAACTATCTCGAGTGCTACCACTGCCCGGTCGCGCACAAGGGATTCAGCGCGGCCTACGACGTCGACCCCGACTCGTACCGGCTCGAGCCCCTGGCCGAAGGAGTGCTCTCCCAGTTCGCCCAGACGCGGGACGGAAGCGAGGGCGGGGGCCAGTTCCACTTCGTCTGGCCGAACCTGAGGGTCAACGTCTTCGCGGGCCCGGCGAACCTCTCGATCGGGCCGCTCCTGCCCGCGGGCCCCGAGCGCTCGACGGGCTTTCTCGACTACTTCTTCGCGGCCGGCGCAGACGAAGAGTGGGTCGAGGAGCTGCTCGCCTTCGACCGGCAGGTCGGGGCGGAAGACCGCGTGCTCGTGGAACGGGTCCAGAAGGGCGTGCGCTCAGGCCTCCTCGAAGAGGGGCGCCTGCTCGCCGAGAGCGAGCAGCTCGTGGCGCGCTTCCAGGAGCTCGTCCTCGGTGCGCTTTCTTGACCGAGCGACGGCACTACAACGTCACGCTTGCGATCCTGACCCTGGCCGGGATCGCCTTCGCGCTCCAGCAGACGATGGTGGTGCCCGCCCTGCCCGCCCTGCGCGAGGAGCTGCACACGACGACGGGCTGGGCCACCTGGCTGCTCACGGGCTTTCTGCTGTCCGCTTCGGTGGCGACGCCGCTGCTCGGCAAGCTCGGAGACCAGTACGGGAAAGAGCGGCTGCTCGTGATCGCTCTCGGCATCTTCTTCGTCGGTTGCCTCGGCGCCGCGGTCGCGCCGAACATCTGGGTGCTGATCGGCTTCCGCATGGTGCAGGGGACGGGTGGCGCCGTCTTTCCGCTCAGCTTCGCGATCATCAAGGACGAGTTCCCGCCGGAGAAGGTCGGCGTCGGGGTCGGCATCGTCTCGTCGGTTCTCGCCGTCGGCGGCGGGCTCGGCCTCGTCCTCTCCGGCCTCATCGTCGACCACCTCTCCTGGCGCTGGCTGTTCATCATCGGCGCGGTCGGTGTGGGCCTGGCCGCGATCCTCGTCCATCGCTTCGTGCCCGAGTCGCCGATCAAGACCGAGTCGAGACTCGACGTCCCGGGCGCGGCCCTGCTCTCGGTCGGGCTCGTCTCCCTGCTGCTGGGGCTCACCGAGGGGGAGAGCTGGGGCTGGGGGTCCCGGCGGATCGTCGCGCTCGCTCTGACCGCTGCTGCCGCGCTCCTGGCCTGGGGCCTCGTCGAGCTGCGCGTTCCCGAGCCGATGGTGGACATGAGGATGCTGGCGCGCCGCGCCGTGCTGCTGACGAACCTGACGGGTTTGATCACGGGCTTCGCGCTCTTCGGGTCGTTCGTCCTCGTCCCGAACTTCGTCGAGGCTCCGCGGGGCCTCTCCGAGTCGGTCGCGCGGATGGTCGACTACGGCTTCGGAGCGACCTCGACGCAGGCGGGGCTCTACCTCTTGCCCGGCGCCCTGGCCGGGTTCCTCTCCGGGCCCGTGGCCGGCGTGCTCGGACGTCGTTACGGCTCCAAGTGGCCGCTCTCGCTCGGCA
>WNGB01025810.1_pt1 | contig 11121 bp, 12 predicted proteins | sample 5400681 | NCBI WGS metagenome assembly WNGB01 (sample SAMN13153367, study PRJNA577476) | soil metagenome | isolation source: 115 cm soil or saprolite under grassland replicate 2 | place: USA:California | collected 2016-06-15 | reverse complement strand
CGGGACGGCGACGTCGCGGCTGCGCTCCGCGGTGCGGCGAAGGTGATCGAGGCGGTCTACGAGTTCCCCTATCTCGCCCACGCGCCCATGGAACCACTCGACGCGGTGGTGCGCCTCGGGAGCGACGCGTGCGAGCTCTGGGCCGGATCGCAGGTCCCGACGATCGACCAGCAGGTCGTCGCGCGTGTGGTCGGGTTGCCGCCCGCCAAGGTCCGCATCCACACGCTGCTGGCGGGCGGAAGCTTCGGCCGCCGGGCGACGCCGAACGGTGACGTCGCGGGCGAGGCAGCGGCCGTCGCGAAGGCCATCGGCGGCACCAAGCCGGTGAAGCTCGTGTGGACGCGTGAGGACGACGTCCAGGGCGGCCGCTATCGCCCGCTCTACGTGCATCGCCTGCGCGCCGGGCTCGACGCGCGCGGGAACATCGTCGGCTGGGAGCACCGCATCGTCGGCCAGTCGATCATCAAGGGCACGCCGTTCGAGTCCGCGATGGTGAAGAACGGCATCGACCTGACGTCCGTGGAAGGCGCAGCGAATCTCCCCTACGCCGTCCCCAACATCGCGGTGGAGCTGCACACGACCGACGTCGGGGTGCCCGTCCTGTGGTGGCGTTCCGTCGGCAGCACGCACACCGCGTTCTCGACCGAGACGTTCCTCGACGAGCTGGTCCACGTGGCCCGTCACGATCCTCTCGAGGTCCGGCGCGCGCTCCTGGCCAAGCACCCCCGCCACCTGGCGGTGCTGAACCTCGCCGCCGAGAAGGCGGGCTGGGGGCAACCGCTCCCCGCGGGACGCGCCCGGGGGATCGCCGTGCACGAGTCGTTCAACAGCGTCGTCGCGCAGGTGGCCGAGGTCTCACGCCGTCCGGACGGGCTGCCGAGGGTCGAGCGGGTCGTCTGCGCCATCGACTGCGGCACCGCGATCAACCCGGACATCATCCGCGCTCAGATGGAGGGCGGCATCGGCTACGGTCTGGCCGGCGCGCTCTGGAGCGAGATCACGCTGGTGCGCGGCCGCGTGCAGGAACGCAACTTCGACGGCTACCGCCCGCTGCGGATCGAGGACATGCCTGTGGTGGAGGTGCACATCCTGCCGTCCGGCGCGGCGCCGACGGGCGTGGGCGAGCCTGGCGTTCCCCCGATCGCGCCCGCGGTCGCCAACGCGTTATTCAAGCTCACCGGCCGGCCGGTGCGGCGCTTGCCGTTCGCGCGGCTCGCTCCCGCCGGGACGAGAACGGCATGAGCGCGCGTGGGCTCAGGATCGCGCTGGTCGGCCTGGCGACCGTCACCCTGACCGCGGCCGCCTCATCGCTCGCGCCCTCAACGGTGCGCGCGCAAACGTCGCCGGCTCAGACCTCGCGAGCGCCGCAGCTCCGACCGCCGAGCGCCTTCGCAGGCATCCGTGACCCGGCCATGCGCTCGGCCGCGCTCTTCGCCGAGGCCGGCAAGGTGCTCACGCATCCGCGTTGCCTGAACTGCCATCCGGACGGCGACCGCCCGTCGCAGGGCACCGGCTACCCGCACCAGCCGGCGGTTCAGCGCGGGGCCGACGGCCTCGGCGTCACCGCGATGCGATGCACGACGTGCCATCAGAGCGCCAACTTCGATCCCGGCCGCGTCCCGGGCCATCCGAAGTGGCGCCTGGCCCCGGCCTCGATGGCCTGGCAACGCCGCTCCCTCGGCGAGATCTGCGCGCAGGTCAAGGACCCGACTCGAAACGGTGGCCACAATCTCGCCGAGATCGTGGAGCACATGGCGCACGACCCGCTGGTGGGCTGGGCGTGGGACCCCGGAGCGGATCGCGAGCCCGCGCCAGGGACGCAAGCGGCGTTCGGCGCTCTGATCAAGGGATGGGCGGAGACGGGGGCGGCCTGCCCGACCTCCTGAAGTGACCGCACCTTCCGGGTTCCGCTTTTCCCGGGGGGGATTTAGGATTCTTCTGGCTCGGCTCGCCTCCGGCTCACCTCGCACTGCCACCGCTCGTCAGCACGAACCGCTGTCCGCGACGAACGACCACGGCACCCTCCGGCGTGATGCGCTCGACCACCGTCTCGGCATCCACGCTGGCGCCCTCGGCGTAGCGCCGCCCGTCGATGAACACCATGCGCTCCGCCGGAACGTCGGAGTAGACGACCACCTGGACTCGTAGCTTCGGCGCCTCGACGGCCACTCCGGCTCCGGGAGCCGGCACGCGTGCCTCGACTGCCGTGGGGGCGCCGCTCCGGGGTAGTGCCTGTCGGGGGCTCTCGGCATCGCTTGCGCGCGTGCTCGGTGTCGAGGCGCGCGGCAACGTCTCGACGGGCGCTGGCGGCGCCGGCCGCGCCACGGACGGTGCAGCCGGCACGGCGGGTGACGTGGGAACCGCGGGTGGTCGCGCGATCGGAGGCACGGACGGTGCTGGAGGTGACGTCGACGGCATGTGCGAAACCAACGGTTCGGCGGGCGCGATCGCTGGCGGCGTCGGCGTGACGGGCATCGCTGGCGTCGTCGACACGGCCGGCGGCGTGGCAGCGACGGCAGGCGGCGTGGCAGCGACGGCGGGCGGTGCGGCGGCGACCGGCGGTCGCGGGGGCATGGTCACGCCCGCCACGTCGGCGGCGCGCCGCGGTGCCACCGGCGGCACGGACGGGGCTGGAAGCGACGCCGACGGCGCCACGTGTGAAACGGACGGTTCGGCAGGTGCGATGGCTGGCGCCGCGGGCACGACGGGCATCGCCGGTGCCGACAGGACTGGCCGTGCTGACGCGACAGGCGCCGCCGGAGGCGACGCGACCGGCGGTGCGACGGCAACCGCCCGCGGCGTGGACGGGGGCACGCGCAGCGCGTCGGCGTCACGCGCGGGCCCCGCCGGCGCAGCAGCCGTCTCGGCGCTCGGGCTCGCCGGAGCGGTCGTACCCGCCGAACGGGAACCGCGCGCGACGATCAGGGTGACGAGGAGGAGGGCGTTGGCGCCGAGTACCCCGATCAGCGCCCAGAGCCACCAGCGCGGACCCACCGCAAAGAATGCCGGACGCCCCGGCGTGCGCGGGGTGACGACGCGCTGCTCGTTCTCGTCCTCGGCGCGCTTGAGCGCTTCGTAGATGTAGGACATCGCCTAGAACCTCACTGAGTCTATCGAATGTTCGGCTCGCCTGCGGCTGCGCCTCGCCGGCGCAACGCGGGCGCCGCGGGATCGAGCATCGCGGTGAGCTTGGCGAGCGTCTCCTCGCCGGCGATGCCGTCATCGAGCAGCCCGTGTGTGCGCTGGAAGGCGGTGACACGCGCCGCCAGCGACTCGTCGTACGCACGTGCGGACGCGAGCGGGGCCACGGGTTGGCCCTCGACCACGGAGAGCTGCTGATGCAGCTACGCGATGTCGGCGTCCCTCGCCGTGTGGCCGATCGGACCCATCCCGATCCGCGGCGGCCTCCAGAGCACGACGAGGCTTCCGTCCCATTCGCGCTCGATCTGCTGCACGGACACGAGCTCGCGACGTGAGCCGGCGTGCACCGTGGCGCCGTTCTCGTCGATCGCGGTCACGCCGAGGAAGCGGCGCCGCCCGGACGCCGGCGCGATCTCGAGCACGACCGGCAGGTCGAACCGGCGCACGAGGTTCCAGGTACCGCGGCGGGCGATGCAGTCCAGTCCGCGTCGCCGGACGGCGTCGCAGGGTTGCTCGCCGGGTCGCCGCTCGTACGTCTGTCCCCACCGCGCGGCGACCGCGGCGTAGGCGCTGTCGATGTCCGTCGCCGCCGTCGGGTCATCGAGGAGCACCTTCAGCGAGGCACCCGCCGGCGGCGACGCCGTGGACGCCGCCACGGCAGTCGCGGCGACACGTGCGGGCGGCGGCGGGGCAGGCACCGTCGATGTCGACGGCGTCAACGGCGCGTACGCGAGGAGGGCCGAGGTCGTGGCAAGGGTGACACCTGGCCGGCAACCTCGCGCGCCGCGCGCCGGACGATGCCCGCGGTGACTCCCGGGGCGTGTGTCGCGTAGGCGCCGAGCAGCGCGCGGTCGCACACCACGTTGATCAGGCGCGGCACCCCACCGGACGCCCGGTGCACCGCGCGCAGCGCGGCGGCGTCGAAGATCGCCGCCGGCTGCCCCGCCATCGACAGCCGGTGCGCCACGTACGAGCGCGTCTCCTCCTCGCCGAGCGGCATGAGGTGGCATCGTGCCGTCACGCGCTGGGCCACCTGGCGCAGCTCCGTGCGACTCAACAGGTCGATGAGCTCGGGTTGCCCCACGAGGATGATCTGGAGCAGCTTCGCCTTCCCGGTCTCGAGGTTCGTGAGCAGCCGCATCTGCTCCAGCACCTCGGCGCTCAGGTGCTGCGCCTCGTCCACGAGGACGACGGTGCGCCGCCCGCGCGCGTGCGCATCCAGGAGGTGCGCATAGAGGGCGTCGACCAGCACCTTGAGGCTCGTGGACCCGGCGGGGTACGCGACGCGCAGCTCCTCGCAGATGGTCGCGAGCAGCTCCGGTCGGGTCACGGTCGGATTGAGGATGAGCGCGATGTCGACGTATCCCGGGAGATGCTCGAGGAGGTAGCGGCACAGCGTCGTCTTGCCGGTGCCCACCTCGCCGGTGAGCTGGACGAAGCCGCCCCGCTCTGCCACGCCGTAGAGCAGGTGCGCGAGACCGACCCGGTGGCGATCGCTCAGGTAGAGGAAGCGCTGATCCGGCGTGGTCGAGAACGGCGCTTCGGTGAGGCCAAAGGCCGTGAGGTACATCGGAGCGCCGGTCAGGACCGCGCCGATGGTGTCCACAACTATGGCGTCGACGGTGGTGGCACGCGGCGTCTGGTGGCCTGCTCGAAGGCGTAGGCCAGCTCGATCCCGATCAGCGACGCCAGGACGAGGATGCCGATGCCCACTCGTGTCATCGTGTTCTCCCGGTCAGGATGTGATCACGACGAGTACGGATGGGGATTATCCGCCGCGCCGCCGCCGACGTGGTCAAGAAAACCGTCACCACATGACGCCGCCGCCGCCCGCCCAATACCGCGGAGGCGGCCCGCACCCGTCACGATCGCGACCTTGCCGTCCAGTGCTCCCATGCTCGCGCTCTCCCCGTCGGCGTTACGGGATGAGGATCAGTTTTCCCGTCGAGTGCCGGGACTCGAGGTAGCGATGCGCCTCGGCCGCCTGGGCGAGCGGGAAGGTCCTTCCGATGTGCAGCTTGAGCCGGCCCTCGCGCATCAGGGCGAAGCAGCGCTCCGAGCTGTCGCGCGTCTTGTCGGGGAAGAGCCTGGTGATCGTCGGCACCATGAACCCACTGACCTTCTGGGACTTCGCGGACAGCGTGGCGACGTTGAGCGGATCCGTCGGGCCCCCGGCGCGCCCGTAGAGAATGAGGTGCCCGAGGGGCGCGAGGCAGCGCAGTCCCTCCTCGAACGTCGGCTTCCCCACCGCGTCGAGGATGAGGTCGACCCCGCGGTTCTCGGTCAACCGCAGCACCTCGTCGGCGAACTTCTCCGTGGCGTAGTTGATGACGGCGTCGGCGCCGTGATCCCGGACCAGCGTGGCCTTCGCGTCGCTCGACACCGTCCCGAACACGCGCGCGCCGGCCACCTTGGCCAGTTGCACCGCCGCGAGCCCGACGCCTCCTGCGGCCGAGTGGACGAGAACCGTCTTGCCCGGCCAGGTCGCATCCGCCGTGTGCAGCATGTGATAGGCGGTCAGCACCTGGATCGGGAACGCGGCGCCGTCGACGAAGCTCACGAAGTCGGGCAGCGGGATGACCATGGGCGCCGGCGCCTGACAGTACTCGGCATACGACTTGACGGTGAAGGCCGCCACGCGCGCGCCCGGCCGGAAGGCCGTCACGCCGTCGCCGATGGCTTCGACGACGCCGGCCGCCTCCATGCCCGGCGTATCGGGAAGCTTCGGCTTCGCCACATAGGTCCCCTGGCGAAAGCGCGTGTCCGCGAAGTTCACGCCGATCGCGTGGACCTTGATGAGGACCATCCCGGGTCGCACGTCGGGCCGGGGCACGTCGGACAGGGTGAGCACCTCGGGACCGCCGGTCTCCTTGAAGACGATCGCTCTCATAGCCCCCTCATTTCTTGCTAGGCGCTCTTGAACTCGCTCCAGGCCTGGACCCAATCGTTCAGGTTCTCCGGCAGCTCCTGGATGAAGAGCTTGCCGATCAGCGCGCCGATCTCATCGAGCTGCTGGTCCTTGATCTCGGCGGGCGTCAGGTTCTTCAGGTGCGCGGTCGTCGTCATCCGGTAGCCGAAGTCCTTGGCCATGGACGTGGCGAACTTCTCGTCGATCACCCAGTCGAGGAACGCGTAGACGGACGGGAGCACCTTGGTGTCCTTGGAGACGACGTAGGCGGCGAACCAGGCGATGGCCTTCTCCTTGGGGAGGCCATACCGGATGTCCATCCCGTCCTTGCGCAGCGACGTCACCATCGGCAGCCAGCCCCACAGCCCCCAGACTTCCTCGCTGCGCAGCAGGTTGACGGCCTCGGCGTAGGTGCTCCAGAGCTGCCGGAAGTGCTTCTTCTTGCTGATCAGGAACTTCTTGCAGTCGTCGAGCTGCGCCTTGGTCAGCTTGTTGGGGTTGTAGCCGAGGAACAGCGCGACCGGCTGGAAGCTCGAGAGCGCGTCGTCGCGCAGCGACAGCCGCCCCTTGTAGCGGTCGTCCCAGAGGCGGCCCCACGTGTCGCCGCCGTCCGGCATGTGCTTGGCGTTGTAGACGATGGAGTCGTAGCCCCAGTAGTACGGCAGCCCGTACGGCTTGCCCTCGTGCTGGATCCACTCCGGGTTCTTGAACTGGTCGAACATCCGGCCGTGGTTCTTCAGCTTGCTCATCTCGAGGGGCAGGATCCACTTGCGCTGGGCCAGCGGCCGGACGAACGGCTGCTGGATGTGGATGACGTCCTGCTGTGGCGAGAGCACGCCGGCGTTCAGCTTCGCGAACGTCTCGGTGTGGGCGACGTTGAACGTGACCCTGATGTCGAGGTCCAGGTCCTTGCGCGCCTCGATCACGTCCTTGTCGCGCCCCGCGACGGCGACCGTGAACAGTCGCAGCGGGCCGGGCAAGGCGGCGAACGCCGGCCCGTCCATGAAGCCTCCGGTGGCGGCCGCCGTCGCGGCGGCGGTCGTCGCGAGGAACTGCCTGCGCGTGACTTCGCTCGTGTGCCTCATCGTGGCTCCTCTCTCAGGCGGCCTTCACCTCCGCCCACGCCTCCACGTACTTGTCGAGGCGGTCGGGCAGGAGGTAGGTGAAGCTGTTTCGAACCAGGTCGGGAATGTTGTCGAGACCGATGTGCTTGATCCGCTCGGGCGAGAGCAGCTTGAGCTGCCGGCTCGAGCCCATGCGGTAGTCGAAGTCGTTCGTGAGCGACATGGTGAAATGGTCGCCGAGACAGTAGTCTAGAAACGCCCACACCGTCGGCAGGACCTGCGAGTCCTTGGAGACGATGTAGTTCGTGAACCACATGATCGGCTTCTCCTTGGGGATGGCGTAGTTCATCGCCATGCCGTCCTTCCGCAGGGAGGTCGCCATCGGCAGCCAGCCCCAGAGCGCGTGGACCTCCTCGCTCCGCAGCAGATTCACCGCCTCCGCGTACGTTCCCCACATCGTCCGGATGTTCTTCTTGCGGGAGATCAGGAACTTCTTCACCTCGGCGAGGTCCGCCTCGGAGAGGTTGTTGGGATCGCGGAACTTCTGCATGTAGAGCGCGGCGGTCAAGATCATCTGGAGGGGATCGTCGCGCCAGGCGACCCGTCCCTTGTACGTGTCCTCGAACAGGACGCCCCAGCTATCGACCTTCGGGATGTGCTTGGCGTTGTACACGACGGAGTCGTAGCCCCAGAGGTAGTTGAGCGCGTAGAGCCGTCCCTCGTGCACGCCCCAGTCCGGGCGCCGCACATGGTCGTACAGGTTGCCGATGTTCGGGATCTTGCTCTCGTCGATGGGCAGGATCATCCGGTCCTGGGCGAGCTTCTTGATGAACGGGTGCTGCAGCGTGAACATGTCGAACTGCCTGGTCGCGCCCGAGTAGATCCGGGTCACCGTCTCGGTGTGAGTGACCGAGAGCTGGATCTGGAGGTCGACCTTGTGCTGATCCTTGAACGGCTTCATGTCCTTGTCCCGCGTCGCCACCGGGTTGCCGTGGATCCGGAGCGGCCCGGGCAGCGGGGTCTGGGCCTCGACGTTCATGGCCCCCCAGCGACCCAGCACGCCGCCGCCCATGAGCGAGGCCGCGATCCCACCCCCGCCAGCCGTCGAGAAGAAATCCCGTCGACGCATCGTGTCTCCTCCTCTTGCCACTGTCAGCGCTCCCGTCCTCTCACGATCTCGCCGAGGACGACGAACCCGACCGACGCCACCACGATCAGCGTGGCGACGGCGTTCAGCTCCGGGCTCACCATCGAGCCGAGCATGGACCAGATCTGGATCGGCAGCGTGTTGTCGTTGCCGATGGTGAACAGCGTGCGGATGAACTCGTCGAAGGACAGCGTGAAGGCGAACAGCGCGCTCCCGATGATGCCGGGGCGGATCAAGGGAAAGGTCACCTGCCAGAAGGTGGTGAGCTCGTCCGCGCCCAGGTCCATCGCCGCCTCTTCCAGGGACGCGTCGAACCGGTGCAGGCGCGTGGAGACGAGCACGAAGACGTAGGGCAGCGCGAAGCCGACGTGGGCGACCAGGGTCGTGGTCAGCAGGCCGGGGCGCACGCCGAGCGCGTGGAAGAGGAGCAGCAGCGCCACGCCGATAGTCAGCCCGGGGATCACGAGGGGTAGCAGAAGTATCCGCAGCAGCGCCGTCTGGCCGCGGAAGCGGTAGCGGAAGGCGAAGGCGGCGAGCGAGCCGATCAGGGTCGCGAGCGCCGCGGTGGAGAGGCCGAGGATCACGCTGTTCTTCAAGGACACGAACAGCGACTGGTTCTCCCCCAGCGCGCGGTACCAGCGCAGGGTGAAGCCGCCCCACGGCAGCGTGATGGCGTTGCTGTCGTTGAAGGACAGCAACACGAGCATGGCGATCGGCGTGTAGAGGAAGGCGTAGACGGCCAGGGCGTAGCAGCGAAAGAGCCGCCGGATCCCCTCTTCCGTCACGCCTGCGCTCCAAAGACCGCGTCGAGCCGGGTGATCCGGCTGGCCAGCACCAGGAGCAGGATCACGACGGCGATCATAATCAGCGCGAGCACGGCGCCGAACGGCCAGTTGAAGGTGCCGCTGTACTGGTCGGCCAGCACGTTGCCGAACATGATCCCGGAGGAGCCGCCCAGCAGCTTGGGAGTGACGTACGCGCCGAAGCCGGCGATGAAGACCATGACGATGCCACCGACGACGCCCGGCATGCTCAGCGGCAGCGTGACGTGCCAGAAGGCGCGGAAGGGGTTGGCGCCGAGGTCTCCCGCCGCCTCGAGCAGGCGCGCGTCGAGCCGGTCCAGCGACAGGAAGATGGGGACGACCATGTACGGCAAGTAGATGTGGATCAGCGTCAGGATCACCGAGAACTCGTTGAAGAGGAAGACCTCGACGGGGCTCGTCACGAGGTGCAGCGACAGCAGGCTGTAGTTCACGACGCCCTTGATGCCGAGGATCGGGAGCCAGGCCATCGTGCGGATCAGGTAGCTCGTCCAGAACGGGACCATGACGAGGATCAGCAGCGCCGTCTTGAAGCGCCCGGGGAAGCGGGCCAGGAAGTACGCGAACGGGTAGCTGACCAGGAGGCTCAGGGCCGTGACGGTCAGCGCCATCCGGATCGACTTCAGCAACAGGTTGGGGAACATCGGGTTCTTCGCGAAGTGCGCGTAGTTGCTCCAGGAGAAGTCCGGCGTGATCCCGAACATGGTCGAGCGGTAGAACGACATCACGACCAGCATCGCGACGGGGATCACGAGGTAGACCGTCAAGAGCACGAGGGCGGGCAGCAGGAACAATAGAACTTTCACCCAGCCGACGCGGTGGAGCAATGCGAGCACGTCCGCGCGGACGCCACGCGGCGCCGCCATCCAGCCCTCCGGGGCGGGCCGGGCGTGGACGTGGTCGAGCGCCATCAGCGGCGCTCCACGGCGACGACGTCGTCCTCGTCGCCGGTCTCCACGGGCGCCGTCCCGGGAGTGTCGGCGAGGACGAGGCCGGCGCCCCGCGACCAGTGCAGGAACACGCGACTGCCCTCCGGGACGACCGAAGCGCCCCACGTCTCGCGCAGGTTCTGCACGATCACGCGGACCTTCCCTCCGCCGTGGAGCTCCACCTGGTATTCCGTCATGACCCCCTGGTAGACGAACCCGCCCACGCGGCCCTCGACGCAGTTGTCGGCGGGTGGCCGTGGCTCCTCGATCGACATCTGGATCTTTTCCGGCCGGACAGCGACCTCCACTTCCCTCCCCGGCACGACCGTCTCGGCGGACTCCGTACGAACGCGCGCGCCGTCGGCCATCCGCACGACCAGCGCGTCGCCCTCACGCCCCTCGACCACCCCGCGCAGCAGATTCGTCAGGCCGATGAAGCCCGCGACGAAGCGCGTCGCCGGCCGCTCGTAGATGGCCGCCGGGCTGTCGAGCTGCTCGACCCGACCGTGATTCATGACCGCGATGCGGTCGGACATGGTGAGCGCTTCCTCCTGGTCGTGGGTGACGTAGACGAACGTCACCCCGACCTCGCGGTGGATGCGCTTGAGCTCCTGCTGCATGCGCCGGCGCACCTTGAGATCGAGCGCCCCCAGCGGCTCGTCGAGCAACAGCACCGTCGGCTCGTTGATCAGGGCGCGCGCGAGCGCGACCCGCTGCTGCTGGCCGCCGGAGAGCTGATGCGGGAACCGCCGCTCGATCCCCGGCAGCTCCACGAGCGCCAGCATGCGCTCGACGCGCTCGGCGATCTCGGCCTTCCCCCGGCGCCGCATCCGGAGCCCGAAGGCGATGTTGTCGAACACGTGCTTGTGAGGGAAGAGCGCGTAGTGCTGGAAGACCGTGTTGACGTTGCGCCGGTACGGGGGCGTGTCGCCGACGGAACGCCCGTCGAGATAGATGTCGCCCCGCGTGGGCCGCTCGAAGCCGGCGATCATCCGCAGGCTCGTGGTCTTGCCGCATCCGCTCGGCCCCAGCAGTGAGATGAACTCGCCGCGGCGCACCTGCAACGTCACGTCGTCCACGGCGCGGACCTCGCCGAAGTCCTTGGTGACGT
>WNGB01013255.1_pt1 | contig 11121 bp, 10 predicted proteins | sample 5400681 | NCBI WGS metagenome assembly WNGB01 (sample SAMN13153367, study PRJNA577476) | soil metagenome | isolation source: 115 cm soil or saprolite under grassland replicate 2 | place: USA:California | collected 2016-06-15 | reverse complement strand
GGTATTCACGGTGAGCCAGGCCGTACACGCATGAAACTCAAGAGCGCAGATGAGATCACCGAAATGCTCATGGAACCAATTGTCGGCGACCTCCCATTCAAAAGCGGCGACAATGTCCTTCTATTTGTCAACGGAATGGGCGGCACACCGCTGATTGAACTGTACATTATTTACCGCAAGGCCTATGAAATTGCTGAAAAGCACGGCCTGAAAGTTGTGCGCAATCTGGTGGGTTCATACATCACCAGTCTTGAAATGGCTGGGACATCCATCACGATGCTCAAGGTTGATGATGACCTTGTCAAGCTGTGGGATGCACCAGTCAAGACACCCGGCCTACGCTGGGGTGCTTAAGCATCGACTTCCTGAACACACTTCGGATGGTTGGTAACGCACAATGCTAATCGACCATCCGAAGCAATATGAATACGGAGCCGATTATGCCCATATCGCGTGATGACATCTTAGCTTGGCTGAACGCCGTTGCCCAGGTTTTAGCCGAAAACCGGGAATATCTGGTCCAGTTGGATTCCGCCATTGGGGATGCTGATCATGGAGCAAACATGGATCGGGGCTTTCAATCCATAATGGGCAAGATGGGTGAGATCAGTGATAAGGATATCGGCACGATATTTAAAACTGCCGCCATGACTCTTATCTCTACAGTGGGCGGAGCCAGCGGTCCACTTTACGGCACGTTCTTTCTACAAGCCGGCACCAAAACTGCCGGGAAGATGGAACTAACAATTCAGGAATGGGCCGTGGTACTTGAAGCCGCTCTGGCAGGTATCGTCATGCGCGGTAAGGCAGAACTCAACGACAAAACAATGGTTGATGCATTAACTCCAGCCGTTGAAGCCCTCAAAAAAGCCATTGCTGACGGAAAGTCTCAGGGTGAGGCATTGGCAATTTGTGCTGAAGCTGCCCGCCAAGGTATGGAGGCGACTATCCCTCTGGTGGCTCGCAAAGGACGTGCCAGCTATTTGGGTGAGCGCTCCGCCGGTCATCAAGACCCAGGCGCGACCTCGTCTTATCTCATCCTGAAAACCGCCGCGGAAGTTTGGAAGAATGCATGACCATTTCCCCTCATAATTACTCATAGGAGGCTATGATATGGCTAAATATTCAGCCGCAGTTGATCAAGGCACGACCAGTACCCGCTTTATGATTTTCGATCATGCGGGCAAAGTGGTTGCTGTTGACCAGAAAGAACATGAGCAAATCTACCCCAAGCCAGGCTGGGTGGAGCACGATCCCCTCGAAATCTGGCAGCGTTGCCAGGAAGTGATTGACGGCGCCCTTAAGCAGAGCGGTGTGGATCCAAAAGACATCGCTGCAGTCGGTGTCACAAACCAGCGCGAGACAACTGTTGTCTGGGATCGCGCTACGGGCAAACCGGTGCACAACGCCATCGTCTGGCAGGACACCCGCACCGATACCATTTGCAACGAGCTGGCCAAAGATGGCGGCCAGGACCGCTTCCGCATGAAAGTTGGTCTGCCGCTCGCTACCTATTTCTCCGGACCAAAGGTCAAGTGGATTTTGGATAACGTCTCTGGTGTGCGCGAGAAAGCTGAGAAGGGTGAGGTACTCTTCGGCAACATCGATACCTGGGTCATTTGGAATTTAACAGGCGGCCCCAATGGTGGCGTGCATGTCACCGATGTTTCGAATGCATCCCGCACGATGTTGATGAACCTCGAAACATTAGATTGGGATCCCGACATGCTCAAGGTCATGGGCATTCCCAAGGCGATGCTGCCCAGCGTGCGTGCCTCGGCAGAAGTTTACGGCAAGGCCGTTGGCTCGCTCAACGGCATTCCCGTTGCTGGTGACCTGGGCGACCAGCAGGCCGCGCTCTTCGGACAGACCTGCTTCAGCGCCGGTGAAGCCAAGAATACCTATGGCACCGGATGCTTCATGCTTTTGAACACTGGCACCAAGCCTGTTCAGAGCAAAAATGGTTTGCTCACCACACTCGGTTACAAGATTGGTAAAGAGCCAGCCGTATACTGCCTTGAAGGCTCGATCGCCATCACTGGCGCCCTCGTGCAATGGCTGCGTGACAACCTCAAGTTCTTCGATTCCTCCAAGGACATTGAGGAACAGGCCAAGGCCGTGCCCGATAGCGGCGGCATCTACTTCGTGCCTGCCTTCTCTGGCTTGTTCGCTCCGTATTGGAAGAGCAATGCCCGCGGCGCCATCGTCGGTCTGACTCGCTTCATTACCAAGAACCATATCTCCCGCGCTGCATTGGAAGCCACCGCTTACCAGACCCGCGAAGTGCTAGATGCCATGAACGCCGACTCCGGCGTGCCGCTTACTGCCCTCAAGGTGGATGGCGGCATGGTCTTCAACGACGCGCTCATGCAGTTCCAGGCTGATATTCTCGGCGTGCCTGTCATCCGTCCGACAGTTGCTGAGACCACCGCACTTGGTGCTGCTTACGCAGCCGGTCTCGCTGTTGGTTTCTGGGCCAAGGTCGAGGATCTGCGCGCTAACTGGGGCAAGGATCACCAATGGGATCCGATGATGGATGCCGGTGAACGCGATAAGCTCTACCAGGGCTGGAAGAAGGCTGTCACACGCACATTCGACTGGGTCGAATAGTTGGTTTCATGTGGTGAGTTGCTTTAATCAAACAAAACCGCCAGACTCACAGCATGCCTGATTCAGAGGGCGGCTTACTTTCATAAGTAAAGTCGCCCTCTTCACTTCATTGGTTGGATCATATTGATCATTTGGAAAAGTTGCGGCACTGAATAAATAAATCTATGCCACTATCCTACCCGCAGCCTAATTGGGAAACGCTCTGGGCGCCTTACGACCAGCCTACTTATGCTCTCGTGCTTAAGGAATTGAAACCATCAGATATTGTGTTGGACATAGGGGCGGGCGATTTGCGTTTGACCAAACAGATGGCGACCTACGTGAATCGCGTTTATGCGATTGAGATCGATTCTCGCCTCGTCATTCACGCACGATTCGAACCACTCTCCAATTTGATTTTGATCGAAGGAGATGCTCTTACTCTGACATTTCCCACGGACATCACCTGTGGCATTTTACTTATGCGGCACTGCACACATTATGCTGCTTATGCCGCAAAACTTAAACAAGCAGGAGCAACACGGCTTATTACCAATGCGCGCTGGCATATGTCTGTCGAAACAGTTGATTTATTTGTACCGCGCCTGACTTACGCACAAATCCATTTTGGGTGGTACGCCTGTCAGTGCGGAACAATCGGATTCAAGCCCGGATTGGCGGAAGCGGTGACAAGCGAAAATATTGAGACTGTCAATGAAGTCCGCGACTGCCCAGCTTGCGATCAGCAGCATTGATACAATTAATATCAATTACAATAGTCCTTCAGGAAAGGACCAAAAATGAGCAAACCACATGCCATTATCATCGGGGCTGGGTTTACAGGCACTGCCACTGCGCACGATTTGGCTCTGCGGGGCTTTGATGTGACTGTGGTCGAACGGGGACCAATCGCCAACGGCACATCCGGCCGTACACATGGATTGCTCCACAGCGGGGGACGCTACGCAGTCAAAGATCAGGAATCTGCCATTGAATGTATTGATGAGAACCTGATCTTGCGTAAGATTGTGCCATTCGTCATTGAACCAAATGGCGGTTTATTCATCGCCCTCAATGAAAGCGACCTTGCCTACGGCGAAGAATTCATCGAGAGCTGCGAAGCATGTCACATTCCTCTTGAACGGCTAACGCCGCAACAGGCGCTCAAACTGGAACCAAACCTCAACCCCAAATTGCTCGTCGCATTCACCATCCCAGATGGAACGTTTGACCCGCTGCGGCTGGCTATGTCGTTTGCAGCAACCGCGAAAAAGAACGGGGCGAAGTTCCGCCTTTATCATGAAGTCAAGAGTCTGCTGATGGATGGTAAAGGTACGGTAACGGGCATACGCCTGATCGACAGGACATCCAACGAAGAGTTCGATTTGCACGGCGACATAGTTGTCAATGCCACCGGGGCATGGGCTGGAGAAATTACTGCCATGGCGGGCGCCGATGTACCTATTAAACCTACGCCGGGTATTATGGTTGCATTTGAACGCCGCGCTACCCAGCGCGCTATCAATCGCTTGTGTGAGCCTGCAGATGGCGATATTGTCTTACCGCAACGGCGCATGATGGTGGTTGGAACAACCTCGTTTACTGCCGAAAATGTGGATTACATTCCGATTGTCGAAGACCAACTCAAGTTAATGGTCGAGCGTGCCGCCGACCTGTTGCCAGGCTTGCGTTCTGTGAAATTGCGCGGCATTTACATGGCGCCTCGTCCATTGATTGGAAGCGGAACCGGGCGGAGCATCGCGCGCACCTTCAAGTGTTTTGATCACAAGGAGACTCACAACATAGATGGTTTTGTCACCATCACGGGTGGAAAAGCCACCACGCTGCGCGCCATGGCCGAAAAGACATCTGACACTGTTTGTGCCAAGCTGGGTATCAATGTTGTCTGCCAGACAAAAGAAACGCCGTTGATTTCATACCGGCAGTTTTATACATTGAACTAAAAGGGGAGGAGAAACAATATGGCCGAAAAATGGAACATTACCTTGAAGATTTATCGCCAGAAACAGGGCGAGAAGGCTCACTACCAGGAAATAAAAATGGATGTGAATCCTGATGAAAATGTGATTGACCTGGTTGAGCGCGCCTGGGCATTTCACGATCGCACTCTGACGTTTGCCCACGCCTGTCATCACTCCACGTGCGGCGCCTGCGGGATGCGCGTCAATGATCGAGAGAAGCTGACTTGCATCACATCCGTTCGCTCGGTCGTCTCGAATGGCGGCACGCTGAAAGTGGAGCCCTTGCGCAACTTCCCTGTGGTGAGCGACCTGGTTGTTGATATGGGTGAACTCTATCGCCGTATGGATCTGGTCGGTCATCAACCTGTAAACTCTGACCGGGCTGAAGCTATTCAACCTGAGTTCCGTCCAGCCGGGCCAGCAGAGCCGGGTGAAGATTTCATCCGCCTTTCCGATTGCATCGAGTGCGGACTTTGCATGAGCGCCTGCCCGGTGTTTAGCTCCACGCCTGATTATCTAGGCCCTGCTGTACTGGCCGGCGCGCATCAGGCTGGGCCGGAGAAAAATCCCTCGCTGCTCAATCTTGTGGATAGCGCAACAGGCGTCTGGCGCTGCCACAGCGTTTTTGAGTGCACCGCTGTCTGCCCATCGAATGTCGATCCCGGTTGGCGAATCATGGAGCTGCGCCGCAAAGTAGTCGGCGATCGCATTAAGACTCTTTTCAATCCCCGCAAAACTGCGCAGGTGAGTAAATGAACGCGCAATCGAACTTCATCGTCCGCGCTGCCCGCTGGTTTGACCCGCGCGGACGTTCGCTAAGCACATGGGGATTCATGATCAATCGTCTTACAGCGCTCGGTCTCACCTTCTATCTTTTTCTTCACCTCATCACGCTCGGACAATTGGCACAGGGACCGGATGCATACGACAATTTCCTGAAACTGACGGAAAGCCCATTGTACAAAATTGGAGAACTGGCTGTAGTGGCTGCCGTCTTTTTGCACGGGCTAAATGGCGTTCGGATTGTGATAACCAGTTTTGGAATTGCTGTGCCGCGCCAGCGCGAGATCTTCATTAGTGCGATGGTGCTTGGTCTGATTGCCATCATCATCTTTGGCCTGCGCATGTTCACTGCATAGGAGGCTGCCATGATTGAAACAGGCTCCACTCCCAAACAAGGTGAGACCACGATTTTGTGGCTGATCAAAATTGTCACCGGGCCGATCCTTCTCATCGTCGCGACCATCCATCTGATTGTGAATCATTACATTGGTAGCCTGGGTGGCTTGCAGACATACAGTGACGTGGTCAAATATTACAAGGCATGGTACATCCCTGTGATGGAAGGTATATTTCTTGTGACTGTGCTCGCCCACTCACTGATCGGTTTACGCGGAGTTATCCTTGATCTGCGCCCTACCGCGGCCATGCTCAAATTTATCAATTGGGCTTTTGCTGCTCTTGGAGTCGGTTTCAGCGCGTATGGTCTTTGGCTCATCATCGTCATTGCCGGACGCTGATCTAATCTATTCAGAAGTTTAACCATCTTTTTCTTCACAACTCGTTATGGTTGGTATCGTCCTTGTATCCCATAGTCGCCAATTGGCTGAAGGATTACTGGCTCTCCTTCGCCAGATGTCGGCGCCTAGTGTGCGCATCGCTATCGCCGCGGGCAGCGGAGATGATCGCAGAGAGATTGGCACCGATGCCGTCGAGATCATGGGCGCGATCCAATCAGTATTCGGTGATGATGGTGTGGTTGTATTGATGGATTTGGGATCGGCGATCTTGAGTGCTGAGACCGCGCGCGAGATGCTTCCACCTGAAATCGCGGATAAGTTATGTTTTTGCGCTGCACCATTTGTTGAAGGTGCGCTGGCTGCCGCGGTGCAAGCTGGCTTAGGTGCAAATTTGGAAACAGTCTGCGAAGAAGCGCGTTCAGCATTGCTGCCCAAGCAGGAACATCTTGGTCAAAGCGAATCAGCGACTGTATCGATCGCTCCGGCATCTGCTCCCGTTGATGAAATTGTCCTGACGCTGAAAAATCTACATGGCTTGCATGCGCGCCCCGCGGCTCGCTTCGTTCAGACCGCAGCATCATTTGATGCTGATGTGCGCGTCCGCAATCTGACCAATGGCAAAGGTCCGGTCTCTGCACGCAGCCTGAATAGTGTCGCGACTCTCGCTGCAGTCGGTGGTCATCAGATCGGCATAAGTGCGCACGGCAGTGAAGCGGGTCAGGTGTTAGACGCGTTGCGTATTCTTGTTGAGTCAGGCTTCGGGGAGACTGATCTGGAATCAGAATCCATTCCAATTAGCACGCCCGCTTCAAAAGCCGGAATAAGCGAGAACGGTGCTGAATCCGCGATCCCCATTGCAGAAGGATTTGCAGTCGGCCCGCTCTATGTTTATAAACCTGTGCCACCGCCGGTCACCTCAGAAAAAATAACCGACCCCGAAGCCGAAACTGCAAAATTGGGAGCCGCATTAATCAGTGCCGCGCAGGATATTCGCCAGCAAAAGGCAAAGTTGCGCGAAAGTGTCAGTGCTGAGCAAGCCGAGATCTTCGATGCGCATGTGTTGATCCTGCAAGACCCTGAAACATTATCCGCGGTACAAGCGCGCATTCGCAATCGGGAAAACGCTGCTTATGCCTGGAACGCGGTTGCAGAACAAACTGCTGCAGCATACCGAGCTCTGCCCGATGTCTATTTACGGGCGCGTGCAATCGATGTTATGGATGTGGCGCGGCAACTATTATTTTCTTTGGCGGGCAAGCAAGTTTCAAAGATCGAATTATCTACTGCTGTCATTTTGTGCGCGCAAGATTTGACTCCAACGGAAACATCCCAACTTGATTTGGAGAAAGTGATTGGCCTTGTCACAGTGGGTGGCGGTCCAACATCGCACAGCGCTATCCTGGCGCGAGCATTGGGTATTCCGGCTGTTTCAGGAGTCAGTTCATCCTTGTTGAATTTGCCAACCAATACTTTGCTTGGACTGGATGGTTCCGCGGGCCGCTTATGGGTCAATCCTTCTGACGAAGTGCAACAAGATTTAGCTGCACAACGCACAGCCTGGCTCGATCATCGGCAAGAACTTTTACACACAAGCCAGATGCTTGCAAACACATCCGATGGAACGCGTATTGAAGTTTTTGCAAATGTGGGCAATGTGCAGGATGCGCAGCTAGCTGTCAAGAATGGCGCCGAAGGGATCGGGCTGCTGCGAACAGAATTCTTATTCCTGACGCGTCAAACGCCACCAACGGAAGATGAGCAAATGCATGTGTTGCAGGATATTGGCGCGGCGATGGGCGAGCGCCCGGTGATTGTCCGCACCCTGGATGCTGGCGGTGACAAGGAATTACCATATGCGGGACTGGCCGAAGAAGCTAATCCATTTTTGGGTGTGCGCGCGATCCGCGTCTCATTGATTAAGCCGGAATTGTTCCAATCTCAGTTGCGCGCCATCTTGCGTGCTGGGCTGGATGCCAACTTCCGCATCATGTTTCCAATGGTTGCTAACATTGATGAAGTGTTAAAATCCAAAGCGGCCCTCAACGAAGCACATCAAACTTTGGAAAAAGAAGGTGCCCCACATCGCTGGCCAATCGAAACCGGGATCATGGTCGAAGTTCCATCAGCCGCATTAATGGCTGAATCGTTTGCACCGCATGTGGACTTCTTCTCGATTGGCACCAACGACTTGACACAGTATACGCTAGCGGCCGAACGCGGCAATCCGTCACTTGCGCATCTGGCCGACGCGCTGCATCCCGCCGTGCTACAACTCATCCATCAAGTTTGTGTGCAGGCAGAGAAACATAACAAATGGGTTGGCGTGTGTGGAGAGTTGGGCGGCGATCCAGTAGCAACTGCGATCCTGATCGGATTAGGTGTGCGCGAATTGAGTATGACCTCCACTAGCATTCCTAGGATCAAGCAGCTATTGCTAAAAATATCTTTGAAAGATGCTCAATCGCTGGCGAAAGATGAATTATCTTTTTCTAGCGCAGAATCCGTGCGAGAGCATGCCACAAAATTTCTAGCAGATGTTGAACGTCTAGACACCAGATAGTTTCACACGTAGGCACAAAGAGCTTAAGCGAAGAGTAGCGATTTCAAAATCTTCATTGTTGAGAACACTCTTTTTTAACACCAAGTACTTGCAGGAAAGAGAACACAGTCTTTCGCCTAATAAACGAGACGACTGACCAAGAAAAAAGCGCCAATATCAACATTAATGTGACAAGCGCTTTGAGTAATGTGGTGTTCATAGTGGGTTATGTTTTCTTCTGAAATGCACTGTATTCTTTTTGAGCGGGCTAACAGTTTGTGATTGTGACACTTGCACGACACTCCCAAGTGATAATCATCGTTTGCTTCTCTCCAGATTCAGGGAGAGTAACTTCTCCAAAATCTCCTCATCAGTCAAATCAGACTTCCACCCACGCGTGGTAAAGACGGCCCCATCGAGTCGCTTATGGTTCCGTTTATTTACTTTCGCTCAGGATTTCTCGAACATGGGTTACCAATAAATCGCTTAGGGGCAAAGTCCAATTTGCATTTCCTTCTGCCGAATATGGAGTGGAGACATACCAGCGCTTTTGCCCTGATGGGTCGATCAAAAAAACGCCAGGTGTGTGCATGATTTCATTTCCGTCAGCGCTAGGTACAACGGCAACTCCGTAGTCTTTCCAGACAGTCTCGAGTTCCTTACGGCTTCCTGTTAGGAAATGCCAACTCGGAATTTCTTCAAGATGCCAAGTTTTAGTAATATCCGCTACATCCTCAACCTGATTTGCTTCTACATTCACATTGACGCCAATGAAAGCCACGTGACTTGTCTCATTCTGATTAAACTGGCGATAAGCCTGTCTGAATTGAGCAGCGGTTAGCGGGCATGTATCTTTACATGTAGAATCCATGAAGGTGAGAATGACTACCTTCCCGCGAAAATCAGACAGATTTATCAAAGAACCTTTTTGGTCTGTAAGCTGGAAACCTGGGGCTTCCCCGCTTAGTTCAGTCCCTTGATAAGACTCCGGGCGATCTTGTTGGGACAAGTAGAAATAAGCCAGTGTCCCCGCGATGAGAATCAAAGCGGATATAAGCCAAATGTGCCAGTGTTTCATTGTCGAAGACCTTTTAAAAGAGTAGCTTCACTGCGACGAACTATGTCAGTAAACGAATCGTTAATATAGGGAAAGGCAAATGCAACCAAGGCAATCCCAAACAACACGCCAGTGATCAAACGCAGCCAGGAATTGAACGAGCCAAGGGCGTCACCTTGATAAAAGGTTATCGGAAAAGCGTTGTTTGTAAGGATTTGTAGCCAAATATTCTTATCGCGAAAGCCCTTTCCTATCCCTGCCAAATCACTGAGCATGTGAGTGCCACCATCAATGATCATCGGTAGAAGCAAGATGGCAAAGGTCCCAAGCGAAATAGGATTCATTTGCTTCCGAACAAGCCCATACAGCAGGCCACCCAACAAAATACTTGTATACATCGAGACCATGCGATCTGACCATGCCACTTTCCAGCCCATTTCGAAGTTTCCAATGAACTGGCGCAGAACAAAGGGGTCATTTGTGGGTTGCCACGCGGCTTGAATCTCGGCTAGTGAATACATTGCCTGCCTACCGAATAGAAAGAATGATCTTTCGGGAAGCTGATGACATTGGAACGAGTAAATGAAGTAGATTGCCTTTGCTGCGCTTGTCCAACCCAAATGCATCATAACCGGAGCAAGCCAGGGTAAGCCAACCCAGATAGCAACCAGCATATTGACGAAGAACAACCAGTGACGAGCAAATCCAAGAACAATGCGCTTCATGAAGAAGCTTGGCTTGATTCGACGGATCACACCGGCAAGATTTGTGGTTTCACTCACAAGGCTGTTCTCTCGTTTTATGCCGACTTGAGATAAGTGTTGTCAAGATTGATGATGGAGGGTTTGTGTCATTGAGCAATATTTTGTCATATTCGGATCCTGCGCCTTGTGTCACATGATGATTATTGAATTTCGGATTCTTCAAGGAACGTGCCATGCCAGGTGTGCAGGAAAACCTGTCCGCTGTAGCCATTGACACTCAACATTCCGGCAACCTTGCCATCCTTTTTGAAGTCGAGGGTATAGTATCCATAAAACTTGCTTGGATCGGTGGCGGCAGTTGCGCCCGGGATATTCGCATCCAGATATTTTTGGGCAAATTGTATCGCCTGCTCAGTATTGACAGTCATCGCAGCGGAGACATTTGGTGGGGTCGCGTTGTTTCCATTACAGTTGCCCATCATGCCACCCCCCATCATGCTATTATTGCCGCCCATCATCTGCTCCATATTGAGGCACCCGTATTTCAGATTCCACATCATGTTCGGACCGTATTCAGGATAGGCGACCTGTGAACCAGGATCGACGAGTAGTTCAAACGCGCCGTTGCCCGTGCTGGTTTCCTTGACTACCAAATAAGCATTGTTGTTAAAAATCATGACTTCGGTAATCTTGAGATCGGAATTATTGAGATTTGTCAGATATTTCTCGG
>WNGB01013254.1_pt1 | contig 11121 bp, 8 predicted proteins | sample 5400681 | NCBI WGS metagenome assembly WNGB01 (sample SAMN13153367, study PRJNA577476) | soil metagenome | isolation source: 115 cm soil or saprolite under grassland replicate 2 | place: USA:California | collected 2016-06-15 | reverse complement strand
ACGAGTGTCGTATCGCTCACGCCCACGGCCTGCGGGAGATGCTTGGCGGGCTGGAACTCGGCCCTGTGGTTCGCCTGTTCGAGCGCGTGCTCCCAGCCGGACTCGCTGACGGCATTTGGATCGCTGGGGATATCGTCTTTGATCACCGATCCTTCCTGCGGAGGCATCACACCGGTGATCAGCGCGACCAGCTGCTCGATCTGGTAATCGTTGAGCGAACCGCCCTGTGATTGCGACCACGCGGGCATCAGGGTGCCGACTCGGCCGCAGCGGATGGTGTCCTTGAAGCGGGCGATGTTAGCGCTAACGTCGCCTAGGCTGGTCGATCGTCTGCTCTCGTCGTTGAGAATCGCTCCGGGCAGCCCACCACGTTCGGTGAGCCCCTTGCCGGTCAATCCGTGGCATGAACTGCAGTTGAGCGCGAACAACGCCCCGCCGAAATCCGCGTTTTCCATCAGCTGCCGTGCCTGCGCGTCATCCTGACGCTCGGGGTCCCAGAGGAAGTACAACAAAGTTGCGAGCGCACCGACAAAGAGCAAGCCGACAATCACGTTGACCTGCTTGCTCGTGTTCACTGGTGTTTAGTGTTCCTACACCTTGTCCGGAGTCTTGCTGCCGGGTTCATAAGGCGTCGCGCGGGTGGGGTTTTGCGGACTGCCCGTCCCCTCGAAGGCCCGGCCGGTTTGCACGACGATGCTGCGGTCCTGCTGCACCTCCAGCGGGAAGACGTCCATCGGTCTCGGCGCCGGGCCCGCCACGATGATCCCGCCCTCCTTGGTGTAGGTGGAGCCGTGGCAGGGGCAGCGGAACCAGCCCTTTCGTCCCTGAAACACGAAGTCCGGCCGCCACGGTATCGTGCACCCAAGATGGGGGCACTTGCGCCAGAGCGCAAGCAAACCGCCGGAGGTCTGCTCCCCGTTCGGTGTTACGCCTGGTTCCAGGTTCAGCAAAAAGAAGCGTCCCTCGTTAATAATCACGGGATCCGTACCCGCCGCCGGTATCCGGTCAGGTGAAACTGGCACGGGCCCGCCGAAGCCGGTGATCTTCCGGATCCACATGAAATCAAGAGGGGACCCCAGCAGTCCGACCAGGAGCAGGCCAAAAGCGCTCCAGAACCCGCCGAGAATGAAGATGCGGCGCGTAATCACTTCCCGCTTGGGCAGCGGCTTCGCAACAGGCGTGTCCACGACCAACGACCTTGCGGTCGCCGAAGGTGCAGGACCCGATCCAGCGCCGGGCTGCCCTACGGCGGCAGTGTCAGCTTCTGCTTCCAATTCCTCTACCCCTATCCTGGATCAACTTTGATGTCCCACGGCCCGATAAGCGCCTGGCCCTGTCCGCGAAAGAAGCTTCCGACCAAGGACAGCGTGAGATAGGCCGTCATGACGCCCGTGAACATGATAATGAAGACATCGCGCCTCGTTCGAACCCAACCGAGGCGAAAGAGGACATAGATTATGAGCAAGGTGAAGAAGACAATTGTGGAAAGAGGCATGACCTGCTCAGCCATAATGCTGGGGATGTTCAGGTTCATATCACACCATAGATGCAGAGTACCGTAGCTGGCGTCGCAAACCGTGCCGTTGAAGGGCACCGGAATGTGATCGAGGTCGCGCGGCCAATCGAGGTGGCCGTCGTCGGTACCAAGCGCATCAGGCCAGGGGATGCTGAATTCCAGCCGCTTGGAGATGTTCTTGCCGGTGACAAAGCCGAGATGCGCGGTGCCCTCCTCGTCGCGCAGGCAGGGGAGACCTTGATGCTGGGCGTCGATGTCGCAGGCCGGTATCCAGCGTGTGAGCATCTCCGTCTTGAATCCCTGCTCGCCCGGGATCGGGTTGAATCCAGATGGCATCAGGTTACGGTCGCCCGCGTCGAAGACGACGAGGCCGAAGCTGATGATGGTGGCGTAGATGACCGTAATGACGGTTAGCCGCACGGAATACTTGGTCCCGAACCAGATGCCCTGAGCCTCGCGGCTGCGGTCGATGTACGGGATCGCCATGAAGAATCCGAGCGCAATCGTGGGGAGGAGGACGCCCGCCCAGGCCTTGTCCATGTGTAGAAGAAGTTCCTGGAGATTGAGGAAGTACCAGGGCGCCTTAGACGGGTTTGGGGTGACATCCTGGTTGGCCCGGTTCAACAGCGGTGCGTTTATGAACACCGAAAGAATCAGGAACGTGATCGTGAACAGAACCGCTGAGATGAACTCAACGAAGACGAGGTCGGGCCAGACCAACACCTCTTCCTCACGCTCTCGTTTCGGGCGTGGCCGGGCTACGCCGGGTGCCCGGCCTGGCGCTGGAGGCGCTTCGATCGCCATGGGCGGAAAAGGGCTCCTAGAGCGGCCTCGCCATGCCGCCGTCGCGGCGGATCCGCCAGAAGTGGACGGCCATGAAAATAGCGGCCAGCAGCGGCAGCGCGATGACGTGCAGGGTGTAGAAGCGGATGAGCGCGTTGGGACCGACCTCGTAGCCGCCGAAGACGATGAGCTGCGTCTCGTCGCCGAAGTAGGGTGCCGAGCCCGCGATGCCGTGGCCGACGGTGACGGCCCAGAGTGCAAGCTGGTCCCACGGAAGCAGGTAACCGGTGAACGAGAGCACCAACGTGAGGATTAAGAGGATGACTCCGACGACCCAGTTGAACTCGCGCGGCGGCTTATAAGCGCCGGTATAGAAGACGCGCATCATGTGCAGGAACACGAGAATGACCATCGCGTGTGCCGTCCAGCGATGCATGTTTCGCATAAGGAGCCCAAACTTCACGTTCGTCTCCAGCGCGGCGATGTCCTGGTATGCGCGATCAACCGACGGGACGTAGTAGAACATGAGTAGCACACCTGTGACGGTGAGCACGAGGAACATGAAGAAGGTGAGGCCACCCAGACAGTACGTGTGAGTGATCTTGACGTGGGTGCGATGAAGGCGTGTCGGGTGAAGGTGGAGAAAGACGTTTGTAGCGACGACGAGCATCTGGTTGCGGGGGGTGTTGGGGTAGCCGGAGCGGAAGATGGACTGCCAGATGTAGTTGTGAAAGAGCTTATCGTAGATGCGGTCCTGCAGGATGCCGATGCGTTCCTGGAGGTTGCGTGGCTTTCCGGGTTCTTCGGTGAGCGCCATTTACGCCCCTTCTAGCGAGACCACCAGGCCCCCAGAAGGACCATGATGCCGAGCGAGCCGAGGATAGTAAAAAGCGCGCCCAAGAACTCGAAACCCTCAGGTACGTGCCGGAATAGTATGTCGAGCGGGGGCATCTCCTCGGCGTCCTTCTCCCGACTTATATCACATCCGGGCCTTGCGAGCGATTGTGAATCCTGTCGCAATCGCACTCTAGCACCGGGCAGTATGAGCGTCAAGGGAATCGACGCATCAACCACAAAGGCACCAAGACACGAAGGATTCCTTGAATGAGTGTGATCCTTTGTGTATTGGTACATTGCACGGGATTATGCGTCTAGTACGGGGCGGCAGATTAGCTCTAGCCCCGCATTGAAGCAGGAACGCCGAGATCCTTCGCTCTCGTCCGCCAATGTTAATGTTCGCAAGAAGGTCTTGCCCTTATCGATGGGTTGGCATGACGGCCCGGGGCTCAGAATGACAGGATTTCTAGTGGCGGAAGGCTCGCGCGCCCGTGAAGACCATCGCAAGGCCGTATTCGTCGCAGACCTCGACGGCCTCCTCGTCGCGGACGCCGCCGCCGGGTTGGATGATTGCGGTGATCCCGCCGCGGCAGGCGGCTTCGACAGCGTCTCCGCGGGCGAAGGGAAAGAATGCGTCGGAGGCGAGCACTGCACCCTGCGCGCGCTCTCCTGCATGTTCGAGCGCGTGCTGCGTCGCCCAGAGGCGGTTCGGCTGCCCGCAGCCTATGCCGACCGTCGCACGATCTTTGGCGACGACCACGGCGTTCGACTTTACGTGCTTGATGGCAGTCCAGGCGAAGCGCAGGTCAACCAATTCGGCGGCGATGGGCGCACGTTTCGTCATTACGCGCAGTCCGAGGTCTGAGGCGCTCATGACGTCGGGCGTCTGGATGAGCATCCCACCGGCGATGCTGCGGTACTCCCTGGAGATCTCGTCTTCCTTCATCCACTTCTCATCTTCCATCTTCAGGATTCGCAGGTCGCGCCGCTTCTTCAGCCGCTCGAGGGCGGCCCCCTCATAGTGTGGCGCGACGATGATGTCGTAACGCTTGCCTCTCATCGCCTCGGTCATGTCCCACGTTACCGTGCGATTGGCAGCGATGATTCCGCCGAAGGGTGATATCTCGTCGCCCTCATAGGCGCGCTGATAGGCGACGGCGATTTCCGCGTGTGCGGCGATGCCGCATGGGGTCGCGTGCTTGACGATGACGACGGCAGGATCGTCGATTTCCGTAGCAGCGCGCCAGGCGGCGTCGGCGTCGAGGTAGTTGAGGTAGGACATCTCTACGCCGTGCAGTTGCTCGGCGGCGAGCAGCCCCGAGGGCAGTCCGGGCCTGTCTGCGCGATAAAGGGCAGCCTGCTGGTGCGGGTTCTCGCCGTAGCGGAGGGCTACGGCTCTTTCGAGGCCGATAGTGAGTTGCGGGGGAAAAAGGGCATCATCTTGGTGGTAGGGTTGCGGCCCCGCTCGTTCCTTCGATAGCTCAGGACGAGGGGAAGGGGCGCCATGAGCGCGAGCCGAACGCAGGTAGGTCGCAATCGCTGTGTCATAGCTGGCGACGTGCTGGAATGCCTTTGCTGCCAGGTAACGCCGATATTGTTCAGGCACTCCCTCGACGCGGAGGTAATCCAGCGCTTGTTCGTAGTCCTCAGGGTCGACGAGCGGCAGCACCCAAGGGTAGTTCTTGGCGGCGGCGCGGAGCATGGCGGGCCCCCCAATGTCGATGTTTTCGAGCGCGTCTTCGAGGGTGGCGTTGGTTCTGGCGACAGTTTCGCGGAACGGGTACAAGTTGACGCAGACGAGGTCGATGGCCAGGATCTCACTACGGCTCAACTCCTCCATATGCGCGGGCCGGTCACGCCGGGCGAGGATTCCTGCGTGCACCATTGGATGTAGCGTCTTCACGCGGCCGTCGAGGATCTCCGGGAAGCCGGTGAGTGACTCAACAGAGTGCACAGGTAGTCCAGCCGATTCGGCCAGGTAGCGCTGGGTGCCGCTGGTGGAGTAGATATCGAACCCGATCTCGGCGATGCCGAGCGCGAACTCCTTGAGTCCGGTCTTATCGTAGGGCGCGAGGAGAGCGATCATGGGTCATCGAGCGCGGCGCTGGCGCCTGGGTGAGAGAATAATAAGGGAGGCACCGGCTAGAGTGGGAGGAGTTCGGAATCGACGAGACGACCGCTCTTCGGATCCACTGCTAGAGCCATACCTTCCAGCGTCAACACTCCAATTAGGACGCCAGGGTAGGTATCGCTAATGATGATATCGCCGACGCTCACATGCCCGTCATATTCGACCTGAGCATACGAGCGATCAACTGTTACGTCCCCCGCCGCTGTCGGAGCCTTCTGCTGTCTGCCCAGAATTCGAAGCCCTAGCTGATCGGCCACTGAACGCGGAATCGTAGTAATAGACGCACCCGTATCGACCAGTGCATCGGCAAACTCCAGTGCCTCATCTGGTCGTTCCGGGTGGGCGATTCTTATTGTGATCCTCACGTGGCCCATTCTACTCCCTTGCCGCGCACGACTTCGCCACACACCCACACCTCCGGCTGCTGCGGGCGAACCGCTTCCACATCCTCCGGCGCGACCGCGAGGACGAGGCCGAGCCCCATGTTGAAGGTTCGGTACATCTCCTCATTTTCGATGCCGCCGCGCTCCTGAATTAGGCGGAAGACGGCCGGCGCCCGCCAGGAGGATCGATCGATCCGGGCGGCGAGGCCCTCGGGCAGAATACGAGGGACGTTACCTGGGATGCCGCCGCCGGTGATGTGGGCGATTCCCTTCGGGGAAGGAAGAGGGAAGGAGGAAGAAGGGAGGAGAGGGCGGACGTCAGTCAGGTAGGCGCGGTGGGGTTCGAGAAGGGCGTCGCCGAGCGTGCCTTCCAGGCCATCGTAGTGTGACTCGAGGATGGCCCGTTCTTCGTCTGGGTCGCCGCCCATGCCGACGTTGAAGATCTTGCGAACCAGGGAGTAGCCATTGGTGTGCAAGCCGTTTGAGGGAAGGCCGAGGAGCACGTCCCCCGCCTCGATGCGGGAGCCGTCGATGACGCCGTCGCGCTCGACGACGCCGACGATGGAGCCGACGAGATCGAAGTCGCCCTTTGCGTAGGTGCCGGGCATGTCGGCGGTTTCGCCGCCCAGGAGCGCACAGCCGGCGTCGCGGCAGGCCTCGGCGACGCCGCTGACCAGGTCGACTTTGGAGTCGTCGCTGAGGCCGTAGTTGCCGATGTAGTCAAGGAAGAACAGCGGCTCTGCGCCGGCGGTCAGGATGTCGTTCACGCAGTGGTTCACGATGTCGTGGCCGACGCCCTCACAGCGCCCTAGAAGGGCCGCAAGCTTCACCTTGGTACCTACGCTGTCCGTGCTGGCGACAAGGACCGGATCGCGGTATTCGCGTCCGAGTCGAAAGAGGCCGGCGAACGGGCCGATGTCGGCGAGGACTTCCGGCCGTCGCGCCACGCTCGCCGCTTCGGCGAATCGGGAGATGAGCGCTTCGGCAGAGTCGATATCGACGCCGGCGATTGCGTAGGACGGACGCGGCTTGCCCACGCCCCCATTATCGGTCACAAATCCGGCGCGCGCGACGCGCTGAGGACCGAGGGGACTGTTTGTGCTGTTTGGCGGGCGCTGAGATTCCCTTCGTGTCCTCCCCCGGCCAACCCCGCCCACTCAGGGCAGGCTCTCGCCTCCACCCCAATACCGCTCGGCCCCGCCCCGTGACCTCGGAATGACAGGCCGGGCGAGCTAGACGGTCGGCTTGATGTTCTGGTTCAGGCGGAAGAAGTTCGTCGGGTCGTACTTGTTCTTTAGTTCTTCCATGCGCTTGTAATGCGCGCCGAAGCTCTCCTTGACCCGCTGCTCGCCCTCGTCCATCAGGAAGTTGAGGTAGGCGCCCTTCTGCGCCCAGGGCTGGATGGCGTTCGCGACGTCCCGCACCCAGGCGATCTGTTTCTCGTTTTCGCTGTGGTCGGCCCACATGCCGAGCACGTGGATGTGCCACCTGGCGCCGCGCCAGCCCATCGCGGTCGCATCGTCTGAAACGCGATGGATCGCGCCGCCCAGTGGCATGACGAGAATCGCTGTCAGAGGTGAGATGGGCTCCACTGTTGCGTTCGCCAACGCTTCAATTGCTTCATCCGGGAGCGCGGGGTACATGTCGGCCTTCCAGTAATTTTGGAAGCCCGGCTGGTTCATCCCTTCGATCAGCTTCTGGACCTCCACGTATGGCATCGGCTGCGTCATGTTCATCACCGGCTGCAAGTCGAGCATTGGCTTAAACGCAGCCGGGCCATCCTCTGGCTTGCCTGTGTAGCAGACGATGACGCCAAGGACGGGCATCCCATGCATCGGCGCCGGCACGAATTCCTCGGGCGGTGCGCAAACGAGCGCAGCGCAGCCGCCAACGTCATCCGGTGCGCCCTCCATAAAGTCACGGTAGGCGCGAATTACTTCCGCCGCCCGCGGCCGAGGAAAGATGAGCATGCCGCCGAACACCAATGGCCCGATCTTGTGGAGTCTGTACTCGAATTTCGTGACAATTCCGTAGTTGCCGCCGCCGCCTCGTAGACCCCAGAACAGGTCAGGATTCTCATTTTCGCTGGCGCGGACGACATCGCCGCTGGCGAGGACGACCTCCGCGCCGAGCATGTTGTCCACCGTGAAGCCGAGTTTGCGTTCGAGCCAGCCGGAGCCGCTGCCGAGCGTGAGACCGGCGATGCCCGTGCTGGGCACGCGCCCGCCGGTGACTGCCAGGCCATGGGCCTGAGTAGCAGCGTCGAGTTCGCCCCATTTCGTGCCGCCTCCTGCGATCGCGGTTCTCGCGGCTGGATCTACCTTGATCTCGTTGAGCAACGAGAGGTCGATCATCATCCCGCCATCGCTCACGGCGTGCCCGGGCGCTGAGTGGCCGCCGCCCTTGACCGAAACGAGCAGGTCGCGCTCGGCGGCGAACTTCACGGCCGCCGCCACGGCGGCGGTGTCGGCCGGCTGCACGATGAGGGCGGGGTGACGGTCGATCATCGCGTTGAAGACGGTGCGTGCCGCGTCGTAGCCGTCGTCGCCGGGCCTGAGCAGCTTGCCGCGAAAGCCCCTCGCGAGCTCGTCAAGGGCGGCGTTGTCGATCGTTGGTGCTTGTGCCATATCAATCCTCCTCGCTTGGGTACGTTATTCAGTAAAAGGCCGCCAACTGTGGGCGACTGCGACCGTCGTCACATTACGTCGATTTTGGCTCACAGCTGGCCGGGGAACCCTAGCGGCGGTCTTCCTCCCAGGTCCAGGCGACGCCGACGGGCACACGCTTGCCCCCGCGGCCGGCGCGCTCGAAGACGAGTTTGTCCATCTGGAGCTGCACCGGCATGGGGTACTCGCCCGTGAAGCAAGCGGTGCAGAAGCTGCTCTCCGGCTGTTCGACCGCTCGCATGAGCCCTTCGATGCTGAGATAGGATAGGCTATCGGCGCCTATATGCCGGCGGATCTCGTCGATCTCCTGCCTGGAGGCGATCAGCTCCCATTGAGTTGCCATGTCGATTCCGAAGTGACACGGGTGTCGGATGGGCGGGGCGCAAATGCGCATGTGCACCTCTCTGGCGCCGGCGCGGCGCAGCATCTCGACCACCTTTGGCGTCGTCGTCCCGCGCACGATCGAGTCATCTACCACAACGAGGCGCTTGCCCTCGATGACCTGCTTCAGGGGGTTGAACTTCAGGTAAACGCCCTGGTCGCGCATCCGCTGGTCCGGCTGGATGAACGTGCGGCCCACGTAGCGGTTCTTTACCAGTCCCTCCGCATAGGGGATAGCCGATTCGTGCGCGTAGCCGATAGCAGCGGCGGTGGCGGAATCCGGCACGCCGATGACGACATCCGCGTCGACGGGCGCCTGGCGGGCGAGCTCGCGGCCCATGTTCATGCGCATCGGATGCAGCAGTTTGTCCCGGATGACGCTGTCCGGCCGTGCGAAGTAGATGTACTCGAAGACGCAGAGGGCATCCCGCTGCTTCTGCACCGCCTGCGCCGCGTGAAGGCCGTCGCGGTCGACGACGACCACTTCGCCGGGCTCGATTTCCCGCACGAATTCGGCGCCGAGGTGGTCGAGGGCGCAGGTCTCGGAGGCGACGATCCAGCCCTTACCGTTTAGCTTGCCGAGGCAAAGCGGGCGTACACCATATGGATCACGCATGGCGATGAGGGAGTCCGTAGTGAGCGCGATGAGACAGTAGGCGCCGGCGAGAGCTTTCATAGTGTTCGCGGCCCGCTCAAGCCAATCGGCTCCCGGCGCGGAGGCGAGCATCTTAGCAGCGACCTCCGTATCCGTCGAGCCCGTGAAGTCGTGCCCCTGCTCCTCGAGGTCATAACGGAGGAGCTCAGCGTTGATCAGGTTGCCGTTGTGGCCCATCGCCAGCGGGCCGTGAGCACCCTCGACCCGCACCGGCTGGGCGTTCTCCTTACGGCTGGAACCGGTGGTCGAGTAGCGTGTGTGGCCGATCGCTATGTGCCCTGGGAGATATCCGAGGTCGTTCTCCTCGAACACCTGCGAGACGAGCCCCATTCCGCTGTGGAGATGAATTCCGTACCCATCAGCCGTCGCGATGCCAGCGCTCTCCTGGCCGCGGTGCTGCAGGGCATAGATGCCGTAGAAGGTAATGCGGGCTACGTCTTCATCCGGCGCGTAGACGCCGAAGACGCCGCATTTCTCTCGCCAGGTCTCCGGCTTCTGGCTATGCACTGATATCCCCTGCCGGAGGGGCAGGAAATGACGGGTGATAGACGCAACGCACTAGCCGAACAGAAATAGTGACTTGCCTCCGCCTCGCAGTGGAATTGTATCACGCAGCGATAGAGGGCAACAAGAAAAGTCGCGCCGATTGAACGTGCACTCCGCGCCAAGCGTCAAAGACGATAGCTGCAGCACCATTGGATGCTGCAGCCCCCGCGCAGTCCGCCCGGGCTGAACTACTCGCCGTCTTCGACGATGATGATAGCGTTTTCGGGGCAGTTCTTCACCGCGAGGCGGGCCTTCTCCTCGAGTTCAGGCGGGACGACTCCGCCGTTCACCTCGTGGGAGTAACCGTAGTCATCAAGCTCGAAGAGTTCGGGGGCGACGACGAAGCAGCGGTTATGGCCCTGGCATTTTTCTTCGATAACGTGGATCTTCATTACCCCTTACCTCCTGGATTGCGGTTCCTGTCCCACCCCACCCCAGGGAAAGAAAAGGTGGGGGACACCCCCACACCCCCGGCCTGCGGCGCTTCTCCCGCTAGCTTCATCGCTGCAACGGTCATTATGGGAACACCACCGGCAGGGAGCGAGGACCGCGCACCTGCCCCCCCGCCCAAGTGACGGCGCCCGTGTCCTCCAGGCGGAAGTCCGGGATGCGCTTGAGCCACTCCTCGATTGAGATCCGCATCTCCATGCGGGCGAGGTTGGAGCCGGCGCATCGATGGATACCGACACCGAAGGCGATGTGGGGATTGAACTCACGATCCAGGATGACCCTGTCCGCATCCTCGAATTTCGCCGGGTCGCGGTTGGCGGCCGGGAAGTTCATGAGAACGCGGTCGTTCTCCTTCATCGGGCAGCCGCCGTACTCGATGTCTGAGTTGGTGACACGGGCCATCGTCACAGGGGAATAGGCCCGTATTAGCTCTTCCATGGCGTTCTGAATGATTTTCGGGCGGTCGATGATCATCCTGCGGTCCTCTGGGTGCTGAGCGAGGTGCCAGAGCGCCGAGCCGATGCTGCTCCAGGTCGTGTCGATGCCGGCAATGACGATGAGAAGGCACGTGCCGAGCAGGTGGATATGCGAGACGGGCTCGCCGTCCACTTCGGCAGCGAGCAGGCGGCTGATTAGGTCATCGGTCGGCTTTTCGCGCCGGGCGTGGATCTGATTGTTGAGGAAGGTGAGGAGCTCGATGCGGGCAGGACCGCGAAGCTCCGGATTCGTAAGGCCCAGCTCGAGGAGGTTACGCACCCAGCCGGTGAATGTGT
>WNGB01017285.1_pt1 | contig 11125 bp, 9 predicted proteins | sample 5400681 | NCBI WGS metagenome assembly WNGB01 (sample SAMN13153367, study PRJNA577476) | soil metagenome | isolation source: 115 cm soil or saprolite under grassland replicate 2 | place: USA:California | collected 2016-06-15 | reverse complement strand
GGGCCGTCCGGGCGCGGGTCGCCGGGTCGATGAGGAACGACGACGCGGCGACCTGCCCGTACGGCGAGGCCGAAGCGGCGGCGGTCGCAGAGGCTTCCGGGGTCGCTGATACCGGCGGCGTTTCCGATGCGGCCGGGGACTTCCCGGTCCCTGCTTCACCCGAGAAACCTGGGCCGGGCGACGCCGTGTCGGGCGGGCTCGCGCGGTCCGCCCGGCTGCCGACGATCCGCTCGCCCACCCAGCCGGCGAACACCGAGCGATGGTCCGTCGTGAGCGGTGCGGCGGCCGCGTCGCCGGCGTGCCAGACGTAGATGTCCGGCCCGCTTTGGCGGCCGACCGGTCGGGCCGAGAACGCGAACCACGCCCCCTGGGGCGAATAGGCAGCCGATTGGCCGACGACCACGACGTCGCTGGCGATCGCCAGGATGGCCAGCGCGGTGGGAGCGGGCGTGCCCGTGGGGATGGGCGAGACGCTCGGTGGCGACGGCGAGTCAGCCGGGCTCGACGGCGGGCTCGACGGCAGGTTGGAGGGAGGGATCGGCGTGGCCGTGGCGGGCGGGACGGTCGGCGTCGCCGATGCTGCGGCTCCCGAGACGGGGACGACGTAGATGGTCGTCGACGTCGTTCCGGGCTTGGTGCCGACCACGATGACCTGGCGACGATCGGGCGACGAGACGATGCTCTTGGGGGTGACGGACAGCTTGCCGATGCTCGTGGCGCTGGTGTCGAGCGGAGCGCAGGTGGAGGTCGAGCCGGGCGGACAGACATGTTCGATGTCTGCCTGGTGGATCTCGCACGAGCCGTTCTCCTGGCTGCACCAGGCGACGGGCCCCTGGTCGACCGTGATCGGCGTAGCGATCGGCAGGCCGGGCACGCTCGGCGGACCCGACGCGGGCGGCGACGCGATGGCGATCTGAGGGACGCTCACGGGGCCGACCAGCTGCGACCCGACGAGGAAGGCGACGACGAATGTCGCCACGACCGCACCGATCGCCCCGTACGGCGTCCAGCCTGTGCCCCGCCGACTCCGGCGATCGGATGGCCGGGCTGCCCTGGCGGGCCGGCGAGCCGCCTCGGCATCCAGGGCGGCCGAGGTCCGGGCCCACAGGTCCCGCGGCGGGTCCGGCGGCCGGAGCGCTCGAAGCGCCTCCCGCTGCGCGGCGTAGTCCACGGCCACGGTCCTGCAGTCGGAGCAATCGTCCAGGTGCTCGGCCAGCCATTCGGCCTCCATCCAGTCGAGCGGCTCGTCCAGCCGCTCGGCCAGTCGGATGCGGGCACGCTCGTGCAGCGACAGCCATCCGTTCGGGTGTGGCCGGCCGCTGCCTCGCCTGCTCACAGGCGGCCCCCGCCTTGCGCGGCGCGGTCGGCGGCCCGATCGGCCTCCGCTTCAGCGTCCCGCTCCGCGGCCAGCGCCTGGCGGAGGCTCTCCCGCGCCCGGGTCAGGAGGGCCCGAGCGGCGACATGCGAGACGCCCAGCGCGGCCGCCAGCTCCAGGCCGGTGAGATCGTGGAGCTCGGCCAGGAGCAGCGCCGACCGCTGGCGCTCGGGCATTTTGCGCAACGCTCGTTCCATGTCACCCGAGAAGCGGCCCTCGAGGGCCAGGTGCTCGGCCGACGGCGCAGCGCCGCGCGACTCGCCGGTCCACGGCAGGAACCGGACGATCTTGCGTCGCCGGAACTCGTCGAGGGCGACGCGATGGGCGATCTGGTAGAGCCAGGCCCGCGCATGAGCCGGGTCCTCCAGGCTGTCGAACGCGCGATAGGCCTTCACGAACGTGTCCTGGGCCAGGTCCGCCGCGAGCTCCGGCTCGCGGACCATCCGTGCCAGGTAGGCGTAGATCTCGGCGTGGTGGCGGCTGAACAGCACCTCGATCTCGGCGCGGACGTCGACAGATGAGTACGTCATGGCCGCGGAGCGCGCAGGCGGGCGAAGCGTGAGCCCTTGTTCCAGATGCGCGACGGCGTCCATGAATGCTCCGAGGCGGGTGCAGACGGTGGCGCGCACGGCGTGAGCTGTGCGTTCCCGTGTTCGGAGACGAGGCGCACCGGGGCGTTGTGACGCCCGAATCGAACGCGGCCCCCTGCGGTCATCAGGCGCCCTAGCCTCCGCCGTCGCGCGAGGCCGGCTCGTGCGTGGACCGAGCCCCTGTCCGATCCACTGGCCGATCCGCTGGCCGATCCACTGGCCGATCCACTGCCCGATCGACGGCAAAGGCGGCCGGCTCCTCGCCACGGCGAGCGTGTCGCAGCAGCTCGTCCACGGCATCTTCCGGACTGACCGGGTTGACCGGCAGGCCGGTGCCGATCTCCAGGCCGGCGATCTCACGCAGGCGGGGATGGATCTCCCAGTGCCAGTGGAAGGTCGCGTCGACCTGCTCCTTGAGCGGTGCAGTGTGGAGGACAAGGTTGTACGGAGGACCGTCGAGCGTGGCGAGCCGGCCGAGCACCTGGCGAAGCGATTCGGCGGTGGCGTTCAGGTCAGCCTGGCTGCTCCGGCCGAAGTCGGCGGCGTGCTGGCGGGGTACGACCCAGACTTCGAACGGGGAGCGCGAGGCATAGGGCGCGAACGCGACGCTGGACTCGTCCTCGTGGATCAGCCGATCCGGCCGGGCGGTCTCCTCGGCGACCAGGCGGCACCACGGACAGACACCCTCCCGGATGACGTAGCGGGCCGCACCGCCGATCTCCTCGGCGACGCGGTGCGGCACCTGGGGCAGGTCGTACAGGTCTAGGCAGAGGTGGTTCGTCCGCGCTCCGGCCTGGGCGCCCCAGTTCTGGACGACCTGGACGTACTCTGTCTGGCCGGCCTGACGAGCATCGGCGATGGCAGCCCGGCACAGTCCCAGGAGGTCGGCGATCGCGGCCGTCCCAACCGCGTGAAGCGGGCGGTGCTCGCCGCGTGCCGCCACGGCCGTCCGCCAGCTGCCGGATGCTCGGGCGGTCGACAGGGCGACCTGGACGAGGCTGGCATCGAGCTGGCGGGCTTCCTCCTCGGTGCCCACGACGTGGAACGCATAGTCCTTGAGCGTGCGCAGCCGGACGCCGTCGCCGGGCGGATCCACGCAGTTCTGGCAGTGGCCGCCGTCGGCGATCGGATCGGCCGCCAGGGCGAACCGATCGCGGTGGAACGCGCGGTCCACCACCGTGGCGACCCACCAGCCGGTGATGGCGTCCTTGCGGAGCTCGAACAGGCCGGCGGCCATCGATCAGCCGGCGACCACGGAGGAGAGCTCATCTTCGATCCTGGTCCCCAGGCGGTCCGCGAACGCCCTGGCGAAGGTCGCGCCGGCGTCCGCCACGACATCCGTCAGGGGCTCGCCGAGGCGGCGGTCGTCCGGCCAGCCCGCCTCACGGGCGATCGAGGTGGACTCGACGCCGGGCATCCCGCACGGGTCGATGAGCTCGAAATCGCGCAGGTCCGGATCGATGTTCAGGGCGATCCCGTGATAGCTCACGCCGCGTTCGACCCGGACGCCGAGCGCACCGATCTTTCGCGGTCGCGCTCCATCCGGGTCGCACCAGCAGCCGGGATGGCCGTCACGCCGCCCGGCAGTCACGCCCAGCGAGGCGCAGGTCGCGATCATCGCCTCCTCGAGCGCTCGGACGAACGGACGCAGGAGCAGGCCGCGCCGGGCCAGGGCCAGGATCGGATAGGCGACGAGCTGTCCCGGGCCGTGGTAGGTCACCTGGCCGCCGCGTTCGATCCGGACGCATTCGATGCCACGGGCCGCCAGCTCGCCGCGTGAGGCCAGGATGTGGCCCTCGTCGGCATGGCGGCCCAGGGTCAGGACGGCCGGATGCTCGAGCAGCAGCACCGTATCCGCGATCTCGCCGGCCGCCCGCCGGTCGACCAGCTCGTGCTGGAGGGCCCACGCATCGCGGTACGGAACGCGGCCCAGCCAGCGCACCGCGATCGGGCCGGCTTCGAGTGGGCCGGCCTCGGGATCGACCAGCCGCCCGGCACGCGCCGAGACGCCGGCATCCAGGCCCGCCGCGACCGTGTCCATGGCCAGCACGATAGCAGGGCGGCCCGCCCGGGCCGTTTTGGCGGTAGTCCCGCCTTGGCCGTTTGCGCAGGCCCGCCCGGGCCGTTTTGGCGGCCGACCCGCCTATGCCTGCGCTGCGCCCGGCAGGCGGACCTCGAACGTGGCGCCGCCCGAGGGACGATTCGCGGCGCCGATCGAACCTCCGTGCCGCTCGACGATCCAGCTGGCGATCGCCAGCCCCAGGCCGGTGCCGCCGGCAGGTGCGCCCGACGCCCGCCAGAACCGGTCGAACACGCGCGGAATGTCGTCCGGCCGAAGGCCCGGCCCGGTGTCGTCGACCCGGAGCCGGACGCCGTCTCGACCTGCGCGGACGGTGACGGTGACCGCGCCGCCGGCCGGGCTGTGCGCGATCGCGTTGTCGACCAGGATCGTCACCAGCTGGCGCAGGCGAAGCGGGTCGCCCACCGTGGGAGCCGGTTCCGGATCCAGGAGGATCTCGACCCCGCGCTCCGCCGCCAGGCTCGAGACGGCAGCCAGGGCCTCGCCGGCGACGTCGGACAGGTCGAGTGGCTGGCGCTCCATCTCGACCACGCCCGAATCGGTCCGCGCCAGCAGGAGCAGGTCGCCGACGAGCGTCGTCAGGTGCTCGACCTCGTCACGGATGTCGCCGAGGGCGTCGCCGACCGAGGCGACCGGCTCGTCCCGATGGCGCTCCAGGTGCTCGACGCTCGAGCGGATGACCGCCAGCGGCGTCCTGAACTCGTGGCTCGCATCGGCCGCGAACTCGCGCTGGCGCCGAATGGAATCCCGGATCGGGACGAGCGCGCGCCGAGCGTAGATCGCGCCGACGGCCGCTGCGCCCAGGAGGCCAAGCAACCCACCGGCGACGAGCACGACCACCAGGACGTCGAGGGTTCGGCGCTCGCTGGTGATGTCCTGGGCAATCTGGACGACGTAGCTGCCTCTCTGCGTCGGAACCGATTCGCTCAGAACACGGAAATGGATGCCGTCCAGATTGACCTCCCGGAGATCGGGGCCACCTCCGCGGCCGGCATCGAGCCCGGCCGCGTCGGGCAGCCCGTCCTGCGGCGGACCGATGACTCGCCCGTCCGGTCGCTCGACGTAACCGAACGTGCCTGCAACCGGGCCTCCGATCGAGAATGCGAGCGCTGGCCCGCAGTCGTCCGGCCCACGCGCGGCGCCCGTCAGACACCGTTCGAGACTCGTGGCGCGCGTTTGCAGCTGCGCATGCCCGCTGGCTGCGAGCGACCGTGCGGCCGCGCCGTAGACCGCGCCGCCGAGAAGGAGGATGACGACGAACGTGGTCCCGGCGCTCCAGGCGACGAGCCGCCAGCGCACGTCCTGGAGCATGGCCGCGTCCGAGGATGCCGCGCGCCGGTCGCCACGGATGGCCGCCCGCCGGTCGATCCGCGGCATCCGCCGGACGAGCGCCTCCCAGGCGTCCAGAGACCGGCGAACCGGGCCGGGCCGGTCCATCAGGAAACCGCCATCCGATAGCCGACGCCCCGCACGGTCTCGATCCGGCGGCCGGCCTCGCCGAGCTTGTCGCGGAGGTAGTGGATGTAGGCATCGACCGCGTTGAGGGTCACGGCCACGCCGTAGGGCCAGGCCTGGTCCAGGAGCTGGTCGCGGGTCATGACCTGCCCGGGATGGCGCAGCAGGCACTCGAGGAGGGAGAACTCGCGCGGACTCAGGTCCAGCGTTCGGCTGCCCACGCTCACCCGGCGGAGCCCCTCGTCGAGCGTGATCGGACCGTTGACGAGCTTGGTCCCCGCCCGGTTGGGGGCGACGGCGGAGCGGCGCGACAGTGCCCGCAGGCGGGCCGAGAGCTCCTCATACGCGAAGGGCTTGACGAGATAATCGTCGGCGCCGGCGTCCAGGCCGGTGACCCGATCGCCCACGGTGTCCCGAGCCGTGAGCATCAGGATGGCCAGCCGGGAACCGGCCACTCGAAGCCGGGTTGCGACCTCCAGCCCGGAGATGTCGGGCAGGCCGACGTCCAGGATCAGGGCCTCGATGCCGGGCGCCTCCAGGGCCGTCTCGAGGCCGCTCTGGCCGTCGGCCTCGAGCTCCACGACGTGCCGGTCCTCTTCGAGCAGCCGCTTGAGGAGGCGGCCGAGCTTGGGGTCGTCTTCAACGATCAGCAGGTGCATCGGTTCCCGTCAACGGTGGACGATCGTGACATCTTGCGCCGGTCCGATCATGGGCGTGGAGCCGGCGCCGGCAGGCTGGCCTCACGGCGGCGCTCACGCTGCATGGTCGAGCAGGGTCGTGAGAGGCCCATGAGAGCCCGGTGGCGGTGTTCGCCGGCCGCCGCGGTGCTGCTTTCAGGACGTTCTCAGGGCACGGCGCTACACCGTTGGCATGGACACATTTCCTCGACCGACGGACGTCCAGCCAGCGCCGCCCGCCATCTCCAGCCAACCCGATCTCGGGCCATCAACGACGCGCCCCCGGCCGCCACGCGTTCGCCTGCTGCTGGCGGCGGCCATTGGCGCATCGGTGATCTCCGCCTCGGCGGCCTCTCTGGCCACGGTCGCGCTCGTTCGGCCGGCCGCGGACGCATCGCCGGCCGCTGCGGGCACGGGGACTTCGCCGTCAGCCGGCGCCCAGACGGTCGTCCAGCTCACCGGCTCCGAGGCCGTGGTCCAGGTTGCCGCGAAGGTGAGCCCGGCGGTCGTGACGATCACGACTCAATCGGCCGCCGGTGCCCTGAGCCCATTCTCGGTGCCGTCGACCGGCGTTGGTTCGGGATTCATCTATGACGCGAGCGGGCTCATCCTCACGAACTACCACGTCGTGGAGGGGGGCGGGAACCTGAGCGTGACGCTCCAGGACGGCCGCGAGCTCGCCGGCCGGGTTGTCGCCAGCGACCCGGACCACGACCTCGCAGTCGTCAAGATCGAGGCGACCGGCCTGCCGACCGTGGCCATCGGCACGTCGGCGAGCCTCAAGGTTGGGCAGCTCGTGGTGGCGATCGGCAGTCCGCTCGGGACGTTCACGGACTCGGTCACGAGTGGCATCCTGTCCGCGACCGGGCGATCGATCACGGTCGGCGATCCGGCCACCCGCAAGCGGCGAACGATGAGCAATCTCCTCCAGACCGACGCGGCCATCAACGAGGGCAACAGCGGCGGCCCGCTGCTCGACGCCAGCGGCCGCGTCATCGGCATCAACACCGCGTCAGCGTCCAGCGCCGAAGGGATCGGCTTCGCGATCGCGATCGACGAGGCGGCCTCGATCATGGCCTCTGCCCGGACGGCCGCGACCGCGACCGGCTAGCTCCGAGCTCGTCGCCCGCCGCGGTGTCCGTGGGCAACAAAACCCGCCGAACCATCCGAGCCTTGGCACGAGCCGAGGCTCGGGCCACGCCCGCGGACAGGCAATCCACGCACGGGCGCCCTTCGGCTCGCCGCGCCGGCGCGGCCCACGGGGGCCCGGAGGCGAGCCAGCGAACCCAGACGAGGGCAGTTTGTTGTTGCAGGCGCAACGGCGGCATGTCCGGCGACGGACCTTGCGACGTGCCTGTCCCTGGCTAGAATGTGATCGCCAGCTGGCCGGGCCCACCCTCAGGCTGCGCTCCGAGCGGGAGTAACTCAGTTGGCAGAGTGCTTGCTTCCCAAGCAAGATGTCGCGGGTTCGAATCCCGTCTCCCGCTCCAACTCCCCTGGATGCAGCCTTCCGGACGTGACCGTTCGTCGCCGGCTCAGCTGCCCAGTTCAGGTTTGACAGGCGCATTGGATACGACCGCGGGCTCGACACGCGCCCGCCCGAAGGACGGTGCGAGGGCGAAGGCGACCGCCGTCGTGAGGACAGCCAAACCCATCGCGGCGTTGCGCCTCCGCCGAGTCGGTCGAGGAGCAGGCCGGCTACCCTGGTCATCGGGCGGTGCGGATGACGAGGTCCTCATGCTGTCAGGTTAGCCTCACGCCGAAATGAGGAATCGTGTCGATGGATCTAGGGATTCCTCCCCATGAATACGACCAGGCCAGGCTTGACGATCCTGCCGAGCTGAACGACCACCTTGCGCTCTCAGCGCCCAGGTCTCGTCGGTGGGCCAGGAGAAGTCTCGATGAACGCAGATTCGGTTGCTCTCCACGACGTCCGCCTCCGGCGGTCCTCACGCGTCACATTCCTCGCTGCCAGCTTCGGGCTGGGACTGGCAGTGGGCTTGGCCGTGAGCATCGTCAGTACGCTGAATTCCTCGACCCGGCCCGGGCAGTCATCTGGTGTAGCCATCGGCGAGGCAGGGACACCCGCGTATTCGACCGTCTCCGACTACGTCGCAGCGGTCACCGGGCTCCAGACCGCGGAGCGGAGGCACGATGCAAGGATGGCCGCGAGATACCGTGATCAGTTGTCGCTGCTGCGAACGCCTGCAATGATGGGTGCCATCCATGCCCAAGCGGGACAGATCCTCGCGAACCTGGCCACGGCGCGAGCGCGCGGTGACGCGCAGGCTTTGGCTCGCTATCGCCAGCAGCTAGGCACGCTGTGCGGCCCCGTCGATACGTCCAACCGGCTGGAGTTCTGCCGTTGGACCCAGCCATAGAATGGCGGCCATGGTTGGTCGCGTCTCGAGCGCAACGTTCGTGGGTCGACGGCCGGAACTCGATCGCTTCGTCGCCGCGCTGCCGGACGGCTCGCCAGATCGGCCATCCCTCGTCCTCGTCGCCGGTGAGGCGGGTGTCGGAAAGTCGCGCTTTCTGCAGGAGGCGATGCTCCGAGCGCGCGAGTCGGGCGCCCGCACGGTCCAGGGTGGCTGCGTCGACATCTCCGCCAGTCTCGCGTACGGGCCGATCGTCGAGGCGCTGCGGGATCTGGCGGATCAATTGCCGGCTGCCGAGCTGGAACGCGCGCTGGCCGAGCATCGCGGCGGCGTGGCGCGCCTCCTTCCCGACCTGGCGCCGCCGGGTGAACCCTCAGGATCGGCCAGCATGGACCGATTCGCGCAGGGCCGCCTCTACGAGCACTTGCTGAGCACGCTCCGGAGACTCGCTCGGGAGAGGCCGCTCGTCGTGGCCATCGAGGACATCCATTGGGCCGACCGTTCCACGCTCGACCTGGTGACGTTCCTCGTCCACAGTCTTCGCGATGCCCCGGTTCTGCTCATCGCGACATATCGGAGCGACGAGGTCCACCGTTCACACCCTCTCCTGCCCATGCTCGCCGAGGCCGAACGAAGCAATCGAAGCGAGCGCATCGAGCTTCGGCGCTTCAACCGCCTCGAACTGGTCGACCTGCTGAACGCGATCGTCGGCGGAGATGCCGACCGAGAGCTCGTAGACGACGTGTTCGAGCGATCGGGCGGCAACGCCTTCTTCGCAGAAGAGCTCCTCGCCGCGGGTGTCGGTCGGCGCGACGTTCCTCATACGCTGCGTGACGTGCTGCTCGCGCGTATCGCATCGCAATTCTCAGCCGACCGACCCAAGAAGTGATGCGCGTGGCGGCCGCCGGCGGAACGACACTCGCGACGACCGTACTTAGGCTCGTCGCCGGGCTCGAGGACGATCGGCTCACAGCGGCGCTACGCGAGAGCGTCGATCGCCAGATCCTGGTGGTGAACCAGGGCGCAAACGAAGAAACCTATGGCTTCCGCCACAAGTTGATGCAGGAGGCGATCTATCTCGATCTTCTGCCGGGCGAGCGGACCAGGCTGCACGCCGCTTTCGCCGAGGTCCTCTCTGAACATTCCGGAGATGGCGGGGCGTCGCGATCCGCGCAGCTCGCCTATCACTGGTTCGCCGCGAACGACCTTCCGCGGGCCCTCGTCGCATCCGTCGAGGCCGGCCGAGTGGCGGATGGGTCGTATGGATTTGCCGAGGCCTTTGCACATTACGAGCGCGCCCTCGCCCTATGGGACCAGGTGCCGGACGCGGAAGCGCGACTGGCGGTCGACCGAATCCAGCTCCACGAGCGCGCCGGACAATCTGCCGCCGCAGTTCGTTCGGCTCGTGCGGTCTACCACATCGAAGCGGCCCTAGCATTGGTCGATCCGGATACCGACCCGGTACGAGCGGGCTTGCTCTACGAGCGCCTTGGTCGATACCGCTGGCTGTCCTCGTCTCCGGGAACGGTTGCGGCGTACACCGAAGCCGTTCGCCTCGTACCCGCGGCGCCAGCGTCCGAGGCTCGCGCACGAGTGCTCGCGGGTCTTGCTCAGTATTTGAACGGTGGAGACGACGTCGAGGCTGCCGCCGTGGCCCAGGACGCGGTCGAGACCGCTCGCGCGGTGCACGCCGCGGACATCGAGGCCCACGCCCTGGTGACGTTCGGCTCCGCTCGCTGCAACGTGGGGTGGGTGGCCGAGGGACTGTCGGCACTCGAGGAGGCGAAGCGGGTCGCATCCGAGGTCGGTGACATGGAGGACCTGGTCCGGGCCCACAAATACACCGGGATATGCCTGAGCGCTGCACAGCAACTCGACGAGGGCGCTGCCGCCTCGTTCGAGGCCTTCGAATTTCACGATGCCCACGCCTGGCTTGCCATCTGGCACGGCAAACTCGACCAGGCGAGGCAGCATGTCGAGGCACTCGAGCGCATGGCCCGGCGCGACGAGGAAGGCCAGCTGAAGCTTTGGGCCTACGACAAGAGAGCGTCCCTCGCTATTGCGGAGGGTCGGCCCCTGGAGGCACGCCGGGCCGTTCAGCAGGCATTCGCCGTCACCGAGAAACACGACGACTGGGCCGACCATTTCGCGTGGACGTGCGCCCTGGGAATCCGTGCTGAGGCCGACATCGCGTCCTCGGCGCGACGCGACACGAGGATCCGCGCTGAGGCGTCGCAGATCGCGGCACATTATCTGGCCGAGGTTCACAAGCAGCACCAACACGTCCTGACGGAGCGACCGGCGTTCGCAACGGCCTGGGCGCGGCTTCGAACCTTGTGTGAGGCTGAGGCGTCGCGCATCGACGGTGGCGACCCGGATCCGTGGGCCCGCGCGGCCGACGCGTTCGCGGACCTCGGGTCGCCATGGTGGGTCGCCTACGCGCGCTTCCGGCAGGCCGAGGCATTGCTCGCTGGCATGCGGTCAAGGGCCGTGGCCCGACCCGCGCTCGCTGAGGCGCATCGGATCGCCCTTGAGCTTGGGGCGACGCCGCTCAGGGAACTGATCGAAGG
>WNGB01013248.1_pt1 | contig 11125 bp, 10 predicted proteins | sample 5400681 | NCBI WGS metagenome assembly WNGB01 (sample SAMN13153367, study PRJNA577476) | soil metagenome | isolation source: 115 cm soil or saprolite under grassland replicate 2 | place: USA:California | collected 2016-06-15 | reverse complement strand
ACCAGCTGATGATGCAGCCCTACGGGCGAGTCATGGTGCTGCACTTCACGGTCCTGCTCGGTGGCTGGATCGTGCTGACCGTCGGCTCACCCCTCCTGGCGCTCGTGCTGCTCGTGGCGCTCAAGACCACGGCCGACGTCCGGGCTCACCGGGCCGAGCGACGCAAGTTCGCCGCCGCAACGCCCTGAGTCGTCACCCCCTGACCCCTCTCCCTTTGGGAGAGGGGCAACGAAAGACGGGCGTCGTCCCCCCTCTCCGGAACGGAGAGGGGGCCAGGGGGTGAGGACCCGGCGGGCGAGGCCCGATGTCTTATGGAAGTGGCGCGAGAGGTCTACGAGCTCCCCGAAAACCACAGCTGGACCGCCAGGCCCGGTCACAAGGTCCTGGTTCTGGATCGCGGTGCCGTCGTGCTCGAGTTCCCCCGCGACTGGTTCGTCCAGCCCGGCCGGGAGCAGACCGATATCCGCGACCGGGCGACCGCCGGCGAGAGCACCTGCGTGCTCGCCGTCTCCTACCTGCGCCTACCACCCGTGGACTGGAGCGGCCTGCCGCTGGGCGAGCTGCTGCTCCCGGCCGTACAGGGAGACGGGCGCGAGCACATCGCCAGCGGCCCCACGATCGCAGGGCGCCGCGGGGACCTGGAGATCGCCTGGACGGAGCTCCGCGTCGTCGACGCGCGCGAACGCCGCGAGGCTCGGTGCCGCATCTGCCTGGCCCGCGGCAGAGGGGTTCAGTGCCTCCTCTCGTTCGATTTCTGGCCGGAGGATGAGACGCGGCTGCACGCGGTTTGGGAGAACGTGCTCGACTCGCTCAGGCTCGGCGTGCCGGTGGACGATCCCATACGGGGGAGACGGATCGAGTAGCACCGCGCGTCAGCGAGGTGGGGTAGGGTGGAGCGGAGCGTCGCCTGCGGCCAGCACGGGGGCGAACGCATTGTAGGCCAGCGTGAGTCCCCAGGCGAACGCGGCGGCCCCGAGGCCGAGCGCCGCGTCGATGAGCGGGGGAGCGGTGAGCGCGAGGCGCACGAGCAGCGTGGCGACGGCGAAGCCGAAGTAGCGGAACGCGACGCGGAACTCGGAGTTGTACCGCAGCGAGATTAGGACGATCAGGACGTCGCTGAAGATGAGCACCGTATAGGCTGCCGCGAAGAACGAATAGGTTCGGCCGGTGGCGAGAAACGTGCCGGCGGCGTGCACGGCTATCCCTGCGAAGCTCGCCAGCAGCAGCAGCGCGATCGCCTTTTTGAGCGCGACGAAGTCGCTCCGGTCCTCGAGCGCGTCGGTGATGGGCGAGTGTCGCTGCGCGCGGTAGTACAGACCCAGCACGACGAAGATCAACAGCGCGCCCACGGCGTCGCCCAGCATGTTGACGATCGCCGGACGAAACTGGGTCCAGCTCACCGGCTCGGTGAGGTAGGCCAGCTGCTCGAACGACTTGCGCAGCAGGATCAGCGCGAAGATCTCGAAGTGCTTGCCCAGCGAGTTCGCCACCGATTCCGCGAGGCTGAACGCCAGCCCGACGATCTCGATGAACAGCAGGAACGTGAAGGCGAGGTGGACCGCGTAGAAGTGGCTTGGTGGCAGCGCCGCACGCCAGGCGGCCGGGAGCAGCCCGTGACGGCCCAGCTCTATTCCTGCGAGGGCCGCGAGAAAGGCGACGACGAGGAGCGTGCCGAGCCTCCGCTGGGTTCCCGTGCGGACCCAGCCGGTCTGGAGGCGGTCGAACACGCGGGCCACGCGCTGCAGCACGCGCCCGTACGGCCGGTCAAGATCGATCATGTTTCCGTGCGGTCCGGACAGCCCGGCGCGACGCAATCTAGGGCTGAGGGCCGGCGGGGGCGAACCTGCGTCGCTCGGCCTGGTGAGCCCGGACGTCGGCCGCGGTCTTGAGCGCCACGAGCAGCACGAGGGCCAAGAGCGGCGAGCCGAGGGTCAGCACGATCCAGCCGCCGAACAGCACGGTGAGGTGGAGCACGACCACTCGGCCGTAGGGCTGCGACATCAGGGCGTTCAAGGAGGCGCGCTGATATTCTCCGTTCTTGAGGTAGTTCCAATAGAAGGAGAGCCCGTGGCTCACCAACAGCGTGACGACGGCCCAGCCCAGGTGATTGGCGCGGATGGCCGGTGGGACCGTCGCGAGGATCTCGAAGGGTCTCGTCCCCTTGGGGCCGAGCAGCGCGAACAGCAACACGCCGTGCACGAATGTGAACATGCCGAAGTGCACCACGAAGAACGGGACGGCGAGCAGTTTGGCCGCCCAGTATGCCGGTTCGCGTGGCTGTGCGAGGAGCAACTTGGCCACGTTGAACGCGCCGACGACGACGTTCTCGAGCCAGTACAACAGCACGAGGGGGAAGACTTTCCAGCCGAGCAACACCACCCCCGCGATCGGCACCGCGTTCGCGAGGCCGAGGACGAGGAGCGACGGTGTCACCGCTACCGCTGGGGCACCGGCAAGTCGCTGTTCCAGATGTCCTGCGCCATCAGCCACCGTCCGTTCTGATTCACCCAGCGCACCAGATATTTCCCCGAGTCGGCGGCCGGGGCACCCGGGGGCAGCTTGGCGCCCGCGGGCCACGCGAAGTGCCACCGGCCCTGCTCCACGGCCATCGGGCCGCTCGCCCACACGGACTCGGCGCGCAGCGTGAGGGTGGGCCGTGGGCTCGACATCGTGTTGATGACGCCGAAGAACGCGCGGATCGAATCGCGTCCGCGCACGGGCGCCATGTTGGGCGGCAGGAGCACCGCACCCTGGTCGTAGAACTCCGCGATGGAGTCGGCGTGGCCGGCGGCGGTGAGGCGCGGCCAATTGGCGTTGGCGGCGTCGATGGCTCGTTTGGCCTCGGCCGTGGTGTCGGGTGGTGGGGGTGCCTGGCAGCCGAATACGGCTGTGATGAGCAACAGGAGACAACGGTCGGGGCGCATGGCCGATCTCCGGCGTAGGGAAGGGCAGGGACGATAGGGGTACTGGGCCCGGGGCGCAAGCGAAGCTATGATTGAGGCTGGCCGTAAGCCGTAAAGGCTGGCCGTAAGCCGCAAGCCGTAAGTCGCAAGGGGCGCGGGACAAACCGGGACGCAACGCTGTTGGCCGTGGACTTGCAACCGCTTGCGCCTTGCGGCTGGCAACAAGTGGTTAGTCTCTGGTAACGGGGTGGGGCGGTGTGGAGTGGCAACGGGACGTAGCGCAGCCCGGTAGCGCACCTGAATGGGGTTCAGGGGGTCGCGGGTTCAAATCCCGCCGTCCCGACTCAAACGGCGAGCCACATGGCTCGCCGTTTTTCGTCGGGCCGGCGGGCTTCTGCCGCCGCCGCTCGCCGTTGGCTCGCGGCATTCCCGGTCAAATCCCGCCGTCCCGACTGAGTGATGTTAAAGCCTCACCGCGACTCTCGCGGTGGGGCTTTTGCTTCGACCCGCCCGGGGTAGTACTTCTGGGGCTCCAGCTTGAGGTGGAAGCCGCCTCGGCGGTACCACGCCGACGCGTCTATGCGCCTGTGCACGTGCAGCTTCTTGAGAATGTTGTGGACATGGTTCTTCACCGTTGCCAGCTCGATGACGAGACGGCCTGCGATCCCCTTGTTGGTCATGCCGTCATCGACTAACTGCAGAATCTCGCGTTCGCGACCCGTCAACGCCCGCAGGGGACTGTGCGTGGCCTTCTCCTCGTCGTCTCTGAGGGAAGCCGCCAACGCGCCCAGCCGCCGCAGCAGAGTGAACGCGACGCGTGGAGGGCAGTACAGCTCTCCGCGCACCGCGCTTTCAATGGCGATGACGAGATCGTCAAGCGATCCGTCCGGGAGCAGATAGCCCGCGACTCCAGCCTCGGCCAACTGGATGACCTCGGCTTCGCTCTCACCTAACGTGATAGCCACCACCTTCACGTTTGGCGTTCGGCGCCTGATATCCGCTACGATCTTCACAGCCTCGGATGTCGCGAAGTCGACGAGCACGATGTCCGGAATGACTTCACCCAGTAACGCCAAAACCTCTTGAGGATGCGACGCAGTCGCCAGCACCTGCACGTGGCGACTCTGCGAGAGCGCCGCGGCGAGCGCCTCGCTATGAACACGTGAGCGACCGGCGATGACAGCCCGAATCATTGCGTCGCCTGCTGAACCTTCGGATTCATCCCGGGCATAGGCGGGAGGTTGGGGACCTGAACCCGTGCAAGATCATCTTTGAGCACCGCGGATCCATAGGCAGCAAGCCGCACCGATCCTACACTGAACGTCGAAGCATACGGGCGCCACAAGGCATGGTCAAGCAAGAGCGCGCCGATCATTTCTCCCTCGCTCGTACACTGAGCGCACCTCGACCACGGAGCGATCCATGACCCAACGCAAGTTCCTCACAACCGCCGCTGCCGGTGCGTGCAGCTTGGTGCTGCTCGCCGCCGCCGCCCCCTTCGGAAGGAAACCGCAATGACCAGCACCGTGACGCCGCTCGACACCGCACGACAGACCGCAACAGACGCCATCCGCCCCTTCCAGTTTCACGCCTCGGACGAGGACCTCGCGGATCTCCGCCAGCGGATCAAAGCGACGAGGTGGCCCGAAAAAGAGCCCGTCACCGATTTCTCGCAGGGCGTGCCGCTCGCGACGATGCAGAAGCTCGCCCGCTATTGGACGACGGAATACGATTGGCGCAAGGTCGAGGCGAAGCTCAATAGCTATCCGCAATTCATCACCGAGATCGATGGGTTGGACATCCATTTCATGCACGTCCGTTCGAAAGAAAAGAACGCGTTGCCGGTTATCGTCACCCATGGATGGCCGGGCTCGATCATCGAGCAGCTCAAGATCATCGATCCGCTGACGAATCCCACGGCGTATGGTGGCAGCGCATCGGAGGCTTTCGATGTGGTGATTCCGTCGATGCCGGGTTACGGGTTTTCAGGCAAGCCCACGACCGGCTGGGACCAGGCGCGCATCGCGCGTGCCTGGGCGGTGCTGATGAAGCGCCTTGGGTACACGCGATATGTGGCGCAAGGCGGGGATTGGGGCGCGATTATCAACGATCTGTTTGCCACGCAGGGATATCCGGAATTGATCGGTTTCCACACGAACCTCCCCGGCGTGATTCCACCCGAAATCAACAAGGCGGCCGCGGCCGGCAGCCCGACGCCATCGGGTCTCTCGGCCGAAGAGAAGCGCGCGTACGAGACGTTGGCCTTTACATACAAGAACCTTGGAACACAGATCTTCATGGGGTGGCACCCGCAAACGCTGTATGGCATCGCGGATTCACCCGTCGGTATGGCGGCCTGGATGCTAGACCACGACCAGCTCAGTTTGCAGCTCATCGCACGTGCTTTTGACGGGGAACCAACAGGCCTTACGCGAGACGATGTGCTCGACAACGCCACGCTCTTCTGGTTGACGAACACGACAATCTCTGCGGCTCGTCTTTATTGGGAGGGGTTCGCGAAGACCAACCTTGGCCCGAAGAACGTCTCCATCCCGGTTGCGGTAAGTGTTTTTCCTGACGAGGTCATCCCTGCGCCGCGGAGCTGGGCGGAGCGGGCGTATCCCAAGCTCATCCATTACAACCAGCTCGACAAGGGCGGGCACTTTGCGGCGTGGGAACAGCCGAAGCTTTTGGTGGATGAGATGCGCGTAGGGCTCAAGTCGCTGCGGTAGGTGAAGGTAGGTGAAAGGTCGTAGGGTGGATGGCGCGTGTGACGCGCGTCATCCGCCGTCTCGACGCGAGAGACAAGAAAGGGGGAGGGTCATGAACACAGTGAAAGCGAGGTGAAGACCACCGCCTATCTTGCTTTCGCCCTGCTGGGTGTGATCTGGGGAAGCAACTTTATCTTCGGGTCTTTCCGCGGATGAAAAGCATGCCTACGAGCAGATGGCGGCCTTCTACAAGCCTGAGAACGTCGTCCGCACGGTCACGGAGAACGGCCGAACGCTGAAGTTTACGAGCCAGGGGTTCGAGGCCGAGTGACTCAAGCCATCTAAAGATCGATCGGGCACCGACAACGCTCTCGAGTCTCAATTGAGAATGTCAGAAAGGTAGATGGAGACGAGGATGCGGGTGAGTTGTTCGCCGCGAGCAGAGAGTTTGTCGATCCACTCTCCTTCCATTGGCGCGAAGTTGGTTGGATAGTTCACGACCTCTCCACGAGGTACCAAGGTGCCTGGCTTCCAAGGCAGTCGCTCGTCTTGCTGACCCAAATAGGGGAGGGCAAATCCCTTTATTTGCCTTCCTTCCTTCAACTGGTGGAGGCGATGCATCGCGGAATCCTGTACACGGCGATGGACAATGCCGAAGGACCGGGCGACTCTTGTCACGAAGCCTGAGGGCAATGCCTCGCCAGATTCTTGGCCGTGCCCGGCGTTACAGGCGATCAAGTAATCGCACGGAAACGTGTGGAGACTTACCGCTGGATCGCGTCCTGGCTCGATGACCTGTATCCCAAGGTTATCGTAGATCCCGCCGTCCGTCAGGAGTACTCGCTCCTTCCTCTCCTGGCCGTTCTTCCGGAACACAAAGAGTCGATCGAGCGCTGGAAGTAGAATGGGGTAGGCAGCCGACGAAGCGACGGCGAACGCTAGGCTAGAGTCGCCGTTGACCATCTCTCCGTGTCGCCAATCACCCGACTTCTGATTCCCGAATCTGAATGCGGTACCCGTGCGCAACTCGCAAGCACCAATTACAACCTGCATGTTGTTACGTCTCGGCGAACTCATCACAAGTCTGCGAAACACGTCTCGCTCGAGGACCCTTCTGAACATATCCGTTCTAGAGCGGTACCTTCGCAATCCCGTTCCTAAATGGATGAGCCGCCCCGCATCGTCAACCCTCGACGCGAGGAAGCTCGCGATGCAAGCCAAAAGGTTGTGCGGTTTGGCCAGCTCAACTGCGATCCTCCGGTGGAAGCCTCGTTGCAGCTCGATGCGAAGGAGTGACTCGAACTCTGCGAAGGACAAGGCAGGAGTGTAGGCATAAATAGCTCCGATCACGGAGCCTCCGGAGATTGTGGAGAGCACGCCGATTCGCTCCAGAATGCCAAGATCGTCGAGTGCCCTCAGGCATCCCAAGTGGAAGGCCATAGCGCGGGAGCCGCCCCCGGAAAGGGCCAGGCCAATCACAGGACGCGCTTTCGAAGGCGAATCTGCGCTTCGCGGACCGAGAGGAAATCAGCAGATCCAACATTCCCTTCGCTCTCATAAACGTAGACCCCGGCCGTTGACGCCTCCCCACTACGACCGAAGATGATCATGATCGCTCTCTTGCGATTCTGAGCGAACGCGGAAACGACCTCCGCCATTCCCGCCATGTCCGTCACGCTTTGTTCGGAGGGCATGGCAGGATGCGTATGCCACATTCCGACGAAGCCGCAGACCCCGTGGGTGTTTGCGACACGGCGTTCATGCTCCTCGCGCGTGCCTTGGACACCACAAATAAAATGAGATGGATCGTGAACGCTGTCTGGTGGTGGACCGGAAGCATCCAGGACCCAGATGGTTTGGACCGCATCATCCCAAAGGCCCCAGAGGAGGCCACCCGTTTCGTGATTCAGCGACCGTTCCCGCGCGTTGTGGCGAACCCAGCCGCCCGCCTCGCTGTACACATTAGGGCTAACGCGCAGACGGTACTCACCAACCTTCGCGTCCGCAAAATCGGGCAAATGGATAACGTCGAGCTTACCGGCGCCGTCCTCTTCGCCGTGAGCCGAAACGGCAATCCCCAGCGCGCCACGATCCCTTGCAACGCGCGAAATACCGAGGTTCAAGACCGGCGAAATGAGGCTGAGAGTGTCAGCGGCTGACCCCGAAAACGTGGGATCGGAACAACCCGGCTCTGGCTGGAAAAGGTCACCTGTTGCCTTCTCCGAGTAGAACGCATCCACGATGGCCTGACGGTTCCCATCAAGACACAATCTGTATTTCATCCGAACAAAGGCGTCCCAAACTCCTCCCGACGAACCACGGCCAATAACTACGGCTAGGGCGCTCTTAGCCTTCGCATCGATGATGACGGAAACGACAGGTGGCGAGTGGTGTTCGAGAGCCGCCCAGTCCCTTTCCAACTTCATCTGGAACGTCCTGGACGCCGTACAGTCGATGACCACATCATAGGTTACGAATCGAGCTTGGTCTTCTATGACAAACCGGTGTGCCTCGCGAGGGAAGTGCTCCACACTCACATGGGGGGATATTGCTTGGAGTCGCGCAGCCAGAGCCTTAGCCTTGTTGGAGCCGATGTCCTCCAGGTTGTAGTTCTGACGCACGAGAAGCCCGGGCTTGACCACCGAGTTGTCAACAAGATGTACTAGGGCCGGCCGTGCCCGCGTGAGAATCTCTGCCGCCCATGATCCAAGAGCACCACATCCTAGGACCAAGACCCTCTTGTCACGAAACCACGCGATCGGACAGCCCACATCCCGCTGCACGACGATCTCAGCTCTGTCTTCCAACACTCGGCACCACGTGATCACCTTGTGTTCAAACACGGAATAGAGCGTTTCGGCAAACTCTTTCCTGAGGGTGCGTAGGTCATCGGTGTCGGTGTCTTGCGGGAGCGTAAGGCGCAGTGAATGGGCGGAGTCTGCGTCCAATGTCCAGACCGCAATGTGTGATCGAAGGGAACCGTCAGACGCCCGCCTCATTGGGATCCCCAAGACCAGATGCAGGGGTTCTCCATCGGGCGTCAAGTAGGCCGCGACAGCGAGGTACCTCAGGATGTGATCCCGATCCAGTCCTTGCTTCGTGAGCTCCTTGAAGAAACCACTCCCCTGCTTCGGAAACTCCATCGGTAAGGGCTTCGGCAAAAAGATGGCCAAGGCTGGTTTTCGGCCCGTCGGCCAGGGACCTGTGAGATCATTCCATCCCACCAACTCAAAGCGATTCGCATGTGCCTCAACTTCCGCCAAGCCTAGCCAGCGATCCCCCGCTTGCACCGGCGCATTGTTCCGAATGACAAACGGAGTCTGAGAGGAAACAGTGATGTGATGGGGAGGCTCTAGGGGGCCCTCAACAGGGTCCATTTCGTTGATCGCGGCGCGGCCTAGCCAGACGCTGAACCTGTCGAAAAACCCGTAGAGCCCGTCTGCGGGGTTCCACTCTAGGTCGCTCTGATAGAGGCAAATCCAGCTTGACCAAATCACGTGGGGGAAGTGCGCAAATCGGTCGTGGTCGAGAAGGAGGGTAGGGTAGTCGAATGGGAAATCAGGCGGAACCGAGAGCACGAACTGCTCGCGCTCTCTGAGGTCAAGTCCACCCTCTCTTGTCTCCATCGGACCAAGGCGCAGGCTTACAGTGGCGACAAGGCGTCCGTCAGTCTCTTGCGGACCTGCTATTACCTCAAAGGTGTCGGGACTTGCCGCATGAAGCCTCCTCAGCTCGCGCGCAGCCCTTGCTTGCCCTGGCGTCAATTGTGTCCGAATCCAACTTGAACTGCAGGCGGCTGTGCGCCCCCACGAGCAGCGCCGACTGCGGCCGCGAGTGCGGCTGGTCCCTGTCCCTTCTTTCGTCCGTCATCAAAGCCAAAACCATCGCTCCCGATCGTGAACACTATCGGTCGAGGATTGTTCTCGCTGGGGTACTCGTGTGTACAAATGAAGTGCCCGGCCTTCACGATCCTCTCGTACTGGTCCCTCGCCTTCTTGTGAGGTGGGTTCTTGCCCTCCTCATTCGAGAAATCTGACAGCGAGCTCGCGACGATGTACCCCGATCCGGCGCGTGAATAGTTCGAGAAGTAGTCCATGATGTCCTGCTTGAACTTCTCACCTTCGTCCCCCTCATCCTGCCAGTACATCACCGCTTTGGAGCAGTGGTGTGCGGATAGCATCACGTCCCAGTAGAGGTAGGGCTTATTCTGCGGGTTCTGCTCGGTCGTCTCGAAGATACTCTTGATCGTCGGGTACTCCCGATCTCCGAAAAAGAAAAACTGCCCGTACTTGTCACCATGTGTGATCACCACATTGAGCGATAGGCTGGTGTTGTTCCTGTCTTTCGCCTGATCATCCTTGAACGGTGCGTGAATGAAGGTGTGAAAGTCCTTCGCCAGGTCGACTCCGTCGACAACACTGACCTTGTCGCCTGGGCGAGACTTAAAGGTGGCTGGGAGACGCTTGTACTCATCTTCTGTCAGGATGTCATCGTGCCCTATCACGCGGAGCCTGTCACCCGATTTCACGGCGCCTGGGTTGTCAAGGATCGCTTTCCGCCTCCGATGCGCCTCCTTCCGGAATGCCTTGGCGTCGTCGCAAAGGGATTCCTGATCCGACTGATCACGAAAGATCTTGGGCGTGTGCCAGAGCTCACCAATAGCCACCTTCCTAAGTAGCTCAGCGAAGCCTTGGATATGGTCTTGGTCGGGGTGTGTCAGAACGAACGCCGCGAGATAGGGCCGACCATTCCGCTTAGGCAGGAGTTTGACGAGATGATCGATGATCGGCCATTCCGGATTCTCGGCGTCGTCTGCCTTCTCTAAGTGTCGGAGGTCGATCTGCATCACGATTTCGCCGGGCTTCAGCACAAGAGTTGTAGAGTCTCCCGTCCCGATGGGCCAGAAGACGACCGCCTTCTTGTCCGGAAACTTGAAATCCGTTGCCATGTCATCCCTCGTCTTTCGCTTGGGCTGAGGCTCAACGATAATGGGCGCGGGGCCGCAGCGTAGCCGGACGGGTTCGTACTGACACTCGGGTACAAAACCGCAAGCGATCCTCATCGGAGGTATCGACAGAAGTGCGCTACGTCAGGTTCTTTACTTAGGAATGCCGTGCCCAAGCCTGGCGGGGCATCAGTCAATCTATCGTGACCTGGATGAAGCGATTGCCGTTTTCCACCCTGAACCGTGGAATCGTGCCAGGACGCGGATCTGCGTCGGGAGAAGTGGTGCTGCTTTGGGTGCCGTTTCTCCCGGCAAACCCCGACATTTCAGGCAACGGCATCCGGCGCCGACGCTCGGAAGCCATTGCAAAACCGACAAGTTGTCGTTTAGAGTAGAATTCCTGACCCGCATGGGGTTCAGGGGGTCGCGGGTTCAAATCCCGCCGTCCCGACTCGGCCCCCTGTACCTAAGGCGAGCCGAACCCGTTTTCGCCTGAGAGCCGAACCCGCCTTCACCTGAATGATTGCCAAGACTAGCGCGCGCCTCACGAGTCGCCGAGGTCCATC
>WNGB01013247.1_pt1 | contig 11125 bp, 11 predicted proteins | sample 5400681 | NCBI WGS metagenome assembly WNGB01 (sample SAMN13153367, study PRJNA577476) | soil metagenome | isolation source: 115 cm soil or saprolite under grassland replicate 2 | place: USA:California | collected 2016-06-15 | reverse complement strand
GCCGTCGATGCCCATGTGGTAGCCGATGCCGAGCGCCGGCACCCAGTCCATCTTCTCCTCGAACTGGAAGCCCGCCTTGGTGGCGTCGAAGCGCGCCCACAGGAGCAGCGAGATCAGGAAGGTCACGACCGAGGTGACCAGGGCGACGCTGCGGCAGTTGCGCTCGACGGCCTCCTTCGGGCCGTTGACGATCAGGCAGAACAGCGCCCCGACCAGCGGCAGGAAGGTGACCAGTGAAAGGATGGGCCAGCTCGTCATCGCCCTACCTCACGAACATGAAGTAGGTGACGAGGGCGGCCACGCCGACCAGCATCACGAAGGCATAGTGGTAGAGGTAGCCCGACTGGAAGCGCATCAGCACGCCCGCCATGTCCTGGGCGCGCGCCGCGATATTGTCGGCGCCGAGCCCGTCGATGGTGGCGCCGTCGCCCTTCTTCCAGAAGAAGCGGCCGATCCTGAGCGCCGGCTGGACGAGCATCGCGTCGTAGATCTCGTCGAAGTACCACTTGTTGTAGAAGAGCGCGTGGATGCCCGGGAAACGCCGCACGGTGGCCTCCGGCAGCCACGGCATGGCGATGTAGTACATGTAGCTCAGCGCAATGCCGGAGAGCGCGAAGACCAGGGGTGCCAGCGTCACCCACAGCGGCACTTCGTGAGCGTGATGCAGCACTTCCCCGGTCGACTTCACGGCGATCGACGACTGCCCCCAGAAATGCATCCAGTCATGGCCGACGAACCAGTCGTATGCGATGAGGCCTGACAGAGCAGCACCAGCACCCAGCACATAGAGTGGGATCAGCACGACGGCGGGCGATTCGTGGGCGTGGTCCCAGGTGTGATGGTCGCCGCGGTACTTGCCGTAGAAGGTCATGAACATCAGGCGGGTCGAATAGAACGCCGTCAGGCCGGCCGCGATCGTGCCCAGCCATAAGGCGATCAGGCCCACCCTGGTGTGCACGCCGTAGGCCGATTCGAGCATGATGTCCTTGGAATAGAAGCCGGCAAAGCCGATGCCGTTGCCCAACAGAAACGGCACGCCGATGCCCGACAGGGCCAGGGTGCCGACCCACATGAGGTAGAAGGTCTGCGGTACCTTCTCCTTGACGCCGCCCATCTTGCGCATGTCCTGCTCGTGGTGCAGGGCCATGATGACCGAGCCCGAGCCCAGGAACAGCAGCGCCTTGAAGAAGGCGTGGGTCGTCAGGTGAAACATCGCCGCCGAATAGGAGCCAACACCGGCGGCGAAGAACATGTAGCCGAGCTGGCTGCAGGTCGAATAGGCAACCACCCGCTTGATGTCGAACTGGGTGAGGCCGATCGTGGCGGCGAAGAAGGCCGTGGCCGCGCCGATCAGCGTCACGACCATCGAGGCGGTCGGCGCCAGCTCGAACAGCGGCGAGAGCCGGCAAACCATGAAGACGCCGGCCGTCACCATCGTGGCGGCATGGATCAGCGCTGAGACCGGCGTCGGGCCCTCCATCGCGTCGGGCAGCCAGGTGTGCAGGCCGAGCTGGGCGGACTTGCCCATGGCGCCGACGAACAGCAGCAGGCAGGCCGTCTCCAGCGCCGGCAAGTCCATGCCGAGGAAGTGGATGCGCATCTGCGCTATCTCGGGCGCCTTGGCGAAGATTTCGGCGAAGTTCACCGAGCCCGACAGCATCCAGACGGCGAAGATGCCCAACGCAAAACCGAAGTCGCCGACTCGGTTGACGATGAAGGCCTTGATGGCCGCGGCATTGGCCGAGGGCTTGTCGTACCAGAAGCCGATCAGCAAGTATGAGGCGAGACCGACACCTTCCCAGCCGAAGAACAGCTGCACCAGGTTGTCGGACGTCACCAGCATCAGCATGAAGAAGGTGAACAGGCTGAGATACGACATGAAACGGGGGATCCCGGGATCCTCCGCCATGTATCCAATCGAATAGACGTGGACCATGGACGACACGCCGGTGACGACGATCAGCATGACGGCCGTCAGCGTGTCGACGCGCAGCGACCAGGCGATGTCGAGGGTGCCGGAATCGATCCAGGTGAAGAGCTTGACCACGAACAGCTTGGCGTTCTCCGGGCCGAAGCCGATCTTGATGAAGACGAAGATCGACAGCGCGGCGGCGATCAGCAGCGCCGCGCAGGTGACGATCTGCGCCGGACGGTCGCCAATGATGCGGCAGAACAGACCGGCGATGGCGGCGGCGAGCAACGGCAGCAGGACGATGAGCTTGATGGCGAGATCCATGACGCGTCTGCCCCTAGGCCAACATGTTCACTTCCTCCCCAGCAGAGCTGGGGAGGTGGCCGAAGGCCGGAGGGGTCATGGGGGCCAGGTCCGTCCTGTGGCTCATGCCCCCTCCGCCCGCGATGCGGGCACCTCCCCTCGTATGAACGAGGGGAGGAAGAGCGTGTCGCGACTCACGAAGCATGGCCCTAGCCCTTCATCGCATTGATGTCTTCGACCTCGATGGTCCCGCGGTTGCGGAAATAGACCACGAGGATGGCAAGGCCGATCGCGGCCTCCGCGGCGGCCACGGTCAGCACCAGCATGGCGAAGACCTGGCCCACGACATTGCCCTGGAAGACCGAGAAGGCGACGAGGTTGATGTTGACGGCGAGCAGCATCAGCTCGACGCACATCAGGATGACGATGACGTTCTTGCGGTTCAGGAAGATGCCCAGGATGCCCAGGGTAAAGAGCACCGCGGCGACGAACAGGTAGTGGCCGAGCCCAATCACCATCACACGCCCTCCCCGCTCCGCACTTTGACAACGGTGACGGCGTCGCTGGTGGGCCGGTAGAGCTGCTCGCTGACGCGCTGGCGGCGCACGCCGGGACGGGTGCGCAGGGTGAGCACGATGGCGCCGATCATGGCGACCAGCAGGACCAGGCCCGCCACCTGGAAGAGGTAGAAGTACTGGGTATAGAGCACGCGGCCGATCGCACGGGTGTTGTCGATGGCGATGACCTGCGGCGTGGCCTTGTCGAGGCCTGCCAGGCTGGTCGTGCCGCCGCCAATCACGCCCAGGCCGAGCAGAATCTCGGCGAGCAGGACGAGCCCGATCAGGGCGCCGACCGGCAGGTATTTCAGGAAGCCCTCGCGCAGCTCCGTCAGGTTGATGTCGAGCATCATGACCACGAACAGGAACAGCACGGCCACGGCGCCGACATAGACGATGATCAGGATCATGGCGATGAACTCCGCGCCGATCAGCACGAACAGCGCGGCGGCATTGAAGAACGCCAGGATCAGGAACAGCACCGAGTAGACCGGATTGCGCGACACCACGACCATGGCGGCGGACGCCATGACCACGAACGCGAACACATAGAAGGCCAGAGCCTGAAGAATCATTGTCTCCCCTTACCCGTCCCGGCTCACCGATAAGCCGCGTCGGACTGGAGGTTGGCCGCGATCACAGGCTCCCAGCGGTCGCCGTTCGCGAGCAGCTTGTCCTTGTTGTACATCAGCTCCTCGCGCGTCTCGGTCGAGAACTCGAAGTTCGGCCCCTCGACGATCGCATCGACTGGGCAGGCTTCCTGGCATAAGCCGCAGTAGATGCACTTGGTCATGTCGATGTCGTAGCGCGTGGTGCGCCGGCTGCCGTCGTCGCGCGGCTCGGCCTCGATGGTGATGGCCTGCGCCGGGCAGATCGCCTCGCAGAGCTTGCAGGCAATGCAGCGTTCCTCACCGTTCGGGTAACGACGCAGCGCATGCTCGCCGCGGAAGCGCGGGCTGAGCGGTCCCTTTTCGTAGGGATAGTTCACCGTCACCTTGGGCTTGAACATGTACTTCAAGGTGAGCGCGAAGCCCGTCACCAGCTCGGAGAGCAGGAACGAACGCGCGGTGCGGTCGAGAGAGGCCATTTGTGCTGCTCCCTAGAACTTCGGAACCCAGCCGCCGAACTGCAGCACGGCGGCGGTGAGGACGACCCAGCCCAGCGACACGGGCAGGAAGACCTTCCAGCCCAGCCGCATCAGCTGGTCGTAGCGGTAACGGGGCAGCGTTCCCTTGGTCCAACTGAAGACGAACAGCAGGAACGCGATCTTGAACGCGAACCAGACGAGGCCAGGGACCCAGGTGAAGGGCGCGTACGGGATGGGCGACATCCAGCCGCCCAGGAACAGCACCGCGCCCAGCGCCGACAACAGGATCATGTTGGCGTATTCGCCGAGGAAGAACAGGCCGAAGGTCATGGCCGAGTATTCGGTGTGGAAGCCCGCCACCAGCTCGGCTTCCGACATCGGCAGGTCGAAGGGCGTTCGGTTGGTCTCGGCCAGCGCCGAGACAAAGAAGATGACGAACATCGGCAGCAGCGGCAGCCAGAACCAGTTGAAGAACCAGCCGGACTGGGCGAGCACCACCTTGGAGAGGTTGAGCGAGCCGACGCAGAGCAGGACGGTGATCAGCACGAAGCCGATCGAGACTTCGTAAGACACCATCTGCGCCGCCGAGCGCAGCGCACCAAGGAAGGCGTACTTCGAGTTCGAAGCCCAGCCTGCGATGATGATGCCGTAGACGCCGAGCGAAGAGATGGCGAACAGGTAGAGGATGCCGACGTTGATGTCGGCAATGACCCAGCCATCGTCGAACGGCACGACCGCCCAGGCGACCAGCGCCGTCATGAAGGCGATCATGGGTGCGATGATGAACAGCACACCATTGGCACTCGACGGGACGATGGTCTCCTTCAGCACCAGCTTCAGGCCGTCGGCGAAGGGCTGCAGCAGGCCGAACGGGCCGACCACGTTGGGGCCACGGCGGAGCTGGATCGAGGCCCACACCTTGCGGTCGACATAGGTCATATAGGCCACGGCCACCAGCAGCGGCACCGTGACGGCCACGCACTGTGCCAGGATGACGATCGCCTGGCCGAGCCAGTTCGTCGTGAAAAAGCGGATCAGGTCGGCGGTCATCCCATCCTCCGCGCCCGCTCCAGATATCGCTTGGCAAACTCCTCACGCGAGGCGATGCATTCGGCCATGGTGCGGGACGCCCGGCTGATCGCGCAGGTCATGTAGAAGTTGGCGATCGGCGAGGCAAACATGGCGTCGCTGAGCGGGCCTGTCGCGCCGAACGCGCCCCAGCCGCCGGGCTGCTGCTGGTCGATCGCGGCGAAGCTCTTGTTGACGCGCACCAGGCGCTCGCGGATCTGCTCGAGCGTGTCGTACGGCAGGGTCTTGCCCAGGCGGTCCGACAGGGCGCGCAGGATCGCCCAATCCTCGCGCGCGTCACCGGGCGGATAGGCGGCGCGGCGGGCGAGCTGCACGCGACCTTCGGTGTTCACGTAGATGCCAGGCTTCTCGGTGTAGGCGGCGCCCGGCAGCACCACATCGGCGCGATGGGCGCCGGCATCGCCGTGATGGCCCTGGTAGACAACGAAGGCCTTGCCCAGCCGCTTGGTGTCGATCTCGTCGGCAGCCAGGAGATAGACCGCGGCGATCTCGCCCTTCTCGCAGCCGGCCAGGATGCCTTCGACGTCGCGTCCGCCCTCGCCCGGCACCAGCCCGAGATCGAGGCCGCCGACGCGCGCCGCCGCGGTGTGCAGGACGGCAAAGCCGTTCCAGTCGTCGCGCACGGCGCCCAGCTTGTCGGCGAGCTCGCGCGCCAGCGCCAGCACCGCCGCGCCGTCGGACCGGGCGAGCGCGCCCATGCCGAGGATGATCAGGGGGTTCTTGGCGGCCTTGAGCTTGTCGAAGAAGCCGAGCTTGCCGTCGACCAGCTCGCGCAGGCTCGCCGGCCCCATGCCGAGACGCTCGATCGGATAGTTGAGGTCGTCGATCAGGCCGATGCCGGCAATGGCGCAGCTGCCGTGGAGGTAGCGCTTGCGGATGCGGGCGTTCAGCACCGGCGCTTCCCAGCGCGGATTGGTGCCGATCAGCAGGATGGCGTCGGCCTGGTCGATGCCGCGGACGCCGGCGTTGAAGATGTAGCTGCCGCGCGGGCCGTCGAGCCTGGCGCCGTCCTGGCGGCAGTCGATGTTGGGCGAGCCGAGGCCCGCCATCAGATCCTTGAGCGCCACCATCGATTCGGCGTCGCACTGGTCGCCGGCGATGGCCGCGATCTTGGCGCCGTCGAGCTTGCCGAGCTTCTCGGCGATGGCGGTGAAGGCCTGGTCCCAGGTCGCCTCGACGAGCTTGCCACCCTTGCGAACGTAGGGCCGATCGAGGCGCTGGTAGCGCAGGCCGTCGATGGCGTGCCGCGTCTTGTCGGAGATCCACTCCTCGTTGACGTCGTCGTTCAGCCGCGGCAGCACGCGCATGACCTGCGCGCCGCGCGTGTCGACGCGGATGTTGGAGCCGAGGGCATCCATGACGTCGACCGATTCGGTCTTGGTGAGCTCCCACGACCGCGCCTCGTAGGCGTAGGGCTTGGAGGTGAGCGCGCCCACCGGGCAGAGATCGACCAGGTTGCCGGACAGCTCGCTGGTCAGCGCATGCTCGACATAGGTCGTGACCTCCATCGACTCGCCGCGGCCGGTCGCGCCCAGCTCCTCCGTTCCCGCCACTTCGGTGGCGAAGCGGATGCAGCGCGTGCAGTGGATGCAGCGGTTCATCGAGGTCTTGACCAGCGGGCCCAGCTCCTTGTCGGGCACCGCGCGCTTGTTCTCGTGATAGCGGCTGCGGTCGAACCCGTAGGCCATCGCCTGGTCCTGCAGGTCGCACTCGCCGCCCTGGTCGCAGATCGGGCAGTCCAGTGGGTGGTTGATCAGCAGGAATTCCATGACGCCCTTGCGCGCCTTCTGCACCATCGGCGTGGTGGTGAAGATCTCCTGCTTGTCGGCGACGGGCAGCGCGCAGCTCGCCTGGGGCTTGGGCGGCCCTGGCTTCACCTCGACCAGGCACATGCGGCAGTTGCCGGCGATCGACAGCCGCTCGTGATAGCAGAAGCGCGGGATCTCGATCCCCGCCAGCTCACAGGCCTGCAGGATCGTGATGCCAGCCGGAACTTCCAGCTCGACGCCGTCTATCTTGACCTTGGGCATTGCCTGCTCCCTGCCCTACTCGGCCGCCAGCTTTTCGGTGCGCGCGCGGATGCGGCGCTCCATCTCGGGGCGGAAATGGCGGATGAGGCCCTGGATCGGCCAGGCCGCCGCGTCGCCCAGCGCGCAGATCGTGTGACCCTCGACCTGCCGGGTGACGTCCTCGAGCGCGTCGATCTCGTCGATGCGCGCATTGCCCAAGACCATGCGTTCCATCACGCGCCACATCCAGCCGGTGCCCTCGCGGCACGGCGTGCACTGGCCGCAGCTCTCGTGCTTGTAGAACTGGCTCAGCCGCGCGATCGCCTTCACGACGTCGGTCGACTTGTCCATGACGATGACAGCCGCCGTGCCCAGGCCTGACTTCTGGTCGCGCAGCGAATCGAAATCCATCAGGACGGTGTCGCAGATCGACTTGGGCAAGAGCGGCACCGAGGCGCCGCCCGGGATCACCGCCAAAAGATTGTCCCAGCCGCCGCGCACGCCGCCACAATGACGGTCGATCAGCTCGCGCAGCGGGATGCCCATCTCCTCCTCGACGTTGCACGGCTTGTTGACGTGCCCGGAGATGCAGAAGAGCTTGGTGCCGGTGTTGTTGGGTCGGCCGATGCCGGCGAACCAGGCAGCGCCGCGGCGCAGGATGGTCGGCGCGACGGCGATCGATTCGACGTTGTTCACCGTCGAGGGGCAGCCGTAGAGGCCCGAACCGGCCGGGAACGGCGGCTTCAGCCGCGGCATGCCCTTCTTGCCTTCGAGGCTTTCCAGCAGCGCGGTCTCTTCGCCGCAGATATAGGCGCCGGCGCCGCGATGGACGTAGAGGTCGAAGTCCCAACCCGAGCCGCAGGCGTTCTTGCCCAAAAGGCCCGCGTCGTAGGCCTCCTTGATGGCCGCGATCAGGGTCTGCGCCTCGTTGTAGAACTCGCCGCGCACGTAGATGTAGCCCGCGTTGGCGCGCATGGAGAAGCCCGCGATCAGGCAGCCCTCGACCAGCAGATGCGGATCGTGACGCATGATGTCGCGATCCTTGCAGGTGCCGGGCTCTGACTCATCGGCGTTGACCACGAGGTAATGCGGCCGGTCCTTCACTTCCTTGGGCATGAACGACCACTTGAGCCCGGTCGGGAAGCCCGCGCCGCCGCGGCCGCGCAGGCCCGACTTCTTCATCTCGTCGATGATGGCGTCGGGGCCGCGCTCGAGGATCGCCTTGGTGCCGTCCCAGGCGCCGCGCGCCTTCGCGGCCGGCAGGCGCCAGTCGTGGAAGCCGTAGAGGTTGGTGAAGATGCGGTCCTTGTCGGCAAGCATCGGCTACTCGCTCCTCAAGGTGGTCGGCCCGCCTTCGGGTGCCGAGGTCTGGCGGTCGACCTGCGGCCCGGGCTTGGGCGTCTCGCCGCGCTTGAAGGCGTCGAGCACCTTCTTGAGCGAGGCCTCGTCGAGGTCTTCGTAGAAGTCGTCGTTGATCTGCACGACCGGCGCGTTCACGCAGGCGCCGAGGCACTCGACCTCCTGCACCGAGAAGGTCTCGCCGTCGGCGGCATGCTCGCAGGCCTTCATGATGGCGTCCGAGCCGCGCAGCCAGCACGGCGTCGTGGTGCAGACCTGCAGCAGGTACTTACCCTTCGGCTTGAGCTGGAACATCGTATAGAAGGTCGCGATCTCGTAGACGCGGATCGGCGCCATATCGAGCAGCTTGGCGACCTCGTCCATCGCGGTGCGCGACAGCCAGCCCTCCTGGCGCTGTGCGAGATCGAGCACGCCGATCACCGCACTCGCCTGCCGACCGGGCGGATAGTTAGCGATCAGGGCTTTGACCTTCTCCAGGTACTCCGGCATGAACCGGAATTCCTCGACATAGGGCACGTCCATCGGATCGGCGGTGATCATGGCCTTCGATCGTCTCCTAGCGGTCGATCTCGCCGAACACGATGTCGAGCGAACCGATGTTCGCCGACATGTCGGCGAGCTGGTGGCCCCTGGTCATCATGTCGAGCGCAGCGAGATGCGGGAAACCCGGCGCGCGGATCTTGCAGCGGTAGGGCTTGTTGGTGCCATCGGACACGAGATAGACGCCGAACTCGCCCTTGGGCGCCTCGACGGCGGTATAGGTCTCGCCGGCCGGCACCTTGTAGCCCTCGGTGTAGAGCTTGAAGTGATGGATCAGGGCTTCCATCGAGCCCTTCATCTCACTGCGGCGTGGCGGCGCGATCTTGCGGTCGTCGACGCGTACTGGGCCGGTCACGGTGCGCAACGCTACGATGCACTGCTCCATGATGCGGGCGCTCTGGTACATCTCCTCGATGCGCACGAGGTAGCGCGCGAAGCAGTCGCCGGTCTTGCCGACAGGGATGTCGAAGTCCATGCGCTCGTAGACGTCGTAGGGCTGCGACTTGCGCAGGTCCCACGGGATGCCCGAGGCGCGGATCATCGGGCCCGAGAACCCCCAGTCGAGTGCCTGCTGCGGGTTAACGACGCCGATGTCGACCATGCGCTGACGGAAGATGCGGTTGTCGTTCAGCAGCTTCTCGATGTCCTTGACGAAGGGGTAGAACTGCTTGATCCAGCCTTCCATGGAATCGAGCATGCCGTCTGGCAGATCCTGATGCACGCCGCCGGGTCGGAAGTAGTTGGCATGCATGCGCGAACCGCTCACGCCCTCATAGTATTCCATCAACAATTCGCGCTGCTCGAAGCCCCACAGTGGCGGCGTCAGCGCGCCCACGTCCATGGCGAACGTCGTGACATTCAGGAGATGGTTGAGGATGCGCGTGATCTCCGAGAACAGCACACGGATGTATTGACCGCGCTCGGGCGGGGTGATGCCAAGAAGCTTTTCTACGGCAAGAGCGAAGGCGTGCTCCTGGTTCATCGGCGAGACGTAGTCGAGCCGGTCGAAATATGGGATCGCCTGCAGATAGGTTTTGTACTCGATCAGCTTCTCGGTGCCGCGATGCAGCAGCCCGATATGCGGATCGCAGCGCTCGACGATCTCGCCGTCCATCTCGACGACCAGGCGCAGCACGCCGTGGGCCGCCGGATGCTGCGGCCCGAAATTCATTGTCAGCGTTTTGATCTCGACGTCGGACATGACGCTAACTCTTTGCCTTCTCGTCGGCCTTCTCGTCACCTGGCAGTACCTGGTGCGCGCCTTCCCACGGGCTCAGGAAGTCGAAACGGCGGAATTCCTGCGTGAGCTTCACCGGCTCGTAGACGACGCGCTTCTGCAGGTCGTCCCAGCGCACCTCGACGAAGCCGGTCAGCGGGAAGTCCTTGCGCAGTGGATGGCCCTCAAAGCCGTAGTCGGTGAGGATGCGGCGGAGGTCGGGATGGTCGGCGAACCACACGCCGTAGAGGTCGTAGGTCTCGCGCTCGAACCAGCCGGCCGAGCTGAACAGCGACGCGGCCGACGGCACCGGCGTGGTCTCGTCGGTCGCGACCTTGATGCGGATGCGCTGGTTGTTCTTGAGGCTGAGCAGATTGTAGACGACATCGAAGCGCTTCTCGCGCTCGGGCCAGTCGACGCCGCAGACATCGACGAGCTGCTTGAACAGGCAACGCGGATCGTCGCGCAGGAAGGTCAGCAGGGCGATCAGGCCTTCCGGCCTGGCGTCGATCATCAGCTCGCCCAAACGCACATAGGCCGCCATCACGGCGCGCTCGTTCGCCTTCGCGATGTACTCGCCGAGTTCTTGCAGCGGCTCGGTCACCGGACGATCGTCCCAGTCCTGCGGACCTTCTTCTGGAGCTGCAGCACGCCGTAGAGCAGCGCCTCGGCAGTCGGCGGGCAGCCCGGCACGTAGATGTCGACCGGCACGATGCGATCGCAGCCGCGCACGACGGAGTAGCTGTAGTGGTAGTAGCCGCCGCCGTTGGCGCAGGAGCCCATCGAGATCACGTAGCGCGGCTCGGCCATCTGGTCGTAGACCTTGCGCAGGGCCGGCGCCATCTTGTTGGTCAGCGTGCCGGAGATGATGATGACGTCCGACTGGCGCGGGCTGCCGCGCGGCGCGAAGCCGAACCGCTCGAGATCGTAGCGGGGCATGGCCGCTTGGATCTGCTCGATGGCGCAACAGGCCAAGCCGAACGACATCCACATGAGCGAGCCGGTCCGCGCCCAATTGATGAGTTCGTCGGTCGCCGTGACCAAGAAGCCCTT
>WNGB01013246.1_pt1 | contig 11126 bp, 7 predicted proteins | sample 5400681 | NCBI WGS metagenome assembly WNGB01 (sample SAMN13153367, study PRJNA577476) | soil metagenome | isolation source: 115 cm soil or saprolite under grassland replicate 2 | place: USA:California | collected 2016-06-15 | reverse complement strand
TCGGTCGAGCCTGATCCGAAAGTATGGGCACAAGTCTGTAGCGAGCCGCACATCTGTACGAAAAAGACGTGTGGCCGCGACACGCGTTGTTTCTATCACAACGCGCGAAAGCGTTTCGAAGCGGCTGATCTCGTGGTGATCAATCATACTTTGCTCTTCGTGCTGCTGGATGATCCGGACGAAATGGCGGAACGCGAGAGCGGATTCATGTTCCCTAACGACTTTCTGATTTTAGATGAAGCGCACACAGTCGAAAACGTCGCCTCGCGGCAGATCGGCATCCGCATCTCGCAGTATGGGCTAAGATCGACGATCCAGCGGCTCTACAATGCTCGCACGCGCAAGGGCCTGTTCACAGTGACGCGCGATGCCGAGGGCGTAAGGCTCGCGGCTGAACTGGTCGATGACGCGGAGAAGTTTTTCGCCGCAGTTGAATCGAGATGCGATTTTAAGAAGGGCCGCGAATTTCGTGTGCATGAGGCAGATCTTGTTCGCGACACAATCACGGGTCGGCTGACAACCTTGCACGCCCGGATAGCCGAGGTCGCAAAACGAACCGACGACGAGTTTCTAAAAGCGGAACTACAGGAATACGGCAGGCGAATTCGTGACGCCCGGGGTGGAATCGCAGCGTTCCTGGGGCAAAGCGCGCGCGAGCATGTGTACTGGGTCGAGCGCACAGGAAAAACCGCACAATTTCTCACGCTTAACGCGGCGCCGATCGATGTCGCGCCTGTCCTGCGTCAAATGATTTTTCGCGACAATTGTTCGTGCATTATGACCAGCGCGACGCTCTCAGTGGGTCGCAAGGATCTTGCTTATTTCCGGCAACGCATCGGCGCGGAGGAAGCCGAGCCGGCATTGCTAGGCGGCCCGTTCGATTTCCAGAAACAGATGAAGATCTTCATCGTCAGGAAAATGCCCGATCCACGCGACGCTCAATACGAGGAAGCGCTCGAACATTGGGTCGCGCATTTTGTCGAGAAGACCGACGGTCGCGCGTTCGTCCTTTTCACGAGTTATCGCGGGATGCAGCAGGTGGCCGAGCGAATGGAGCAATTCTTTTCGCAAAGAAAATTCAATCTGCTGCTGCAAGGCGGCGGCACACCGCGCGGAAAACTTCTTGATCAATTCAAGACCACGCCGCGCAGCGTTCTTTTTGGCACCGACAGCTTTTGGATGGGCGTGGATGTTCCCGGCGAGGCGCTTTCGAATGTGATCATTACGCGTCTGCCCTTTGCTGTGCCTGATCATCCACTGATCGAAGCGAAACTCGAATTGATCGAGGAACGCGGCGGCGATCCGTTCACTGAATATTCGCTGCCGGAAGCGATCCTAAAGCTACGGCAAGGCGTGGGCCGCTTGATTCGAACAAAGAGCGACCGCGGCATCATCGTCATCCTCGATAATCGTATCGTGACCAAACCCTACGGACGCGCCTTCCTGCAAGCGTTACCGAAATGTCCGGTGGAAATAATTTGAGCCCGCAACACTCAGGAACTTGTCATTTCGAGCGAAGCCGGAAATGGAACGGCTGTAAGCTGCGACACAGAGACGGGAAGGCCGAAGGCTGAGCGAACGGGAAGGAGCGAATCAAAATCTCCTGGCAGAAACGGATCAGAAAAATTAGAGATGTCTCGACTCTGCTCGACATGGCAGAGAAGGAAAATGTTCACTTGAACATATTTCTCTGACCGCTTAATTTGGGCGCATGGAGCGCTCTTTAGCCGCAAAGGGAAACGCCCAACGCCCAAATGCAGACAAATCAGTTCAGGAGATTCTGACCGTCCTCCATAGGTGGGGAATTCATACGCTTGGGCAGTTTGCGGCCCTGGATAGGGAGCAGCTGGGTGCGCGACTTGGCCCTGAAGCAGTCCGAATGTGGGAACGGGCTAATGGGCAATCGAATCGAGTGCTTAAATTAATTCGGCCGCCGGAGTCGTTTGAGGAGAACTTCGAATTTGAAAACGAAATCGAAACCGCCGAGCCGCTTCTCTTCATGCTTCGCCGGTTTTTGGAGCAACTCGCCGTTCAATTGAGCGGAATTTATCTCGTCACAAAAGAACTGACCCTGCGGATCACGTTCACGAATAAACAAATTTACGAGCGCATTTTCAAAATTCCCCAGCCGACCAACAATGTCGATCTTCTCTTCCGGATGCTGCATACGCATTTGGAAAATTTTAAATCGCAATATCCGATCGTTGCGGTCGCGCTGAACGCGCAGCCGATCAAGCCTGCGAGAGAACAATTCGGATTATTTGAAACTACATTACGCAATCCGCATCAACTCTCAGAAACGCTTGCCCGTTTGACGGGTCTTCTGGGCGCTGATCATGTCGGCACGCCGGTCTTGGAAGAAACGCATCGGCCGGGTGCATTTCGGATGGAACCGTTTTTGTGGAATTGGACTTCGACGGGTGGCAATGGAGGGCGGAGCTCTGCGACGCCGGGGGCGCATCCCAAGGCTCGCGGGAGCTCGCCCCTCCATACATTAGGCCTGGCACTACGTCGATTTCGACCGGCTCCTTCTGCCTCAGTTTTGTTGGATGAAGACGGACCTGCACAAGTTCGCAGCGCAGATGTCCATGGCAAAATCATCGATCATCGCGGCCCATTTTTGATTTCCGGAAACTGGTGGGACGAAAAATCGTGGGCGTGCGCAGAGTGGGATCTGCAACTGGACGCTGGAGAACTGGTTCGGTGTCACGAATCGGAGGCAACTTGGAGAATTGATGGGATTTATGACTGAGCAGGCCGTGATTCGAGATTCGAGAATCGTGAATTGCGGTCGATGTAACGATTCAACGAGTTAACGAATCACGACGGAAGTGAGCTACGTCGAACTTCACGCATGCAGCGCGTTCAGTTTTTTGCGCGGCGGTTCGTTCCCCGAGCAATTAGCTGAAACAGCCGCCGAGCTGGAAATGCCGGCGATGGCGTTGCTCGATCACAACGGCGTTTATGGCGCGCAACGATTTTCCGTCGCCGCGCGCGAGCACAACGTGCGACCAATCGTTGGCTGCGAATTGTCGATCGACGACGGCAGTGTTCTGCCAGTGCTGGTCGAAAATCGCACCGGTTACAAAAATTTGTGCGAACTGCTAACCCAGTCGCATTTGCGCAGTGAGAAAGGCAAATGCGAGGTACGATGGAACGAGCTGTCCAAATTTGCCGAAGGGCTGGTCGCGTTGTTCAACGCTTCGTTCGCAAACTGTAGGGCGTCTGTGTCAGACGCCGATTTTTCCCGGCGTTTCACAGAAACGCCCTACAAACCGATCGAAATGCTAATCGATACTTTTGGCCGCGAAAATGTTTTCGTAGAACTTCAGCGGCATTTCATTCGGGGTGAAGAACGCGTGAATCGTGAATTGATTCACCTGGCAGGCGCATATCGATTAGAGCTCCTCGCAACAAACGGGGTGAAATACGCGAAGCCGTACGGACGCGAAGTGCTGGATGTTTTTACCTGTATTCGGGAACACACACATCTGGATGCTGCCGGAAAATTGCTAGCCCAAAACGCCGAGTGCCATCTGAAGAGCGATCGGCAAATGCGAGAAATTTTCGCGGATTTGCCGCAAGCAATTGAAAACACATCGCTCTTGGCCGAGCGGCTCACGTTTTCGCTCGAAAAGCTCGGGTACGAATTTCCCGAATATCCAGTGCCAGCCAGTCATACGATGGATTCATTCTTGCGTACTATCGTCTGGTTCGGCGCGCAACAACGTTACGCTGCGATTAGCACGAAAGTGAAACGTCAGCTCGAAGAGGAACTTGCGCTCATCACAAAACTCGGATTTCCCGGGTATTTTTTGATTGTTTGGGACATCGTGAATTTTTGTCGCGAACACAACATCATGGTCCAGGGCCGGGGCAGCGCCGCAAACAGCGCGGTTTGTTATTGCCTGGGAATCACGCCGGTCGATCCGGTGGAAAATCATCTCGTGTTCGAACGATTCCTAAACGAGAGCCGCAAAGGCTGGCCTGATATCGATCTGGATCTTCCCAGCGGCGATCGGCGCGAAGCGGTGATTCAGGAAATTTATCGCCGCTACGGCAAACATGGCGCGGCGATGACGGCGAATGTCATCAGTTATCGCGGCCGCAGCGCGGCTCGCGAGATCGGCAAAGCGCTCAATTTTGCGCCGAGCATCATCGATCGTTTTTCCCATCTGTTTGCGAGTGGCGATTTCCCGCACACGCTCGAACTCGAATCGCAGATAGAGCAGGCTGGTTTGCCGAAAGATCATCCGCGGATGCCGGCGTTCATCAGGTTGTATCGCGCAATTTATGGATTGCCGCGGCATCTCGGCCAGCATTCCGGTGGCATGATTATCTGCCAGAACAAGCTCAGTTCGTTTGTGCCGCTGGAAAACGCTTCAATGCCGGGGCGTGTGGTTGCCCAATGGGACAAGGACGATTGCGAAGATCTCGGCATCGTGAAGGTGGACTTGTTAGGCCTCGGCATGATGTCGGTGATGCAGGACGCGTTTGAATTATGCCGTGAACGAGGCCGGCCACTCGATCTGGCGCACATTCCGACAAACGACAAGAAAACGTTCGAAATCATGCAAAAGGCCGACACGATCGGCGTATTCCAAATCGAAAGCCGCGCGCAAATGGCCACCTTGCCGCGGATGAAGCCGGAATGTTTTTACGATGTGGTGATCGAAGTGGCGATCATCCGGCCAGGGCCGATTCAGGGTGATATGGTCCATCCATATCTCGCCCGCCGCGCTGGACGCGAATCGCCCACATATTTTGATCCGCGTCTGGAGCCTGTCTTAAAACGCACACTCGGTATCCCGTTGTTCCAGGAGCAAATGCTCAAGATCGCAATGGTGATGGCCGATTTTTCCGGTGATGAAGCGGAAGAGCTGCGACGCGCACTGAGTTTTCATCGTTCCGAAGAACGGATGAACAAGGTTTGCGCGAAATTGCGCACTGCAATGGAACGCAAAGGGGTGGTACCGGACAAGATCGAAAAAATCGTTCAGTCCATTTCATCGTTTGCGCTTTACGGATTTCCGGAATCGCATGCGATCAGTTTCGCCATTCTGGCGTATGGCAGCGCGTATTTAAAAGTGCATCGCGCGCCGGAATTTTATGCGAGCCTGTTGAACAATCAGCCGATGGGTTTTTACACGCCCGCGACGATTGTGAAGGATGCGCAAAGGCATGGGTTGAAGATCAAGCCGGTTTGCGTCTCGCAGTCTGACTGGCGCTGCACCGTTGTCGATGACAACACCGTGCGCCTGGGGTTTTGCGTCCTGAACGGATTACGCCAGGAACACGCTGACGAACTCGTTAGGCAACGAGAAGCGCAACAGTTCGATTCGTTGGATGATTTCAAGCGACGTGTTCCGTTCTCAAAAGACGAATTGCGCACCTTTGCTGAATTAGGCGCGCTCAATTGTTTTGCGGAACATCGCCGCGCCGCGATGTGGGACGTGGAAGAGACGCTACATGATGATCTGCTGGCTAAAAACGTTGTAGAGGCGCTCGCCGCGGCGAGCGCCTGTTTATCCGATTCGACGTTTGATACAAACGCCGCTACAACATCGCCGCTCGCGCCAATGACCTTACCTGAGCGCGTGAAGGCGGATTACGAAACGATGAACCTGACCACCGGACCACATCCGATGAAACTGTTGCGCGAAAGTTTGCCGAATATTTGGCGCGCAATCGATCTTTCATACGCGCGACACGGTTCGATCATCCAAATTGCCGGCAACGTGATTTGCCGTCAGCGTCCCGGAACGGCGAAAGGATTTGTTTTTATCAGCCTGGAAGACGAGACCGGCGTTTCCAATGCGATTGTCGAGCCAGACTTATTCGAACACTTTCGGCTCGTGATTACGGAGGAAGCCTTTTTGCTTATCGAAGGCGAAGTGCAGAATTCGAACAATGTGGTTTTGATCAAAGCGCGCCAGATTAGACCGCTTACACATGAACAACTCGTCGGGAGCGAGTCGCACGATTTCCACTGACCCGTTACGGCGTTGAAGCGGTCAAGCGTTAAAGCCTTTGGCTGCTTCAACGGTAATTCACTCTCCCGCGTGATGCGGCTCGGGGGTTTTCGGTTCCGTTGGCTTCTCGGGCGATTTTTGGTCCGACTCGATCCATTCCGTGTGGAACACCCCGGGCTTATCGATACGCTCGTACGTGTGCGCGCCGAAGAAATCGCGTTGTGCTTGCAACAAATTCGCCGGTAACCGAGCGGAGCGATAACTATCGAAGTAAGCAAGTGATGCGGAGAACGCTGGCACAGCGACGCCATATTTAATGGCTGTTGACACTGCGACGCGCCAGTTGCGCTGCGCCCTTTTGATGGCCCTCGTGAAATAGCGATCGAGCAGAAGATTGGGTAATGCCGGATCGCGCTTGTACGCGTCGACTATCCGGTTCAAAAATTTCGCGCGAATGATGCACCCGCCCCGCCAGATGGTAGCGATGTCGCCGAGGTTGAGGTTCCACTTGTATTCATTGCTTCCAGAACGCAGGAGCTCCATTCCCTGGGTGTAAGAAACAATCTTCGATGCATAAAGCGCGTCGCGTATTGCATCGATGAATCGCGGTCGATTGCCTTTGAATGTTCGAGCTCTCGGTTGCGGCAGAATTTTGGACGCTGCCACGCGCTCTTCTTTTTGATCGGACACAACGCGGGCCTCGACAGCGGCATTGATCGTTGAAATGACGACGGATTGCCTGATAGCAGCTTGAAGTGTCCAGATGCCGGTTCCTTTTTGTCCGGCTTTATCGAGAATCATGTCGACCAGCGGTCTGCCGGTGTCAGGATCGATCTTTCGAAAAATCTCGGACGTGATTTCAATTAGATAGCTATCCAACTCGCCTTTGTTCCATTCTGCAAAGACGTCTGCGAGCTCCGGAGCTTGCATCTCCAGGATATCTTTCATGATCGCATACGCCTCGCAGATCAATTGAATGTCGCCGTACTCGATGCCGTTGTGGACCATTTTGACGTAATGACCGGCGCCCTCCGGGCCCATGTAACGGCAACACGGCTCACCATCCACTTGCGCAGCGATCTTGCGGAAAATCGGGGCGATGATCTCCCATGATTCGCGCGAACCACCCGGCATGAGCGAAGGCCCTTTAAGCGCGCCTTCTTCCCCTCCGGAAACGCCCATACCCACAAAATGAATTCCTAGCTCCTCTAATTCCTTACCGCGCCGCTGTGTGTCAGTGAAAAGGGAATTTCCTCCGTCGATGATGATGTCGCCTTTTTCCAGCAGTGGCACGAGTTGGCTGATAACGGAATCCACTGGTGGGCCCGCTTTTACCATTATCATCGCTATCCGCGGTTTTTTTAGCGCGGCGACAAATTCCTCCAGCGTCGTGGTTGGCTGAATGTTTTTTCCTTTGGCACGTCCAGCGGCGAATTTTTCCGTGATCTCGGTGGTGCGATTAAATACGGCGACAGAGAATCCTTTCGATTCCATGTTGAGAACGAGATTCTCACCCATGACACCCAAACCGATCAGGCCAATATCACATTGATTCGTATTCATTTTGATATCTTGTTTTCCAACAACTCGAAGGAGGCATCACTCACTGTAGCGAGTAATTGAACCTTATGGCAAATCCGGTTTGCGAAGTTTTAGTGACAGAAGGGCAACTCAATGCGCCAGAGAACCGAGTCGATCTGGCCGCAGGCGCAAGAGTCGATTTCCAGGGGATTGTGCGCGGCTTCGAGGATGGGCGCGAAATCGAGGGAATTGATTACGAAGCGCACCTCGAAATGGCCGAACATCAGCTGAAGCAAATTGCCGAGCAGGCTACGATCGAATTTGGGCTGCGATCCGTAATCATTCATCACCGGATTGGGTTTGTCGCTGTTGGGGAACCGTCTCTCTTTACGCAAGTGTGCAGTGGCCATCGCGAAGCAGCGTTTCAAGCGAGTCGATGGATCGTGGAAGAGTTGAAGAAAAAGGTTCCGATTTGGAAACGGCCCCGGTTTAAGAGCAAGGCTTTGCGCCGCGCCTCGCGCGGCGAGATGGCTGCAGTATGAACTGGGCGAACCGCATTACTCTAAGCCGGCTGGCGCTAACTGTGTTTTTTGTCGTGGCGCTCAATTCCTCCTGGCACTATGCGCGCACCACGGCGCTGGTCATTTTTCTCATCGCGGGCCTGACGGATTTCATAGACGGCGAGATCGCCCGGCGTTACGGGGTGATCACGAACTTTGGCAAGTTGATGGACCCGTTAGTGGACAAGATCATGATGGCTGCCGCTTTTATTTCGTTGGTTTCTCTTAAAGCTGTGCCGGTGTGGGCTGCCACGGCTGTGGTCGCGCGAGATTTTCTAATTACGGGCTTGCGCCTAATGGCCAGTGCCAAGGGCCGGATTCTGCCAGCAGAACGCTTGGGTAAACAGAAAACTTCGTGGCAGATTATTACGGTCATTTTCTTTCTGGCACTCCTCTCGATGGCGGAACTCCGATACATCGATGAGAAATCGACATGGTGGGTGCGTGCCTGGACCGAAGCCGGGCCGGTATTAGTGTGGATTACCGTAGCGCTGACTCTTTACTCGGCTCTTGGCTTTGCGTGGCGGAATCGCGAGCTAATTGCATCAGACCAATAGCGGACAACGGGAATCGAAAGATTGAACAGTCGGAAATTCTTACGCATCTAAACGCATCGCGTAAACTGTTAATTTGGAAAGCGTTACGCTCCGTTTTTCTGAGCCGGCACATAGTCGTCTGAACCACTTTACACACTCGTGCTCGATAGAGCATGATGTTACGGAAATTGGTCCGACTATAACATGCTGTAAGTGATACGGTTATGACATAATTGAGTGAAACGCTTTCTGTTGGCACGGCATCTGCAGCATTTTGTACGATTACACTTTTTTTACGCCGCATCATGCAATCAAACGCAGTTTCCAGACACAAATTCTTGCTGCTCTGCATGGCCTTTTGCGGAGCGATGCTTGCGCCGAGCCATGATGCAAACGCCTTTGCCCTTGGTATCGGGGACTCTCACCAACTGGGCTTCCTCTGGCCCGGCATACAAAGAAAAACGGATAATCAAAACAAAGCGACCTACGTGAATCACTTAATCGGTATGACTCTTGGCGCGATCGACGTCGCGAATGGCGAGGTCTACTTTCGCTCAAACAATGGTTTTAAATCCTTGCCGGCCGCCGTGTCGGCTGCCAACGGCGGTGGCAGAACCATAAGCCTTCGCAGCAGCGGCGTATACACATACCTCTTCGCGACGTACAACGGCTACGGTTCCGAAGTCTGGTATGTCGGTAACCTGAGCGGAATAATAACGATTCCCTTTCTAGCCGCCGGGCATTACCTCACGGGATGGACGCTTTTTGGTCCACGCAGTACAGGGGTTCCAGACGGTGGCATTACGGTGATGTTGCTTGGTGTCGCTCTCGGCGTGCTCGCTTTGGCGCGACGCTTCCTAATGCGTTAGCGGTCCACCTAATTCAGGAACTGACAAGACCATATGCCCGCGTGAAGCATTGGAGTAAGAGTGACACGCGAGCACTGCAAAGCCGCCATTGTGCCGACATGAAAAGACACCGTGCCGCAACATTGATTGGAATCGCTGGGGGACTGGCGATCCTGGTCGCTCTCCCTGCTGAAAGAGTTCACTCGGCAACTCCGCCCATCAAAACCCCGGGTCCCTATCCGTATGAAACACCTGGGCAAGTTCCAGCGCCGCCGCCGCCGCCCGTTTCGGACTCATCGCCCTTGCCGTCGCCTGCTCCTTTTCCCTATCCTGAATCATCTCCGTCACTCTCTGCTCCTCAGGATCGCGATTCACGAACAGCAGGTGCCCGACGCCCGCCCACCGCGAAAGCCGTGCGTGAGGCAGCATTCAAATACAATGGAGTAGCAAATTTTTGCGGATTTCTGGCAGCACTTCCTGCCGACGTTAGCGTGTTCGATCCAAAACTCGGAAGGCCCCGCGCGCTTGTAAAAGGGGGCCATGTAATACGCAAAAACGTAGCGTGGCTCCGTAAACGTAAGCAAGCCGTCACACACAAATAGATCTGAACGGATGATAACGAGCGGGCAACGGGAATCGAACCCGCATGGCCAGCTTGGAAGGCTGGAACTTTACCATTAAGCTATGCCCGCGTGTTGTCGGAAGTGAACTCCAACAGTTGTCGCGAGTAATACTGACTGGTGAGGGGTGAATAGTCAAAGCGATTGCCCCCACGTGCGGTGCGCCCGGCGGTTGGCGCTACGTTATTTTTCGAACGCGGCCACAACGAGGGTGGCATTGTGGCCACCGAAACCGAATGAGTTATTCAAAGCGACGCGCACTTTCTTTTCACGCGCGGCGTTAGGGGTGTAATCCAGGTCGCATTCTTCTCCCGGATTTTCCAGATTGATCGTCGGTGGGATAACAGAATCGCGGATAGCGAGGGCGCAGGCTGCCATTTCGATGCCGCCGGCGCCGCCTAACAAGTGGCCGGTCATCGATTTGGTAGAGCTGATCGCGACCTTGAAGGCATAGTCTCCAAACACCTTTTTGATCGCGCGTGTCTCGCAAATGTCGCCGATATCGGTTGAGGTAGCATGCGCGTTGATATAGTCGACTTGATCAGGTGATAGACGCGCATGATCCAGCGCCAGTTGCATGGCGCGCGCCGCGCCTTCGCCATCCGGCGGGGGGGCTGTCATGTGATAGGCGTCCGCAGAAAGACCGTATCCTGTGATTTCACAATAAATCCTCGCGCCTCGCGCCTTTGCATGTTCCAACTCCTCGACCACCACGATTCCTGCGCCTTCGCTGACGACAAAGCCATCTCGATCGCGATCAAACGGTCGCGACGCGCGTTCAGGTTCGTCATTGCGCGTACTCAACGCTCTCATTGCGGAAAATCCAGCGAGGCCAATCTCGACGACGGACGCCTCTGAGCCGCCGGCGAGGAAAATGTCGGCATCGCCAAATTTAATGATTCGCCACGATTCGCCGATCGCGTTGTTTGCTGTCGCGCAGGCGGTAACGATACACATGTTAGGCCCGTGCAGGTCGAACTCCATCGAGATGAGGCCGCTCGCCATGTTGCTGAGCAGCATTGGAATCGTGAACGGCGAAGTCCGGGAGGGTCCCTTGGTCAAAAGGATT
>WNGB01013240.1_pt1 | contig 11128 bp, 10 predicted proteins | sample 5400681 | NCBI WGS metagenome assembly WNGB01 (sample SAMN13153367, study PRJNA577476) | soil metagenome | isolation source: 115 cm soil or saprolite under grassland replicate 2 | place: USA:California | collected 2016-06-15 | reverse complement strand
TCCCCGAACGCGACCACCTCACGCGACAGGCCGCACGGCTCAACGCGCAGCTGCGCAGTTGAGCGGCGGGCGGCAGGCATTCACCGACCCGATAGGGACGGTCTGCTCACCCTGTTGGCTGGCCGGACCGCGTCACTTGACCGTCACGAGCCCGAAGATCCCGTGCTCCTGGCCCCTGCCCGGCGATCACCGCAAGCCGAAAGCCCAACGGACGCCCGGCCGAGCGGAGCCGAGCCAGCTTGGGCTACCCCGCCGCGCCGGCGCAGGTCAGCCGCCCTGCGTCCGTGACCAGCGCAGTCTCAGATAGGTGGTCCGCAAAGATTTTCAAATGAACGGGGGCTATCCGTTACGCCCTGTCGCGTCGGCGAGGACGCGCCCCGTGGCAGGCCTCGTCGGCTGACGGTCAGGCTCCGCGCCCCGGTCGCAGCGCGGAACTGGCCGCCGAGAACGCCAGGCTCCGCCTCGAACGCGACCGCCTGGCCGGCCAGGTCGAGGCCGCCCTCGGCCACCTGCGGCGGCTGGCAATCGACAACGCCAGGCTCCGAGCCGACCTAGAAGAAGCCCGCGGGATCATCTTTCTCGGCCCCGCCCGGGCAGCACGCCAGCCCACGTAGACAGTCACATCAATTATCAATGGCCGGCGGCAACTGAAAGCCATCAAAAAAGCAGCGCGGCGGGCCGCGTAAAGGCACGCGGTGGCCGATCCTGCAAGCGCAGAACCACTCCGCGTGCGACGATTGCGCCCACGCCACAGCAGAGCATACGCCCTGGCAGGCGACGTCGCACAGCGAAACGATCCAGGCAGGCGCACTGCACTCCCCAGGTCCCGCGCGAGCAGAATATCTCCAGAAAGACTTATCTGTTCTCCTGAACGGGGACAATTACCGGAATTTCCCTTGAATTGCGCTGGACGGTAACCTAAACGCATCACCTGCGCTATTACCTAATACACCCTGAGTGAAGAAGAAATAGAGCATTTACGGCGCTGCGTGCAGCACCGGAACCCCATAACCCTTGAGAGGGGATGTCATAAAGATTGGGCAGCGGACAACTTCCAAACACCGGCCATAACGACGGCTCGCACCGGCTGGCCCGGGCCAAACGGACGGCGTCGCCGAGCTGCCGGTCATCGTCCTAAACGAGGACCAAGAGCACGAAACTCGCGTTTCCGGTGGCGACAAAGGTCAGCCATTCATCCGCTGACGCAAACCGGCCCGGGCAGCAGACGGTGGCCTCGGGCTGCGGTGAGCGAGAACAGGCTCTGGGCTGGCTCGGCGCAGGTCACACGCTCACCCAGCCGTTCAAGGGCGCGAAGGAGGAACAAGCAGACCGAAATCGGTGCGCTTGCCCGCCAGGTCGCGGCGCATCTGAGCGGGTTCACAGCGGTCCTGTGCGACGACGGCGCCTGCCTGCGCGGGCCGGGCGGCCAGGAACTGTGGCTGGAGCGGATGTGGCACCCGCACGGATCGCGTCGAGGTTCGCGGCAGCTACCCACCCGGCGAGGAGGTCTGGGACCTGGCCAGCCACGAGATCACGGTCGTGATCGCCCGTGGGCCGCAGACGATCGCCAGCGAGATAACGCGGCGCCTCCTGCCCGCATATCAGGACCTGCAGGTCGCGCGCGACCGCATCGCCCAGACGGCCCGCGACAGCCAGCAACGCACACGCCGCGCAGCAGCGCCTGCTGGCTACCATTCCCGGCTCCCGCGCCAGCGACGGCAAACAGGATGCAGCCATCTCCTGGTACGACAGTGACTCCGGCGGGGCACCATCCGGCTGACTGGCGACGGCAGCAGCAAATGAGCCGGGCGGTGTCCCAAAGGGGGCGGGCGCCCAGGGACGGGCACCCAGGAGGCCGGCCCGTATACCTGCCTAGGTTGCTGGCTGCTCGGTGCCGGCCCGGTCGAGAGCCTGACGGACGATCTCGCCGCGTGACCGGGCACCCAGCTTGGCCAGGATGTGGGAGACGTGCGTCTGCACGGTGTTGCGGGACAAGAACAGCTCGGCGGCGATGTCAGGGTTGGACCGGCCCTCGGCGACGAGCTGGGCGATCTTGGTCTCGGTGGGTGTGAGTGCCTCCCACCCCTGCGCCGGGCCGGCCCGCTGACCGGCCCGGCCCCGGCGGATGCCGTAACGGTGCAGCCGGGCATCGGCGCGGTGCAGGTGCCACGCCGCGCCCAGCTCCCGATACAGCCGTGCCGCGCTGGTGAACGCGCGGCGGGCGGCGGGCTGCTCACCCCGCCGGGCCAGCAGCACGGCCGCATCCTCCAGCGCGAGGGCCTGGTCAAAGGGTCGGCTCGCCGACTGGTAATAGGTCGCCGCGCTGAGCACCGGACCTGGGTCACCAGCCACCAGGCCCCGGCACAGGCCAGCGGCCGCGGCCTTGACGGGCAATGGCCCCAGCTCTGCCTCTTCGGCTGCGGCCCGCGCCGCCGCCGCCGCAGTGGCGGCATCACGGGCGGCCAGCGCCACCCGCACCAGCAACGGCAGCAGCAGGTACCGCTCCTGCGTATCCACGGCGACGCCTGGCTCGAGGCACTGGCCGAGCAACTCCATCATCACATCAAGCCGGCCTGCCCGGGCGGCTGCCATCGTCCGGGCCGCGAGCAAGCAGTACGCGACCGCCGGGAGGCTGACCGAGCCGATCTCCTGGTCCGCGACAGCCGCAAGATGTTGTCCGGCGGTGTCCGGGTCGTCACGGTGCCCGGCGATCAGCGCTGACAGCGCGTGCAGCCAGACCGGCAGGAAGTCCGGTCCCGGCAGTCCGGTGGCCGGCTCCAGCACCGCGAGCGCGTCGTCCCACCGGCCTGCGAGGTAGTAATACGCCGCGGCGTGGCAGCATATCTGGCCCAGCCGGGGGGTCCCGACCCGCTCAGCCAGTGCCAGCGCCTCCTGGATCGTGGTATCGGCCTCGCCGTGGCGGTCCAGGTTCCCCAGCGCGCTGATCCGTTCTGCCAGCTGCATCAGCCGCAGGTCGGAGGTCTGCGGATCGTCGCCGATTACTGCTAGCGCCCGGTCCAGGTGACTGAGCACCGCTGTGTGGTCGCGCCGCTGGTAGGCAAGGGCCGAAAGCACCTGCAGCGCATAGCCGACCGCGAACCGGTCCCTGGCCAGCTCCCCGCCCGCCAGCGCCTGCTTCGCGGCCCGTGCTGCCCAGTCCCAGCGGCCGAGCAGCACGTGACTCATCGCTCCCAGCGCGCGCAGCCGGGCCGCCCACACCTGCCCGATGCCCGGCCGCGCCAGCGCCGCTTCGACGACGTCGATCGCTTCGGCGGCCCTGCTGGCCCGACCGCTTCGCACGAGCGTGAACGCCAGCAGCCAGCCCACCTCCGCGGCCCGGCCCGGATCGGCGGTGCGGGCCAGCAGTGGCCGGGCCGCCCCCTCCACCTCGTCATAGGCCATGAGCAGGCGTGCTACCTGCACCAGGCCAACCTCCAGTGCCTCCCGGCGCGGATCTCCCTCCGGCATCCCGCTCAGCACCCGCCGCAGCAGTTCGGCGGTCACCTGCGGCGCCCGATAACCCAGCCCTGGCAGCGCCCCGGCCAGCCACTCCCACGCCCACTCCCCAGCCGCCCCCGGTGCCGCTGCCAGCTGCGCTGCCACCCGCTGCGGCGGCGATCCAGCCGCCGCCAGTGCCTGCGCCGCCTGCACATGCCTCGCATCCCGCGCGGCCGCCGGGATCTCCTCAAACAGCACCTGGCGGATCAGCCCATGCCGGAACCTCAGCCGCGGCCCCGCCTCGGCTACCACCCCTGCCGCCACCGCTTGCTCCACCACCGCGACCAGATCCCCTGCTGGCCAGCCCGTCACCACGCTCAGATCGGTCACCAGGAACTCTTGCCCGAGGACCGCCGCCCACCGCAGCACCTCCGCCGCCTCCTGCGGCAGCGCCCGTAGCCGCGCAGCGATCGCCAGCGCCAGCGACACCGGCACCGGCTCTGAGTCACCGACCATCTCCGCCGCCCCGCCCGCCACCCGCAGCCGCTCGCCTCGCACCAGCCCGTCTACCAGTTCTCGGACATACAGCGGGTTACCCCCCGCACGCTCGAGCAGCCCGGCGAGTTGCCGCCCTGGCCGCGCGCCCAGCAGCGCCCCGGCCAGGTCAGCCACCTCTCCCGGCGACAGCGACCCCAGCGGCACCACCGTGCCGTGCCGCGCCGCCACCGAACGCGCCAGCCGCCCCGCCGCGCCTCCGGTCGCCACCGGCCGGCAGGAGCCCACCAGCAGCAACGGCAACTGGCTTATAGCCTGGCTCAATCGTTCCCACACCAGCAGGCTCGCCTCATCAGCCCACTGCAGATCCTCCGCCACCACGACCACTGGCGAAGCTGCGCACAGCCTGTCCGCCAATGCCAGCAACCGCTCCATCCCCGCCAGCACCGGATCGCCCGCCAGCACCGGATCGCCCGGCAGTACCGGCGCCCGCAGCCCTGGCCCACGCGGCCCTGGTCCCCGCAGCCCTGGCCCACGCGGCCCTGGTCCCCCGGCAGCAGACACCCGGCTGCCAGCGTCCGCCTCGCCACCACCAGTGCTCTCAACCGCCAGCCGCCCGTCCTCCCCCAGGCACTCCGCCATCAGCAGCAGCGGGAACCGCTGCGCCAGTTCATCCGCCGCGCCCCAGCCCAGTCGGCAGCCTGCTGCGCCAGCCCCGGCCAGGCCCTCCCGCAGCAACGTCGTCTTCCCGACCCCCTGCTCCCCGGTGACCAGCAACACCCCGCCGACCCCGCCCGCAACCCTCCCAGCCAGGTCCCGGACCAGCGCCAGCTCAGCATCGCGGCCGACAAAACGCTCAGCATCCACGCTACGAATGGTAGTGAACCTGTTGCCCGGCAGCGCTCGAGCGCCGGGCGGCATTAGCTGTCAGGCCGTACATACCTGGAGTTCGGAGATCTGCCCGGCGGGCCATCCGGTGTTGGCGGTGAAGGTCAGTCTCAGGTTCCGGACCGTGACCGGGGCGAAGTTCATCGTCTACGACAACACCCTGTCGGCGGCACTCGGCGAAACGCAGGCCAGGCGGCTGAAGATCAAGCAATGCTCCCGCTCGCTGGCCGCATCGCCGAGGTCCACGACGCGCTCGGCATCATCCACCAGGTCGCCGGCGACTTCACCGCCCGGGTCACCCGGCTCTGCGACATGAGCGTGTCCGACACGCAGTGGCGGACGTTCCTGGACGCGCACGCGCCGCTGCCGGACGAGCCGGTCCGGTCCCGCACCCTGGCCGGACGCAACCGCTACACCCTCACCCGGCTATGGCATCACGACACCCGGGTGGCGCCCTGGCACGGCACCGCGTTTGGCGTGATCCAAAGCGTCAACACCTTCACCCACCACGAGCAAGCCGTACGCGGCGCCGAACGCGCCGAACGCAACATGCTGCGCGCCGTCACCGGTGGCGTAGACGACCTGGACCACGCCACCCTGCAGACGCTGGCCGGTGTGCTCGACCGGCCGCTGACCACCCAGGCCGCATAACGGCTGCTCGCCCGTCACCGCCTGGCCTCGCCGACCGCTCACCCGCAAGCCCCAACCCGACTCCGGAACGGCAGCTCGCGGGCCACAACAGCGCTAGCGCGGCGCATACAGCTACTCCGCATCCCACGGGGCACCTGGAGGCATCGATGCATCTGAATCGCGACGAATTCACGCACGCCCAGCGTGCAGTGGAATTTCCTTGGCACCCACGGGGCGATCACCGACACGGCGCTGACCGCGTCCGCCGAGCAGATGACCGCCGCCGCCTCCCAGGCCCCAGCCGCCCGGGAGGCGCTGGCCGCCGACCCCGGCGGGCAACGCGCCCACGCCGCCTCGGGCGCTCTGGTCACCGCACGCGGCTACCAGGGTCTGGCGCAGATCTAGCGCGGCAACGCCGACGCTGCCCGCACCGCACGGCACGCCCTGAACGCCCTGACCGACCGCCCCGGCGGCCGGCGGCACACCCCGGACGGCGGCGATGACTGACCGTCACCGTCACCCTCAGGTGGCAGGAAACCTGCGACTACCAGACCACATTCACCCTGCCCGCCCAGACCATCGAACATCCGGCGCGACGGCCTGGACCCCGCCAACCCCGGCCACCTACGCCAATGGTTCACCAACGGCGACGAAGCCGAATGGTTCGAGCACGCCGACACCGACGCTGACTTCGCCGGCGCGAGCGACCGTGAGATCGCCGCTGTCACAATCACACGCCGCCCATGACCAGAGGCGCCGAAACGCCCGTGGCTGTCTGACCGAAAGCGCCAGCATTCGGGCGCGAACCCACGACGCCCGGCCCCGCACACCAGCGCGGCACCGGCCCGCCTCGCCCTTGCGCTCCTGTGTCCCAGTCCCCCGGGGCGCGGCCAGCACCCAAGAGGCGCGGCGAAGCGGCCTCGTGTGCTCCGGCCGCGCCGCGCTACAGCAGAGGAGGGACGCGACGCCATCATGCCCACACCAGCCCACTACCGGCGCATCCACAGCCTGCTGCTCAACCCGGACACCGCGATTCTGGTCACCACCAGCGGCGGCCGGTACCTGATCGACCGGTCCGTGCTCGTGTGTGTGTCCGGGCCAGCGGCGATGCCCGCATCGGCATGGCCCAACCACGCGCCCGCCATCACCGTCGGCTACATCATGCCTGTCAAGATCCGCGATGACGACCGCTACCCCGCCGAATACCTGGCACAACGAACAGGCATTTAAGCCCCGCTCGGTCCGGTCACCACCACCCGAAACCTGCGCCCGGGGTTGCCAAGCCACGGGGCTTCCCGGTGGCCGACGCCATTCGCCGGCCTGCCGCCGCCCTGCCGTCGAGGCGCTCACGGAGAAGGTCAGCGGGGCCGTTATGCCGCGCATACTCCTCGATCATGTGGGTGAGGACATAGCGGAGCCAGCACTCCTCCTCACCGTAGTGTCCGACGACCTCCAAGGACTCGGCGGCGGCCGCGTAAGCGACTGCGCCTCGCGCGTGGCCACGGCACCACGGCCGCGTCGAGCAGGTCTCGGTCGGCGCGCACGAGGTGTCGTTCCACCTCGTCTGGCCAGTAAGCCATGGCCCACGCTCGCTTCGCGCAAGTCGGTGCTCGGCAGTCTTGTGTTTCCGGCTCACTGGTAGTTGGCAAGGACACAGACGACGGGCGGCTTGAGATCGAGAGTTTCGACGCGTGTCTGGGAGAAGCCAGCCTTGTGGAGCAGGTTCTCGATCTCTCGAGCGGCTTGGGCCGAGGTCTCCTTGGTGGCGCCGGGGCAGCGTGGCTGTGTGGCGATGGCGATGTGTCCACCGGGCCGGAGCAGGGCGCGTAGTTCGACGAGCCGTTGCGCTGGCTCTGACCAGAAGCCAAGGGAGTTGACGGCGAGGATCGCGTCGAGCGGCTCATCAAAGGGCGGCAGCTGCTCGACGGAGGCTTGGAGGAGTTCTATGTGTTTCGCTCGGACAGCGACGGCGTTGCGCTTGGTCGCGTGCTGGAGCATCACTTCGGAGTGGTCGATGCCGTAGACCGTTCCACGCGTAGCGCGGCGGCTCAGTTCGGCGATGGCGAGGCCGGGGCCGAAGCCGATCTCCAGCACCCGATCGGTGGGCTGCACGTCGAGCAGACAGACCACCCAGCGGTTGCGCCGCCGGTTGGACGAGCGATGCGCCATCACCCATCCGGCCAGCCGTCCCCCGATGCCGCGGGGATGACCGAACTGGCGGACCACCGCCGTAATCACCCGCTGTTTGATTCCCACGATCAGCGCCTTCGCTCACCGGGACTGCGCGCCGTGACGAGCCACGCCCGGGATTCGAGCCAAACGCCGTCTGAGGTCAGGTGCGGCTTCAGCGCAGCCTGCAGGGCCTCTGTGATCTGGTTGATCGTTGTTGCGTCCACGCCCCGGAGCAGGGTCTGGCCGATCCCGGTCGCCTTGAGGAACTCGACGGTGTCGGCAACGTCGCGGCCCAGCCGCAGCAGTTCAGCGACCGGCTCGATAGCGACGTCGATGAGCCCGGCAGCGTCCAGTACCGCGGCTAGGCGCTGTCGGTCGCCCAGCGAGAACGGTCCTGGACTCCCAGGATCGTCGAGAGGTGGCAGGGAGATTTGCTGCGCGACGGCGGAGCCGGGCCCGGTGATCCACTCGTTGTCCACGAGGTTCTGCCAGCACACGAACACCAGCCGGCCGCCGGGGCACAAGACGCGGGCGATGTTGGCGAACGCAGCTGTGGGCTCGCTGAAGAACATTACGCCGAAGCGGCTGATGGCGACGTCAAAGCCTCCCGGTGCGAGTCGACGCGTTTGCGCGTCGCCGTGCTCGAAGCCGACGTTGCTCAGGCCGTCCTGTCGGGCTCGCTGTTCGGCCCGCCGCAGCACCGGCGCGGAGATGTCCACGCCCAGCGCCTGGCCGTCGTCCGCGGCGCGGGCCGCCGTGCACGTTGTCGATCCGGTACCGCAGCCGTTGTCGAGGACACGGTCGGTGCTTGCCACGGCTGCCGCACTGAGGACGAGGCGAGTGAAGGGTACGGGCATGCGCTCGTAGCGGTGTTCGTGGACCAGCCAGTGCTCGGCCTCCGGGCCGTTCCAGTACTGGGCCTGGTCGTCGTCGAGTCCACTCCGCGGTTCCACGAGAGCCACCCAACGCCTTCAAGTACGCTTGAAGTCAAGATGGTTGACCAACACCTGACGATCGGCGAGCTGGCGAGGCGGACCGGTGTCGCCACGTCGGCCTTGCGTTATGACGAGCTCGGCCTGATGCCGGCGCCTGTCAGGATCTCGGGTCAGCGGCGCTACCCCGAGTCGGCGGTCGGGCTCGTCGGAGTGATCCTCTTCCTTCGAGCTGTCGGGTTCTCGCTTCGCGAATCGAAGGCGCTCCTCGCATCGCGTGCCCGCGCCGTCGACGGCTGGCGGCAGCTCGCCTACCGCAAGCTCGCCGAACTCGACGAACAGATTGCCAAGTCCCAGGCCGCGCGAGAAGCCATCACCCACGCGCTGCGCTGCCAACACGAAGACATCGCCACGTGCCCCAACTTCGCCAGCGTCATCGCCGCCTGCCTGGCCGACAAACCGCTGGAGGAAGCCCACCTGCACTGATCTTCCGACGATCGTGTGGTGGCACAGAGACGCGCTCGAACGGGGAGCGACCGCGGTCAGCCCGGTGTTGTGCTACTCCATTCCGACGCCACCGCAGTATGGATCCGTCGAGGCTCTGCTCTCGGCGACTACCCGTGCTCGGGGTAGTGGGCGACGAGCCGGTGAGCGACAACTCGTGGGTTAATAGGCAGCGAGTCTGCTCCTGGGTTCGTGCCCCGCTCGCGGATGCAAGCCGAAGGAAACGTGGATCTGGACGAAACGGCGGCTGCGGGGACGTAGGGCGGCTCGTCATGCGGCTGCCATTACCCCCGCGCCTGGTAGCCAACCCTACGGATTGGGCGCAAAACACCACGACGAACTGGGTAGACCTGGGGCGCGCACGGCCCCGACGCGGTGTCCGCGAAACTGCTCGTGACAGTACGCGTCGCCGGACCGTCCCATCGACTGCCTCTCATACTGCGCGGATCGTGCACAGCAGCAGGGGCCCGATACTCGCTGCCAGCCCTGGCGCCCGTCACCGCCTTCGTGGGTGCCGGAAAATGTACGCCAAGGTCACCCCTGCATTACTGGCCTACCTCGGCAAGTCAAGCGAGCGCTGCTGGGTCCAGCGGCCGAACAGCCGGAAACCTGGCTTCGGCCAGAAGGAGCATGAGGTTCTAAAGCTGGTAGGGGAATTCGATTCCATCACCCCGCTCCACCCACCTCCGTAGGCGCAGGTCAGCAACGGTCTTCTGAGTCTGGATCATGGTCTCTCCATTGATCCCGGCGAACACGAGGGGCTCCTGGCTTTGAGACCACCTAGACCACGTGGTGCTCGCGGAGCACGGAGCGATCGCCTTCGGGATGCGATGACGTACTCCCCGAGTCCAATAAAGCGGACGTTCACCTCACAAATACCGTTGAGGCACTACATTGGCCGGGAAGCACAGGACGCGAGACATCGGCCGGGAAGCACAGGACGCGAGCGTTAGGACTTTCGTGAGCCTTCGTAGCAACCTCAATCGCTCTCTAGCTCGGGCGACGGGGTTCGAGATCCGGCGAGCACGGCCTGGGTCGGCGACCGCGGTGACCAAGCCGGTACCACCCGTCAGCAAGCAGAAGATATCGGGCAACGGGCCGAATCCTGCCAAGCAGCTGGTGCCAAAGCCACACGCTGCGCAGTTGAGTAGTGCCCCGGGTGAGCGACGGCTAGCATCGAACTTCTTTGATCGGTATCGAATCTTCTACGAAACTAGCCAGACCGCTCCAACGCCGGGACGGCTCAATCTTAGGTACGACGCGATCTTTGAGCAGAACCGAGAAGTCTTTGCTAGGGCCCGAGTCCTAGACATCGCGAGCCATGATGGTCGCTGGAGCTTGGCCGCTCTCGAGACCGGCGCGGCACATGTGACTGGAGTGGAACCTCACGCCGAGTTGGTCGCCAACGCCGAGTCAACAATGTCCAAGTATGTCGACGATGCCTCGCGATACCGCTTCATCAAAGGAGACATCTTTAAGGTACTGAAGACCGAGCAGTTCCAGGTCGACATCGTTATGTGTCTGGGATTTCTTTACCACACGCTTCGATACAACGAGCTGTTCGCAGGGATCCGCCGCTTGAATCCGAAGTACGTCATCATTGACACGACTATCTTCCACGAGTCCCAGCGGCGGGTGGTGAAGCTCGATCTGGACGCCACGGTAGTTCAGCGAGACGCGGTTCGGGATGAGTACTCCCATGGCCAGTTCGTTCTCGTCGGATCTCCAACATTGTCTGGCCTGGAGATGATGCTCAACGCCTACGACTTCAAAATCGAGCGCCTGTCTGACTGGGCGGGACTGATCCGCGACAACCCCGAGGCGGAAGGTGTCCGAAGGGATTATGGTATTGGTCGCCGCGTCACCTTGCTTGCTTACAGCGGCACCGTTGCACCGCGAGATCTGCCTCTCCGGCGATACGTCACGCGCATTGTGACGTAGGTGCGGGCGACCGCCGGGCCGCAGGTGCGCCAATCCCTGAACCGCGCGGAGGTGCTGGAGCGCGGCGTTCGTCGCCGCGAGGTCAAAGGCCGCGGTGTCAAAGGCCGCGGGGTCGAACTCTTTTCTAG
>WNGB01035233.1_pt1 | contig 11130 bp, 8 predicted proteins | sample 5400681 | NCBI WGS metagenome assembly WNGB01 (sample SAMN13153367, study PRJNA577476) | soil metagenome | isolation source: 115 cm soil or saprolite under grassland replicate 2 | place: USA:California | collected 2016-06-15 | reverse complement strand
CGCCGTTGGCCGAAGCATCTCCGGCGAACGGCCAACGGCCAACGGCCAACCTCATTGGGCCCTCGCGGTGGTCATCACAGTCATCCTCCCCTTCGTCGTGGCGCCGGATGTTTCCACTGACGGCCTCGAATATCACCTCTTGGTGCCGAAGCAGATCATCGAACAGAACGCGATTCACTATCAGCCGCTGTTCGTCGAGTCGAATTATCCGAGCCTCGGCGAATACGATTTCATTCCCCTGCTGCTCCTGAGCGACGCGCGGGCCGCAAAATGCTTTCACTTTTTGTGCGCGATGCTGCTGCTCCTGGCCATCGCACGTCTGGCCAAAACGAATGGAGTGGTTGCCGCGGCGATTTTCTTCTCCATGCCTGTCGTGGCGCTGACGTCCGGCTGGGCGTGGAACGACATGCTGTTCACACTCTTCGTGGTGCTCTCGATCGTTCATTTGCGCGAAGAGCGATTCGTTCTCGCCGGGGTGCTGTTCGGCTTCGCCACGTGGACGAAATACACGTTCGTTCTCGCGGCGATCGGCATTGCCGCGATTCTGATCCGTCAGCGTCTCCGCGACACGATTCGTTTTGCCGTCCCTGCGCTGCTGATCGCTGCGATCTGGATCACGAAGAATGCGGTCCTCACCGGCAATCCGGTCTATCCGTTCCTCAATCAGCTCTTTCACAGTCCGTTCTGGAGTGCGGCATCCGATCGCTACTTCCATTCCACTCTGACGCAATACGAAATCCCGCAATGGCATTGGTGGACCTATTTCGCATTTCCATTTCTTCTCGCTGTGATGCCGCGGGTCATCGACGTTCAAACGGGCGTTTTGCCGCTGGTCCTTCTTCCGCTGGCGTTCATCCGAGGCAACAAAATCCTGAAGACGTACGTCATCGCGGTTGTCGCCGGCTGGCTTGTGGTCCGCACTGAGGCGCGGTCGCTGCTCTCAGTGTTGGCGGTTCTCAGCGCCATTTACGCAGCGAACATCGAGCGCCTTCGCGGATGGCGCATCGTTCTCGGATTCGCGGTGGCGACGAATGTGGTGATCATGATGGTGAGCACGAACATCGTCAGCGAGCCGATTCGATACTTCCTCGGCCTCGAGTCGCGCGAGCAATACATCGTGCGCATGGATCCAAAGCAGGCCGCCTACCGCTGGCTCGACGAGCAGGCGAACGTGCATCGTGTCCTCCTCGTCGGCCTTCACGATCCTTATTACCTCGGAAAACCGGCGATGTTCAGCAGTTGCTGTGACACGCCCATCGCGCAGGTGATCGATCTCTCGACATTGAAGCGCAGCGATGTCACGCACATCGCCCTTCGTCCGCGGGAGTACGAGCGGGAAAACGCCGAGCACCTCTACACGTGGAGCGCGGCGAAGCGGAAGGATTTCGAAGATTTTCTACGAGACCGTTGCCGGCCAGTCGCTCGCGCGGGCGACGTCATCATCTTTCAATTGATGTGACGTCCACCAGAGTTGACCGACCATCAGCAGCATTCCGAGATCGCGAAGAATGTCCCAGCGCATATCCGCCAGGCGCTCCTCGGTGGTCTTATTCGCTGCGCTGACATTGAAGCATCCGCAGTCGATCGCGTTCCCGCGAGCGAGGTTGATCGAGATCGCCAGAATGAACACGAGAAGCATTCCGGCGATCAGCGTGCGTGCCGCTCCTTTCCAGATTCCGAGAATCAGGGCAAGACCGCAGAGAAGCTCGAGCCAGGGCATGAACAAGGCCATCGGATTGATCAGCGCCCACGGGATGATCTTGTAGTTGTAGATCATGTGCGCGAAGGAAGGTGGATCAACGATCTTCGGCAGCGCGGCGGCGACAAAAAGGACTCCGAGTGCGATCTGCACGCGAATCGTGAGCCATGGATGCGTGAGCCAGTTCATCCGTACTTTATCCTGAGCGCAGCGAAGGATCTCCGGTGGAGCAGCGATGCCGGTCCAACGAAGCGAAATCGCGGCGCCACCGGAGATGCTTCGCTCCGCTCAGCATAGACTTACGATCACGGCGTCAGTCCGGTGTGAATCGGCAACCCGCGCTTCTGCCAATCGGGGAAACCATCCTTATAAACGTAAACATTATTGAACTGAATCCCCCAGAGCTTTTGCGCGAGCATGTGCGAGTCTTCGCAATCGCCACCCGAGCAGTAGACGACGATCGGCAGATTTTGATCTCTCGGGTCGCTCCGCTCGGCGTAGAGTTTGTTGACTTTCTCGTCGATATCGGCTTCCCACACTGAATACGGCCGCGCCCCCGGAACGTGTCCCTGCTCAAAGACCGATGTGCGTCGCGCATCGAGAAAGAGCACGCCTTTCGAGTGCAGCCACGCGACGTCGTCGCCGTGAAGCTCGACGTACGCCTTGTCGGGGTGCGGTGGGAAGCGATCGATCGGTTGGCGGTTGTCGGTCGTGGTTCGCGGTTCGCGGTTCGCAGTTCTCGGTTTGCTGGTTGTGGCTGTCGGCTGAGGTGCTGCGCTTGCCGTCGTTTCGGTGGAGGGCAGCGGCCCTCCGCTGCCGGTTGTTGCAGGGTCCTGCGACGGGACAGCCGAGGGCGGCTGTCCTCCACGTGACTGCGTCCCCAACGTGCTCACCACGACGAGCTTCCGCTCGCGCGAGGCTGCGGCGTTCGACACGAGCGCGCAAACGACGGCAGCGACGATCAGGGTCGCCGCTTCGACAAAATGTCTTCGCCAATTCATCGTCGGTGAGACGTCTGTCTCGCCGCGAATGTTACGGCATGTGGGGTCAGGCCTTCCCTTGGTCCTTTTTTCTCCTCTACGTAGAGTGCGGGCCGCAGGACAGCGCAGCGAAATCATTCCTTTTCGTGTGGATGGCACGGCCTCAGCAGCGAAGTCGATACAAGTGGTCGAAAAAAGGACCAAGGGAAGGCCTGACCCCATTACTTCACCCGGCACGGCGCAGCACCATCATCGAGCGGCCCTCGAGCGTCACCTTTCCGCCCGCCGGAATCTGCCGCCGTTCACGAAGATCGGGAAGCGACCAACGGGTGTCGATGATTGGCGCCCATGGATCGCCCGACGGGCCTTTCGGCAGCACGAAATCCATCGCTTCGTAGTGCGCATTGAAAACGATGTAGAAGCTGTCATCGACCACCGGCTCGCCGTGGACGTCCGGCGTGCGAATGGCCTTACCGTTGAGGAAGACGCCGAGGCTGCGGGCGAAGCCAGTGTTCCAGTCGTCCTCGGTCATGACCTGGCCGTCCGGTTTGAAGCAGCCGATGTCAGCCTCGGCTCCGCGAATCGGCTGTCCGACGAACCAGCGACGCCGCTTGAAGACGGGATGATTGCTGCGGAACTGAATCATGCGCGACACGAACGCGTACAGCTCGTCATCAGAGTGTTCCCAGTCGAACCAGGAGATCTCATTGTCCTGGCAATACGCGTTGTTATTGCCTTGCTGGGTGTGCCCGATCTCGTCGCCGCCGCAAATCATCGGCACGCCGATCGACAGCAGCAGCGTGCAAAGGAAATTGCGTTGTTGACGCGAGCGAAGCGTGTTGATGTTCGGATCGTCCGTCGGCCCCTCGGCGCCCCAATTCCATGAACGATTGTCGTTCGCGCCGTCTTTGTTGTTCTCGCCGTTCGCTTCATTGTGTTTGTCGTTGTAGGAAACGAGATCGCGCAGCGTGAATCCGTCGTGCGCGGTGACGAAGTTGATGCTCGCGTAAGGGCGCCGCCCTGTAAGTTCGTACAAATCGGAGCTGCCGGTGAGACGATGGGCAAACTCGCCGAGGGTGCGGTCGGTGCCGCGCCAGTAGTCGCGTACCGTGTCGCGATATTTTCCGTTCCACTCCGACCAGAGCGGCGGGAAATTGCCCACCTGATACCCGCCCTCGCCGACGTCCCACGGCTCTGCGATCAGCTTGACCTGACTGATCACCGGATCCTGCTGAATGATGTCGAAGAACGCCGAGAGGCGGTCGACGTCGTGCAGCTCGCGCGCGAGTGTGGCCGCGAGATCGAAGCGGAAACCGTCGACATGCATCTCCAGATGCCAGTAGCGCAGCGAATCCATGATCAGTTGCAGCACATGCGGATGACGCATGTTGAGGCTGTTGCCGGTGCCGGTGTAGTCCACGTAGTAGCGCGGATTTTCCGCGACCAGCCGGTAGTACGCTGCGTTATCGATCCCCCTCATCGACAACACCGGACCGAGGTGATTGCCTTCGGCGGTGTGGTTGTAGACGACGTCGAGAATGACCTCGATGCCCTCGTCGTGCAGCGTTTTCACCATCTGCTTGAATTCCTGCACCTGCTGTCCGAGCTGTCCGCTGGACGAGTAGTCGTTGTGCGCCGCGAGATAGCCGATCGAGTTGTAGCCCCAGTAATTTCGTAAACCGCGCTGGACCAGCAGCGAGTCGTGAATGAACTGTTGCACCGGCAGCAGTTCGACGGCGGTGATACCGAGATTGCGGAGATGCTTGATGGAAGCGGGATGAACCAGGCCGGCGTACGTTCCGCGCTCGCCTTCGGGTACGTGGGGATGCCGCTTCGTGAATCCCTTCACGTGCACTTCGTAGATCACGGTCTCGTGCCATGGCGTCCGCGGGTATCGATCGTTTCCCCAATCGAAGTATGGATACGCGACGATCGACTTCGGCATGAACGGCGCGCTGTCCATCTCGTTTTTCGAGTCTTCACCCTGATCGAAGTAGTACGGAAAAACGGCTTCATTCCACTTCACTTCGCCTTCGACCGCTTTGCCGTACGGATCGAGGAGTAGCTTCGCCGAATTGCAACGCTCTCCCCGCGCGGGATCGTGGCGTCCGTGAACGCGAAATCCATATCGCTGGCCAGGTTGGACGTTCGGAAGATATCCGTGCCAGATGAATCCGGTCATTTCCGGGAGATCGACGCACGTTTGATTTCCGTGTTCGTCGAACAGGCAGAGTTCCAAGCGCTCGGCAAGTTCTGAAAAAACGGAGAAATTCGTGCCGGCGCCGTCGTACGTTGCACCGAGCGGGTAGGGATTTCCGGGCCAGACTCTCACTGCCGACTTCGGTATGGGCAAAGGCAGTGCCCGGTGCCGAGTGCCGAGTGTAGGGCCGCGGCCCTCCGCGGCCGCCGAGGGCGGCGGCCCTACACTCGGCACTCTTCTCGCTTTGTGGAAGGAACATGAAACGTCATTCCCAGTCCGAGCGGCGATGCAGCTATCTCGTCGTACTGGACAACACCTCCAGATCGATCGATGAGCTGCGCGAGCTCGGAGCCTATCTTTCAACCCTTGCTGTTTCCGATTTCGACGTGATCGTTGTCGACGCCTCGTTTCCTCCCACCCTCGATTGCAACCGGCGCGTGTTGCGGTGGGTCGGGCGGCATATCCTCGCCCGCCCTCAGCACCTCGGCCCCCTCGGAACCGTCGATCCAATTCGCGCGGCGGTCGACCTCGCGTCATGCGAAAAGGTCATCGTCGCCGATGCGCATGTGCGCTACAGCGACAAGGTGCTGGAGGAGATCTCGATGCTGCTCGACTTGCATGAGGTGGTCGAGCCGCAGGATTACTTGGATCCCCTGCCGTGGTGGGGCGGCATCGAGGCGGGTCGCATCCTCGTGCATCGCTCGCTCAGTCCGCTTCCCGATCACGGATCGACATTCGCTTTTCGCAAGCGAGCCATTCGCGGCCTGCGAAGCATCGCCCACAGCGCGACTGCCGACGACTACGTGCGCCGCCTCGCATCCCAAGGTGCAGAGGTCTTTTCGGCGATTGAAATCTTCGTTCGTCGAATTCCTCCCGCGCTGTCGGAATGGATTCGCGATCTGCCGCGTCAGGCGGATGAGGATTTCGAGTTTCGCGGCTTTCGCGCTCGCAGTGCGCGGGCGAACGGGCGCGGGGCGATTCTTCCCATGGCGCGCATGTTTGTATGCACCGATTTGGGTGCTCGAGCGCTCGATCACGGCCTACTGGGCGCTGCTTTGGAGAGTGAGCGGGGGAGCGGAACCGGGCAGGATTCCCGTCAGCGTGCGCACGCGCGGCGAACGAGTCGCAGCTACCGGAGAGTAGACGGCAGCGAGTACGCGGTGATGTAGCCGGGATTGTCCGCGATGTACACCCTGTCGTTCACGATGATCGGACTTTGCCAGTGGATGTCACCGATCGACTTGTCCCGCCACAGAACGGCGCCCGTCGATGCTCGCAATGCCGTGAGCTGATGCGGCGAGGCGAGATAGATGATTCCGTTCACGATGACCGGTGTCGTTCCGTGAATGTCGGCGCTGGCCCATTCCTGCACGAGCTGCGGATTGTCATCAGCGTCCGCGACGAGCTGATACGCAGTGATGCCGTGGTTGTTCGAAACGAATAGCCAGATTCTCCTCGCGCTATCAATCCAGGCCGTCGGTTGCGTCAACACGGTGTTTCGCTGCGGAAGATCGAGAATCTGAATCTCGCCGCCGATGTGACGAGGACCTCCCTGGCCGCTGAGATTTTCGAGATTGAGGAGACGCAGCTTCCCGTCTTTTCCGCTTTGTACGCCGAGACGTGGCCAGCCTTTGTGCGTTGAGGGGAGGGCCTCGATGGTCGTCGAGGAGAGGTCGAGGTCTTCGTCGGTGAGCTTCTGAAAATCTTCCGGCGTGTAGCTGTCGATCGGCGTGCCGCCGTCAGTGGTGCCGTCAGGCCGCAGCGCGACGACGCTGGTGCCCCAGTTGAAGCCACCGAGGTGCGCGTTGTAGCCGCCGTTGCCGGTGGTGATGAAAACTCGATTCGTCTGCCGGTCGTAGACTGCGCCGGCGCGTGCCCAGACGCCCGCCTGCACGCTCGAGCAGTCGCTTCGATCCCCTCGGTCGGTGAAATGTGTGTCCCGATCGCTGCACAGCGCATTGAAGACGTGCTGCTCACCGCTGTCCAGATCGATCGTCACGAGGTGACCCTGGTAATCCCCCTCATCGCCTGGATCGGGATATCCAGCCGTGGTCATGTAGAGATAGGTGTGTCCGTTCGCCGCCGTGGCGATGCTGATGTTCGACGAACCTTTTTCCACTTCGCCCTTCAACGTGATCAGCGCCGGCCAGCCCGGACCGGTGACTTCGCCTCCGTTTCGAATGTTGTATCGATGCACGTATCCGTCGAGCGTGTACGCGTAAACGTAGCTGTGGGTCGGATCGACTGCCGGAGATGAGGTGGTCCAGCGCGGCCCCACGGGCGGCGTGGTTTGCCACATTCGAATTCCGGTCGAGGCATCGACCGCGAAGAGGCGCCCTGCGATCGTGCTCACGATGAGGAAATCACGCTCGGGCAATCTTGGAAGTACGCCACTGACATATACCGGCGATCCATCCGCAGGCTCAGGGAGAGCCGTGCGCCAAACGGTCGTCAGCAACCCGACGTTCTGCGTCGTAATGACGCTCAGCGGCCGGTGCCCGGAATCAAACTGAAGCCAATGCGCTCCGTCGACGCTCTCGGGAACAGGATCTCGTTGAATCGGCATTGCCGCTGTAAGCACCAGCGCCGTGAAGATCAGCGACAGGCGGCGAAGCATCGTCTGAGATACGGATCAACCTCGCCCACCGTGTACAGACCGGTGCGTTCTGTTGCGTTTCGTTAACAGCTTACTTCCCGATCGCCGTAGGAATGCCATACGGCAGGCGCACGTCCGCAGGCTTGGCGCTCGATTGCACGGCGTCGTACCACGAAGCGTCGCGATGCGCGCCGGCGTGTTCCATCAGATAGCGCGCGAGATCGACGGCGTCCGATTCCGACATCCGAATGCAACCGTGAGATGCGGCGTAGCCGATCGAGTCCTCATCGTTCGTGCCATGGATGTAATAGTCCGGCTCCTGGAAAAAGATTTTCACCGCGCGCATGGGGTTCTTCGGGTCGCCCGGTGCCGCCGGTTTTTTTCCTTTTGCCCACTTCGCATCGGGCGGCACCCATGCGGGATTCCAGACCAGGTGGCGAATGACGAAACGCCCCATCGGTGTCGGATGGGCCCTCGTTCCCACGGCGATGTCGTAGCGCCGGACGTCCGTTGCGCCGATGCGCACGACGAGGATCTTCTTTTGCGTCGACGCGGCAACGCTCAGCGGTCCGCTGATGACCACAGGTTGGTTTTGAGTTCCGGAATCGAGGAGGAACAACAGCGCCAGAAAGAGGGTCATAGTCTCCCTCTTTGCAGGATCGGTGCTACGTCTGCCCTGAGAATCCTTTGAGCGCGTCGGCCTCGGTCTCGTACACGCTGAACATCGGCAGCAGATTGGTCAGGCGGAGTGTGTTTCGCACGCGATCCTGCGGTTTGAGAAGGCGAAGCGAGGCGCCGAAACGCTTGGAGGTTTTCAGGCTCTGGACGAGCTCGCCAAGTCCGTTGCTGTCGATGTAGTCCATGTCCGAGAGGTTCAAGAGGATCTTTTTGTTTCCCTCGTTCAGGAGTTGCTCGATGAGCCGCGGAAGAAGCTCGTCACCGACGCCGACGGCGAGCCTGCCCTGGAAATCGACGATGATGACGTCGCCTTTCTTGCGCGTTTCGATGTTCACGGGGCGAATCATATAACCCGCAATGAACTTGGTCATCCTCCTTCCCGCCGACTTCGTGAGTGCGACGCGCGCACGGTTGACCGGCCGTCGCCTCGATGAGATCCATCGCATCGGTAGCGAGACATTGCGCGTCGGCTTACTTGACGGTCGGATGGGAACGGCAAAGGTCGTCGGGCCCGGGGAACTGGAGGTGCACCTCGACAGCGATCCGCCCGCGCCGCTGCCGCTCACGCTCATGCTCGCGCTGCCTCGACCGAAAGTCCTCAATCGCGTCATCGCCAGCGCGACATCGATGGGCATCAAGCGGATCTTTCTCATCAACGCGTGGCGGGTGGAGAAGAGCTACTGGAAATCGCCGAAGCTTCAACATCTTCGCGAGCACGCAATCCTGGGACTGGAGCAGGCGCGCGACACGGTGTTGCCGCAAATCGAGCTCCGACGATTCTTTCGGCCCTTCGTCGAGGACGAGCTGCCCTCGATCGCTGCGAACACGCGCGCTCTGGTGGCCCATCCGATCGCTGCAGACGCTTGCCCGCACGATGTGAAGCAGCCGGTCACGCTGGCAGTCGGGCCGGAGGGCGGCTTCATCGCCGAGGAGATCGCGTCATTCGAGAGAATCGGGTTTCGGCCGGTGCATTTCGGTCCGCGGATTCTGCGCGTGGAGACGGCCGTGGCGGCTTTGGTTGGAAGGTTGCTGGGTTTCTAGGTTGCTGGGTTGCTGAGCAACCGAGCAACTCAGCAACCGAGCAACCCTAATTCCGCCACTCATCAATCAGCGATGCGACGAGCGCGGTCCATCCGGTCTGATGCGAGGCGCCGAGGCCTTCGCCGGTGTCGCCGTTGAAGTATTCGTAAAAGAGGATCAGGTCCTTCCAGTGCGGATCGCGCGCGAAGAGCTCCGCTTTTCGCGTTCCGCGCGGACCGTAAATCGGCCGATAGCCGTTTGCGTCGGGCAGAAAGAGGCGAATCATTCGGTCCGCCAGACGCGATGCCACGCCGCTCAGCGTGAGCATTTCCACCTGTCGATCGCCGCTCGGCGTCGTTGCCGTGATTCGCACGCCCCCGCCGAACGCTTTTTCCAGCTTGCGCAGAGTCTCGATGATCAGAAAACTGGTCGGAAACCAAACCGGGCCGCGCCAATTGCTATTGCCGCCCTTGAGCTTTTCGATCGCTTCCGCCGGCTCGTACCGCACGGTCGCACCGCCGAACGTGAACGGATGCTGCTGATGCGCTTTGCTCAGGCTGCGCAAGCCGTAAGGCGACAGAAACTCGCCTGAGTCGACCACTCGCGCCAGGAGCGCCTTGAGTTGATTCTGATCGACCACGGCGAGCACGTGCGTGTCGTCTCCGTTGCAGTGCACCGTCGTCACGCAGCGATCGACGATGTCGCGACGATTCTTCAGAAACCACTGCAGGTTCTCGCGGAAGCTGTGGAAGGGCTGGATCCATTTTTCCTCCAGCCGTTCGATGGCGTACAGCGGAATCAGTCCGACCAATGAGCGGACCCGAAATGGAACCGCGGATCCGTCGGGGAAGCGAAGCAGATCGTAGAAGAAGCCGTCCTGCTCGTCCCAGAGCGTCCGATCGCCGCGTATCATCTTCATTGCCGCGCCGATGTAGACGTAGTGCTCGAAAAACTTCGTCGCCAAGCCCTCGTAGACATCGTTTTCTTTTGCCAGCTCGAGCGCGATGCGCATCATCACCAAGCAGAACATTCCCATCCAGCCGGTGGCGTCGCTCTGTTCCAGGGTGGCGCCGCCGGGAAGACGCTCGCTGCGATCGAACACCGCGATATTGTCCAGTCCGAGGAATCCGCCTTCGAAGACGTTGTTGCCTTCGCGGTCAACTTTGTTCACCCACCACGTGAAATTGAGCATCAGCTTGTGAAAGCACTTCTCGAGGAAATCACGATCGGCCCCGCCGCTGCGGATGCGATCCATGTTGTACACGCGCCAGACGGCCCAAGCGTGCACGGGTGGATTGAGATCGGAAAACTCCCACTCGTACGCGGGAATCTGCCCGTTCGGATGCTGGAACTGCTCGAAGAGCATCAGCCAGAGCTGCTCTTTCGCGAAATGTGCGTCGATCAGCGCGAGCACGACCGCATGAAATGCGAGGTCCCACGCCGCGAACCACGGATACTCCCATTTGTCCGGCATCGACAGGATGCGCATCGAGTTGAGATGTCGCCAGTGACGATTGCGGCCGTTGTGACGGGAGGCTGGAGGAGGCCACTGAGGGTCATCGCCGTCCAGCCACACGTCGACGTCGAACAGGTAGCTCTGCTTTGACCACAACAAACCGGCGAACGCCTGACGCTGGATCCTGCGCTCGTCAGCAGTTGCCTTTTCCGGATGGATCGACGCGTAGAACTCGTCGGCCTCTTTGTGGCGCTGAAGAATGAGGTGGTGGATCTGTGTAGGGCCGCCGCCCTCGGCGGCCGGCGCGGTACTGGCCGCCGAGGGCGGCGCGATACTGGCCGCCGAGGGCGGCGGCCCTACATGCGGCGGCCCCATGGGAGCAAGGCGCATATCCATGACGTGCGATTGCCCAGGATCGATCTCCACCCGCAGCCACCCGCATGCTTTCGTTCCAGTGAGCTCGCGATTCACCGCGTCTCGCTCGCCATCGACGATGTAGCG
>WNGB01013238.1_pt1 | contig 11130 bp, 22 predicted proteins | sample 5400681 | NCBI WGS metagenome assembly WNGB01 (sample SAMN13153367, study PRJNA577476) | soil metagenome | isolation source: 115 cm soil or saprolite under grassland replicate 2 | place: USA:California | collected 2016-06-15 | reverse complement strand
CTGCTGTTCCTACTTGGTAGTCGCTACTGTGAGACCGATCGCCTGTCCGGCGACGCGTGGCGCCTGTTCGGACATACGCCGCTCGGCTGGCCGCGGGTGCAAGCCATCTGCGACTTCGTCCACAACCACATCACCTTCGGCTACGAGCACTCCCGCGCCACCAGAACCGCGTCCGAAGCATACGTTGAAGGCCACGGCGTTTGCCGCGACTACGCACATCTGGCGGTGGCGTTCTGCCGCTGCCTGAACATCCCGGCGCGCTATTGCACCGGCTACATTACCGACATCGGCCTTCCTCCGCCGTACGCGCCGATGGATTTTGCGGCGTGGATCGAAGTCTATCTCGGCGGCCGCTGGCACACCTTCGACCCGCGCAACAACGCCCCTCGGATCGGGCGTATCCTCATCGCCCACGGCCGCGACGCCGCCGATGTGCCTCTGACCCACATCTTCGGTCCGGGCACGTTGTCGGGCTTTCGCGTCTGGGCAGAGGAGGCGCCCCCCAGCTCCACCTTGGCTGCGCGTTCATGAGTCCACGTCCGCGGTCGAGGTCAAACGCCTGCCGGGAAGGCGCACACGTCCCGACGTCGGTCGTGCTCGAGAAGCTGTTGAGAGATGCGCCGCCGTAGCGCGTCCCTTGCGAAACGGGATGAAGGAAGCATCTGGGCTCGCTATTTGGCTGCATCGCCCCATATGTCTCTCATCGTCGATCTTCAGTTCTATCGCTTTAGGTCACACAATGACGCAAGACCCCGATGCACAGGCATTGCAAGATAAAGCAGAAGCGCGTCTCGCGTCTCTGAAGGAGGAAAAGTTAGTAACCCGAATTGCCGTTCTGTCCACTTTGCTCGGACAGGGCAAAACAACCAAACGGCTTATGATCGGCATGTCGATCGAAACGCACAAAACGTCTCCGGACTTCGATCAAAAAAAGTGTAACCAAGCAAAGAGTAGGATCATGCAGGCGCTGGGTGATATTGATTGTGACGTGTTTATCGAAATGGATCGCTAAGACAACTCTCAGGTTTTGATCCTTGCGTTGTGAAGAGGCGCTTAGACCTGAGGGAACGTTGCAGCTTTTATTGCCTACCAGGCACATGCCGAGCGCAGGATCTGGACCGCAGCATCGATGTCAGCCTGAGCGCTGACCTCGATGGTTACGAGCTTGATTCCCGGCGACCCCGGTCACAATCAATCTGTAGATGTGAGCTGTTTTGCTCAGACTCCGGACGGACAAAGGCGTAAGCCGATAATAATCGAAACGCCATCGCAACGCGTTCGGTCCTCAATTTTACTTTGAACCGGAACCCGTCCGGGTGTCCGTGGCCTCGCTCCGAAACATGTCGGGCGAAAGGAAATACCATGCAAGTCCCCTCGATGCTGCAAGGAGAATCGGTGACGCGTCTGCTGCAAGGCGCAGCCGCCGGCGCCATCGCAACGATCGTTGTCGGCTTTTACTGGGGTGGCTGGTCGCTCGGCAGCACCGCCGACAAGATGGCAAAAGAGCGGTCGGAGCTCGCGGTCGTAGCGGCGCTGGCACCCGTGTGCGCCGACAAATTCCGCGCACTGCCGGACGCCGAGTCGAAGCAAGTCGCGCTTTCGAAAGTCGAGTCGTGGAAGCGTCGGGACGAGTTCCCCAAGGAGTTCGTGACCCTCCCGGGTGAATCGTACCCGAATTCCGCTCTTGTGGACGCGTGTTACACGCTGTTGCTTGCACCGAAGTCAGCCGCGCTCAAATAAGATAACCGCCACTGAGCGGAAATTCTTGCGTCGTGCCGTCGGCTGCCGGCACGCGCAGCAAGCGGCCACGCCGCCACCGCGCCGAGAAGGGTCATGGACTGGCGCCGTCTTTGAATGATTCGTCGTCTGTCCCCCCACGGAGGCCGGACGACGCTTCGCGCAATGTCGGTAAACCAGCACAGCTCGACCCGACGGCGTGTGAACAAAAATCGACGGAGAAAAACAATGCGAAAATTTTTGCAATTTTCTCTCGCAGCCGGATCGACGTTCATTTTTGCTTCGGCAGCGATGGCGCAAGACGCAGTAAGACTCAGCCCGCTATTCCAGGTCCAACCGCAGATTGCCCAAGAATCGGCGCCATATGGGTACGCGCCATACTCAGTACTACCCTCGATGATTTGGCGCGCGCCAGTTTTCCTGCACACATGGGACATGCAAGCAGTTGTGCCGTTCACATTGGAGGAGATGCGCGCGCCCGACCGTGCGTCCAAGCCTAACTGAGCGCAGTCGATTGGCGAGAGTGGGTCGGTTTCAATTGTGGCGGCCCCCAGAGGGTGTCCTCATTCGCCTGGCTACTAGTAAAAGGCGCCTGTCGCCACCATATCAACTTTAAGGAGTAGGCACCTCAGGAGGATCGCCAGATGTGGTTCTATGTCCAGACGTGGCTCCCTATCTTGGCAGTCGCTTTGACTGCTGCGATCTGCTTCAGCGTAGCGTCATTCGTTATGGGGCAGAGCGTAAAGCCTCATCAGCAATAATCTCTACACCCCGTTCAGGGCGTAACGACCGGAACGGTATATTGCCAGTGTATCTCGCGGCCCTTCCGAAGATAGAAGCAGGAGACTTTAATGGCTGCTCAAACAACTGCCCGCCCCCGCGCTCCAGTCGAGGTCTCGATCAACGATAATCTTCCGTCGAGTAGCCCATCCGACAAAACGGCACTTATCGTGCTCGGTTCCGTGCTGGGGCTCATTGTGCTCGGCGTCCTGTATTATCAGACGATTGGCATTTAACTCCAAGAATTTGCGAGTGTCCTAATTCACTCCACCGGCTGGTAGTTAAACCATTCGCTATTCGTTCGAATCGCGTGCACAGTGCCGGACATCACCGACTGCGGCTCTGTCCCAGGCGTCGGTGGCTGAGAGCCCGGCCACGCTCCCGCCTGAAAATCGGGGAGCCATTCATGATGCCATCATTCCAACCACCACCGCCGCCGTGCGTTATGTGCGGCACCACGACTGCCATCGCCCCTGCATTCGAGGGGGGTCAACGCGTTTTCGTAGTTCGATGCCCAGCGTGCGGGCGTGCCGGCACCTACTCTCTCGATTATGACACCCTACGCAAGTGGTGAGCCCGATCACAGGGCGGCGCTGGCCTCTTTCGACTCCTACTGGCCCGTTTTGATTTTGCGAGTGGCCCGCATTGGTGCTAGGAGGCCTCCGAGAAATCGCACCGTGGCGACGTGACGGCCGGTGCCGTTTTTGATCTCGAATGCCCACCGCTCCATGCCCCGCCGGCTATACCTGTGACGCTCTTCGAGCATGTCGCGGGCGGTCATGGACGCATGCCGAATTGCCTCGGCATCGCTGCGAAGCGCGTCTCCCTCCGGATCGGGAATGACCGTCTTGCCCCGCACAATGTTGAAGAAATAGCGCGGCATGCAAAGACGGTAGCATGGACGAAAGGTCGAAAGAGGTACGCTTTCGTACAGGGGCCGCCTCAGTTGGCGGCCTCACCGAGGGCATGTCGATCCGCGCCGTCCCGGGGGTCGCGGGCGGTGCTGACCGATTGAGCATTTTTTTGGGGGAATCCCACAAGTATTGATGTAGTAATAATTGTGAATGATCTAAAATTACCAAGAACTTGAAGATAACGATCTGTTTTTCCTGTAGCATATTCCAACGTTATCATCTTGTATCGTGGCCTGCAAATACCGTGATAATATTTGATCTCGCCCCTTACAATGGCCTTGAGTCGTCCCCAAATACAAAATGCGCAGGCCATGAGGCTGCGTGATACGGAAGGTCAGGCCCTGAGGGCGGACCGTTCGCATGTCGCTCAACAAGGGAGGTCATGCTATGCGTGCATTCGATTTTGCTCCCCTCTACCGTTCAACCGTCGGCTTCGACCGAATGTTCTCCATGCTCGACCAACTCGACGGCGTGGAAGGCTCGGTGTCGGCCTATCCGCCCTACAATATCGAGCGGAGCGGCGAGAACGCCTTTCGCATCTCGGTCGCAGTCGCCGGCTTTACCGACGCCGATCTCTCGATCGAGACGAAGGAGAACAGGCTGACGATCCGCGGAGAAAAACAGACCAACAACGAGGAGAAGGCCGGCGACGTGCTGTACAAGGGCATCGCCGAGCGGACCTTCGAACGTGGCTTCCAGCTCGCCGACCATGTTCAGGTCAAAGGCGCGAGCCTGGAGAACGGACTCCTAAACGTCGACCTCGTGCGCGAGATTCCGGAGGCGATGAAGCCTCGGGCGATCCCAATCACGAGCTCCAGCAAGCTTCTGGAGGTCAAGCCGACCAAGGTCGCTGCCTGAGGCTCCGGCGAATTTTGGGAGCGCTCCGGTTTCCGGGGCGCTTTTCTTTGACCGGACGCGACGAGCAACGGCCCGGTTACAATGCGGGGATTTTGAACCCGCCCATCCGTGGACGGGAAAGGCTATGCCGATGGATGCCGTCTTTATGCTCACCGTAGTTGTTTTTGCTTTTGGCGGCATAGCGGGAGCGCTCGCTTGGGCGGAAGCGCAGAACCGCGGACCGAGCAAATAAGGACCCAAAAATAGCTGTTGCCCTCATTGAATCCCCGGTGTCCGCATTCAAATCCGAGAGCGTCAATTTAACTATTATGTGTGAGGCAACCTTCTGTTCTCCCACGCGTTGCATCGGCAGTCCCCAGGATGAGCGTAGCGTAAGCAGCGTCGTCCCGGAGATGGGAAGCCCCAGCCCCAGCCCCGTCCCCCCCTGGCTCCGGCCGGGGCTTCTCGTTTTGGGCCGCAGTTGGCGGCGACCGGATCCATCAGCGTCACGTCGTCATCGCCGCCGGGCTTAGACGCGCGAAGGCGTGCGGCCTCACCGACAAGCTTTGGGACATGGCCGATCTCGTCCGACTCACGGACGAATACGGTGAAAGTCAAAAGCGGAAAGTGGCGCGATAGAGAGCGCCGTGAGGCGGACCCTGGAACCGCCAGCTCCGGCGGCGACTTATCCGCTAAATGTCGGGGCCAGTGACGCTGGGGATAACGCTCGCGTGCGACTCCGAGTACACTATCGGAAGTGAGCCAGTTCTTCATTTTAGCGTTGGAATTTGCTATAATTGCTCGGCGTCGCACTGTATTCGGCGGGGGAAAGGAGCTTTTGTTGAGGAAAAAAGGGCTAATCGTTGTGAGGAAGAGGCGCAAGGCCACGTTTGATCCCAAACTATTTCTCGCCAATGTGGGCGAGGGAAAAACGATATCCAAATACCGGAAGGATCAAATTGTTTTCTCACAGGGAGAGGCCGCGGATGCGGTTTTTTACGTCCAGCAAGGCAAGGTCAAGCTCACTGTCGTTTCCGAGCAAGGCAAGGAGGCGGTGGTTGCAATCCTGGGACCCGGTCAGTTTTTTGGCGAAGGATGTCTGAATGGCCATCCGTTGCGCATCGCAACAACCAGGGCGATCGATGCATGCGTGATAACTCGCCTGGAGAAGGCGACGATGATCGCTACCATTCACAATGAGCCGGAATTTTCTGAACTGTTCATGACGTACCTGTTGTCTCGGAACAGTCGAATTGAAGAGGATTTGGTCGACCAATTGTTCAATTCGAGCGAAAAGCGCCTCGCCCGACTTCTCCTCCTCCTGGCAAATTTCGGCAAGGAAGGCAGGCCGGAGCCGATCGTGGGAAAGTTCAGTCAGGAAACACTGGCGGAGATGATCGGCACGACCCGATCGCGCGTGAGTTTTTTCATGAACAAATTCCGCAAGTTGGGCTTTATCGAATACAACGGAAAGCTGGAAATCCATAATTCCTTGTTGAACGTGGTTTTGTACGACAAGCCCGAGATCGGAACGAAGGATGCGAGTGCAGAACATTCTGCCATGTGAGCAATTTTGAACAGATCGTTGTTTCGCTGAATGATAATCTGCTTGGCACGTCGATCGCCGTCCGGCAATGGACGGGATTCCCAGGTGCGCTCGGCCGTTCAAACCATCCAGGTGCTCCCGCCTGCCACAGAAAGGGCGCTTCAAATGTTCTCTGCAGAGCAGTACCGAGCGAAAGCAGCCGAACTCAGAGCTTTGCTCACCATCACACCGCGTTCGCCGAACGAAACGAGTGAACTGCGCAATCTGGAGCAGACTTACACGACGCTTGCCGAAAACGAGGAATGGATGGCGGTCAATTTCGATAAGACGATTCAGCGCAGAAGGAATAGCGACAACCGTACCGCCCTCGCTGAGGAAGAAAGCGCAAATTTTGAAGTGCCCGGGGACGGCCGTGATCATGCATTGCAATACTGTCCCCACGAAGCTCCAACGGAACCTCTTCGACTGCGCCAGCACCATCGGTGAAAATCATGCGAACATTCATGATTGCCACGTCTACAGCTTTGCTTTTTTCCGCTTCGGTCAACGCCCAGGAAACCGCTTGCTTCGAGATCAGCACCTTTGCTCCCAGCAGTGCTCTCGCACCTTCGATCGTGCTCTTGAACAAATGCACCGGCAAAGCTTGGCAACTCACCAAGACGTGGTTTCCAAGAACAAAGGAAGGACAACTCACTTACAGCTGGCGTTGGAGACCTATTTTTGTCGATGATTCAGGAGAGGCCCTATTGAGCTCCGGCACTCCATCGCCTTCCCAATGGAGTGGTGAGGTGCTCGAAGCGATTTCAAGGCGAATTCCAGATGATCACCGAGACGCGGCAGCATTCGCCGGCTCGACAAAAGTCCGGATATTTCGGGGCGATCGCCATCATTCTGATCGTCGCGGCGGGATTGTGCTGGGGTTTCGCCCACGTTTAGACAATTCGGCTGGCGAACGATCCGTCCAGCAGCCTCAGATCATCAACTTCGCTCGATCCTGAGTGTTTTGGTAAGGCCGCACGTCTTGCACGCGAGCGAGAGATCCTCGAATGCCCCTCCGAACAGAATTGGCGTGATACGAATAATGACCATTTCCGTTCCGCACTCGGGACATGTCGACGAAGCTTTGTCGGGTGGCGTTTGTTGGCCAGCCATGTGATTTCCTTTCACCCGAGATTGTTCGGCGCGAGACCATCGATTGAAGGGAAGCCCGGTCGGGAGAGGGCTTCGCCCCGAATAAGAGAGACCGGCCGCTGTTCGCTGCGCCCGTCTCAAGGTCCGAACATTTCAGAGCCAGGCGCTACGCGCCGACGACGCGCAGGACCACCTTCAAATTGAAGCACGATGCCGACGCACCTCGCGGAAAGAGACGAGACGTTGCCGGCGTTCGTCCCACAGCACCAGCCGCACACAGCTGAGGCTCTCGAGCAGGGTGAGCCGGCCGAGGCCGTCGAGGTCCGGGTGGTCGCGCAGCACGAGCGGCAGCCGGTAATAGGGAATGCGGCTGCACAAATGATGGACGTGATGAACGTCGATATTGGCGGTGAACCAGCGCAAGAGGCTCGGCAAGGCATAATGAGAGCTGCCGTGCAGCGCCACCTCTTGCAGGTTCCAAGCTCGGTCGTGAGCCCATACGGTATTCTCGAATTGGTGCTGGACATAGAACAACCAGACCCCGGCCGAGGCCGCGAGCAGCATGGTCGGCAGATGCACGAGCAGGAATGCACCGATGCCGACCAACCATATCATCGTGGCGGCGAGAGCCGCGATGGCGACATTGGTCGCCATGGTGCTGAGCCAGGGCATCCACCCATTGCGCATGAGCCCGACCGGTAGCCGGTGCTCCAAGATGAACAAAAAGGCCGGGCCCACGCCGAACATGACGAGCGGGTGCCGGTAGACGCGGTAACACAGCCGACCCCATCGCGACCGCGCAAGGTACTCATGCACGGTCAGCGTGTCGATGTCGCCGATTCCGCGGCGATCAAGATTGCCCGATGTCGAGTGGTGAATGGCGTGCTTGCGTCGCCAAAAATCGTACGGCGTGAGCGTCAACACTCCGATCACGCGTCCGACCCAATCGTTGGCGAAACGGCGATGGAAGAAGGCACCATGACCGCAATCGTGTTGGATCATGAAGAGCCGCACGAGAAAGCCAGCGGCCGGCACCGCGAGCAGCAGGCAAAGCCAGTAGCCGAGATCGAGCGTAGCCCACATCAGACACCAGAGCAGAACAAGCGGCCCGGCCGTGATGACGAGCTCGATGATGCTGCGCGCAAGGCTCGGCGCGCGATAACGGACAAGGATCTGCGTCCAGCCGCCGGCGTCGGACGCAACAGGGGTCAAAGGAGGTATTTTCGCGTTGTTCAAGATCACCTCTCTGTCGTCACGGCCGATCGACGACGACATGAATGCGACGCTCCTTGTCATTGCCAAGGAGCGCTCCGCCTGCCCGGTCCGTATCGACGCTTATTGCAAAGCCGTGAGCAGGTTGGCGCACGCTTGAGCGACGCCGCGGTCGGGCCCGGTCATTCCGGGAAATGTCGCCCAGCCGCCCTTCTCGATGTAGGTGTCTTGCATCCACGAACTGACCTTTTTCAATTCGGCCATGTTCGCCGAGGCATCGGTGCCCTGGCGGAACTTGTCAGCGCACATCGGGGCAAGAACCGCCACGACGGCGGCGCTGGAGCTCTTGTCCGCCATTTGTTTCGCAGTGCTTCCCAAGGTCCATCCGCCCCAACCAAAGCCGATGACCACTGTTGCGAGAAAGCCGGCAAAAGCGCCCTGCAACAGACGCGCGAGCGACTCGCCTTGCAGGATCGAAGGCACTTGCATGATGATTTCCTTTCGCTCGACAAGTTTCGGAGCGAGGGCAACGGACACCCGGATGGGTTCCGGTCACATAGCTGAATTGAAGGCCCGGCCGCTTTGAGCTGGCGCCTCGGTCGACTCGAGCATGCGCCCGTTTGCGAACGGAATCTGTGCAAAATTGACCACTTTCCGATCATTCTACCCGTCGCGGTCACCAGTTTGGGCGAGCGTCAGAGCGACGGGTCTACTGGAGAAATTGTTGTGGGGGATTTAAGCTGTCCATGCGCGGCGCGCAGCCGATTCAGTCCTACACGCTAGCGGGGCACCCCCAAGCACTTCGAGCAGATGAGGTGCGATGCTTCCTCGCGAGACCTCTTGCTATGGCGACCAAACGAAGACCACGGTTCGATCCGAAACTTTTTCTCGCCAAGATTCCCGGCCGGATAGCCCCGACGCATAGCGACGGTCACGGCGATGACGGAATGCGCGATCGAACCGTCCGGCGCTTGCGCTTAGATATGGGAGAAGATCCGCCCGACAAGCCACGCGGCGATCGCCCAGCCTGCGCCGGTGAAGAAGCCGACGCAGAACCAGACTCCGATCTGGTAGAGGTTGATGGTGGAGGGCATGTTGGATTCTTCCTGTGGTGACGCGGACCAGCCGGCTTTTCATGACTGAATGTGGTCAGTGATTTCAAGCCAGTCCGAGCGTGCGAACCCTGGAGTTCGGCTGACTTTGCTCTACCGCGAAGCTGAAACCGACAAGCGCCTCATGAGCGGCGCGCAGGCGATCGGCATCTTCGCTGACGTCCTTATCACTCATCCTCGATGAGACCAGATCGTGGCGTGTGATGTAGTTGGACGCTCGGCTGGAGAGTTGATCGGCTTTTTCAACGACGTCATTGTTCCGCTCGAGGAGAGACAAAATATTTTCAATTCCGCATTGCACGTTGTGGAAGTGATGCGAGTTGGTGACCCCGCGAGCTGTCTCCTCGAGCTGGGCACGGATGAGCTTCAAGAAGCTCGTGATATGGGCCGAGAGCATAGGGACGCTCTTTCTGCTGATCGCCGTGGTGTCGCTTTCCGCCCGGCCCGCAATCTCTGCGCCTCAGCCGAGATGGGCAAATGCGGATATTTGCGGCCAAAACGCAATGACTGCGACGCCGAGAACGAGCGCAAGCGCGATCACCAGCGTCATACGATTCGGGCGGCTGTACGGTAGGTTATCGTTGATATTGGTCACGAAGATCTCCCGAGGTCAGAAGCTGCACCAAGACGTCCGCGCGGTCTGCGCGCCGATTCGAAACGGACTCCGATCCGAGGATCACGCGAATTACGGCTGAGGCTTTGCCCGTCCCATGATGAACGACACCACGCTGAGGCAGATCGCAGCAGTCAAAGCGATGGTCATTAGAGGGAACCAGATCTGGACATTGGACCACATCTGACGACGCTCCTGGAGTTGGCCCCCCATCCGCACACCGCGCCCGGATTGTCCTGAAGATCAGCTGTCGTTCTGCTCCAATCGTTGTCGCAGGCAGCAGTCCGACGGCGCAATGATCCGCAATGCCTACTGCAGTCGACCGAGCAACTCCGCACAAGCCCGAGCCACGGCGGTGTCGGGTGATGTCGCTCCCGGCATTGTTGCCCACCCGCCTTTCTCTATGAACGTGCCCCGGTCCCAAACGTAGCTGATCTTGTTCAGGTCAGTGAGGTTGGTTGCTGCGTTCGCCGCCTGGCGGAACTTGTCGACGCAGATCGGTGCGAGCGCGGCAACGACTGCCGAGTCGGCTCGCTCCTTCGCGGTCTTTTCGACGGTGCTTCCAAGCGTCCAGCCGCCCCAGTTGAAGCCGACGATCATCGTCACGATGGCGCCGACGGCTGCGCCTTGCAGAAGACGAGTCAACGACACGCCCTGCAGGATTGAAGGAAGTTGCATGGCTTTCGCCTTTCGATGAGAGGGACGCGCGCCGCGCGGAGCGCGGACACGTAAGCGGGGCGGGTGCTCGCGGCACCCGCATCCGAACGCAACTCTATTTGGAGTGTTATTGTGCCTGCCGAGGGCACCAGGGCTGCCTTTTGTAGGAAACGGAGACTTCGGTACGTCGCCGTCTTTTTTGCGCAGCTCTCGGACAAGCCGCTGCTCGCCCGTATTTGGCTAGGTGGGGTGTCGGACGTAAAGCGCAATGGCGGGTCGAGAATAAACCCGCACGGCGGGTGCCGGCGGGCGCAGTGCGACGAATCGCATTTCGCCGATGAGGCGATTTGCGGCACAGGATCAAACACGGTCGAAGGTGGGGTAGGGGTCAGTTCGGCTATTCCGGGCCGTCACTCGGAGGTCACCCAAATTCATTAGGACAGGTGTTATTACCTAGTTCATCGTTTTCGAGGTTTGAATCATATCAAGCGGCCTGGTCGATCCGATAGGACCAAGTGTGGACGACAGGATGTCGGTTGAATTCGTCCATAGCAGCCATGATGCGATCCTTGAGTTCCTGTTTGGATGCGA
>WNGB01013235.1_pt1 | contig 11131 bp, 9 predicted proteins | sample 5400681 | NCBI WGS metagenome assembly WNGB01 (sample SAMN13153367, study PRJNA577476) | soil metagenome | isolation source: 115 cm soil or saprolite under grassland replicate 2 | place: USA:California | collected 2016-06-15 | reverse complement strand
CTGACATCGGCTCGACCGCCGCCAAGCGTAGGCGCTAAAAGGCAAGACTCGGGCATCGCGGCCCGGGTTCTTGCTTTGCATTTTCCGCGCGCCCCTGGCTTAACCTCGACGCTGAACTATTTCTTCGGCAGCGGTCCCGTAGCTCAGAGCACTGGTTTCCTAAGTCGCTAATCCCCTCTGGCCTGGCGGAGTGCCTGGGCGCCGCCCGGCGGAGTGGTGGGACCCGGCAGCGGCGTTGGCCGCTCTTGTGACACATCGTTTCCCTGGCAGCGTCGAGTTGAAACGCTGCCCGGTCCGGTATACGTAGGCGTTTGGGGCGGCCACCGAGCCTATTCAGGCATGGCGGCCGTTCTCGTCTCAGAGCCTATACGGAGCCTAAGAAAGTCTTCGGGTCCCGTAAGTCTTTGAAATCGTTCGGCGGCGGGGTAGCTCAGCTGGTTAGAGCAGCGGAATCATAATCCGGAGGTCGCCGGTTCAAATCCGGCCCCCGCTACCGCCGTCCCTCCACAATCTCAAACGGAGCCGACGCCACAGGTGTACGGCTGTTTCGCTCTCCCAAGTTGGCCCGCATTAACAATGCCCTTGCCCTCGTGCCGCCCAGAAAAAGCGCCGCGGCGGCCGACTTCCAAACGACAAAAACTGTGACCGCCGTCACAGCGCGTGGAATCCGCGCGTGCGATCCATGCCGCAACCGGACATGAACGTCCGTCCACACGTGGATCAGCCCGGCCTTCGGCCGCGCTCAGGGAGTGTTGAGATGACACATGCGCTTCGCATACGCGGACTGTCGAAGACCTTCACCAAGCCCGCCGTCGATGGGCTCGACCTCGCCATCGGCGCGGGCGAGTTCTACGGCCTGCTCGGCCCCAACGGCGCCGGCAAGACCACCACGCTGCGCATGGTAGTCGGCCTGCTCAAGCCCGATGCCGGCAGCATCGAGATTTTCGGCGTCGACGCGCTCGCCGACCCGACGGCCGCCAAGCGGATGATCGCCTGGGTGCCGGACGAGCCGCTGCTCTACGACAAGCTCACGCCGCTGGAATATCTCGCCTTCATGGGCGGGCTCTGGCGCATGGACACCAAGATGGCCGAGCGCACCGGCCAGGAGCTGCTCGAGCGCCTCGAGCTGTGGGCCAATCTCGACGAGCGTTGCGAAGGCTTCTCGCGCGGCATGAAACAGAAAGCCGCGCTCGCCGGCGCGCTGCTGCATGATCCGAAGCTCTTGATCCTCGACGAGCCGCTGACCGGCCTCGATGCCGCCATCGCCCGGCAGGTCAAGGACCTGCTGCTCGACCGCGCGCGCAAGGGCTGCACCGTGATCCTGACCACGCACATCCTCGACGTGGCGGAGCGCCTGGTCGACCGCATCGGCATCATCCAGTCCGGCCGCCTGTTGGCGCAGGGCACGCTCGACGAGCTGCGGCTCAAGTCCGGCCGCAAGGACTCGACCCTGGAAGACGTCTTTCTCCATCTCGTCACCAAGGCCCCCGCGGAGGCAGCATGAACGCGCTCGCACCCTTGCCAATGATGCTGGGCCATGAGGTCCGGCTCTATTGGCGCCAGATGTCGGCGCGCACCTCGCACGGGGTGCTGCTCGCGACCGTGATCGGCCTGTTCGTGCTCGCGCATCTCGTCGCGCTGTCGGGCCCGTTCATCCTGGCCGAGCTCAACCTCTCGCGTCTCGACGTGCTGGCGACGCTGTCCGGGGCGGGCCTGTTCGGAATGATGATGATGATCTCGGTGGCGCTGATCGGCACGGTCAGGCTCATCTATTCACGCGGCGACATGGACCTTCTCTTGTCGTCGCCGATCCCGGCCCAGGCGATCGTGTTCGTGCGGGTGCTGGCGATCGCGTTCGGCCTGTTCTGCCTCGCCGGCCTGCTGACGCTGCCGCTCGCCAACGTGATGACGGCGTTCGGGCATCCGCGGTTCCTGGTCGCCTATGTCGGGGTGCTCTGCCTCGTGCTGTTGGCGACCTCGATCGGCGTGCTGCTCGCGCAAGGCATGTTCCGCCTGTTCGGCCCGCGCCGCACCCGGCTGTTCGCGCAGATCTTCGCCGGCCTCCTGGGCGTCGGCTTCCTGTTCCTCACCAACGCGCACAACCTGCTGCCGCAATCGACCAAGAACTCGTTCATGCAGATGGTGCTCGACCTCATGGCCCAGGTGCCGGGCGTCGACAGCGTCGTCTGGCTGCCGGCGCGCGCCGCGCTGGGCGAGCCGCTGCCGTTCTTCGTGGCGGTCGTGGTGTGCCTGGGCCTGTTCGCGGCCACGACCTTCGGGCTTGCGAACCGGCTGATTGCCAACGCGGTCGCGGCGAACGGCGCCGCCGGCCGCACCGTCAAGACCAGCAGCAGCCGTTGGCTCGCCCCGCACGGCGGCCCGCTCGCGGTCATGCGGCGCAAGGAATGGCTGCTGATCGGCCGCGACCCCTGGCTGGTATCGCAGATCGTGATGCAGATGCTGGTGATGGTGCCGGCCATGTTCCTGATCGCGAAGGCGGGCGCGGCGGTCTACATGTGGCTCGTGGTGGTCTATCTCGCCGGCCATCTAGCGGGCGCGCTCGCCTGGCTCACGGTGTCGACCGAGGAGGCGCCCGATCTGCTCGCGACCGCCCCGTTGCGGCGGCGCGACGTGCTCTTCGGCAAGCTGCAGGCCGCGCTCATCCCGACCGCCGTACTCGCCGCCGTGCCGATCGCGATCGCATCCAGGATCGACCTCTGGCTCGGCTTTACCATTGTGCTATGCAGCGCCGGCGCCGCGCTCTGCAACGCGATGCTGCACGTGCGCAATCCCACCACCGCAAAGCGCAGCGAGCTATCGTGGCGCGGCAACTCCAACAAGATGCTCTCGATCTTCGAGATGCTGTTGGGCCTGATGTGGGTGCTGATCGGCACGCTGATGCTGGCGTTCGGCTGGTGGGGGATGCTGGCGCTGGTGCTGGCGGCTCCTGTCGCCTATCGCCTGACGCGGTAAGCGGCCCGCGAGCCTGGATCATGACGCCGTCATGACCAGGCTCCCACGAATGCCTGTTTCTTGAGCCGCGCGGCCGATCGCCGCGCGGCTTCGCATCACAATCGGGTGATGCGGGCGGGTGGTTCGCTGCGGCGCGCGACAAGGCGTAGTATTCGGTGGTGCGCAACGACCTTGTGCGCATGCGTGCTGCGCGGTGCCGAGCGTTGCGGGGAACGGGGGCGTCGATCATAATTGCGAACGGCGCGGTTCCTGCCGACCAATCTGCAACAGGCTACAACTCGGAAAGACAATGCCCTCCAAAGGCCGGCAGCGACTTCAAGAAGTCTTCCTCTCGCAACTCATCAAGAACCAGACGCCGGTCACGGTGTCGCTGCTCAACGGCGTGCGGCTCGAGGGGAGCGTGTCGTCGTTCGACGATTTCTGCATTTCGCTCGTGCGCGACGGCCAAGTGCAGGCGATCTACAAGCAGGAGATCTCGATCATCTCGACGGCCGCGCCGCTCTCGCTCAGCGGCATGCCGGACGATGCACCGGACCGGCCGATGTTCGCGATGACGCCCGCGCCGAGGTCGGCGCCAAAGCCGGTGGTGGTCGAACGCCGCCGCCGCTTCCGTACGCCGGGCTAGCGCGCCTCCTATTTCCACGGAATCGGCACGTAGGAGTGGCGGCCCGGCCACAGCCGCGCGCTATTTGGTGCTCGGTAGAGGAATACGGCAGCGCGACGCGCGCGTATCGCTACAATGACCTCATCATCCATGCGGAGTCGACGATGGCTGAGCGCGCTCCCGAGGCCGTGAAGAAGATCATTCCGTTCGCCCCCACCAACCGGGAGCCGCGCGACGACGGCGATCCGATGGACCGTTCCGGACAGGCGATCGTCGCCTTGCTGCAGCAGGCGGCCGATACCGCCAATCGCGACTGCGAGCGCGCCATGGAGGTGGCGCACAAACTTTCGATGCAGCTGCGCGTGGCCGAGGAGAAGATCAAGGAGCTCGAGGCCGACATCCGGCACTACCACGAGCGGGCGCAGCGAGCGGAGAAGTGGCTGGTGCGCATCTACAAGGACATCGAGGAGAAATTCTTCGAGCACAAGCAGGGCAACGGCCGCTCCGAGCAGCGGTGAACGCGCTCTCTCCGCGTCATGGCCGGGCTTGTCCCGGCCATCCAGGTCTTGCTTGCTGCACGAACGACGTGGATGCCCGGCACAAGGCCGGGCATGACGGAGTCAGACCGCGCATTACTCCCCAAAGCGCCGGCGCGACTGCTTCTGCTTCTCGCCGGTCTCGTAGTGGCGGCCCTGCACGGCGAGGTCGGCTTCTTTCTCCTCTTCCTCGGTCCAGTGCCCGAGCGAATAGCCCCACCACGGCACTTTCAGGTTGAGGGCCGGGAGCTGCAGGCCCTGCCAGATGTCGATCGCGCGCTCCATGAACTCGCGCTTGGGCAAGGACAGCGGCGGATAGGGCCAGGGCATGGTGGCGTCGATCAGCAGCGCCGTCGAGCGCGGCGGCGCGTCGCGGGTGACGAGGCCGCGCGAGGCGCCGGGCGGCACCGCCGCCGGATCGAGCGTGAAGGGCGGCGCTTCGACCACCTCCGTGTCCTTGTAGGGTTGCGCCCGGTAGGCGATCGCCCACAGCACGTTCTCGGCGTCGCGGATATCGATGTCATCGTCGACCGCGACCAGCATCTTGCCCATGAACTTCTCGGCCAGGATGCGCAGCGCCTTCTTGCCGTCGTCGGGATCGCGCTTCTTGAGCTGCACGACGGCGACCGCGTTCGAGCCGGCGCATTCGAGGTATTCGACCGCGATCACGTTGTCCAAGCCGGCGGCGCGCAGGAGCCGGATGCCGGCGGCGGCGCGGCCGATGTTGCGCATCTTGCTGCTCTCGCTCGGCGGCATCTGGCTGAGGATCGAGAGGTAGATCGGCGTCTTGCGGGTGGTGATCGCGGTCACATCCATGAAGAAGCTGTAGTCGCGCTGCGCCATGTAGCCGGGGAACTCGCCGAAGGCGCCTTCCATCTCGATCAGGTCGGTCGGAACGGTGCCCTCGATCACGATCTCGGCCTCGGCCGGCACGAGCAGGTCCTGGGTGACGCAGCGCGTGACCTCGACCGGGTGCCCGACCAGGCCGCCGGCGACGTCGTACTCGCACATGTCGTTGGGGATGCGGGTGACGGCCGTGTAGGTCACGTGCGGCGGCGCACCGATCACGATCGCGGCCGGCACGCGTTGCGCGCCGCGCTCGCGCCAGCGGTCGATGTGCCAGCGCATGCCCCAGGCGAGCCGGCCGAGCAGCACGCCGATGCGGTCCTCGGCCTTCACCATGCCGCGGTAGTTGCCGAGATTGTGCATCCCGGTTTCCGGGTCTTTCGTCACCCAATGGCCGGCCGTCGTGTAGGGCGCGTTGTCGAAGCCCGGCGTCGAGATCGGGATCGGCAGCCGGCCGAGCCCGCCGCTTGGGCGTGAGAGCTCCTCGCCGGTGATCACGACCTCCTGGCAGGGCGCCTTGCCGCCGACCACGACCGGCGCGATCTGCTTGGCGAGCGCGTTGCGCCAGACCGTCTCGATGTCCTCAAGCTTGCATTGCATGCCCAGCGCATAGATCTCCTTCGAGCCGGCAAGCGCGCCGACCAGCACCGGGATATCGTACTTGCGGCCGCGCGCATCGACCACGTTCTCGAACAGGAACGCCTTGCGCTGGCTTTCCGGGAGCCCGCGGAACTGCAGCCGGACGAGCGGATGCAGCTCGGTATCCTTGTTGATCGGCGTCGTCACCCGCACGAGCTTGCCGGCTTGATCGAGAGCCTCGACATATTTGCCCAGCGTTGGCCAATACGATGCCATCAAGTTTCTCCTGGAGATGCCATACTTCTAGAGCGTACCCTTTTGAAACGGATCAACCGCCGCCGTTCGTCCCCGCGCAAGCGGGGACCCAGTCATCGAGAGACCCATGCGTTTGACTCCTGGGTCCCCGCTTGCGCGGGGATGAACGGAGAGGGACGAGCGATTGCGTGCAAACGGGACATGGTCAGCGGCCTTCGTCGGTGATCGCCTTCACCTTGGCGACGATGGCCGGCGTCGTCGTCACGATCGCGGATACGATTTTCGCGACCGCGTCCCCGGGCTGGGGATCGAGGTCGAGATTGAGCCGCCCGGCTTCCTCGCGCAGGCGCGGCGACTTCACCACATCGGTGAAGGCGCGGCGATAGATGTCGACGATCTCGGCCGGCATCCCGGGCGGCCCGGCGAACGGGCGCTCGATCGAGGCCGGCGCGCTCACGAACTTGAACATCGTGTGCTGCTCCGGCGTGGCGGCGAGATCGACCAGGAGCGGCACGTGCTGCAGGTCGGCGTCGCGCTTCAGGCCGACCTGCACCAGCGGCACGATCAGCCCGTCGCGCACCCAGGCGGGGCGAGACACCTTCCATGACGTCCACGGCGAGCTGCCGGCGCCATCGACCTCGCCCTTCTCGACCGCGAGATAGACCGCGGCGCTGCCCGGATAGCCGGTCACGATCTTGAAGCGGGTGCCCACGGTGGCGTTGAGCAGCGCCGGATAGAGCGTCATGGTGCCGCCGGAGTTGGCGCCCATCACCACCTGTCTCATTTTGGCGTCCTCGATGGTTTTGACACCCGACGCATGCCACACGCTGACCACGTCCGGGTCCTGGCTCATGCTGCCGATGAAGCTCAGCTCCTCGGACTTGAAGCGGACGCCCTGCTGGCCGAGCGCCTGATAGAACGGCATCGACTTGTTGAATGTCGCGATCACAGTGCCGTCGCGCGGCGCCTGGGTATAGAGCCAGGTGACCGCGTTCATGCCGGACGCGCCCGCCATGTTGACCACGATCACGGTCGGATGCCCGGGCAGATACTCGCCCAGGTGGCGGGCCACCAGCCGGCCATAGGTGTCGTAGCCGCCGCCGGGTGGCGTGCCGACCACGAGGCGGACGGTCTTGCCCTTGAAATACTCGTCGGCTGGTGCCGGCGATGCGCTGAACAGAGCAATCGCTGCGAATACCGCAAACGCGATCACACGCGCTCCGCGATCAACGCTTGTTCCGTGGGAGAAACCCATGCCCGTCCTTGTACGATATTTTGGCCCATCTGACCGGACCACGGCACGGCCGGCAAGAGCCAGCGGCATGCGTGTCACCGCCCGGTCACCCGGCCCAGCTAGCAAAACCTCGATCCATCTTGTGATAGTGTGCAACCCAGGGAGGCTCGTATGGGGAAGCTCCAGAATCTGCTCGCCGGCTTTGCGTTCGCCGTCATGGCGACGGGCGCTCAGGCCGAGCCGTCCGGCACCATCATGGTCTACACCTCGCAGCCGAGCGACCAGATCGCCAAGGTGGTCGAGGCCTTCCGTAAGACCCATCCCAACGTCAAGGTCGAGCTTTATCGCTCCGGCACCACCGAGGTCATGAACAAGCTGCAGGCCGAGCTCGCGGCCGGCCGCCCGCAGGCCGACGTCGTGCTGATCGCCGACGCAGTCGCGATGACGCAGCTCAAGAACGACGGCCGCCTGATGAGCTATCCGGAGGCGCCCGCCGACAAGCTGCCGGCCGCGCTGGTCGATCCTGACCGCACATTCTTCGGCACCAAGCTGATCACCACCGGCATCGTCATCAACACGCGCTTCGTCAAAACGCCGCCGGCGTCGTGGAAGGACCTGCTGCCGGCGGCGGCCGCGGGCAAGACCATCCTGGCGCACCCGCTCTATTCCGGCGCCGCCGTCATCCACATCGGCACCATGGTGCAGCAGGCGGAGTTCGGCTGGGGCTATTTCGAGGCGCTCGCCAAGAACGGCGCCATTGCCGGCAAGGGCAACGGCGCCGTGATCGAGGCGGTGGCGCGCGGCGAGAAGGCCTACGGCGTCATCATCGAATACATGGCGTTCAACGCCAAGGCGAAGGGCTCGCCGGTCGATTTCGTCTTCCCGCGTGAGGGCGTGTCCGCGATCAGCCAGCCGGTCGCCGTGCTCAAGACCAGCCGCAATGCCGAGGCCGCCAAGGCCTTCGTCGCCTGGCAGCTGTCCGACGAGGCGCAGCGCCAGTCGGTCGCGCAGGGCTATTTCCCGATCTTCGCCGACATGGCGCCGCCCAAGGGCTACCCGCCGGTGTCGTCGCTGAAGATCATGTCCGGCGACTTCAAGGGCATGCTTGCGCACGACGAGGACAACAAGCGACGATTCATGGAGCTGTTCGGTGGCTGACGCCCATTTGGCGGGCGCGCGTTCCCCTTCGTCCTTCGGGCTGAGATCATCCGGCGGCGAGGCCGCCCTGATCACCGCGATCGCGATCTACATCGTGCTGTTTGCGGTCTGGCCGCTCGCGCGCCTGTTCTACGAGGCGCTGCTGCCGGGGCGCGACGGCGAGATTCTCGGCGTGCTGCTCGGGCAGTGGCGCAATCCGGCCACGCGTGTCGCGCTGATCAACACGCTGGAATCGAGCGTGCTGGCGACGCTGGTGTCGGTCGCGATCGGGGTTGGCGTCGCCTTGCTGATCACGTTGACCGACGTGCGCGGCAAAGGCGTGCTCACCTTCATGGCGCTGCTGCCGCTGCTCGTCCCCTCGCAGATCACCGCGCTCGCCTGGATCGAGCTCACCGGCGCGTCGTCGCCGATCCTGGCGCCGCTCGGCCTGGCGTCGCCGCCGGGCACGACCAATCCGCTCTACTCCAAGTGGGGCATCGTGCTGGTGATGGGCATCGAGCATTCGACGCTGGTGTTCCTGGCGGTGCGGGCCGGGCTGCGCAACCTGCCGCGCGACCTGGTGGAGGCGGCGCGGCTCGGCGGCGCCCATCCGCTGCGCGTGACCCTGTCGGTGATCATGCCGCTCGCGCTGCCGGCGATCCTCGCCGGTGCCGCGCTCGCCTTCGTGACGTCGATCGGGAATTTCGGCATTCCGGCGCTGCTCGGCATTCCGGGCCGCTACAGCGTGCTGACGACGCTGATCTATCAGCGCCTGCAGGGGTTCGGTCCGCGCGTGCTGGGCGAGGTGGCGGCGCTCGCGTTGATCCTGGCGCTGCTGGCGGCGGTTGGGCTGCTGCTGCGGGCGCTGGTGGTGCGCCGCCGCGGGCTCACGACCGAGGGCTCGAGCGCGCATCTCGATCCGTTCGGGCTCGGGCGCGGCCGTTTCGTGGTCACGGCGCTCGCGTGGCTATTCCTGATGTCGATCGCGGTGCTGCCGCTCCTTGCGCTCATTGCCGCATCGGTAACGCCCGCGCTGGGCGTGCCGTTGCGGCTCGACACCGTGACGCTGGAGAACTACCGGTTCGCGCTGCTGCAGCAGGACGCGACCATCCGCGCCTTCCGCAACAGCTTCGTCCTCGCCTCGGTGACCGCCGTGGTCAGCGCAGCGGTGGTGGTGCCGCTGGCCTATCTCGCGACGCTGCGGCGTAATCGGGTCGCGCGGGTGCTCGATGTCATCGCCGATGCGCCCTATGCGGTGCCTGGCACCGTGCTGGCGATCGCGGTCATTCTCGTGTTCCTGCCGCCGCTGCCGTTCCTTGAGGTCAGTCTCTATGGCACGCTCGGGATCATCCTGGTGGCCTATCTGGCGCGTTTCCTCGCCTTGGCGCTGCGGCCGACCATGGCCGGCATGGAGCGCGTCAACAAGAATCTCGACGAGGCCGCGCAGATCGCCGGCGCCTCCGTGCTCACGCGGCTGCGCGCGGTCATCCTGCCGGTGGTCGCGCCGTCGGCGGCGGCGGGAGCGCTCTTGATCTTTATGACCGCATTCAACGAGCTCACGGTCTCGGCGCTGCTCTGGTCGACCGGCCGCGAGACGCTCGGTGTTGTCGTCTTCACCCTGCATTACGAGGGCAATTCGCCCGCGGCGGCGGCGGTCGCCACGATCTCGATCGTGGTCACGCTCGCGCTCGCAGGCATCGCCAGCATGCTCGGCCGCAGGCTGCCGGAAGGAGTGGTCCCGTGGCGAGCGTGACGCTGGAAGGCGTGTCGAAACAGTTCGGTTCGACGCGCGCCGTGGACAATGTCAGCCTCGCGGTCGCCGACGGCGAATTTTTTGCGCTGCTCGGGCCGTCCGGTTGCGGCAAGACCACGCTGCTGCGGCTGGTGGCGGGCTTCGAGGCGCCGAATGAGGGCGTGCTGAAGCTCGCGACCGAGGTTGTCGGCAAGCCGGGCTGGGCGCTGCCGCCGGAGCGGCGGCGCATTGGCATGGTATTCCAATCTTACGCGCTGTGGCCGCACATGACTGTCGCGCAGAACGTCGCCTTCGCGCTGCGGGTGCGGCGGGTGCCCAAGGTCGAGCGGCGCAAACGCGTGGACAATGCGCTCGCCATGGTCGGACTCGGGGCAATGGCGAAGCGGCGTCCGCACGAATTGTCCGGCGGCCAGCGCCAGCGCGTCGCGCTCGCGCGCTGTCTTGCCATGCAGCCGACTGTCGTTCTGCTCGATGAGCCGCTCGCCAATCTGGACGTGCACCTGCGCGAAGCCATGCACCAGGAGTTCGCGCGCTTCCACCGCGAAGCCGGCGCGACCTTCATCTACGTCACTCACGACCAGGCGGAGGCGATGGCGCTCGCCGACCGCGTCGCCGTGATGGACGAGGGGCGCGTCGAACAAGTGGCGCCGCCGCGCGTTCTCTACCGTGAGCCGGCGACCGAGATGGTTGCGCGCTTCGTCGGGCGCGGCCAGATCGTGCCGGTCGAGGTGATCGGCCGCGAGGGTCCGCGCATGATGGTCGATCTGTGGGGCGAGCGGATCGCCGTGCGGGGGGAGGGCAGCGCCGGCGAGCAGCGCGGCCTGTGCCTGCACGCGGAGGACCTTGTGATGACGAGCCGCACCACCGGCGCCATCCGCGGGCGCGTCGTCGCGGCCGCCTACCAGGGCGCGGCGACGTTGCTGACCATCGAGCCGGATGCGAGGAACGCGCCGCTGCTGCGGGTCGAGCACGCCAGCGCGCCGCCGGCCGTCGGTGCGGCGGTCACCGTGATGGTGCGCGACGGCTGGATCATTCCGGGAGGGCGCGTGCCATGAGGCACGTCCCACGAGGCGGCTCATGAGCGCACGCCTGATCGCGGTCTCGGGGCTGGGGCCGAAGGAGCCGGCGGCGTTCGTGGTCGAGAGCGACGGGCCACGCCTGCTGCTCGACTGCGGCGAGGGGCCCGAGCCGGGCCGGCGGCCGGACTTCAATGC
>WNGB01013233.1_pt1 | contig 11131 bp, 9 predicted proteins | sample 5400681 | NCBI WGS metagenome assembly WNGB01 (sample SAMN13153367, study PRJNA577476) | soil metagenome | isolation source: 115 cm soil or saprolite under grassland replicate 2 | place: USA:California | collected 2016-06-15 | reverse complement strand
GCGGGGCTGCACTACCGTTTCTCCGGCGTCGCCGGCGGCCTCCTCGGGCGTGACGACGCCGAATACGACCTCAGGCACGCCTTCCAACCACTCGACTAGCACTCGCCAGCACCCGGCCCGGGGACGCCCACCGGCGCGCTCCCGAGCCGGGCGCCGCGCTGTAGGTCCTGTGGCGTGTATGCGACGGCCGCAGTTGAACACGCCGGACTTCTGAAAGACGAGCCCCACGGAGAAGGCCCTGTCTCCAGGGCCTTCCTGAGTAGCGGGGGCACGATATGGACCCATTAGCGACCGATGGATCGCCGTCGAGACGCTGGTCGAATGCCCGTTGAGAACCCGTTTCAAAACGAATCGCTGACGACGGAGAATTGCCGGCCGCCCTTATCACGCAGTTGGCATTCTCCGGTGTCGAGTTCGGACCCCGTGGGTGAGACCCGGACGAGCTCGGCGGAGCGTTCAAGGCGCCGCCGCGCGCTCAGCCGAGCGAGTCGAGGGCAAGCGCGACGGCCTCGTCGGCCGTCAGCACCCGGCCTTCCTCCCAGGCCTCGGCGAAGGCAGCTTCGTCCAGTTGTGCGCGGACGGTGGTGAGTGTCTCTTCGTTCATCTGCGCGAGCCATGGGCGCAAGCTGGCTCCGAGCTCCTCGTGCAGAGTCTCCGAGCTGGACAGGAGCCGGGCAGCGGTTCCCGCTCTTCCTACGGAGGCGAGGACGCGGGCGACGCGGCAGATGCCCCTCGCGACTCCAATTGGATCGCCGAGGTCCCGGTGGATGCTATGGCTCTCCTTCAGCATCGAGACGGCGTCGTCGACCCTGCCCTGGTCCACGGCGATCATCGCGAGTGCACCGAGCGTCGACGCTTCGATGTGCTCGTTGCCGAGCGCACGGGCCTGACGGAGGTTGTCCTCGTGCAGTGCTCGGCCGCGTTCGCGGTCGCCGAGCCTGTAGCACATCCACGCAAGCATGCGAGTCGCCACGAGCGCGTACTGCTGGTCGCCGAGCTCGCGGAATTGTCGTGCGCTCTCGTCGAAGAGCTCCTGCGCCCTTGCGAAATCGCCTTCGTCGGCGACGGCGAGGCCCAGCAAGAATTCCGACTCGGCGGTGCCCCGCGCATCGCCGAGCGTGCGATAGAGCGCGATCCCCTCCTCGGCGCGAAGCGTCGCCGTCGTAGCATCTCCGAGACTGACCGCCATGTCGGCCGCTCCGTTGAGAGCTTTGGCGCGGGCCGCCGTTGGACGCTCGTCGGTGCAGAGCGCGCTCTCGAGACGACGCCGGCCTTCCGCCAGATGGCCCTTCTCGTCCCAGAACCGCGACAGTGCTCCTGCCAGCCGCAAGACAAACTCGCTCTCGCCTGAGGCCCCGAGCCGGTCGAGAGCGGCTCGCAGGTTTTCGTGCTCGCGCTCCAGCCGGTCGAGCCACTCGCGGGAATACTTGACCAGGTTCGACTCCGCCTCCTCTGCGAGCGCGAGGAAGTGATGCGCGTGGCGCTGCTGCAGCTCGTAGGCCTCGCCTGACTCCTCGAGCTGCTCGGCCGCGTACGCGCGGATCGTTTCCAGCATCCAGAAGCGCACGTCCGTGTGGCGGAGGAGGCTCTTCTCGACGAGCGACTGAAGGATGTCGAGGTCGGCGTCTGCAACTTCCTCTGCCGCCTCGAGCGTGCAGCCGCCGGCGAAGACCGCCAAGCGTGCCAACAGCTGCTGCTCCCTGGACCTCAGCAGCTCGTATGACCACTCCATCGTCGCTCGCAGCGTCTGCTGGCGAGGATCGGCGTCCCGCCCTCCCTTGAGCAGGTCGAGTCGCCCCGAGAGCCGCTCGAGGATTTGCTGCGGTGTGAGCACGCTCGCCCTCGCGGCGGCGAGCTCGAGCGCGAGCGGCAGGTTGTCGAGAGCCCGGCAGAGCTCGTGCACGGTCTCGTCCGGCTTCCTGCGCGCCCGGGCGCAGAAGAGCTCGACCGCCTCCGGCTCGGCGAGCGGCAAGACCGGGTACTCGACCTCGCCCCTGACGCGGAGGCGCTCGCGGCTCGTAACGAGCAACTTGAGATTGGGGCAGGTCTCGACGAGCGCGGCGAGCTCGGGTGCTGCCTCCACCACCTGCTCGAGGTTGTCGAGCAAGAGCAGCAGCTCCCGCTCCCCGATGGAGCTGGCCAGGCCGTCCTTCGCCCCGAGCGTATGCGCGATCGTCTCTGGAACGAGGGCCGGATCGCGAACCCCCGCAAGGCCGATCCAGAACACGCCCGCCTTGAATTCCGGCACCAGCTCCGCCGCCGCCTCGAGCGCCAGCCGCGTCTTCCCCGAGCCACCGGGGCCGGTCAGGGTCAGCAGATGCGCCCCGTCTTGCAGCAACCCCACGACCTGCTGCACCTCCTTCTCGCGGCCGACGAAGGAGCTGGCCGGGCGCGGGAGGTTCGTGTTCGAGATCGTCTTGAGCGGCGGGAAGCTCTCGTCGCCGAGCTGGTACAGCGGCACCGGCGCGTCGAAGTCCTTGAGCCGGTGCTCGCCGAGCTCGCGGAGCCCATCGGTGTCGAGCAGGGGAGCGGTTGCGGCCGAGACGAGCACCTGGCCGCCGTGCCCTGCGGCGGCGATCCGGGCGGCACGGTGCACGTCGGCGCCGACGTAGCCCTCTTCGGTTATGTGGGGCCTGCCGGTGTGGATGCCGATCCGCACGCGGATGGGGCCCCTCGCCAGTCCGTCTAGCGTCTCCTGGGCCGCCTGGAGTGCCCCCGGCGCAGTCGGGAAGGCGAGGAAGAAGGCATCGCCCTGCGTGTCGACCTCGACGCCGCCGTGGCGGTTGACGGCTTCGCGCACGATTCGCCGGTGTTCTGCGAGCGCCTCCGCGTACTGCTCGGCGCCGAGCTCGTGCAGGAGCTTCGTCGAGCCCTCGACGTCGGTGAAGAGGAAGGTGACGGTTCCGGAGGGAAGATCATCCCGCACGGCCTCAAATGATGCGCCTGAGTAGGTCCTGTGTCACGGGAGCGAGCTGGTCATCACCTCAGGCGTCCCTCTGGCCGACTCGGGAACGCGTCGCAGGTTCATAGCGTCCTGCAAAGAAAAGCCCCCGCAAATGCGGGGGCCCGATAGCGGGGGCAGGATTTGAACCTGCGACCTCCGGGTTATGAGACCAGCCGATCCAGGTCAGGCTGAGGTTAGATTGGCTTACCTAAGCCATCCCCGGTGAGCTGAGATCATCCTGGACCAGCTCAGATGGGTACAAAATGGGTACAAAATTCGCGTCAGTTCTGGCAACACGCTGCGTGGAGTTCCTATCCGGTTTCGTCGCTTTGCCCAAGGCCGTCAGACTCGGTTCAGCGCAGGACCCGGGTTTTGAAACCCTTCAGGCAAAGAATTTGCCGAAACTGCGCGCCTAAACCGGAATGGTGGCGTCAACGGCGTCGCGCAGAGACGCCACGTAGCGGTGCAGCGCGGCCGGTCCTTCCTCGGCTACCTCGACAGCGCGCGAGCCGACGACGACACCGTCGGCCAACGCCGCGGCCGTCTGCGCGTGCGCGGGCGTCGAGATGCCAAAGCCGACGAGCAATAGCACGTCCGTCAGGCGCCGCGCACGGTCGACGAGCCCCGCGAGCGCAGGTGAAACGTGCTCCCGGAAACCTGTCGTCCCGGTGACGCTAACAAGGTAGAGCCAGCCGTCCGTCTGTTCGCCGGCAGCCCGTAGACGCTCGTCGGTCGATGTTGGTGCGACCAGGTGGACCCGCCGGAGATCCGGCCGCACGCCGACCGGTAGGTCAGCGACGATCAAGCTCGTCGCGCCGGCCGCGGCAGCGTCAGCAGCAAACCGCTCCCAACCGTATGCGTCGAGAAGCGACGCGTACGTCATCGGCACGAGGTCAACGTCGACGCGCGCGCGAACCGCCGCTAGGCAGTCGAGGCATTGACGCGTGCGCATGCCTTCGCCGAGCGCCCGCTCCGCGGCGCGGCGAATCACGGGCCCATCGGCGAGCGGGTCCGAGAATGGGAACCCGATCTCCAAGAGGTCAGCGCCGGCGTCGACCGCGGCTGCGGCGAGTTGCGGCGTTTGGCGACCCGCCATCAGGTAGATCGACAGCTTCTTCACCGCGCCAGCACCTCCGCGAGATCCTTGTCACCGCGCCCCGACAGGCAGACGAGGACGAGGTCGGCGTCGATGTCAAGCGCTCGGGCCAGTGCATGCGCCGGCTCGAGCGCGGGAATGATTCCTTCGGTCTCGGCGAGGCCTCGAAAAGCTGCGAGCGCCTCTTCGTCAGTCGCGCTGACGTACGTGGCGCGACCGCTGTCGCGGAGGAAAGCATGTTCCGGCCCGACGCCGGGATAGTCAAGGCCTGCCGAGATGGAATGCGCGTCGGCGATCTGGCCGTCTTCGTCGGCGAGGATCGATGAGCGGGCACCGTGCAGGACACCGGTCCGCCCGGTGCCAAGACTCGCCGCACCAGCTGCCTCCACTCCGATTAGCGCGACGCCGTCGTCGTCGAGGAAGCCGTCGAAGATGCCGATCGCGTTGGAGCCGCCGCCGACACAGGCGACGACGGCGTCTGGCAGCCGTCCCTCGCGCGCCAGCATCTGCTCGCGAGCTTCGCGTCCGATGATCGCCTGCAGTTCGCGCACGATCTCCGGGTACGGCGCGGGGCCGACGCACGAGCCAATGAGGTAGTGCGTCGTCTCGACATTCGCGATCCAGTCGCGTATTGCTTCGCTCGTCGCCTCCTTCAGCGTCCTCGTTCCGAAATCGACCCGCCGCACCTCCGCTCCGAGCAGACCCATTCGCTCGACGTTCGGGCGCTGGCGCCTCATGTCTTCCTCACCCATGTAGACGACGCAGTCGACGCCGAAGCGGGCACAGACGGTTGCCGTCGCGACCCCGTGCTGACCGGCGCCGGTCTCGGCAATGATGCGCCGCTTGCCGAGCCGGCGTGCCAGTACCGCCTGCCCGAGGGCGTTGTTGATCTTATGCGCGCCCGTGTGGAGCAGATCTTCGCGCTTCAGGTAAACGACTTTCTGGGGGGCGAAGCGCGGCGCGGGGGTCAGCGGCGTCGGCCTTCCGGCAAACGTCCGACCGAGCTCTTCAACTTCCTGCCAGAACGTCTGGTCGGCGACGGCCTCACGCCAGCCGGCCTCGAGCTCGTCGAGGGCTGGGATCAGCGTCTCTGGAACGTAGCGCCCGCCGTAGGGCCCGTACGTTTCACTTGACGTGACATCGACAGGGGCGCCGGCGACACGGAACTCACCAGACATCCTTGGTTCCTTTCTCATGAGGGTTGGCAAAGGCGAGCCGAAAACCGCTGAGGTCGCGATATGCCGGCTTCAGAGCGGGATAGAGGTCGCGATAGACGCGGTAGAGGTGGTCGTACAGCGTGACCTGCTCTGGCTCGGGGCGGAAGACGTCGGCGACGTGGACTGCTGCTGCCGCCGCCTGCTGGAGATCGGCGACGAGCCCCGTGCCGGCGGCAGCGATCAATCCCGCGCCGAGGACGCCGCTATGGAGGACGCGCAGCCGTCTGATCTCGCGGTTGAGGACGTTCGCCTTGATCTGGCACCACAGATCGCTGCGAGCGCCGCCGCCGCTGCTGGCGAGCGCGTCGACGTATAGTCCAGCGGCTCGCTCGAGGATCTCTAGCAAGTGCCGCGCCGAGAACGCGACACCTTCGAGGACGGCTCGCGCTTCGTGCGCCACAGAATGGTCCGAGCTGAGGCCGAACAAGACGCCGCGGGCTTCGGTGTCCCAAAGCGGTGCGCGCTCACCCGCGAGATACGGCAGGAAGATGAGGCCGAGACTGCCGGGCGAGGCCGTGGCTGCGTGCGCCAGGACCGTCTCGAGCTCGAGAGCGTGAGCGTTGGCGAACCAGCGCAACGCATCGCCGCCGGCCTGAGTCGGCCCGGCATGGAGGTAGGTCCCATCGATCGGGAAAAACGAGACGACACCGGGTGTCGGTTCACTGCGGTCGGAAAGTACGCCGATTATCTCCGACGTTCCGGCGACCTCCATCGCCTGCCCCGGCTCGACGACACCCGATCCGTAGAGATTGGCCCAGGCGTCCATCGTCGCAACGACGACCTTCGCCTCCTCCGGCAGCCGAGTCTCGTTCGCCTTGACGCCGGCAAGGGCATCAGTGAAGCGTCGCAACGGTGGTAGGCGCTCGCGGAGGCCGGGCACGAGATCGACGACGCGCTCGTCGTAGCGATGGTCGGCGCGCACGAGTCCGATCGGGCTGATGATGTCGGTCGCGATCCGTCCGGTTAGGCGGCGGTTGAGGTAGTCCTTCGGCGACAGGATCCAACGCGTCGCTTCCCACACATCGCTGCGATGCCGCCGCATCCAAGACGCCCGCGCGACGAGCGCCGACGCGTCGAGCCCCTCCTCGGGGGCCCCACCGTTCTTCGCCAACTGCGCGGTCAGCGCTGATGCATCCTCAGCCGCGCGCTGGTCCTGCCAGACGATCGCCGGCGCCAGGTCGGCACCGTCGGCGTCGACGAAGACGTGCGTGTTTACTTGACTGCAGATCCCGACCGCGCGGACACGCGAGAGGTCGGCCTCCGCGCCGAGCGCGTCGACAACGTCGACGAACGCCTGCCACCAGACGCGAGGGTCTTGCTCCGCCCAGTCGGGCTGCGGCCGCTCGATGGCGTAGCCGGAATCCGCGAGCGCGAGCGGATTACCGGCGAGGTCGAAGAGGCCTGCCTTGGCCGCCGTTGTCCCGATATCGGCCCCGAGGAGCAGCGCGCGGTCAGACATCGAGCGCCTCCCGGAGCGAACGCAGGAACGACTCCAGCGCGCGCTCTCCGCGCATCGCCGCTTCCACGGTCGCCGAGCCCACGACGACGCCATCAGCGCCCATGCCGAGGGCCCGACGGACGTGTTCCGGCGTCGACAAACCGATGCCCAGGGCGATCGGTGTCGTAACGCCGGCATGGCGCAGAAGGTCGATCGCACTCGCGCTGTCCGGCAGCGCACCGCGTTTGCTGCCTGTCATCCCCGGCGCCGCCTGCAGCATCACATAGCCCCGACTCGCTCGCGCCGCCGCTGCGATGTCGCCAAGACGCGGGTCGTGCGACAGAAAGTGGATCAGATAGACACCGTGCCGCTCGAGCGTTACTGCGACTTCGGCGAAGCGGCGTGCCTGTCGTGGAAGCAGCAACGCATCAGCGCCACTGCGGGTAACCAGCGTGCCAAGTAGCGAGCCGTCGTCGTGCGGATAGCTCATCCAGACGAGCGCCTGGTCCGGAGAGGCTGCGCGTAACGACGCGATGCGATCTACCGCAGACGTGGGTGTCAGCCCAGCCGCGGCTGCACGCCAGAGTGAACCGGCAATTGTCGGTCCGTCCATGAACGGCTGCGCGGCGGGCACCCCAATCTCGACGACGTCGACCCCGCACTCCTCGTACAAACCGGCCTGAGCAGCGGGGGCCGCCGGATCGCCAAGCGGCAGGTAGCAGATCAGCGCCGGCCGTTTGCGCGCGAATACCCGATCGAGGCGGTTGCCTTGTTCGTCACGCGGTGCAAGCTGCCGATTGCCGACTGCGTTAACCGTTATCCCGCCTCGACGAGCACGTCATCAACTTCGGGGCGCAGCAGGTGGTGAAGCGACGTCCGCAGCTTCGCGTATCGCGGATCGGCCACAAGACGGTCGAGGGAGCGGTCGGCGCCGAACGGCAGGTCGATCTCGGTCTTGATTCGCCCCGGTCGCGAGGACATCACAGCCACACGATCGGCCAGGAGCAGCGCCTCGTCGATGTCGTGGGTAACGAGAACGCCCGTCGTCTGCGTCGCGCGAACGATCGCGAGCAGCTCTTCCTGCAGGTAGCTGCGCGTCAGCGCGTCGAGCGATCCGAACGGCTCGTCGAGAAGGAGCAGGCCGGGCTCGATTGCGAGGCCACGAGCGAGCGCGACGCGTTGCTGCATCCCACCCGAGAGCTCGTGCGGGTACTTCTTCTCGTGCCCCTCGAGGTTGACGAGGGCGATCGCACGATGGGCAGCCTCTCGCCAGTCGCGTCGCTCATGTCTTATCTGCTCGAGGCCGAACTCCACATTGCGCTGGACGTTTCGCCACGGCAACAGGCGCGGACGTTGGAAGACGTACGCGATGCGCAGCCGCGGCTGGGCAATGTCGACTCGGCCGGTCGTCGGCTCTAACAGGCCAGCGATGATGTTGAGGATCGTGGACTTGCCGCAGCCCGACGGTCCAATCAGCGCAACCACCTCGCCGCGGCGAACGACGAGTGAGACGTTGTCGAGAACCGGCTCCTGGCCGTGGCGCGCGAACTGTTTGACGACGTTGTGGACTTCGACGAGCGCGTCCATCTCATCCTCGCCGAGAGTGGCGGGTCAGCAGCCACTCGAACGGACGGAAGAAGCCGTACTCGAACGCAATCGTCAGCGCGACGACGCTCAGGCCCCACGAGAAGACGGCCGGTGTATCGAGCAGCTTGATCGAGCTACTGACCTGGAAGCCAATACCCCTCGTGCCCATCAGGTACTCGGCAAAGAGCGTGACCTGCCAGACGACGCCGAGCGTGATCCGGGCTGCGGCGAGGAAGTAGGGGACGACAGAGGGCAGGATGACCACGCGCATGATCGTCGGCTCCTTCGCCGAATACGCCCGCGCCATCTCGACCAAGTCCTGATCGATCGCTTTCGTGCCCTGGATAACGTTCAGCGTGAAGTAGGTGAAGCCGCTGGCAACGGTGACCGCGACGACGCCGGTGTCGTTGGTGCCGATGAAGATCAGGGCGAACGCGATCAGCACGACGGTCGGCACCGTCTGCAGAAAGATCAGCAAGACGCGCGTGAGGTCCTCGGCGACCCATGAGCGACCGATGACGATCCCGCTCGGAAGCCCGATTGCGAGAACGATCGAGAAGGCGACGAACATGTGGCCGAAGGTCGATCGGACCTCCTCCGTCCAGACCCCCCTGCTGACGGTGCTGCGAAACGAGTGCCAGACCGAGGTCTGGCTCGGCAGGATGTAGTCCGGGTAGAACCGCGCTGCGTACCACCAGCCGACGCCGAGCAGGCCAACCGAGGCGAGGACCAGCAGCAGCCGCGCGAGCCGGCGGCGATGGCTCGATGGGGCGCCACGTTGCGCGCGGCGCCCCATCGTCGCCTCTACCTTTCCGCCTCCGGCCGTCGCCGAATCGACGGAGGTGGTGACGTCAGTCGGTCGCGCAGCCACGACGCCGGCTCTATTTGCCCTTTGGCTTCGTGATGACGAACAACGACGGGATGTTCTTTGGCACCTGCTTGATGAAGCCTGACTTCTTCAGCAGCGGGAACATCTTCTGCCAGGTCCTGACGTCACGCGGCGTTATTGCCCGCAGTCTCTTCGGCATCTTCTCCAGGTCGAGGACCTGTCCGACGACCTTCAGTTGCGCGGGTGGGATCCCGCTCTGCTTTGACGCCACCTCATTCACGGCATCGGGATTCTTCTGGTACTTGCCCCACGCGTCTTGCGTCGCGGCGATCAGGTCGTCGACGAACCGCCGGTTGTTCTTGATGAACGACTTCCGCGCGATGTAGCCGCCGTTGACGACGGCCGGATCGTGGAACGCCTTCAAGAACGCGTCGTGGACGCTGTAGATCGCCTTGAACTTCCCGCCCTGCAGCAGTGGGTATGTGGTCGGCGCTTCGATGAATGCGGCGTCGACGCGCCCGAGCGCCAACTCCTGCGCTGCCGCATCCGTCTCTTTCAGCTCGAAGTAGTCGCGGATGTTCTTGCCGGTCGCGGCTTCTATCGCCGCCTCTTCGGAGCCGAACCTGGTCGTCAGTGGCTGAATCGAGACCTTCTTACCCTTGAGGCTCTGCAGCGTCGTGTAGGGCGAGTCGATGGCGACGAGGATCTGTGGCCCGATAGTCCAGCGCGCGAGCGGGAAGAACTCGGCGACACGTAGGTGATACTGCTGCATGACGCGCGGGATGAACGAAGGCGGCGTCGTCATGACGTCGAGATCTCCCTTGCCGAAGGACGGAGTCTGCGTCGTCGCGTCGAGGAACTTGAATTTCACGACGTAGGGCTTTCCCTTGAAGTAGGTCGCCGACTTGGCGGCGACGTAGTCGAAAATGGGATGGAAGGGAATGTCGATGCCGACATTGATCACCCTCTTGGTAGCGGCGAACGGCGCACCACGAGCAGAGGTAGGTGCGGTCCGGTTCCCGGTTGTCGCGGCAGACGCCGAGACTGCGCCGACGATGAGGGCGACGGCGACGAGTGATGAGACGAGACGAAACGACTTCATGAGCTTCTCCTCTGTGGGGATTGCGGTCGGCCTGGGGCCGTGAACGAGCGAACCGTGTTAATTCATTGCCCCTCACCCTCCTTGCGGAGCCGATAGCTGACAGTGACGTCGTCGCTGAAGCGATCAGCCGAGATGACGAGGCGATCGCCTGGCATGACCGCCTCGTCGTAGAGGATCGGTTGCTCGTTGTCCCCGAAGGTGATCCGTTTGCTGAGTACGGCCGGGGCGCCTCCGACTGCTTCGAGCAGCCGCGCCTGGCGCTTGTCGAGCGCCAGGGGATAGATGGTCTCGTGCGCGCGCCTTACTTCGACGCTCAGCGCCGCCAGCGAGTCATAGAGCGACCCGACCGAGAGGTCGACGCCGCCGAGCGCGAGCCCCAGCCAATGCGGAAGGTGCGAGCGCTGGTAGACGACCGGCTCGCCGTCGATCAAGCGGAGTCGCTCGAGTTCGAACACGCTCTCCTCCCCGTCGAGGGCTAGCCGCGCGGAGACCTCGGGAGAAGGCGCGGCGAAACCATGGGAGAGGACGCGCGTCGTCAGCGCCAATCCCTGCGCGTTCATCTCCTGCGCGAAGCTGCGCAGGTGAGACAGCTCGTACGAGACCTGCTTCGACGCGACGAATGTTCCGAGGCCATGTCGAGTTTTCACGAGCCCCTCCCGCTCGAGGAGCTGGATGGCTTGCCGCAGCGTCATGAGCGTCACGCTGAAGTCGCGCGAGAGTAGGCGCTGCGCTGGAAGCCGAGCGCCCGGCGCGAGCTCGCCGACCTCGATGCGCCGCTTCAGCGCACGGTAGATCCTCAGGTATTGCGGTGTCCGTTGCTCTGCAATATCCATGTCTTCCAGAGTTCTAGAAGAGGCCGGAAGCTACAGCGCTGGATTGCTCCCGTCAAGGCAGCCGGGCGCACGTGGGCGAAGCCAA
>WNGB01013228.1_pt1 | contig 11133 bp, 8 predicted proteins | sample 5400681 | NCBI WGS metagenome assembly WNGB01 (sample SAMN13153367, study PRJNA577476) | soil metagenome | isolation source: 115 cm soil or saprolite under grassland replicate 2 | place: USA:California | collected 2016-06-15 | reverse complement strand
GAGGCCGTGCTGGCCCCCGGGTCACGCAGCGCGCCGCTAGCCATCGCCCTGTGGGACCGCTCTGCCAGCCCGGGGGGACGACCCCACGCCCCGCTTTCCCCCGGGACCCGCGAGTCGCCGGCTCGGAGCGGAAACGCCTCCGGCGCGCCCCGCCCCGCCGCCGAGCCTGGCGCAGCGCTCCGGCTCCATGTCCGCATCGACGAGCGGTCCGCGGCGTTCCTGGCCCTGGGCCTGGCCAAGGCCAGCGGCCGCCCGGTCGCGCTGGTCTGCACCTCCGGCACCGCGGCAGCCAACTTCCACCCGGCGGTGATCGAGGCGGACGAGTCCGGCGTCCCGCTGCTGGTGATGACCGCCGACCGGCCGCCCGAGCTGCGCGGCACCGGCGCCAACCAGACCATTGACCAGCTGAAACTCTACGGCGGGGCGGTCCGCTGGTTCGCTGAGGCGGGGGTGCCGGAGGCCCGCCCGGGGATGAACGCGTACTGGCGGTCGCTGGCCGGCCGGGCCTGGGCGGCGGCGGCCGGGGCGGACGGCGGCTTTCCCGGGCCGGTGCACCTGAACCTGCCGTTGCGGGATCCGCTGGTACCCGGGCTGCCCGACGCGGCGGCCCCGGCCGGCGCCGGGACCGGTGGTGGCGGCTGGCCCGAGCCCCTGGACGGGCGCCCCGGCGGGGCGCCGTGGACCCGGTGGGCCGGGGCGGGGCAGCCGGGGACGCTGGACCTGCCGTGGGCCGAGCGGGGGGTCATCGTCGCGGGGGACGGCGTCGCCAGCCCGGCCGGGCTGCTCCGGCTGGCCGCCGCGGCGGGCTGGCCGGTGCTGGCCGAGCCCTCGTCCGGGGCGCGGCTCGGACGTCACGCGCTCGGCGCCTACCAGTACCTGCTCGAGCATCCGGGTTTCCTCGCCGCGCACCGCCCTGACCTGGTCATCTGCGCGGGCCGGCCGGGGCTGTCCCGCGGCCAGACGGCCTTCCTGCGCCGGACCGCGGCGGACGGCGCGCGCCAGGTGGTCCTCGCCCAGGGACCGGGCCGCTGGGCGGACCCGGCGCGCACCGCCACCGACGCGGCCGCCGCGGTCCGGCTGGCCGGCGCGCCTGCCGGGCCCGGTTCCGGCTGGCTGGGGGACTGGCAGGCGGCGGACGCGGCCGCCCGCGGGGTGGTGGACGCGGTCCTGGACGCCTCCGGTGAGCTGACCGAGCCGCGGCTGGCGCGCGACCTGGCCGCGGCGCTGCCCGACGGGTCGCTGCTGTGGGCGGCGTCCAGCCTGCCGGTCCGCGACCTGGACCGGCACCTGGCCCCCCGGGACGGCCTGCGGGTGCTGGCCAGCCGCGGGGCGAGCGGCATCGACGGGCTGATCTCCTCGGCCTCCGGGGCCGCGCTCGCCCACCAGGCGTCCGGGGGCGGCCCCGCCGCCGCGCTCCTCGGCGATCTCGCGTTCCTGCATGACTCGCCCGGGCTGTTCGCGGGCCCGGAGGAGGCACGCCCGGACCTGGTCCTGGTGGTCGCCAACAACGACGGCGGCGGCATCTTCTCCGCCCTGGAGCAGGCCGCCGTGCCCGCCCCGTTCGAGCGGGTGTTCGGCACGCCGCACGGGGCGAACCTGGCCGGACTGGCCGCCGCGGCCGGGATCAGGCACGCGGTGGTGCTGCGGGCGGGGGACCTGCCGGCCGCGCTGAAGGGCGACGGGATCCGCATCGTCGAGGTGCCCGCGGACCGGGCCGCGGGGACCGCGCTGCGCCGGCGGCTGGCGGAGGCGGCCGCGGCGGCTGTCACCGCGCTGCTGTAGCCCGCCGGGTCCCGCGGACGGGTCAGGGAAGACCCGGCGGACGGGTCGGGGACAGCCCGGCGGAGGCGGAGAGCGTCAAGGAAGAAATCCCGATAACGCTGGCGCCCGCGATGATCCTTTTCGTCACAACCGGCGCAGAGCGCCGGTTGTGCCGGATGAGGGGGAAGACCGGAGTAATCGGGAAGGGCGTCGAGCCTATACCTTCACGCCCCGGTTTGCCGCATCGGCAGGCCCCGGGTAGCGGTCTGATAAGGGTCAGATTACCGTCGGGTCACGATTCGGGGCGGCAGCAACATGCCTGTTCACCACTGCGGCTGCCCAGTCCTAGCATGATCCGGTCGGACGCCGTTCTTGGCGTGCCGCCGACCGTGGGACGGATCGGCCCATGGGTCCTATGCTCCGCGGACGAACTTCGCGGCGGAACACTAGAAGGAGGAATGTGTCGATGCGCATACGCACGCGGGGCTATGCGGCTGCCGTAGGCGTGGCCGCCCTCGCGCTCGTGGTTGCCGCCTGTGGCGGCAGCAGCGGCGGCGGCTCGACGTCCGGCACGTCATCGGGCTCGCAGACCTTTGGTCTCCAGGGGGTTAACCCCGGGTCCGGGACGCCCACCAAGGGCGGCACGCTCAACATGCTCGGCCAGGGCGATGTTGACTACATGGACTACAACATTTCCTACTACACGATCGGGGCGCTGGCCCAGCGGCCCTGGCTCCGGCTGCTGTACGCCTACCCGGCCACCCCGGGCAAGACGATCACGGTCGTCCCCGACCTCGCTACCGCGCTGCCGACTGTCAGCAACGGCGGCAAGACGTACACGGTAACGATCCGCACCGGCGCGATGTGGGACAGCAGCCCGCCGCGTCAGGTCACCGCGGCCGACGCGCTGCTTGGCCTGAAGCGCGACTGCAACCCGACGCAGCCGTTCGGCGGGCTGCCGGACTTCGAGGGGCTGATCGTCGGATACCAGGCGTTCTGCAACGGCTTCGCCAAGGTCTCCGGGACGTCGGTGTCGGCCATCAAGAAGTACGTCGACACCCACCAGATCTCCGGGGTGAAGGCCTCGGGGCAGACGATCACCTACACGCTGGTCCACCCGGCGAGCTACTTCCCGGGCATGCTGCAGATGGACGCCTTTGCCCCGGCGCCGGTGGAAAGCCTGAACTACCTGCCGGCGAGCGGCCCGGCAGGCCAGCACATCATCGCCGACGGGCCGTACAAGGTGCAGAGCTATGTGCCCACCCGGAGCATCGTCTTCGTCCGTAACCCGGTATGGAAGGCGAGCACGGACCCGGTTCGCAAGGCGTACGTGAACGAGATCAAGGTCTCGGAGACCGGCAACGAGCCCGCGGTCCAGCAGCAACTGCAGACCAACACGGCCTCGGCGAGCATGGAGTTCGATGCGTTCCCGCCGGTTGGTGCGGACCCGGGGCTGCAAGCCCAGATGAAGCAGGGGCTGAACCACAACTTCAACCTCGGCTCCACGTACTCAACCAACCCGTACCTCGTCTTCAACACGGTGTCGTCAAGCAACAGCAGCGCGCTGAAGAAGGTCGCGGTCCGGCAGGCGCTGAGCTACGCCATCAACCGGGCCCACCTGCTCACCGACAACGGGGGCCCGACCCAGGGGGTGGCGCTCACCCACGTGCTGCCGACTGGCATCAACGGGTCGCAGGACCTGCCGGCCGGCTACAACCCCTACCCGTACAACCCCACCAAGGCCAAGCAGATGCTGGCCAGCGCCGGGTTCAAGAACGGGCTGAACCTGACCCTGCTGTACCGGCCATCCAGCACGGTCGCCACCAAGATGGCGCAGAGCCTGCAGAGCGATCTGTCGAGCATCGGCGTGAAGATCAAGCTGCTCGGTGCCACCCCCTCGGACTTCTACGTGAAGTACCTGCAGGTGCCAAGCGTGGCCAAGCGCGGGGTGTGGGACATGGCCCTCGCCGGCTGGGGGCCCGACTGGTACGGGGACGCTGCGGTGTCCTTCTTCAACCCGCTGTTCTCCGGGCCGGCGTCCTTCGCCCCGATCGGCAGCAACTACGGGGACTACAGCAACCCCGCGGTAACCGCCCTGATCGCCAGGGGCGCCAGCGCGGCGTCGGTCAGCTCGGCCGCCACCATCTGGGCCCAGGCCGACCAGGCGGTCATGAAGGACGCGCCCTTCTACCCGATCGTCGACCCGAACCAGCCGCTGTATCACGCCAGCTACGTGCACAACGCGGTGTACGTCCCGGCGATCCAGCAGTTCGACCCGACGAACGTGTGGTTGAGCTCGCCGGGATGATCCCTGACTCGAGCATTCCGTAACGGTTCGCAGGATTCGTCACGGAACGTAAGCTGATCGAGTTAACCGGCCGCCCCACGGTACCTACCGCGGGGCGGCCGGCCGGGATTACAGTCATTGCAGGGTCCTGGACTGCGCATACATGCCGAGCCTGGACCTTTGAGGTGGGGAAGGGTAGGTAGCGTGGCCCTGCTCGAGGTTGACGACCTGCACGTGTCCTTCAGGACCTCTGACGGCATAGTGCAGGCCGTGCGCGGGGTCTCCTTCCAGGTCGATGCCGGGCAGACCCTCGGCATCGTCGGGGAGTCAGGCTCCGGCAAGAGCGTTTCGACACAGACGATCATGGGCCTCACCCGCGGGGCCAGAATCACCGGCCGGGCGATGTTCGAGGGCAGGGACCTGCTCACGCTCGGCCAGGGAGAGATGCGCAAGATCCGCGGGGCCGAGATCGGCATGATCTTCCAGGACCCGCTGTCCAGCCTGCACCCGTACTACAAGGTCGGCTGGCAGATCGTGGAGATGATCCGCCAGCACGACCACGACATGTCCAAGGCGCAGGCCAGGGCCCGGGCCGTCGAGCTGCTCAAGCTGGTCGGGATCCCGCAGGCGGACCGCCGGGTGGACGACTACCCGCACCAGTTCTCCGGCGGCATGAGGCAGCGCGCCATGATCGCCATGGCGATGTCGCTGAACCCGAAGCTGCTGATCGCCGACGAGCCGACGACCGCGCTCGATGTGACCGTGCAGGCCCAGGTGCTTGCGGTCATCAAGACCCTGCAGGACGAGTTCGGCACGGCGGTCATTCTCATCACGCACGACCTGGGCGTCATCGCCGATGTCGCCGACAACGTGCAGGTGATGTACGCCGGGGCGGTGATGGAAAAGGCCGACCTGCGGACCACGTTCTTCGCCAACCACCACCCGTACACCGAGGGGCTCCTCCTGTCGCTGCCGGCGTACGGCGGCGAGCGTGAGCGGCTCCAGCCCATTCATGGCCAGCCGCCCAGCCTGATCAGTCTCCCGCCCGGCTGCCCGTTCGCTCCGCGATGCGCCTACGTGATGGACCGGTGCCGTACCGAGGTCCCGCCTCTGGCCGCCGTGGGGACCGATGCCTCCCACCTGTCGGCGTGCTGGCTCCCGCACGACATGGCGGCGCGCAACGAGCTACGGCGCAAAGTCGTGGGCGAGGCACTTCCGGCGCAGGCTGGAGCATAGGGGACGGTGTGATGAACGCGGAGACCACGGCCACTGCGCCGGAGCCCGCGGCGGGCGACGATGTCCTGCTGCGGATAGAGAACCTGGTTAAGTACTTTCCCGTGCAGTCCTCGTCACTCTTCCGGCGCGACCGGGAGTACGTGCACGCGGTGGACGGGGTCAGCCTGGAGGTGCGCCGGGGCCAGACGCTCGGCCTGGTCGGCGAGACCGGCTGCGGCAAGTCGACGCTGGCCCGCTGCGTCCTGCGGCTGTTCAACATCACCTCGGGACGGATCACGTTCGACGGCCGGGACATCAGCAAGCTCTCGCCGCGGCAGATGCGGCCGCTCCGGCGCGAGATGCAGATGATCTTCCAGGACCCGTACGGCTCGCTGAACCCGCGGCGCCGCGTCGGGTCGATCATCGGGGACCCGTTCGCGATCCACAAGACGGCCACCGGGCAGGAGCGCAAGCGCAAGGTCCAGGAGGTCATGGAGCTGGTCGGGCTGAACCCGGAGCACTTCAACCGGTTCCCGGCCGAGTTCTCCGGCGGGCAGCGGCAGCGCATCGGGGTCGCGAGGGCGCTGGCCTTCCGGCCCAAGCTGATCGTCTGCGACGAGCCGGTGTCCGCGCTCGATGTGTCCATCCAGGCGCAGATCATCAACCTGCTGGCGGACCTGCAGGCCGAGCTGGGCCTGACCTACGTCTTCATCGCGCACGACCTGTCCGTGGTCCGGCACGTGAGCAACACGGTGGCGGTTATGTACCTGGGGCAGGTGACCGAGCTCGCGCCGGTCGACGGCCTGTGGGCCCACCCGCGCCACCCCTACACGGACGCGCTGCTGTCGGCCGTGCCCGTCCCCGACCCGGACAAGGCCGGGCAGCGGGAGCGGATCATCCTGGCCGGGGACGTGCCCTCGCCGATCAGCCCGCCGCCGGGCTGCCGGTTCCACCCGCGGTGCCCGAAGGCGGCCCCGACGTGCGTGGAGAAAGATCCTGTGCTCGAGCCGCGCCTCGGCGACGAGGCGAACCACCTGGCCGCGTGCCACTTCCCGGTGGAAGACGGGGAGGACATCTCCAAGTCCCGGCCAACCATCTCCGCCGAAGACCGCGTGATCGAGTCCGGGCTGCTCGGCAGCGCCTGAGCCTGCACAGGGAAGTGACATCATGGCTTTGAACATTCCGCAAGCTTCCGAGCAGGCCGTCGCGGGATCGGTGCCCAGGCCAGGCACCGAGGTCGAGGGCGCCGCGAAGAAGATCGAGGGGCGCAGCCCCTGGCGGCTGGCCACGCAGCGGCTGCTGCACGACAAGGCGTCGATGATCTCGCTCGGCGTGATCGGATTCATCGTCCTGGTGGCGATCTTCGCGCCGGCCGTGGCCGCGATCACCGGTCATGGCCCCAACCAGCAGCACTATGCTCCGATCGGACTCAACGCGAGCGGCCAGCCGCTCGGCCCGTCCAGGCATTTCCTGCTCGGTACCGACACGCTGGGCCGTGACATCATGGTCCGGATCGCCTACGGCGCCCGGATCTCGCTCCTCGTCGGCGTGCTGGCTGCGGTGATCTCGGTCGCGACCGGCGCGATCGTCGGGCTGGCCGCCGGGTACTTCGGCGGCCTGACCGATACGCTGCTGGCCCGGCTCATGGACTGGCTGCTCGCCATCCCGTTCCTGCTGCTGGCCATCTCCCTGGTGACGGTGATCGGCCCGGGCCTCGTCGTCCTGCTGATCGTCATCGGGTTCCTCGGCTGGGCATCCGTCGGCCGGATCATCCGAGGCCAGGTGCTGTCGATCCGGGAGAAGGAGTACATCGAGGCCGCCCGGTCCCTGGGCGCGGGGCCCTGGCGGATCATGTTCATCGACATCCTGCCCAACGTGATCGCCCCGATCATCGTCTACACCAGCCTGCTGATCCCGGTATCGATCGTGTCCGAGGCGTCGCTGTCCTTCCTCGGCGTCGGCATCCCCCCGCCCACCCCGGACTGGGGGTCGATGATCGCCGATTCGCAGACCGTGTTCGAGTACGGGGCGTGGTGGTACCTGGTGTTCCCCAGCCTGGCGCTGCTGATCACCACGCTCGCGTTCAACATCTTCGGTGATGGCGTGCGGGATGCATTCGACCCGCGCGGCGGCCAGCTGTTCGTCTAGGGAGCCCCGGTGACTCGCTTTCTCATCCGCCGCGTGCTCCAGGGCATCATCGTGCTCTGGCTCATCACCGTCGGCGTCTTCGGTATCTTCTTCATCGGCCCGGGCGCGAAGCAGGTACCCCGGGTGCTGGCCGGAAAGAACGCCACCCCGCAGGTCATCGCCGAGGTGACCAAGCGCCTGCAGCTCGACCGGCCCATCTACGTGCAGTACTGGCACTTCGTGTGGCAGCTGCTGCACGGCAACCTGGGGTACTCCTTCTACCACGGCCAGTCGGTGAACTCGGTGCTGAAGGCGGCGTTCCCGATCACGCTGTCCCTCGTCATCGGGGCGGCCATCATCTGGGTGGTGCTGGGCGTGCTGAGCGGCATACTCTCCGCGGTCAAGTCGCGGACGTTCGCCGACCGGCTCTTCACCGGGCTGGCCCTGTTCTTCTATTCGATGCCGACGTTCGTGCTGGGACTGCTGCTCCTGCTGGTGTTCTACTACGAGCTCACCATCCACGGCATCCACGCGTTCCCCGCCACCTACATCCCGTTCAGCCAGAGCCCGACCGGGTGGTTCAGGTCGCTGATCCTGCCCTGGTTCACGCTGGCGCTGGTGTCGGCCGCGACCTACACCCGGCTGACCCGGGGGTCGATGCTGGACGTCATGAACGAGGACTACATCCGCACCGCCCGGGCCAAGGGACTGTCCGAGCGCCGGGTCATCTTCCGGCACTCGCTGCGGGCCGCGCTGACCCCGATCGTCACCCAGTTCGGCCTGGATGTGGGCATCCTGCTCGGCGGCGCGGTCATCACCGAGGTCGTCTTCTCCATGCCGGGTATGGGCTACACCGCGGTGTATTCCATCTACCAGCAGGACCTGCCGGTGATCATCGGCGTGGTCATCGTCGCCTCCACGGCCGTGGTGGTGGCGAACATCGTCGTGGACGCGTTCTACGCCGTGCTGGACCCCCGCGTCCGCCTGCACTGAATTTCTGGCCCAAACCGCCTACGGGCGGTACGGGCTGTGCGCCCGGCTTCGCCGGGGCCCGTCTCCACGCCGATTTCCTGGCCCAAACCGCCTACGGGCGGTACGGGCTGTGCGCCCGGCTTCGCCGGGGCCCGTCCAGCCGGGCGAGGTCATATACCACCTGCACCTGCCGGCCTTGCGCCCTTCAGGCCCTGCACCCTTGAGGCGGTCAGCCTTCGAGGGCGGACTGCATGGGGCGGAACTTGGCCTGCGCCTCGGCGAGCTCGGCGGCGGGGTCGGAGTCGGCCACGATGCCGCCGCCCGCGAACAGCCGGGCCCGGGTCCCGTCCATCTCGGCGCAGCGCAGCGCGATGCACCATTCGCCGTTCCCCGCGCTGTCCACCCAGCCGACCGGCCCGGCGTAACGGCCCCGGTCCATACCCTCGAGCTCCCGGATCAGCTCCATCGCGGTCTCGGCCGGGGTGCCGCACACCGCCGCCGTGGGATGCAGCGCGTCGGCGAGCGCCAGCACCGACGGGATCGTGCCGTCGGCCCGCACCGCCAGCCGGCCGCTGATCGCGGTGGCCAGGTGCTGCACGTTGGCCAGGCGGAGCAGCTCCGGCCGCGGGGCCACGGTCAGCTGGTCGCAGAGCGGGGCCAGGGCCTCCCGCACCCCCGCCGCCGCGTACCCGTGCTCCTCGGTGTCCTTGGCCGAGGCGAGCAGCGCGGCGCCGAGCGCCGCGTCCCGGTCCGCGTCGTCGCCCCGGGGTGCCGTGCCCGCCAGGACGAGCGAGCTGATCTGCCCGCCCTGCCGCTTGATCAGCAGCTCCGGGGTCGCCCCGACCAGCCCGCCGCAGGCGAACGTGTAACAGTCCGGGTAGCGGGCGGCCAGCCGCTCCAGCAGCAGCCGCTCATCGATCAGCCCCGCGGCCGACGCGTACAGGTCACGGGCCAGCACGACCTTCTGCAGCCGGCCCGCCTTGATGCGCTCCACCGCCGTCGCGACCGCCCGCTCCCATTGCGGCGCACTCAGGCTGCCGTCATGCCAGCGGATCAGGCCAGGGATGGCCGGCGGCGTCACGGGGAGCCGGGCCAGCCGCGGCTCGCCTGGCGGTCCCGGGGGCGCGGGCGGGGCCGGCGGCTGGCCGGTGATCGAGGTGAGCCACGCCTGGCCGTCGCGCCGGCCCAGCGTCACCTGGGGCAGGATGAGGACCGACCCTTCGGAGGTGGGGTCGAAGGTGAAGCTGCCGAAGGCCACCGGCCCGCAGCCGGGCGCGCCCACCCGGTCCTCGACCTGGGCGCCGTCCAGCAGGGCCCGCAGCCACTTGTCGGCCGCGGTGAAGCGGTCCTGGCCGGCCGGCACCGTGACCCGGGCCACTTCACCCCAGCCCACGAGGCCCTCACCGCGGCGGATCCAGGCCAGCGCCCCGGGCCCGGGGAGCTGGCCCACCAGGTCACCGGGATCGGCGACCGGGACGGTGCGGACCACGAGCCCATCCGGCTCCGGAAAGCCTGCACGGCCTGAACCTGATCCCACGGCAGCTAACTGTACGTGCCAGCAGCACCCGCCCCGCCCGCGGGGAGCTCCGCCGCGGGCCCGCGGGCGCCCCGTGGCGGAGCGGTCACCGGGTGCGGGTGAGCTGCCCGGGCAGCTCACCCGCGATGTCGTCGTCGCGCCGGGCGGCGAGGCGGCTGGGCCACCACATGTGCTGGCCGATGTCCAGCGTGAGCGCGGTCACCAGGACCGACCGCACCACCAGGGTGTCCAGCAGGACTCCCAGCGCCACGGCCCGGGGCAAACCCGGGCGTTCCGTGCGCTGCTGTCCTTGTGGCGTGTCCCCGGAGACCTGCCGGACAGGGCGTGCTAACCTCGGAGGGAGCGTATTCCTATCGTAACGATCGGATAACTAGGATGCTTCTCGCGAACACTGAAGTCCGCCAGCGGCTGGACCGGGCCAGGCTCGCTGACCTCGTGCGCGTGGCCGCCTCGGCGGGGGAGTGGGCCGGCCTGGTCCGTTACACCGAGGGTGCGCGCTGGTACCAGCGGCTGGAGCGCGGCGAGAACCACGAGGTGTGGCTGCTCAGCTGGCTGCCGGGGCAGCGCACCGGATTCCATGATCACTGCGGCTCGTCTGGCGCGTTCACCGTGGTCCAGGGCGAACTGCGGGAACGGACGCTCGCGGCGGGCCACCCGGCGCCGGTCGCGGCGGCCTTCCCGGCGGGCCGCGTACGGTCGTTCGGGCCGCGTCACGTGCACGAGGTCGTCAACGAGACCGCCGCGCCCGCGGTGAGCATTCACGCGTACTCGCCGCCGCTGGCCGGGATGCGCCGTTACGAACTGACCGGGCGCGGCCTGGTGCTGGCCGCCGTGGAGACCGCAGGGGAGCGCTGGTGATGCGCACCGCACCGCCGGGGGCCCGGCCGATCAGCGAGGCGCTCGAGCAGGCCCGGAGCCGCCTGGACCGGCTCGAACCGGCCCAGGCCTGGGCGGCCATGCAGGACGGGGCGTTGCTGGTGGACATCCGCCCGCAGGCTCAGCGCGGCGCCGAAGGAGAGGTACCGGGTGCCCTCGTGATCGAGCGCAACGTCCTGGAGTGGCGGCTCGACCCGGCGTCGGAGGCCCGGCTGCCGGAGGCAGGGTTGTATGACCTGCGCGTCATCGTGATGTGCTCGGCGGGCTACACCTCCAGCCTGGCCGCTGCCTCGCTGCAGGACCTCGGGCTGTCCGCGGCGACCGACCTGGCGGGCGGGTTCCAGGCGTGGGCCCGGGC
>WNGB01013227.1_pt1 | contig 11134 bp, 8 predicted proteins | sample 5400681 | NCBI WGS metagenome assembly WNGB01 (sample SAMN13153367, study PRJNA577476) | soil metagenome | isolation source: 115 cm soil or saprolite under grassland replicate 2 | place: USA:California | collected 2016-06-15 | reverse complement strand
GCGACTTGGACGGCCTCTTCATTGACTCGGAATCTCACCAGAGCGGCGCCTTCGGGCCCGACACCTTTCCTACCGCGGCTCGGCATAACGGATTAATCTAATCCCTTTGTTTTGATAAGGAAAGATGTCAATATGTGACCGTCCGGTCAGACAGTTCATCTTCCCCATCCCACCGCGCTGTTCGCCCTGATTCTGATGGAGCGGCGACCCTGCTCCTGAAGAAGTTGACTCCCTACATCTCTCCTATTTTCCCAGACTTACGCACCGCACGGAGGAGTCTCCTAAGCTCTCGTAGCTGAAATCTCTCGGCGCCGGTCGTCGCAGCGACCGCCTGCGCCGAAAGCCGAGCCTGGCGCCGCGGGAGCGAAGCGCGCAGCGGGTGACGAGGCGGGCGGTCGCGGCCCCCCCCGCCCTTTGGCCGAGCCGCCCGCCGGTGGCAAAGCCACGTCGCCCGCGCAGCGCTTCGCGACGTGTCAGCGGCCGCGCCAGGCTACCGGGCGTTTGCCAAGGAAGGCGTCCATCCCTTCGGCGGCGTCTTCCATGACGAGATTCCGGGCCATCTCGCCGCCGGCGGAGTCGTAGGCCGCTTCGAGGGGCTGTTCGATCTGTCGGTAGAACGCCGCCTTCCCGAGGCGGACGACTGCTGGACTGCGCGCGAGAACGATCTCGGTGAATTCCGCGACAGCGGCATCGAGCTCGTCGGCGGGGACGACGCGATTGACGAGCCCCCAGGTGAGGGCCGTGGGGGCGTCGATCGGCTTGCCGGTCAGGAGCATCTCCATGGCGCGCTTCCTTCCGACGTTGCGCGCCACCCCGACGGCCGGCGTCGAGCAGAAGACGCCGACGTTGATCCCCGGCATCGCGAAGGTCGCCGTATCCGACGCGACGGCGATGTCGCACATGGAAACCAACTGGCAGCCGGCCGCCGTCGCGATGCCGTGGACACGGGCGATGACCGGCTGCGGCAGCCGGGTCAGGGACACCATCATCCGGCTGCAGTCGTCGAAGAGGCGTCTCTGCCAGGCCTCGTCTCCCGCGTGCGCCCGCATCTCCTTCAGGTCGTGTCCGGCGCAGAAGCCCTTCCCCTCGGCGGCCAGGACGATGACTCGCGCCGCCGGATCGCCGGCGATCGCGTCGAGCTCCTTCTGAATCGCGCCGATCATTTCGAGAGACAGAGGATTGAAACGGTTGCCCCGGTTGAGCGTCAGTCGGGCGACGCCGCCTTCCTGACTGTTCAACACAAGGGGCTCCGAAGCGACGGCGACTTCAACGCTCATGACGCGGCTCCTTGCGGTCCGAGAGAAAAGTGGGCGGCGCCACAATGAGGTTAGCGCTCCTGCAAGCAGGATTGATGCTCCGGAGGAGCAAGTCCTGACGCCCCGGGCAATCCCTCATGACCCGGCTCTTGGACTCGTGGATCACCGCCCGCCGGGATCCTATCACCAGGAATCGGGCGCCCGGCGCCCGATTCCTAGCGCTCGCTGTCGAGCACGCTCATCTGCCGGGCGTCGTAGCGGTCCCCCGCCGCGGCATCCCGCGGAACGGCTTTCTCCAGTCGCGCGATGTCCCGCGGCGTCAATGCGACTTCCAGTGCGCCGAGAGCCTCCGATAATCTGTCGCGGCGGCGGGCGCCGACGAGGGGCACCATGTCGTCCCCGCGGGAGAGGACCCACGCGATCGCAACCTGGGCGACCGTCGCCCCCTTCGACTCGGCCACCTCCCGAAGGGCCTCGACGAGCGCCAGGTTCTGATCGAGGTTCTCGCCCTGGAAGCGGGGAAGAAAGTTGCGGATATCCCCCTTTGCCAGCGCCCGTTCCTTCGACCAGTGGCCGCCGATGAGGCCTCGCGAGAGGACGCCGTACGCGGTGATGCCCACACCGAGCGCGCGGGCCGCGGGAAGGATCTCCGCCTCGATCCCGCGGGAGAGGAGCGAATACTCGATCTGGAGATCGGCGATCGGGTGGACCGCGTGCGCCCGGCGCAGCGTCTCGGCGCCGGCCTCGGACAACCCGACGTAACGGACGTGACCCGCCTTCACCATCTCGGCGATCGTGCCGACGGTCTCCTCGACCGGAACCGTCGGATCGAGCCGTCCCGGCCGGTAGATGTCCACGGAATCCGTTCCGAGCCGGCGCAGCGTGTACGCCAGAAAGTTCTTCACGGCGGCGGGGCGGGCGTCAACGCCGAGGAAGCCGCCGGCCGTATCGCGGAGCGCACCGAACTTCACGCTCAAGACGACACTCTCCCGGTTCCGCCCGGCAAGCGCCTCGCGGATCAGCAGCTCGTTGTGTCCCGATCCATAGTAGTCACCCGTGTCGAGCAGGGTGACCCCGGCATCGAGCGCGGCGTGGATGGTCGCGATGCTCTCCGCCCGATTCGCCGGCCCGTACAGATCGGACATCCCCATGCATCCAAGGCCAATGGCCGACACGCGCGGACCGTGGGAACCGAGCGAGCGAGAGATCATGTCAGGCCGTTCCTTTCTTGGGCCGCGCAGGGGGGCCGCTCTTTCCTCGGCTCTTCTCGTGCGCTCGAGGCTGCCGTGTTTGAGGCGCGGCGCGCGTGAACTGCGAGATCCGGCGCCCATGCGACGAATCTTCGATGAGCCTGCCCAGCCGTTTGAACCGGGTCTCTTCCTTCCTGGCGCTGACCACCCACCAACCGACCGCTTTCCTGTACGAGGAGGGTTGAGCCTGAAAGAAAGCCCATGCGTCCGCGTCCTTCTTCAGCATGCTCGCGTAGGGCTCCTCAAGCTGATCGCGGCGCTGTTCGTACGAATAGATGCCGGACCTGTTTTCTCTCCGAGCCTCGAACGCCTTCAGCCCGGCGGGCCTCATCCGCCCTTCGCTGGCGAGCGCCAGGGCAAGCTTGATGTTCACGGCGCTCCAGATGCTGCGGGGCCTGCGCGGACTGAAGCGGATCGTGTAGCTCCGTTCATCCACGCTCTTCCGGATGCCATCGATCCAGCCCACGCAAAGGGCCTCGTCCACCGACTCCGGCCAGGTGACGCTCGGCTTGCCAGAGCTCTTCTTGAAGTAGCCAACCCAGAGCTCCTGCGCCGTGGCGTGATGCTTTTCAAACCACTGCCGCAGATGCGATGGCGACGGGAAGAACGCGGGGTTCATCGCCGGCTCGCTTCAGATCGCTCGACATCCGAACCGAAATCCGTCGGGGTCCTTCGCCTGGCGGCGAACAGGATCACGCGCATCCCAAGCGCATCATCCCACGGCGAGAAACAGAGAGCCCCCTCCAAAGGGGGAGGGGGCGTTAAGCCGGGCCGGGCGTCGCGGCCGGGCGGAAGGACGGCGGGGTTACGGGAGGATCGTCACGACGACAGCCTTGCTGCGGTTGGCGGTGTCGGTCATGTCGATCTTCGTCGAGATGCGCGAGGCGTCGATGCCATGCCGATCAATCAGGTACTGCTTGACGTTCTCCGCGCGCTGGCGCGCGAGCGTCTCCTGGCGCGCGCCCGAGCCCGTATCCGGGTAACCGATGATCGTGACGGTCGCCCGCGGGTTGTCGCGCAGGCGCAGCGCGACGGCGTCGAGCTTCGCCTTGGCGATGTTAGTGACGCGGGCCTTCCCGTGATCGAAGTCGATCGTGTCGCGAACAGGCGCGGGCGGAGGAGGAGGCGCCGGGGCGACCGGCGGCTCCGCGGGCTTCTCGGGCTCCTTGGGAGCCGCGGGCGGCGCCGGCGCGGGCGGCGGCGGGAGTGCGACCGGAGCCGGTGCGGGCGGGACTTCGACGACGGGCGGCGCGGCCCTGCCTCCGAAGTGGAAGAGCAGCCCGACGGTGGGCTGGATGTCCACGTGCGAAGGGTTCTCAACCGGAAAGCTGCCGAAGGCGTTGCGGTCGGTGAACCGGGAGCTGAAGTTGTATTGGCCCTTCAGCTCCAGGCGCAGACCCAGAAGCTTACCGAACCGGTACTCGGAGCCGGCCGCCAGATACGCCAGCGCGACGCCCTTGCCCTTGAAGACCTCCTGCCGCGAAGCCCCACCGCCGAAACCGACATAGGTGTTCCACCCGTGGAGCGACGGCGTAAAGTCGTAGAGGCCGCCGAGCGTCAGCTCCCAGTAGTCGGGAATGCGGTCGGGGTCAGGCCGGAAATACTGTCCGGTCGCCTCGAGAGCGAAGTGGTCGGTGAAGAAGTGCCCGATGCGCAAGCCCGGAAACAGGAAGTCGTTCTGGTCCGTGTCACAGGGGCAGTAGATCTCCTCGAACTTGCCGATGAAGCTGTACCCCACGTGAGGCCCGATGTAGGTTTCGCCCGCGAGCGGCGCCGGGGGATCGACGCGGTCTCTGACCTCGGAGGACTGCGCCCGCGCGGTTCCCGAGGTCAGCAGCAGCACGAGCATCCCGAAAAGAATCCCGTAGCGCCTCTCTCTAGCCATCGTCAAGCCTCCGGTCTTGGACTACCGACTCTCAACATTTATTCAGGAAGAGGAAGCCGGCAGCGTTCTGCCCCGGCGCGAGCGTGATTGTGTAGGTCCCGGGGTTGTCCGGCGTTCCGGGGAACGTCTGGAAGAAGTTGGCCGGCAGGATCTCCGAGAGCACGTAGGTGCCGGCCGGAAGGCTCGTAAAGGAGAAGGTCCCGTCGGCTGCCGAGGTCGTCTGGCGTGTGACGCCGCTCGCGTCGGTCAGCACGAAGACGATCCCCTCCAGCGGCCGGTCGATCCCGTCAACGATGCCGTTTACGTTGAGATCCAGGATCTTCAAGCCGGAGATCGAGCCCGTGGGTCCTGCCACCGCCTGGTTGCCGAAGAGGAACCCGGTCGCGTTCTGTCCGGCGATCAGCGTCACGGAGATCGTCCCGGGCGCCGGCGGCGCCGTCTGGACGAACCCCGCGGGAACGACTTCGGAGAGGACGTAAGTCCCGACCGCAAGGCCGGTGAAGCTGAAGGCGCCGGAGGCATCCGTCGTGGCCGTGAGCGTCGGGCCGGAGGAAGGCTTCAACTGGATCGTGACGCCAGACTGGCCGGCCTCGCCGGGATCGCGGACGCCGTTGCCGTTGGCGTCGTTGAACTTCGTCCCCGAGACCGACGCCGGCGCGGCGGCCTGCGCGCGGTTGCCGAAGAGGAGACCCGTGACTGTCTGATGGCCGAAATCGAGAGTAGCCGAGATCGTCCCCGGGGCGGGCGGCGCAGTTTGCTGGAAGCCCGCCGGCACAGTCTCGGCGAGCGTGTAAGTCCCGAACGGGACAGCGGTGAAAGAGAAGCTCCCGTCGGCGGCGGTGACCAGCGTGCGCGGAGTGATTGCTCCGCCGGAAAGCGTGATCGTCACGCCCGCCAAGCCGCCCTCGCCGGCATCGAACACGCCGTTTCCGTTCGCATCGTTGAACTTCACGCCGGAGATCGTGCCGGCCAGGATCCCGTGGAAGTTGCCGAAGACGTTATTGATGGAGGATCCGCCGGACGCGAGCGTGACAGGGATGCCGTCGCTCGCGGGCATCGTCTGGGTGAAGCCTGCCGGCACGACCTCGTTCAAGACGTAGCTGCCGGGCGCAACGTCGGTGAAGAGGAAGTTGCCCGACGCGTCGGTCACCGTCGTCTGCGCCGTCCCTCCGGCGGCCGGCGTCAGGAGGATCGTGACTCCGGCCAGGCCGGGCTCGCCCGGGTCGCGCACGCCGTTCGCGTTCAGATCCTCGAACTTCAGGCCTCCGATCGCGTTGGGGATGAGCTTGTTGCCGAAGTCGAGACCGGCGATGTCCTCCTGGCAGACTCCGATGATGAAAGCCCCGCCCCTCGCGAAGACGTGGCGGGAGATGTCCCGATCCACCGGCCCCGTCTGCGTGTATCCGAACGGCACTCTTTCGGACACCTTGAACGCGCCGCTGTCGGTCAGGCCACAGATCCGGAAGGACCCGTCCGGCCCGGTCAGACCGGAGAGAACGACTCCGTTCTCGTTCACGACGCGGATCTCGACGCCCGGCACTCCCGCCTCGCCGGAGTCACGCGCGCCGTTGCCGTTCGCATCCAGAAACTTGACGCCGGAGACACAGAAAGTCGGCTCGCAGGATTTCTTGTCCTCGACGCGGAACGCGAACGTCCGCGACAGCTCGGGATGGAAACCGTGGAAACAGCCGGCGCCGCAGACCGAGTCCACCGCTGCGACGCTTCCGTCGAAGTTCGCCGCCGGTGTCAGCCAGGCGACGTAGGCGGCCTTCTGCGAGCCCGCGTCCGCGAAGGGCATGAGGTTGACCGCGAGCGAGCCGCACGCAGTCTTGCCGTCCGCCGCGTGGGTCGCGCCGTCGTACAAGGCGATCACTCCCGCCTTGACCGTGACGCCGCGCTCGGACACCGGATCGGTGGAGAGGAGCTGCGTCCCGGAGGGGTCGGTCACCTGGAAGTAGTACTTGCCGTCCGGCAGGTACTCCGCGAATAGGCACGGTGTGGAGACCGGACCGCCGGCCAGGAAGACGTCCTGGCGGCGCCCGAAGTTCTGTTGAGGCGCCGCGGGACTGCCCGCGGCAACCGTCGCGATCGAACCAAAGATCGGCACGGCCACGGCCAGCTCCTCGCTCCCCGCCCGCCACAGGACCTCTCGACCCTGCGGCGAAGAGGGCGGACGGAGTCCCGAAGGAGCGTCCAACTGCTGACGCGAAACTTGCGCGAGCCCCGCGGCGAAACAGAGAAAGAGCGCACACGCGGCAACCCCGAGACGAGCCGACCTCATGCCTTCTTCCTTCCCTCTCGCAAAAACTGTCCGAGTGATCTTATGCGAAGGACCTGGCGGTCCCCGAACCTCCCGGAACTTTTTCTTACGAACAGAGTAGCCCCGCCGGGAACATGCAATGCGCGTGCCTTGAGTCTGCGGATACAATCGGGATCGTGAGGCCGGACGGAGTCGCGGGCGCCGGGAGCGCTCCCATCCTCTACGACTCCTCCCGTCGCCCCGCGCGAGTCATCGAAGAGGCCCGGGGTCTGTGGGCCTACCGCAACCTCGTCGTCGAGCTTGCGATCCGGGACATCAAGATCCGGTACAAGAGGTCGGTGCTGGGCGTGTTCTGGACGATGCTCGCGCCGCTCTTGAACATGGTGGCTCTCACGCTTGTCTTCTCCGCCCTCTTGAAGACCCAGATCCAGAACTACCCGGTCTACTACCTGGCAGGCTCGCTCTTCTGGACCTTCTTCTCGCAGACGACCTCCTCCACCGCTTCCCACACGCAGGAAGCCAACGAGATGACCAAACGCATCTTCATTCCCCGCTCCGTCTTCGTGGTGTCGGCCATCGCCGTCGGACTCGTCAATCTCGCGCTCTCGATCGTGCCCATGCTTCTCCTGCTTCTCGTCATGGGCTTTCCTCTCCATGCGACATGGTTCTTCCTGCCCGTCGGGGTGGTTCTTCTCTCGCTCTTCTCTGCCGGCGTGAGTCTCATCCTGTTCACGGTCGCGTCCCGCTTCTCCGACGTGCGCGAGATGTACCTCGTCCTCGTGCAGACCTGGTTCTTCTTGACGCCGATCGTCTATCACCCGGCGATCATTCCGCCGCGCTTCCGGTTCGCGCTCTGGTTAAACCCGATGTACTACCTGATCCAGACCGCGCGGCGGCCGATCTACGATGGCCTGATTCCCTCCCCGACGCTTCTTGCCGCGGCCGCCGCCGTCTCCCTGGCGGCCCTCGCGATCGGCTGGGTCTATTTCTCGCGCCACGCCGACCAGTACGCCTTCGAGAGTTGAGGCGGATCGGTGATGTCGGACTGCCGAGACGCGAGCAAATGACCGGACAAGAAAGAGATGCAGGCCCTGGTTTAGAAGGTCTCGGCCGCCGGTCTTCTCCCTCTCCCGGCGGGAGAGGGTTGGGGTGAGGGGCTCACAAATCGACCGCCCGCGGCCGACAGCCATCCGGCTCGAGCGCGTCACGCTGCGCTACAGGGTTCCGCGGGAGCGGATCGGCTCGATCAAGGAGTACGTCATCCGAAAGATCAAGCGGCTGGTCTTCTTCGACGAGATCGAGGCGCTCTCCGATTTCGATCTTTCCGTCCGGCCGGGCGAGACCCTGGGAGTCATCGGAAGGAACGGCGCCGGGAAGTCCACTCTCTTCAAGTTGATCGCGCGCGTGCTCTACCCGAGCGCGGGGAGGGTCGTCGTGGCCGGCCGGATCGCGCCGCTCCTGGAGCTTGGCCTCGGATTCCACGGGGAGCTGACCGGACGGGAGAACGTCCTGCTTCAGGGGGCTCTTCTCGGGTTCTCGCGCAAAGAGATGCACCGGCGCCTGCCCGGCATCGTCGCCTGGTCCGAGCTGGCGGAGTTCATCGACTCGCCGATCCGGACGTATTCCTCCGGAATGACCGCGCGGCTGGCCTTCGCCGTCGCGACCGACGTCGAGCCCGACATCCTGCTCGTGGACGAAGCGCTCGCGGTCGGTGACGAGCGTTTCCAGTTGAAGTGCCGCGAGCGGATCGACGCCTTCCGGCAGGCCGGGAAAACCGTGCTGCTCGTCTCGCACGACCTCGCGCAGGTCCGGGAGAACTGCCGGAGGACGGTGTGGATCCACAAGGGGCGCCTCGTCCGCGACGGAGACTCCGAATCCGTCACGGCCGCCTACCACGCCTGGTCTCTCGCGGGAGCCGAGACACCGCCCGACCCGCAAGCCGCCGGGAGCGCGTCCGAGTACTAACTCCAGGCCCTTCCGCGGCTTCCGCCATTCCCACTCTCGGAGCCGCCGGCAGGTTGGTGCTGGCGCTTGGCCTCGCCGCGGCCGCCCTGTCGCTTCTGCTTTTCTCTCCCGCCCGCTGACGGCCCGCGCGTCAAACGCGAGGAGCCGAAGGTCCGCAGAGAGCCGACGCCAAGCTCACCGGATACCACCACCAGAGATCGAGAAAGCTCGCTGTGTGAAACTGTTGAATCGCGGCAATCGCCAGAAGCGCGGGTACGGCGATATCTTCGAGACCCCCGGACCTGTTGCGCCGCCAGCGCTGGAGAATGAGGAGGAGAGCCCCGAGAAGCACGGGCGGGCCAAGAACACCCACGTCGGCGGCAACGGCGACCCAGCCGCACCATGGGTACTCGAAGGACAGCCGGGAGGGCTCTCCCGCTTTCTCGTAGTTCGCGAACTGCCCCAGCCCGATCCCGCGGATGGCGTGCGCGCGGAAGAGACGGGACGTATGCGCGAGATTCCGGACCCGCAGCCAGGAGGAGTCCTGCTGTTGCGCCTCCGTCGCGTTCTCCTCGAGCGGCGTCTTCGCCAGCTTTTCCCATCTCTCGGAGACGGCGCCCGCCACGCGCCGCCCCGGCGGAGACAAGGCCGCGAGGGCGACGACGAGCACGGCGGCGCCGATCACCAGCAACTTCCGCCCGGCCGGGATCCGGCGGCTGAGCCAGAGGGACGCGAGTCCGGCTGCCGCACCGACTGCGAGGTCCACGTACGCTCCCCAGGAAACGCTGGCGGCGATCGCCAGCAGGACGAGCGCTAGGCCGACGGTCGCGAAGGGCCGGGCCTTGGAGCGAACCGCCCCCGGCATCGCAAGCACGGCCGCGATGCCGAGAACAAGAACCCAGGAGAGATAGCCGCCCATCCAGGACGGCTCGAGGAAAACCGACGAGGGCCGCGTGTAGGAGCCTTCCTGGGAGAAGCCCCCGATCCAGCTCAGGCGGAGAGGCTCGCGCTGGAAGGGGACCAGGATCGGTCCGGTCCCCGGCCAGTGGCGAGGAGTCCCGACGACCTGATAGAGGGCGAAGAGGGCGACGAGCGTTCCGGCCGCGAGGTTCCACAACGCGATGCGCGTTCGAGCCGTCTCGGGAGCTTCGAGAGAGAGAGAAGAGAAGAAGAAAGCGATCAAGAGAAGCCAGTGCCCGTAGGAAACCAGAAACCGAGAGAAGTCGAAGGCGGAAGCGACAGGCCGTATCAGCACGAGCGCGGGAACGACGGCCGCAAGGGCGAGCCAGAACCAGCTCGCGGCGGAATTCCTCCGATATGACGCGAAGCTCGAGAGAACGAAGAGTGCCGCGAGCATGGTCGCCAGATCAATGCTCCGTCCGAGCGCCTCGAGCACCGGAAACGCGTAGAGAGGAACGGCCAAGCCCGTGGCGACGAAGAGGGCTCGTCGGATGCCGTCGATCGCCCCGCGACCGGTCACGAGCAGAACATATCTCACGGTCCTCGCTCGGCTCTCACAGTCCTTCTTCGGCTATCATTGCCCCTTACGAAAACCGCGTTGTGCCTGGAGGCGACATGCCCGCCGTCGCGACCGCAAGCTCCCTGGAAGAAAAGATCCGCTCGCGGACAGCCGTCGTCGGCGTCATCGGCCTTGGTTATGTCGGCCTCCCTCTGGTCGCGGGCTTCGCGCGCGCCGGCTTTCCCGTCGTCGGCTTCGACATCGACTCCGCGAAGGTCTCTTCGCTCGCGGCGAATCGCTCCTACATCGCTCATTTCCCTGATTCGATCCTCGAAGAGTTGCACCGGGACCGCCGCTTCGTGGCCACATCGGATTTCTCCCGCCTGGGGAAAGCCGACGCGATCCTCGTGTGCGTCCCGACGCCGCTCACGCCGCACCGAGAGCCCGACCTCTCCTACATCGAGTCCACGGCCAGGCAGATAGCCTTGGCCGCCCGGCCCGGTCAGCTCGTCGTCCTGGAGTCCACGACCTATCCGGGCACCACGGAAGAGATCCTGCTTCCCGCGCTCGAGTCGGCGGGTCTCGTGATCGACCGCGACTTCTACCTGGCTTTCTCGCCGGAGCGCGAGGACCCGAACAATCCCGACTTCACCCTGGAGAACATCCCGAAGGTCGTCGGCGGTGTCACGCCGCGCTCGGGGGAGCTTGCGGCGATGCTCTACGGGTCCGTCGTGCGCAAGGTCGTGTCCGTCGGGAGCGCGCGCGTGGCGGAAGCCACGAAATTAGTCGAGAACATCTTCCGGTCGGTCAACATCGCCCTTGTCAACGAGCTGAAAATCTGCTTCGACAGAATGGGAATCGATGTCTGGGAGGTTCTGGACGCCGCCTCGACCAAGCCCTTCGGCTTCATGCGCTTCGATCCGGGCCCGGGTTGGGGGGGCCACTGTTTGGCGGGTTCTGAAATGGTTCGCATTCGAAGCAATAATCTCAATTCCATCCTGCCGCTTCACGATCTTTTCGAACGGTATCGCACGCGGCTGCCGGCTCTTCCGATCCAGGACGCAGAGGTCATCTTGCCCG
>WNGB01014198.1_pt1 | contig 11137 bp, 9 predicted proteins | sample 5400681 | NCBI WGS metagenome assembly WNGB01 (sample SAMN13153367, study PRJNA577476) | soil metagenome | isolation source: 115 cm soil or saprolite under grassland replicate 2 | place: USA:California | collected 2016-06-15 | reverse complement strand
CCGACGAGTCCGCCGACAGCCGCTGGTAGTACCCGGGCAGGTCGGCCAGCAGCTTTCCGCCCTGATCGACGAGCGGCGGCACGATCGACCAGATGAACACCCCGAACAGCGCGACGAGGACGGCTATGACGATCGTGACCGCGAACGAACGGCGTACCCCCCGCTTGGTCAACCAGTACACCGCCGGCTCCAGGCTGACGGCCAGGAACAGCGCGATGAAGACCAGCACGAGAATGCTACGGATCAGGTACACGCCGTACGCGGCGAGCAGCACGACGAGCACGCCGACCGTACCGGCGGACGCCCACCGGAGGACCAGCGCGGCCGGTACCCGTTCGGCCAGCGATCCGGACACCACGGTCGGGTCGGCGCCGGCGCCGGCGTCGGCGTCGGCGTCGTTCGGCGCAGCGCCGGCCGGAGTCTTCCGACTATCGTCTGTCATCACATGCCGAGGTTAGGCGCGGCCGCTCGACGCTCAATGCAGCAGCCCGGCGATGAGGTTGACCGAACCCGCCACGATCACCACACCGAACAGATACGACAGGAGCGCGTGGGACAGTACGGTCCGCCGGATGCGGGTATCCCGCAGGGTCGTGTCGGACACCTGGTAGGTCATGCCGATCGTGAACGCGACATAGGCGAAGTCGCGGTAGGTGGGCCGCGGCGAACCGGCCGGGTCGCCGAAGGCGATGCCCGCGGGCGGCGATGCGAAGTGCAGATCGGCGTAGCGCAGGGTGTAGACGGTGTTGACCACGGTCCATGACAGGACGACCGTCACCGTCGCCATGCCGATCAGCAGCGCCCGCCCTAGGCCGCTGGCGCGACCGGCGAGGACGAGAGCGTCGCCGACGCCGAGCAGGCTGGTCAGGCTCGCCCCGACCAACAGCACCGTCGCGGTGCCGCGGGTCTCGTCCTCGCGTGTGGCGAGGTACTCGGCGTGCGCGCCGTCCGCTCGGACGAGCATCGGCCACACCGCCGCGAGGAAGGTCAGCGCGGCCGCGTCCCAGCCGCCGACAACCGCCATCGCCCACGGTACGAACGGCAGGAGCGCCATGGCGACGATCAGCCCGATCGCGGCGGCGACGGCGGCGCGTCGCAGCGCCAGGGCGTGCCAGCCCAGCCAACGGTGGTACAGCGTCTCTGATGGGATGCCGGTCATGGACCGAGTGTCGCCCGTCGCACGTTCTATGCCTCGACCGCGTAGCCGGCAGCCGCAAGCATGCGACGCAGATCGACGACTGTCTGCACGTCGATGTCCTTGTGCGTTGGTACGTCGAAGAACCGGGTCTCGGATCCGACGGTCACCGCGACCTTGCCGTCGCGGTGATCGACGACGGAGCCGACCGCCTCAAGCAGCGAGAGAACATCATGCCACTCGATGTTGTGGCCGGCCGGATGCTGGAGGAGCTTGTGCAGGGTGTTGCGATGATGACTACTGAGGTGCATCGGGCCTGACGTCGATGTCATCACAGCTCCTCGGTGTCTGGCGCAGACCGGTGGCCATGGAGGACGATGACCGACCGGGGACGCACGGTGATGGTATCGCCGGCGGCGAGCGTCGCGGGTGCGGCCGTACCGGACGGTTCGTAGGTGTCGATCACCGGCGTCCAGACCTGGTCGCGGCAGGTCTTGGGTACGGCGAAGTCCAGCGGCTGCCACCAGGCGTTGACCAGAATCAGGAAGTCGTCGTCGGTGAGCAGGGTACCGTCGGCGGCGCGGTCGGGGCCGTCGGCGCCGTCGAGGTGGATGGCCACGCTGCGGGCTCCCGGGTAGTTCCAGTCGGCCGCTGTCATCGGGGTACCGCCCGGGGTGTACCAGCCGAGTTCGGCCGCGTCCGCGCCGGTGAGGAACCGGCGGCGGCGGAACACCGGATGGGCGCGGCGCAGCGCGATCAGCCTACGGGTGAAGTCGGTCAGCCGTTCGTCTGGCGCGGACCAGTCGAACCAGCTGATCGGGTTGTCCTGGCAGTAGGCGTTGTTGTTGCCGTGCTGGGTACGCCCGAACTCGTCGCCGCCGAGCAGCATCGGTACCCCGAAGGAGAGCAGTAGCGTGGTGAGCATGGCGCGGCGCTGCCGGGCGCGCAGAGCGGTGATGTCGGGGTCGGTGGTCGGGCCTTCGGCGCCGCAGTTCCACGAGCGGTTGTCGTCGGCACCGTCCCGATTGCCGTCGCCGTTGGCGTCGTTGTGCTTGGTGTCGTACGAGACGAGGTCGGCCAGGGTGAACCCGTCGTGGACGGTGATGAGGTTGACCGAGGCGGTCGGGCGCCGGCCGGCGGCGCTGTACAGGTCGGCCGAACCGGCGAAGCGCGCGGCGAATTCGCCGAGCAGCCCGTCGTGACTGCGCCAGAAGTCGCGCATCACGTCCCGGTACCGGCCGTTCCACTCGCTCCACAGCGGCGGGAACCGGCCGAGGTCGTAGCTGTCCATCCGGCCGACGTCCCAGGGTTCGGCGATGAGCTTGGCGCGGGAGACGACCGGGTCCTGCGACACGAGGTCGAAGAACGCGGACAGCTGGTCGAAGCCGCCCGTCTGGCGGGCCAGCGTAGGTGCCAGGTCGAAGCGGAAGCCGTCGACGCCCATCTCGGTGAGCCAGTACCGCAGCGAGTCCATGATGAGCTGGAGGGTGACCGGATGGCCGACGTTGAGCGAGTTGCCGGTACCCGTGGTGTCCACGTAGTGGCGCCGGTCGGCGGGATCGAGCCGGTAGTAGGCGGCGTTGTGCAGTCCGCGGTGGCACAACGTCGGGCCGTGGTGGTCGCCTTCAGCGGTGTGGTTGAACACCACGTCGAGAATCACCTCCAGACCGGCCTGGTGCAGGGTGTCGACCATGGCCTGGAACTCGGCGACCTGCCCACCCGGCCGCCCGGCCCGGACCGTGGCGGAGTAGCCGGCGTGCGGGGCGAAGTACCCGATGGTGTTGTAGCCCCAGTAGTTGGTCAACCCGCGGTCTGCCAGGAACCCTTCCGGCACGTTGTGGTGCACGGGAAGCAGCTCCACTGCGGTCACCCCGAGGTCGACGAGGTACCCCACGGCGGACTCGTGGGCCAGCCCCGCGTAGGTACCGCGAAGCTCCGCCGGTACGCCCGGGTGCGCCATCGTGAAGCCCTTGACGTGTACCTCATAGATGATCGTGTCGGCGTACTGGTGGCGCGGCCGGGTACCGTCGCTCCAGGTGAACGACGTGTCCACCACCAGGCCGCGCGGGACGTGGTGGGCCGAGTCGAGCGAGCTGGCGGTGTCGTGCCTGTCGACCGCGTGCCCGAGTACCTCCGGCCCGAACCGCACCTCGCCGTCGACCGCCCGCACGTACGGGTCCAGCAGCAGCTTGGCCGGGTTGCAGCGCAGCCCTCGGCGCGGGTCGTACGGCCCGGTTACCCGGTAGCCGTAGGCCTGCCCGGGCCGCGCCCCGGGTACGAACCCGTGCCAGACTTCGCCGTCGCGGTCCACCAGCGGGATCCGCGTCTCGGTACCGTCGGCGTCGAACAGACACAGCAACACCCCGTCGCCTCCGGATACGATGGCGAAGTTCGTGCCGGCGGGGCCCGGGGTCGCGCCGAGCGGGAACGGCGTACCGGGCAGCGCGGCCGCGACCGGTGGCACGGTCATGGCCGCCCCCGTGGTTCGCCGAGCCGCAGCAGAACGTCGTCGATCGTCGTGACGATTCCGTGCCGGCGGCGGATGATGTCGGCCACGATCCCGGTCCACCCGGTCTGGTGGGTGGCGCCCAGGCCGGCCGCGTTGTCGCCGTGGAAGTACTCGTGGAACGTGACGTTGTCCCTCCACGCCGGGTCGTGCTGGGCCCGGTCGACCCAGCCGAAACAGGGGCGCCGGCCATCCGGGCCGACCATGAAGATCGACACCAGGCGGGCCCACAGGTCCGCGGCCACGGCATCCAGGGCAGTCGCGCGGCCGGAGCCGGTCGGGTACTCGACGGTCAGGTCGTCGCCGAAGAAGCGGTGGTACCGCTCCAGCGCGCTGGTGGCGAGGAAGTTCAACGGCAACCACACCGGGCCGCGCCAGTTCGAGTTGCCGCCGAACATGTCGGTGGTCGACTCGGCCGGCTCATAGTCCACGGTCGCGCGTACCCCCTCCACGTCGAGCGTGTACGGGTGGTCGCGGTGACATGCGGACAGCGACCGCAGGCCGTACGGGGACAGGAACTCCGCCGGGTCGAACAGGGTGCGGAACAGGCGGGTCACCCGTTCGACGCCGACGGCGCCCACCAGCAGCCGCCGGTGTCCCGGTTCGCCGCGCAGGACGCCGGCCTCGGCGAGCTTCTGCGGATCGCGCCACCCGTGCCGGTCGAGAAAGGCGGTGAACTGCCTGCCGGCGGCGACGGCGGGATCCACCATCCGCTCGTCGACGACGGCCGCGGCGAGCATCGGGATGATGCCGACCATCGAGTGCACCTTCACCGGTACCGCGCTTCCGTCGGGTGTGACGATCCGGTCGTAGAACAGGCCGTCCGCGTCGTCCCACAGGCCCTGACGGTCCATCGCGGCACGGATCTCGGCGAAGTGCTCCAGGAACTTGACCGCCAGGTCGGGCGCCGGGCGGCGTCCGGCGCGGTACAGGATCGCCGCGATCGTGGTCATCGCCAGCGCGTAGGCGGCCATCCATCCGGTGGCGTCGGCCTGTTGCAGTACACCGGCGACGGGCAGGTGCGAGCGGTCCAGCGGGCCGATGTTGTCCAGGCCGAGGAACCCGCCCTCGAACAGGTTCGACCCGTCGGCGTCCTCCCGGTTGACCCACCAGGTGAAGTTGACCAGCAGCTTGTCGAACACCCGGCCGAGGAAGTCCAGATCGCGCCCGCCGTCGATGGCGAAGACCTCCAGCGCCGCCCACGCCTGTACCGGCGGGTTGACGTCGCCGAAGTCCCACTCGTAGGCGGGAAACGCCCCGTTGGGGTGCTGAAACCACTCCCGGCACACAAGCAGCAGCTGGTTCTTGGCGAACGCCGGGTCGACGTGCGCCAGCGCCACACAGTGGAACGCGAGATCCCACGCGGCGAACCACGGGTACTCCCACTTGTCGGGCATGGACATCACGTCGAAGGCGTTGAAGCTGCGCCACCGCGCGTTGCGACCGGTCAGCCGGGACGCCGGCGGCTCCGGCTGCCCGGGGTCGCCATCCAGCCAGCGGGCCACGTCGTAGTGGTAGAGCTGCTTGCTCCACAGCATCCCGGCGAACGCCTGCCGCATCACCATGGCTTCGTCGGGCGACGCGGCCGGCGGGGTCAGGCCGGCGTAGAATTCGTCGGCCTCCGCCCGCCGGGTGGCGACGACCCGCGCGAAGTCGGTACCGAGGGCGGTCTGCGGGTCCGGGTCGGATCCCGCCGGACGCAACCGCAGGCGCAGCTCCGCCGTCTCCCCCGGTGCGACGGTGACGCGGTACCACGCCGCGCACCTGGTACCCCGGCGGCCGGGATTGACGGTGCCCGCACCCGACACGACATGGTCGTTGATGCCGTCCTTGGGGTAGGGCGTGCGAGGGGCCACGCCGTACAGGCGTTGGGTGTTCGTCTCGTTGTCGCAGAACAGGAGTGTCGGGCCGGTACCGTCCGGACCCGGCGCGGCCAGCAGCTCAAGCCGACCCAGAGCCGGGTGTGCCACGTCGACGGCGGCGTCCCCGGTCGCAACCAACTCCGGCCGCACCGCCTCGGGGCCCCACGACCATGTGTTGCGGAACCAGACCGTCGGCAGGACGTGCAGCATCTCCCGGTCCGGCCCGGCGTTCGTCACCTGTACCGACATCAGCACGTCCGTCGGGCTCGCCTTCGCGTAGTGCACCTCGACGATCCAGTACCGGTCCCCGTCGAACACGCCCGTGTCGAGCAGCTCGTACTCGGGATCGTGCCGGCCGCGCCGGCCGTTGTCCGCGCGTAGCTCCTCGTACGGGAACGCGGCCTGCGGATAGTGGTAGCGCCACCGGTTCCAGGAGTGGCTGGGTACCGCGTCGAGGTACCACCAGTAGTCCTTGACGTCCTCGCCGTGGTTGCCCTCCGGCCCGGTCAGGCCGAACGGCCGCTCCTTGAGGATCGGGTCCCGCCCGTTCCACAACGCCACCGCCAGGCACAGCCGCTGCTCCACGTCGCTGAACCCGGCCAGCCCGTCCTCACCCCACCGGTACGCCCGGGACCGCGCGTGGTCATGCGGCAGATGGCTCCATGCCCCGCCGTCCGGGCTGTAGTCCTCCCGGACGGTCCCCCACTGGCGCTCGCTGAGGTACGGCCCCCACAGGTACCAGTCATCCGCCGGCCGGTCCGAACCCGCCATGCGCGCGTGCTCGGCACCTGATGGCTGGGACATGATCGCCTCCCTCGGTTCTGCCTCAAGGCCTACCAGCCTTACCGTCGCCCGATGCCGGGGCCGGTGGAGGGCGCAGAACGTTCCTCCACCGGCTCCGAAGCAGGGTCAGGACTTCGCCTGGGCCGCAGCGTCGGCGTCCACCCGGGCGAGCGTGGCGTCCAGTACCGCGTAGTCCGCCTCCTCGATCGCCGAGTAGGCGAAGTCGATCGCGAACGCCGCGTAGTCCTCGGCGTCCTCCGCGTCGCGCTCCGCGACCTTGGCGTCGTGCCGGGCCTTGCGCTCGTCCATCCGACTGCGGACCTGTGTGACGTGGTCACTCCACGACCGCTGGAGGTCGTCACCCCATGCCTTGGCCTGGCCGGCCGCCGCGGCGGATGCGCCACGGAGCTTCTCCGCCGTGGTCTGCGTGGTCTGGCGGGCGTGTGCGACGTTCTGCGCGAGTTGGTCCCGTGCCTGCTTCTTGGCTGCCGCAACGTGGTCTTCGGCATCCTTGGCCCGTACCGACAGGCGCGACAGTTCATCCGACAGTGCCATAACAGCCTCCCTACCGATGGTCCTACACGTCTGACAACGTAGACAGCTCCACCGGGCGTCGGCATCCCGGAATTCCCTAGTCCCCGTCGCACGTCCCAACGACTCGGGAGTTCGGTGATTCGAGGAAGCGGCACGCTTCCTACGCTGGCTTCACCTGACCAATCGAGGAGACACGATGAGCAATGAGGAGCTGGAGCGCACCGTCTCCGACGAGCTGTCCTGGGACCCGAAGATCGACAGCAGGGCGATCGCGGTCTCGGCCGACGACGGCATCGTCACGTTGCGCGGCACCGTCGGTAGCTTCAGGCAGAAGCGGGAAGCGCGGAAGTCCGCCGAGCGGGTCCGCGGGGTCATCTTCGTCAACAACGACCTCGACGTCGAGGTCATGACCGAAGAGCGGCGCGAGGACGCGGACCTGCGCGGCGATGTGCTGCACGCACTGATGCTCGACACGATCGTCCCTACCGGCATCGATGCGACCGTGAAGGACGGCCTCGTCACGCTGACCGGCAGCGTCTACTGGCAGCACCAGCGCGATGAGGCCGCCTTCGTCGCCGGCAACGTCCCCGGCGTCACCGGTGTGAACGACCAGATCCTGCTGAAACGGCCGGGGCCCGGCGCCGGTGACATCGAGCACGGGATCAAGAAGGCGTTCGAGCGCAACGCCAAGCTGGACGCCGAGGGCCTCGTGGTCGCGACCTCCAGCGGGACGGTGACCCTGACCGGCACCGTGCGCTCGTGGTCCGAACGGGACGCCGCGGTCGCGGCCGCCTGGGCGGCGCCCGGCGTCACCACCGTCAACGACCGCCTCACCGTCACCTACTAACCCCGAACAATCCGAAGGAGTGTCCCATGTCCATCTCAACGTCGTTGCTCCTGCGTGGGCTCCTGGCGATCGCGGTCGGCATCGTCTCGGTAGCCTGGCCCAACATCACCATCGGCGCGGTCGTCATCCTCTTCGCGATCATCGCCTTCCTGGCGGCGATCACGGACACGATGCGGGCATTCAGCAGCGACCGCGCCGGACCGGTCGCCGGCTATCTCCTACTTGCCGTGCTCTCGGCCGTCGCGGGGATCATCGCCCTCGTCTGGCCGGGCATTACGGCACTCGTACTGGTCATCTGGGTGGCCGCCTGGGCCCTCGTCACCGGCATTTTCGAAGTTGCGCTCGCCTTCATGCGCGGCGAGACGGCCGGCGAACGTGCCATGTGGATGCTCACCGGCCTCGTCTCGATCGCGCTCGGGGTTGTGCTGTTCATCCGGCCGGACATCGGCGCGGTCTCGCTGGCCACCGTGTTCGGACTGTTCAGCATCTTCTACGGAGTCTCCGCACTGGTCCTGTCCTTCCAGGCCCGCAAGCTCAGGACTTCTGCCCAGCGACTGCTCAACTCGCCAGCCTGACGCCAACCCCCAACGCTGGCCGGCCTCCCGGCCGATACCGGGAGGCCGGTCGCCGCGACGCGCTCGACCACGAAGGAGTTGACGATGGCCAGCAGGGGCCCCGACAACGAGTACCACCTCGCGGCCGTGGCCGGGCCGTTTGAGAGGTTCCATCTCGGCGGAGGGCCGGGTGGACTCGCCGACTTCATCGTCCACTCCGGACCGACTATGACGTCGTTGTGGTCGCAACTCGGGGCACCGAGCCTTGACGAGCGCACGACCGATCGACTGGTCGCGCAGGCCGGGCATTTCAACGGTACCGTCGATGAACTCACGCGGCGGCGGGACGCGGCGCGGATCCGCCTGCTCCGGGCTCTCGGCGAGACCCCGGCCGCCACCGGACCAGGATCATGAGCGGGTTCCCCGCGGATCGGACCTGGATCGTTCCGCAATTCGCGATCTTCGCGCAGGGCACGCACGCCCACCACTTCCTCGAATTCGACGTCCGGGAAGGCGTCCCGGCGGCCCGCGCCGTCGCGTCCTTGCGCCGGCTCCGGGCCCCTCAGGTCGCCGCGGGCGGCGTGAACCTGGTCGTGGCGTTCGGCCCACGACTGTGGCGTGCGGTCGCCCCGTCGATGGCGCCGGCGTCGTTGACTCCGTTCCGCGAGGTGACCGGTACCGGCCACCGCCACGCGCCGGCCACCCAACACGACGCCTGGCTGTGGATCAGCGGCAGCGACCCGGATGTCACGTGGGATCACGCCCGGGCCGCCGTCGCCGCCATCGACGACATCGCTCGACTGGCCGCCGAGCAACCTGCGTTCACGTACCACAGCGGCCGGGATCTCACCGGCTTCGTGGACGGGACGGCAAACCCCCCGATCCGCCGGGCAGCGGAGGTGGCGCTCGTCCCACCCGGCGAACCGGGCGAGGGGGGCAGCCACGTGATCGTCATGCGTTGGGTGCACGACTTGACGGCGTTCCACGCCCTCCCGGTACCGGAGCAGGAGCGGGTCATCGGGCGCACCAAGCCGGACAGCGTCGAACTCACCGGCGCCGATCTGCCCGCGACCGCACACATCTCCCGGGTCCAAGTCCTCGACGGCGGCACCGAGCTACCGATCTTTCGCCGCAGCGTTCCGTACGGGACCGTCGACGAACACGGCCTGTACTTCGTCGCGTTCAGCGCCGACCGGACACGGTACGACCGCATGCTGGCCCGGATGTTCGGTGTCGCCGGAGACGGCGGCTACGACCGGCTGACCGATTTCTCGCGTCCGGCGAGCGGTGCGTTCTACTTCGCGCCGTCGCTCACGGCACTGAACAACCTCGCCGGCCCGGAGGAGGCGTAGCGGCGCGTTGACCTGACCGTTCTGCGTCATTCAGCCTGGAGCCGCCAACTCGGCGTGCGAGACGGCGCTGAGCTTCGAAAAGACGCGATACAGATCGTCGCCATCGGGCAGGCCCGGCTGGTGGGTGGCATCGGCTCCGGAGTACCCGGCGTCGTGGCGGTGTTCCTGGCCGCCGTGTGGTACCGGCGCCGCCTGGATGAGCTGGAGTCGGACGCCCGAGGCGCATGATCCCTCGCAGCGGGTAGCACCGCTGCCTCCCAGCGCCGATCCCGGCAGCTCGCCGGCGCCACCGCGCTCGAGTGGGGCGTGGTGTTCGTCCTTTGACGGGCGGGCGGCGGTGGACGCTCTACTCCGCAGACCCCTCACTCAGTACGCGAGGTTCGCCCCCGGTCGAGCACACTCGAGCTGACCTTCGACGTCTTCGCGGCGAAGTACCCCTGCGGGGAACGCGGGGTGGTAGATCAGCTGAGACCCGGCCCGACACCCCGGCCGGCCTTGGTGATGCTAGCGGGAAGCAAACATGTCGTACCCCCATCTCGGCAAGATCGTGCTGCCTGATCACCATCCGCGGAGGCAGTGAACGTACCGGCCGCTTCTGTCCTACCCACGGGTGTCGCCACCGACCACGACCCGCGCCGATCGTGGAACTTGTCGATCGAACTGCCCTCCCCACGGCGACCGCACGCCGAGGTGTGGACCGACCACCGGGTCGCCGCCTGGCGGAACCACGGCGAACGATCCCCGGTCGCGGTGTGGACGGTCCAGCAGTTGGTCGCGTTCTTCGCGTTCGCCGCCGACGACCGCCTGTCGGCGCTGTGGTGGCTGATCGCCCTGCGCGGCCTGCGCCGCGGTGAGGCGGCCGGGCTGCGCTGGGCCGACGTGGACCTCAACGGCCGGGTCATCGTGATCGGGCAGCAGCGCATCGCCTACGGCCACACCATCGCCGTCGGGCCGCCCAAGACCGCGTCCAGCCGCCGGGTCATCGCCCTCGATCGGGTCACCGCCCGGCTGCTGCGCACCCACCTGCGCCGCCAACGCGCCGAACGCCACGCCGCCGGCGGGACGCGGCAGGACTCCGGCTACGTGTTCACCACCCCGGACGGGGCGCCGCTGCACCCCGACTGGCCCACCCGACGGTTCCACCGCCTCGTCGAGTTGTCCGGGCTGCCGCCGGTGCGGCTGCACGACCTGCGCCACGGCGCCGCCACCCTCGCCCACGCCACCGGCGCCGACCTGAAGACCGTGCAGGAGCTGCTCGGGCACGCCAGCATCGTGCTCACGACGGACACCTACACCAGCGTCCTGCTCGACCTGCACTTCACCACCGCCGAGGCCGCCGCCCGACTCGTGCTCGCCGCCGCGGCCCGCAACCCGGCCAAACGACACCACCGTCGCCCACCGGCCAGCCCGCCAAAGTCCGCAGCACCCCCACCCACGACCGGGCCACAACCCAAGCGGCCCAAGCGATCCCGCCACGGCCGCGGCTGCCAGCAAGGGGCGCCCACGCACGTCCCACGGGCGCCCCACAAAGATCAAGGCCGTATAGCTCGAAAGCTATACGGCC
>WNGB01013220.1_pt1 | contig 11137 bp, 12 predicted proteins | sample 5400681 | NCBI WGS metagenome assembly WNGB01 (sample SAMN13153367, study PRJNA577476) | soil metagenome | isolation source: 115 cm soil or saprolite under grassland replicate 2 | place: USA:California | collected 2016-06-15 | reverse complement strand
CCCGCCATCCGCGCCGCCGCCGTCCGCCCCGCCATCCACGCCGTCGCCCGCTGTCCCGCTCCCCGTGTGGCCATCCGTGCCGCCCGCCGTACGGCCATCCGCGCCCCCGCCGGCCACCCCGCCATCGGCGCCGCCGCGCCCGCCGTGCAGTGCCAGTGCGCTCTCCGCGGCCAGCGACAGGCTGAACAGCGTCTGGGTGACCGAGTCGTGCAGGTCGCGGGCCAGCCGGTTGCGCTCCTCCGCCACCGACAGCTCGCGGGCACGCTCGGCGCGTTGCGCGGTGGCCACCGCGAGGGCGGCGTGCGCGGCCAGCATGCCGAGGACCCGCTCGTCGTCCTCGGTGAACTCACGAGCCCCGATCTTGTCCGCCAGGTACAGCTCGGCCAGCACCTCGCCGCCGGCCACGATCGGTACGCCGAGGAAGGACCGCATCACCGGGTGGTACCGGGGGTAGTAGCCGAACCGGGGATCCTCGGTGATGTCCGGCATCCGGATCGTCTCCGGGTTGCACAGGATCGCGCCGAGCACCCCGTGGGTACGGGGCAGCGCGCCGATCCGGTCCCACGTCTCGGCGTCCACCCCGCTGGTCAGGAACAGCGCGAAGCCGCCGTCCCCGTCCGGCACGCCGATGGCCGCGTACTCGGCGCCGGCCAGCTCCCGGGCCGCCTCCAGGATGCGCTGCAGCATCGGCTCGGTACGCCGTTCCTCGCCGAGCGCCAGGGCCAGGTCCAGCAGCCGCCGCAGGGTCTGCGCCTCGTCCACCATCGCGGCTCCCATCCTGTCACGCCCACCCTCCCCTTCCCCGCTGATCACGGTGTCCACCGCGGACACCTGCCCCGACGCGCACGGCGAAGGCCGATGATCAACGCAGGATGGGGCTTGCCGACGACGGCCGGCCAGGCATATCGTTCGGGCCGAACAGTTCGTACCGAACGGAGTTGGTCGGATGGCGGCGCGGGACGCACGGGAGGTGGCCGAGGAGGTGGGCCGCCTTTACCCGGCCGTCTACCACCGGTTCCGCGCACCGGCCAGGGGCGCGAACGGCGCCGACCTGACCCCCCGGATGCTGGCCGTGCTGCAGCACCTGACCGCGTCCGGGCCGCTGACCCTCGGCGAGCAGGCGCAGCACCTGGGGTTGTCCAAGGCCACGGTCAGCGAGCTGATCGACCGGCTGGAGACGCGCGCGCTGGTGGCCCGGATCCGGGACGACCGGGACCGCCGTCGGGTGTTCGTGTGGCTCACCCCGGCCGGGCAGGCGCGGGCGAAGGCGCACCCCCAGGTGCTCGGTACGGACGCGTTGACCATGGCGGTGGCCGCGATGCGGCCGGCCGACCGGGAGTCCCTGGTACACGGGCTGCGGGCGCTGCTCGCCGCGGCCGACGACACCGACCTGGCCGACGACACCGACCTGGAGGAGAGGCGATGAGCACCCAGACCTGCGAGAGCTGTGGCATGCCGATGGCCGGCCCGGACCAGCACGCCCCGGGCCACCCCGAGAGCACCTGGTGCGCCTACTGCTCCACGCCGACCGGCGAACTGCAGGACTTCGACGAGCGGTTCGAACGGATGGTGCAGTGGTCGATGCGCCAGCAGGAGCTGGACCGGCCCGCGGCCGAGGCGGCCACCCGCGACCACATGCGCGGCATGCCGGCCTGGAAGGACCACCCGAAGCTGGCCTGACCGGCCCGCGGCACGCCGACCGGTGGTAGCGACACGCGGCCGACCAGGGGCGCCCACGAGGGGTGCGGTCAGGCCGGGTAGACGGCGAGTTCGGTGGCCTTGACGGCGGCCCACACCGCACGGCCCGGTGCCAGGCCGAGCTCGGCCACCGCGGCGGCGGTCACGTCGGCGTACGCCTGCGGCCGGCCGACCAGCCGGACCCGGATCGTGCTGCCGTGCGGCTCCAGTTCGGCCACCGTGGCCGGCCAGCAGTTGCGCGGGCTGCCGTCCGGCCGGCTGCGGTGTACCGCGACCGCGGTCGGCGGGAACGCCACGAAGGCCGGCCCGTGCACCGGCTCGGCCACCACCAGCTCAGTCCCGTCGGCCAGCCGGACCATGCCGCCGCCCACCACGCCGCCGCCCACCACGCCGCCGCCCACCACGCCGCCGCCCACCACGGCGCCGCCCACCACGGCGCCGCCCACCACGGCGCCGCCCACGCCGGTGCCCCGGTAGAGGTTCAGCCCGACCAGGCGAGCCACGTGGTCGGTACGCGGGTGCCGGGCCACCTCGGCCGGCGTGCCGGCCTGCACGATCCGCCCGGCCTCCAGCACCGCGATGCGGTCGGCCAGCACCAGCGCGTCCAGCGGGTCGTGCGTCACCGCGAGGCAGCAGCCCTCGTACTCCCCGACCAGCCGGCGCAGCTCGGTCCGCAGCGCCGCCCGGGTGCCGGCGTCCAGCGCCGACAGCGGCTCGTCCAGCAGCAGCAGCCGCGGCCGCGGGGCCAGCGCCCGGGCCAGCGCCACCCGCTGCGCCTGTCCGCTGGACAGCCGCCCGGGCCGCACGGCGGCGAGCTCGGCCACCCCGACCCGGGCCAGCCACTGCGCCGCGACCGCCCGCGCGGCGGCCCGGCGCATCCCGCGGGCACGCAGGCCGAAGGCGATGTTGTCGGCCGCGGACAGGTGCGGGAAGAGCCGGTGGTCGGCGAACACGTACCCGACCGGCCGGTGCTCCGGCGGCACCCACACGCCGGCCGCCCGGTCGTCCAGCACCGTGTCGCCGAGCGCCACCCGGCCGGCGGCCAGCGGGTCCAGCCCGGCCAGCGCGCGAAGCACGGTGGTCTTGCCGGCGCCGTTCGGCCCGACCACCGCCAGCACCTCGCCGGGCGCCACCCGCAGCTCGACCACCGCCTCGAACGCCCCGCGCCGGACCCGCAGGACGGCGTCCAGCGTCATGCCGCCAGCCCGCCGACCCAGCGGCCGCGCAGCGCGACGAGCACCACCACCGACACCGCGATCAGCACCAGGCTCAGCGTCACCGCGCCGGCCGGGTCGGTCTCCAACGCCAGGTAGACAGCGATCGGCACCGTCTGGGTACGGCCCGGGAAGTTGCCGGCGAACGTGATCGTCGCGCCGAACTCGCCCAGTGCCCGGGTCCAGCACAGCACCGCGCCGGCCACGATACCGGGCGCGACCAGCGGCAGCGTGACCCGCCGGAACACCGTCCACCGGGACGCCCCCAGGGTGGCCGCCGCCTCCTCGAACCGGCGGTCCATCCCGCGCAGCGCGCCCTCCACCGCGATCACCAGGAACGGCATCGCCACGAACGCCTCGGCCAGCACCACCGCCGCGGTGGAGAACGGCAGGGTGACGCCGAACCAGGCGTCCAGGTACCGGCCGAGCACCCCGCGGCGGCCCAGCGCGAGCAGCAGCGCCACCCCGCCGACCACCGGCGGCAGCACCAGCGGCACGGTGACCAGCGCCCGCACCATCCGCAGGCCGGGGAACGCCGACCGGGCCAGCACCCAGGCGACCGGCACACCGGCCAGCAGGCACACGGCGGTGGCCAGTGTGGCGGACAGCACCGACAGCCGCAGCGCCTGCAGCACGACCGGGCTGCGGAGCTGGCCGGGCAGGGTGCGCCACGGCGCCCGGACCAGCAGCGCCGCCAGCGGCAGGACGAGGAACGCCAGCCCCATGGCGGCCGGCAGCCATAGCACCGCCGGCAGCCCGGACCGCTGGCGGGTGGGCGCCGTCCGGGTCATGGCAGGGTGAAGCCGGCGTCCCGCAGCACCGCCCGGCCGTCCGCGGACAGCACGTACGCGACGAAGGCGCGCGCCGCCGCGGCGTTCCTCGCATGCGCAAGCGCGGCGATCGGGTACCTGTTCACCGCCTCGCCCGCCTCCGGGATCTCGATGCCGGTGACCTTGCCGGCGGCCGCCTGCACGTCGGTGCGGTACACCAGGGCGGCGTCCACCTCGCCGAGCTGCACCTTGGACAGCGCGGCCTTGACGTCCTTCTCCAGCGTCACCGGGTGCGCGGTGACCCCGACGGCTCGTAGCAGCTTCACCGCGGCCGCGCCGCACGGCACCTGCTCGGCACACAGCGCCACCTTGATGCCGGGCCTGGCGAAGTCGGCCAGGCCCACGACCTTCGCCGGGTTGCCCGCCGGAACCGCGATCTCCAGCACGTTGCTGGCGAAGGTCTGCGGGCCGCTCGCCTCGCCGGCCGCGGTGACCGTCTCCATGGTGGCCGGCGACGCGGAGGCGAACACGTCCGCGGGTGCCCCCTGTGCGATCTGGGTGGCCAGTTCGGAGCTCGCCCCGAAGCTGAACGTGACGTGAGTCCCGGGGTGGGCCGCCTCGAACCGGTCGCCCAGCGTGGTGAAGGCCCCGGTCAGCGACGCGGCGGCGAACACCGTCAGGTCGCCGGTCACGACGCCGCCGTCCTGCTGCCCCGCCCCGGCCGGGGTGCGGTCGTTCTCCGACCCGCAGCCGGCCGCCGCCGCCGTGGCCAGCAGCGCGACCCATCCGCGCAGTCTCATCTCCTCGCCTCCGCGCCCGCTCCGCGCCTGGCTCGTTCCTCGCTGCGAAGCTCACCCAACGTCGGCTCGGGCCTCATCGCCGTTCCTCCCTGGTCGCGGCCCGCGGGTGCGCCTCGGCGGCGGGCCTGGGATCCTCGATCTCGACCACGACGTTCGTGGACTTCACCACCGCCACCGCCAACACCCCCGGCTCCAGGCCGAGCTCGTCGGCGGCCTCCCGGCTCATCAGCGACACCACCCGGAACGCCCCACACTGGAGGTCCACCTGCGCCATCACGCCGTCCCGGCGGACGACGGTGACGATGCCGCGAAGGTGGTTGCGCGCGGACTGGCGGCCACCCTCGCCGGGGCGTGGCTCGCCCGCCTGGGCCTGTACGAACGCGGCCAGCTCCCGGCCGTCGACGGCGAGCCGGCCGGACTCGCCCCGCACGGTGGCCAGCCGCCCTGCGTCGGCCCACCGGCGGACGGTGTCATCTGAGACGCCGAGCAGCTCGGCCGCCTCGCTGATCCGCAGCTGCGTCACAAAACCGCATGGTACGCCGCATCTGCGGATCTGCCGCCCCAGACCCTGCCGTCCAGGCCCAGGTTCCAGACCCGCCGTCCCGGACCCGCCGTCCCGGACCCGCCGTCCCGGACCCGCCGTCCCGGACCCGCCGTCCCGGACCCGCCGTCCCGGACCCGCCGTCCCAGTCCTGCGGTCCCAGTCCTGCGATTCCACACCTGCGATTCCAGACCCGCGGTCACAGACTCGCGATCAGAGACCCGCGATCCCAGACCTGCGATCCCGGGCCTGCGACTCCAGACCCGCCGTCCCACACCCGCGATTCCAGACCCGCGGTCAGAGGTCGAGCAGGGACTCCAGCCCGACGGTGACCCCCGGCCGGGACGCCACCCGCCGCACGGCGAGCAGCACGCCGGGCATGAACGACACGCGGTCCACGCTGTCGTGCCGGATGGTCAGCGTCTCCCCGGCGGCGCCGAACAGCACCTCCTGGTGAGCCACCAGCCCGGCCAGCCGGACCGAGTGCACCCGGATGCCGTTCACCTCGGCACCGCGGGCGCCGTCGGCCGCGGTCGTGGTGGCGTCCGGTGGGGCGGCCAGTCCGGCGTCGGCGCGCGCGGCCGCGATCAGCTCGGCGGTGCGCGCCGCGGTGCCCGACGGGGCGTCCACCTTCTGGGGGTGGTGCAGCTCGACGATCTCGACCGACTCGTAGAACCGGGCGGCGAGCTGCGCGAACCGCATCGACAGCACCGCACCGACGGCGAAGTTCGGCGCGATGAGGATGCCCAGATCCGGCCGCTCGGTGCTCCACTGCCGCAGTGTGTCCAGCCGCTGCGGCGTGAACCCCGAGGTGCCCACCACGCAGTGGATGCCGTTGTCGATGGCCCACCTGATGTTGTCCATCACCACGTCCGGGTGGGTGAAGTCGACGACCACCTGGGCGCCGGCGTCGGAGACCGAGAACAGCCAGTCGCCGGCGTCCACCATGGCGACGACCTCGAGGTCGTCCACCGCCTCCACGGCGCGGACCACCTCGGTCCCCATCCGCCCTCGCGCCCCGATGACCCCGACCCGGATCGGTTCTGTGCTCATCTGTCCGGCTCCGCGCTCGCTCCGCACCTGCACGCTGGGATGCTCACCCGCCGTCGCCTCGCGCCATCACAGCAGCACTCCGTCGAAGTCGGACTCCTCGAACGGGCCGATCACCGAGAGCGAGCGGGGCCGCGCCAGCAGGTCGGCGGCAAGCTCGCGGATGTCGTCCGGGGTGATCGCCTCGACGGTGGCCAGCAGGTCGTCCACGCAGAGCACCTCCCCGTACACCAGTTCGGCCTTGCCGATCCGGCTCATCCGGCTGCCGGCGTCCTCCAGCCCGAGCACCAGGCCGCCCTTGACCTGCCCCTTGCCGCGGGCCACCTCGACGTCGGTCAGCCCGTGCTCGGCCACCTCGGTCAGCACCTCGGCGATGATGCCGATCGCGTCGTGCACCTTGTTCGGCTGCACCCCGGCGTAGACCCCGAAGGCGCCCGCCCCGGCGTACTGGGAGGTGAAGGAGTACACCGAGTAGGCCAGCCCGCGGTTCTCCCGGATCTCCTGGAACAGCCGGGAGCTCATCCCGCCGCCGAGCGCGTTGTTCAGCACCGCCAGCGCGAACCGCCGCTCGTCGGCGCGGGCCAGCCCGGTGCCGCCGACCACCAGGTGGGCCTGCTCGGTGGGCCGGTGCAGGGTGGTGAGCCGGCGGGCCGGCCGGCGCGGCACCCCGCCCCCGGACCGCGGCGGCTGCGGCGGCGCGTCCCCGCCGAGCGCGGCCCCGAACGCCTTGCGTACCAGCCGCACCACGGTCCGGTGCTCCACCTGGCCGGCCGCCGCGACCACCATGGCCGGCAGCCGGTACCGGCGTCGCCAGTACCCGGCGACCTGGTTGCGCGCGATGGACTCGATCGACTCCACCGTGCCGAGCACCGCCCGGCCGAGCGGATTGTCCCCGAACAGCACCTCGGCGAACATGTCGTGCACCAGGTCGCCCGGATCGTCGTCCCGCATCGCGATCTCTTCCAGGATCACGCCGCGCTCGTTGTCCACGTCGTCGGCGTTGATCGTGGCGTTGAGCACCACGTCGCAGACCACGTCCACGGCCAGCGGCAGGTCCTCGTCCAGCACGTGCGCGTAGTAGCAGGTGTTCTCCTTGGTGGTGAACGCGTTGAGCTCACCGCCGACGGCGTCCATGGAGGCCGCGATGTCCAGCGCGGACCGGCGCGCCGTCCCCTTGAACAGCAGGTGCTCCAGGTAGTGCGAGGCGCCGGCCAGGCTGGGCACCTCGTCCCGCGACCCGACGCCGACCCACACCCCGAACGCCGCCGAGCGGACGCCCGGCATCGACTCGGTGACGACCCGCAGGCCACCGGGCAGGACCGTACGGCGGATCACGCCGCCGTCCCGCCCGGTCACCAGGGTGCGTGTGCTTCCCGGCCGCTGCAGCGCGGCGGCCGGGGCTCCGGCCTCCCTCACCCTTCGGAGCCGGCCGAACCCGCCGCGGCCTCGGCCCCCTCAGGCTCGCCCTTGTCCGCCTCGACCTTGACCAGCGAGAGGCTGATCTTGCCGCGCGGGTCGATCTCGGCGATCTCCACCTGCAGCTTGTCACCCACGTTCACGACGTCCTCGGTCTTGTTGACCCGCTTGCCGCCGCCGAGCTTGCTGATGTGCACCAGCCCGTCCTTGCCGGGCAGCAGCGACACGAACGCCCCGAACGGCGCGGTCTTCACCACCGTGCCCATGTACCGCTCGCCCACCTGCGGCATCTGCGGGTTGGCGATCGCGTTGATCCGGTCCACGGCGGCCTGCGCGGACGGGCCGTCGGCGGCGCCCACGTAGATCGTGCCGTCGTCCTCGATGGTGATCTCGGCACCGGTCTCGTCCTGGATGCCGTTGATGACCTGGCCCTTCGGGCCGATCACCGCGCCGATCTTGTCCACCGGGATCTTGATCGTGGTGACCCGCGGCGCGTACGGGGACATCTCGTCCGGCTCCGCGATAGCCTCCAGCATCACATCCAGGATGTGCAGCCGGGCGTCCCGGGCCTGGGTCAGCGCCTGCGCCAGCACCTCGGAGGGGATGCCGGCCAGCTTGGTGTCGAGCTGCAGCGCGGTCACGAAGTCCTTGGTGCCGGCGACCTTGAAGTCCATGTCGCCGTAGGCGTCCTCGGCGCCGAGGATGTCGGTCAGCGCGACGTACTCGGTCCTGCCGTCCACCTCGTCGGAGACCAGGCCCATTGCGATGCCGGCAACCGGTGCCTTCAGCGGCACACCGGCGTTCAGCAGCGACATGGTGGACGCGCAGACCGAGCCCATCGAGGTGGAGCCGTTCGAGCTGAGGGCCTCGGACACCTGCCGGATCGCGTACGGGAACTCCTCGCGGCTGGGCAGCACCGGCACCAGCGCCCGCTCGGCCAGGGCACCGTGCCCGATCTCGCGGCGCTTCGGCGAGCCGACCCGGCCGGTCTCACCGGTCGAGTACGGCGGGAAGTTGTAGTTGTGCATGTACCGCTTGGTCTTCTCCGGTGCGAGCGTGTCGAGCTTCTGCTCCAGGGCCAGCATGTTCAGCGTGGTGACGCCCAGGATCTGGGTCTCGCCGCGCTCGAACAGGGCCGAGCCGTGCGTGCGGGGCAGCACCTCGACCTCCGCGGCGAGCTGCCGGATGTCGGTCAGGCCGCGGCCGTCGATGCGCACCTTGTCGCGGACGATGCGCTGCCGCACCAGCTTCTTGGTCAGCGAGCGGACCGCCGCGCTGATCTCCTTCTCGCGGCCCTCGAACTTCTCCGCGAGCCGCTCGGCGGCCAGGCCCTTGACCCGGTCCAGCTCGGACTCGCGCCCCTGCTTGCCGGCGATGGTCAGCGCGCTGGCCAGCTCCTCGCTGACCGCCGACTCCACGGCGGCGTACACGTCGTCGCCGTAGTCGGCGAAGATCGGGAACTCCGCGGTCGGCTTGGCGGCCTTCGTGGCCAGTTCCTGCTGCGCCTCGCACAGCAGGCGGATGAACGGCTTGGCCGCCTCCAGGCCCTGCGCCACGACCTCCTCGGTCGGGGCGGTGGCACCGGCCGCCACCAGGTGCAGGGCGTTGGCGGTGGCCTCGGCCTCGACCATCATGATCGCGGTCTCGTCACCCACGATGCGGCCGGCGACGACCATGTCGAAGGTCGCCTGCTGGAGCTGGTCGTAGGTCGGGAAGGCCACCCACTGGCCCTCGAGCAGCGCGACCCGGACGGCCCCGATCGGGCCGGAGAACGGCAGCCCGGCGAGCTGGGTGGACATCGAGGCGGCGTTGATGGCCACCACGTCGTACATGTCCTTCGGGTCCAGCGACATGATCGTGACGACCACCTGCACCTCGTTGCGCAGGCCCTTGACGAAGCTGGGGCGCAGCGGCCGGTCGGTCAGCCGGCAGGTGAGGATCGCGGCCTCGCTGGGCCGGCCCTCGCGGCGGAAGAACGACCCGGGGATGCGGCCGATCGCGTACATCCGCTCCTCGACGTCCACCGTCAGCGGGAAGAAGTCGATGGCCTCGCGCGGCTGCCTGGCCGCGGTGGTGGCCGACAGCAGCATCGTCTCGTCGTCGAGATAGGCGACCGTGGAGCCTGCGGCCTGCCGGGCCAGCCGGCCGGTCTCGAAGCGGACGGTTCGGGTGCCGAAGCGACCGTTGTCGATGGTCGCCACGGATTCGTGCACGGTGTTGTTGTCCGACACGGACAACTCCCTTCCTCGTCGCCGCGCCGGGGCTCGGCGGCGGACGCGGAAGTCGTACGCGTGCCGGTCTTCGATCGAAGCGCTCGCAACGTACTGCTGCGGGGGCCACTACCGAGGACCGGCCGGCGGCGCTATCCGTACACCGGCGGAGCGGATCGGCTCGGCTGTTGTGTGCCGCGCGGGGCCCGCGCGGGTTGTCGATGGTCCCGGGCACGGGGCCGTACCACGGGATCGGGGAAGCGGCACGGTGCCACTCCCCCGGTGATCCTATCGGCGCAGGCCGAGTCGCTCGATGAGCGACCGGTAGCGTTCGATGTCGGTCTTGGCCAGGTACTGCAGCAGCCGGCGGCGACGGCCGACCAGCAACAGCAGCCCGCGGCGGCTGTGGTGGTCGTGCTTGTGGGTACGCAGGTGCTCGGTCAGGTCGCTGATCCGCTTGCTGAGCATGGCCACCTGGACCTCAGGAGACCCGGTGTCGTTCTCGACGGTGGCGTAGTCCGTCATGATCTTCTTCTTGGTGTCGCTGGCGAGCGCCACAGGTCTCCTTCATATCTGGTCGAGTGTGTCCCCCGGTCCTCGCCACGGAGGCAACAAGCACACTGCCGGCGTCGGCCGACGTTGACCCGACGATAACAGCCGGCCACCCTCCGCCGCCAACCGCCGCGCTCAGCCGAACGGATGCCGCCAGCGCAGGCCAGGAAAGCGGGCGAAGTCACGATCCGCAGTGATCCATTCACACCCGTGCTCAACCGCCAACGCGGCGAGGTAGGCATCGGGAACCAGGTTGCCCTTCGCCTCCGCCCGTCGACAGAGATGCGCGAACAGATCCCAGTGCCGCGGTCCCGGTGCCACCGACACCGTGTTCGGGTGTCCGCGTACGGCATCTGCGAAGGCCCACACCTCCTCGAGGGTGCTCGGGCGGTCGAGGATCTTCGGATTCGTTGCGATGCGCACCACCGCGCTGAGTACCAGATCAGAGCAACCGAATGGTTCATCTCCGTTCAGCGCGTCAATGAGCCAGCGGTTGTACAGATCGTGGTCAACCGCACCCTGCTTGTGCGCGTTGAGCAGAATGTTGACGTCGCAGAGGATCACCTCCCGTCCGACTCCATCAACTCGAGCAGGGCCGCGTTGTTGTTGAGGTCGACGCCAGGTCGTGGCCCGCCTGGGCTGGTGGGCAGCTCGGTGAGCGGAGTCCATGCAGCGGAGCGGCGCAGGAAGGACGCCCGGAGCGCGTCCTGGACGAGCTCACTGAGCGTCCGGCCGGTAAGAGCCGCCCGTTGTTTCGCCTCGGCGAGCAGGTCGTCGTCGAAGGTCACCGTGGTACGAGTACTCATGCATCAGATCATACATGACGTGCACCTTGATGCACCCGATCTAACTGACGAGGGCGCGGGTCTGCTCGACGTCGGCCTTC
>WNGB01013214.1_pt1 | contig 11138 bp, 7 predicted proteins | sample 5400681 | NCBI WGS metagenome assembly WNGB01 (sample SAMN13153367, study PRJNA577476) | soil metagenome | isolation source: 115 cm soil or saprolite under grassland replicate 2 | place: USA:California | collected 2016-06-15 | reverse complement strand
CCCTCGATCACCCGGCGGAGCAAGGACGTGAGCGTCTCGAGCTCTTCGGCGCTGAGCACGCGCGCCGCGAACTCGTTCGCCGCCATCGACTCCGTCGCGAGCCGGTCGCGAAGCGCGATCGCCCGCTCGGTGAGCCGGATGCGCGTCGCGCGCCCGTCCCGAGGGTCCGGCTCCCGGCGGACCAGGCCGTCTCGCACCATGCGGTCGATGGTCCGCGCCACCGTCGGCGGCTCGATCGCCACCACCCGACTCAGCTCGCGCTGGGTCTGGCCGTCCTCGGCGTACAGGAACAGCAGGATCGCCCACTGGCCCAGCGCGACGTCGTGGCGCCGGAGCCGTCCCGAGAACAGCTGCGCGATCAGGCGGGCCGTGCGGTTGACCAGGTAGCCGAGGTTGTCCTCGATGGCGTAGGTGGCCTGGTCGGCCCCGGCCTCGGCGGCCGTCATCCGGATCTGCCATCCCATGGGTCGCTCCTCGCAGGCTCCGGCTCCATCGGTAGGTAGCATACTACCGATCTCGATAGCATGCTACCGGAATCTCCGTCGCGCGGCGGCGAGGACCAGCGCGAGCGCGACCAGCGCCGGGGCGGCGCGGGCCGGGCCGGTCAGGGTGATCGAGGCGCCGGGCAGGCGGGCCGCCCAGCGGGCGACGGCGACCAGCCCGATCAGGAACGGGTCGGCCAGGCGGCACGCGAGGGTCGCCGCCGGCGGAGCGACCGGTGCGGCGGCGGCGGCGACCACGCCCAACAGCATCGGCCCACCGGCAAGCGGGATGCCCGCAAGGTTGGCGGGCAGCCCGGCCAGGGAGAGCCGGCCGAGCGCCAGGGCCAGGGCGGGGAGCGCGGTGGCCTGGGCGCCGAGGGTGACGCCCGCGGCCGTCCGGGCGCGCTCGGGGAGGCGGCCGGGCAGGACACCGCCGGCGAGCGGGCCGAGCCACAGCACGCCGGCGGTGGCGGCCACCGAGAGCCGGAAGCCGAGCGCGCCGGCCAGGCCGGGGTCGGCCAGCAGCAGCACGACCACGGCCAGGCAGAGGGCCCGGCGACCGCCAGGACCGCGGCCGGTGGCCACGCCGAGCAGCACCAGCGTGGCCATCACGCCGGCCCGCAGCACGCTCGGCTCCCAGCGGGTGAGCACCACCAGCAGCACGACCATGACCACGCCGGCCGTGGCCAGGGCGGGCCGCTCCAGGCCGAGCGCCCCGGCCAGCCACAGCCCGGCGGCGAGCACCACGGCGAGGTTGGCGCCGCTGACCGCCATCAGGTGGGTGAGCCCCGCCGCCCGGAACGCCTCCTCGAGGTCGGACGGCAGCAGCGAGGTGTCGCCCAGCGCCATGCCGACCAGCAGCCCGGCGCGGTCGGGCGGCAGGCTGGCAAGCGCCCGCCGCGCGGCCTCCCGCACCGCCTCGCTGGCCCGCAGCACCCGGGAGGTGGGCGGTGCCCGCGCCTGCACCAGCGGGTGGGTGAGGACCACGGCCGGGCGGTGGCCGAGCCGGTCGGCCAGGCGCGCCCGCCCCAGCCCGGCGCGCAGCCACAGCCGGGCGCCGACCCCCAGGCGGCCCGCGGAGGCGGGCAGCGTGGACCCGGCCCGTTCCCGGGTGCGCCACGCCCGCCCGCCGGCGGTGACGCGCCGCACCGACAGCACCACCCAGCGGCCGCCCCAGGCGAGCGGGCGCGGCTCCTCGGCCACCGTGGCCGCCACCTCGACCATCCCCGGCCGCCCGGCGAGGGCGGGCAGCAGTCCGCCCCGGACCGCCGCCGCGCGCACCCCCGCCACCGCCGCCCCGGACGCCAGCAGCGTCAGCAGCACCAGCAACCCCGCCGCCCCGCCCGGTCGGGCCCTCCGCCCAACCCCTGCAGCCACCCCCGCCTGCCGGCCGAGCGGCAGGAGCCATACCCGCTCGCGGGGGCGGGGCTGGCTGGGCGGTGCTTGGTCGGGGCGGGGGCTGTGGGCGGTGGCGAGGCAGGTGGCGGCAAGGCAGAGGGCGGTCAGGCAGGTGGCGGCGGGGACCCATGGCGGCTTCGGGCCGAGCTGGGCGCCGAGCAGGACGCCGGCGGCGGTCGCGGCGGCAAGGGCGACCCCGTCGGGGTCGGGGTCGGCCGCGCGGTCGCGCCTCACCCCACCGTCACCAGGTCCTTGAGCTGCTCGAAGCGGCGCTGACCGATGCCGGGGACCTCCAGCAGCTCGTCGACCGAGCCGAACGGGTGGGCCGAGCGGTAGGCGACGATGTGGCCGGCGGTCACCTCGCCGACCCCGGGGAGGTGTCGAGCTGCTCGACGGTGGCCGTGTTGAGGTCGAGCGGCGCGGCCGGCGTCCCCGCGCCCGCGGCGCCGCCCGGACCGGCGACGCCGGCAGCGGCCGCGGCGGCCGGCTCGCCCTTTGCAGGGACGCGGACCTGCTCGCCGTCGACCAGCTTGCGGGCCAGGTTGACGGCGTCCAGGTCGGCGCCGGCCGCGGCGCCCCCTGCGGCCCTGATCGCGTCCTGCACCCGGCTGCCGGCGGCCAGGCGCACCAACCCGGGACGGCGGACCCGGCCGGCGACGTGCACGGCGACCCGGCCGCCGGCCCGCTCCTCCGGCAGGGCGCGTGGCAGCGGCTCGGCGGCGGCGCCGGCCGTCTCGTCCGCGGCGGGGACGGTCAGGTGCGGCGCCGCCCGCAGCCAGACGACGCCGGCGCCGAGCAGCGCCGCCAGGACGAGGACGGCGACCGCGGCCCGCTGGCGGCCGGCGCCGGCCAGCAGGCCCGCCATCCGGGCGCGCCGGCCCTCTGGCAGGACGAACGGAGGCAGCTCGGACATGGCGCTCCTTCGGCGACGCGGCGGTGGGGCGCGACCCTAGCCCGATCGCCCGTCGCCGGCCTGCCCCCGTCCACACCCCCCGGGGGAGCGCGGCGAGCTACCGCTAGCGTGCGGTGACGACGTTGACCAGCTTGGGCGGGACCACCACCACGCGCGCGACCGGCCGGCCGGCGACGGCGGCCTTGACGCGCTCGGAGGCAAGTGCGGCCGCCCGCAGCTCCTCCTCAGGCACCTCGGGGGCGACCTCGATCCGGTCGCGGACCTTGCCGTCGACCTGGAGCACGCAGGTGACCCGGTCGGCGCGGACCAGCTGCGGGTCGAAGCCCGGCCAGGCGGCCAGGTGCACCGAGCCGTGGTGGCCGAGCACCCGCCACAGCTCCTCGGTCACGAACGGGGCGAGCGGGGCCAGCAGCAGGACCAGCCGCTCGGCCGCGTCACGCCGCTCGGCCGCGGTGGCACGCCCGCCGCGGACCGCGTCGGCCAGGCCGTTGGAGAGGATCATCAGCTTGGAGATCGCGGTGTTGAAGCGGAACCGCTCCAGGTCGTCGCCGACCGCCGCGGTGGTGCGGTGGGCCAGCCGCGCCAGCTCCGGGTCGGCGGGCCCTTCCGGCTCCTCGAGGGCCGCGTGGACCGCGCGCCAGACGCGCTGCAGCCAGCGGGCGGTGCCCTCCGGCGAGACGTCGGCCCAGTCCACGTCGTCCTCGAACGGTCCGGCGAACAGGATCGTGAGCCGGGCCACGTCGGCGCCGTGCTGGTCGATGATGGCGGCCGGCTCCACCAGGTTGCCGCGCGACTTGCTCATCGCCGCCCCCTGCATCACCACCATGCCCTGGTTGAGCATGGCGGTGAACGGCTCGCTGAAGCCGACCAGGCCCATGTCGTAGAGGACCTTGACGAAGAAGCGGGCGTACAGCAGGTGCAGGATGGCGTGCTCGATCCCGCCGGTGTACTGGTGCACCGGCATCCACCTGGCGACCCGTTCGGGGTCGAACGGCCGCTCCGGGTCGAGCCCGGTGTAGCGGAGGAAGTACCAGGAGGAGTCGACGAACGTGTCCATGGTGTCGGTCTCGCGCCTGGCCTCACCGCCGCAGCGGGGGCAGTCGACCTTCACGAACGCCTCCGAGGCCGCCAGCGGCGAGCGGCCCTTCGGCTTGAAGTCGGTCACGTCCTCGGGCAGCAGCACCGGCAGCTGGTCGTCGGGGACCGGCACCTCGCCGCAGACCGGGCAGTGGATGATCGGGATCGGGCAGCCCCAGTAGCGCTGGCGGGACAGCAGCCAGTCGCGCAGGCGGAAGTTCACCGCCGAGCCGCCGAGCCCGCGGGCCTGCAGGTCGGCGGTGATCCGCGGGATGCCCTCGTCGGTGGCGGGCAGGCCGTCGTAGGGGCCGGAGTTGACCATCACGCCCTCGTGGCTCATCGCCTCGGTGAGGGTGTCGCCGTCCAGCGGCGCCTCCCCCGGCGGCTGCACCACCACCCGAACCGGCAGGCCGTACTTGCGGGCGAACTCGAGGTCGCGCTGGTCGTGGGCGGGCACCGCCATGATCGCGCCGGTGCCGTACTCCATCAGCACGTAGTCGGCAACCCAGATGGGGATGTGCTCGCCGTTGACCGGGTTGACCGCGTGGGCGCCGAGGAACACGCCCTCCTTGTCGCGCTCGGTGGAGAGCCGCTCGACCTCGGTCTCGCGGCCGACCCGGTCGAGGAAGGCGATGAACTCCTCCTCGTAGGGCGAGCCGCGCGCCAGCCGCATGGCCAGCGGGTGCTCCGGGGCCAGCACGAAGAAGGTCGCGCCGAACAGGGTGTCCGGCCGGGTGGTGAACACCCGCACGGTCTCGCCGGTCTCGGCCACCGCGAAGTCGACGTCGGCCCCTTCCGAGCGGCCGATCCAGTTGCGCTGCATGGTCAGGACCTTGTCGCTCCAGCGGTCGGCCAGCTCCTCCATGTCGTCGAGCAGCCGCTGGGCGTAGTCGGTGATCTTGAAGAACCACTGGGTGAGCTCGCGCTTCTCGACCAGGGCGTCGCAGCGCTCGCAGTGGCCGTTGATGACCTGCTCGTTGGCGAGCACCGTCTGGTCGTTGGGGCACCAGTTGACCGGGGAGGCCTTGCGGTAGGCCAGGCCGCGCTCGTAGAAGCGCAGGAACAGCCACTGGGTCCAGCGGTAGTAGTCCGGGTCGCAGGTGTTGAACGTCCGCGACCAGTCGAACGAGGTGCCAAGGCGGTGGAAGGTCGCCCGCTGGGTGTCGATGTTCTGGTAGGTCCACGGCTTGGGGTGGACGCCGCGCTTGATGGCGGCGTTCTCGGCCGGCAGGCCGAACGCGTCCCAGCCGATCGGGTGCAGGACGTTGTGGCCCTGCATGCGCTTCAGCCTGGCGATCACGTCGCCGCCCGAGAAGGCCTCGAGGTGGCCCATGTGGAGGTCGCCCGACGGGTAGGGGAACATGTCGAGGGCGTAGTAGCGCGGCCGGGTGGTGTCGCTCTCGTCGGCCCGGTAGAGCGCCTGCTCCTCCCAGGCCGCGGCCCATTTGGGCTCCACCTGCTGGGGGTCGTAGCGCTCGGCATCCACCGTGGGTCTCCTCGGAAGCTCTCGGGTTCGGGCGCAGCTGCTGCGGCTCGCGCCGCGGCGGCGCGACCAGCATAACAGCAGGCCAACGCGCGGTTTCCGGGGGTCGTTGGGGACCCGTTGGTGCAGGGAGGCAATTTGTCCACTGGACAACCGGACCCGACGGGTGCAAAGTTCCCGCCCATACCGTCGAAGTGGAGCGAGCCGGACGTAGCGCGCTTGGTGGCAGCGGGCGTCGTCCTCCGCCGACATGCCACCAGAGGGGAGGCAGAGTGGTAACCGCTCGCAAGCAGGTCGGTGCCTCGAGCACCTACAGCGCCCTACGCAACTGGCAACCGCCCCGGCCGTCCTACGAGCAGCTCCGCACGGCCAACCAAACCACGTCTGGCGACCTGGAGGTCCTGCTGCGAACCACCGAGGTGGCGCGGCGGCTGCAGGTCAGCGCCCGGACCGTCCTCGCCTGGGCCCAGGCCGGCAAGCTGCCGAGCATCCTGACACCGGGCGGTCACCGCCGCTATCCCGCGCAGGGCGTCGAGCAGGTGCTGGCGACCATGACCGCCGCCGGCGAGCCTCGAACCACTCAAGGGCCCAGCCGCTGACACTCGCAGCCAAGCGGGCCGGTCCCCATGGACCGGCCCGCTGTCCTTCCCGGCCAGGCCCGCCTACCATGCTTGCTCGTCGACGAACCACACCGCATGGGGGTCAGGCATGACGGCAGGGCTGACACTGCCGAGGACCGCCGCGTGGGTCTGGCACGCCGAGCCCCGCTCGATCTTCGGCCTGGATGCCGTGTTCGTCCGCTGCGCCAGCGGCGCCAGCGGGTCGGCTCCCAGCGGGTTCAGCTTCGCCGACAACTACCGGGCGTGGACGGCCGCCAGGGGACCGGCGGTCGTCCCCTGGGCCTGGTTCGGTCCGCCCGCCGGTTCCGACGGGGTCGCGTGCGCCGATGCGCTGGCCACGATCGCCCCCGGCGCGCTGGTGTACGTGGTCGAAGTCGGCGCCGACACCCCCGCCGGCCAGGTGGCCGCGTTCGCCGCGCGCCTGCGCCAGCGCGAACCGGTCGCCATCCTCGGCTTCTCGACCTGGCCGACGCGGGCCGAGGCGGAGCAGGTGGGGGTGCCGTGGGACGCCTGCCTGGAGGCGTTCGACTTCGGGCTCCCGCAGGTCTGCACGGGTACGCAGCGAGGACTGCTGCTGCAGGCCGACAGCCCGGTGGTGGCCGACATGCAGGGCAAGCCGATCCACGTGGCGGTCTTCCCGGACGCCGACCCCGGCTGGGTGGAGAGCGCCCGGTTCGGCGTGCTGGAGCACGCCGGCGTCTCGGCCTGGGCGGTCGACCAGTCCAGCTTCGCGACCTGGCGGCGGCAGCTCGGCGCCGTCGGCGAGGGGCGGCCGGAGCCGCAGATGCCGCCGCCGACCGGCCAGCCGCGACCGGAGCAGGTGCGGGCCGTGGAACCCGCCGGGCCGCGGGAGACGCTCACGCCCGTCCGCTTCTACGAGCCGGGCGAGGAGGCGCTGCTCGCCAACCGGATCCTGGCGGTCGTCCAGGCGCGGCTCGACGCCGGCGGCAAGCTGACCGACGATGAACTCGTCGCTGAGATCGAAGCGGTGCTGCGCGACCGGTAGGCAGGCCCCGATCGATGTGGGGGGAGCTCGCTCCCCCCACGGCCCCCCAAGAGCGCCTGTGCCATGGTCGCCGTGATCGCCGTTCGCGCACAGGGGCCCGGGCGGGCGGGGGCTGCGCCCGCCCGGGGACGGCCGGACGCTGCGCCCGGCCGCTGCCGCTCAGTCGGCGATCCGCAGGGCGACCGCCGGCCTGATCCTGGCCGCCTGGCGAGCCGGCCAGGCGGTGGCGGCCAGCGACGCGACCGCCGTGACCGCCACCAGCACGGCGATCGACAACCACGGGACCGGGAAGGCGCCGCCTGCCGCCTGCAGCTCGTCGTCGTTCTTGAACAGCAGGTAGCTGGTGACGATCGCCAGCCCGGCGCCGAGCAGGATGCCCTCCAGCGCGATGAACGAGCTCTCCAGCAGGAACGCGCGCCGCACGGTGCTGGCGGGGAAGCCGAGCGCCCGCAGCACCCCGACGCTGCGCCGCCGCTCCCGCACCGCCCGGACCATCACCACGCCGAGCCCGGCGATGCCGACCACCAGGCCGAGTGCGAGGAAGCCCTGCAGCAGGCGGAAGAAGGAGCGGTTGGCGGCGTAGTCCAGCTCCACCAGGTGGCGGATGCGGGTGGCGACCAGGCTGTTGGCGAGGAACTCGCCCTGCAGGTCGGCGGCCAGCGCCTGGTCGGAGGCCCCGGGGGCGAGCCGCAGCAGCGCCGCGCTCGCCTCGGCGCCGCCGCCGAACTGCTCCCGCAGGCCCCGCGCCGAGGTGATCAGCGCACTGCCGAAGCTGTGCTCGCCGATGCCGTCGAAGGCGGTGTCGTCGGCGAGGATGCCGGCGATGACCTTGCGCTCGGCCTTGCCGGTGCGCGGGTCGGTGAGGGTCAGCGCGTCGCCGGCGCGGTAGGTGACCGCCTCGGGTCCGGCCCCGGTCTGGCCGAGGTACTGGTCCAGGATCACGTAGCGGGGGTCGGCCAGGACGGCCCGCCAGACGGCCCGGTCGTCGCGACCGAGCCGGTCCAGCCGCTCGTCCAGCGGGAACAGGCCCTGCTCGGCCAGGGCCGAGGTGGCCCCGACCACCGTGCTGTCGATCGGCTTCGGCAGGCCGGGCAGCCCGGTCACCCTGCCTTCCGCGGCGCTCAGCGGCGCGACGCCCTGCACCCTGCCGGCGAAGCGCCCGCCGACGAGGCGCCCGGCCGGGTCGGTGACCGGCGCCGCGGGGTTGTAGTCGACCCGGATCGCGTAGCCGCCTGCGGCATTGGCGACCGCGCGGTCGACGCCGGCGTCGATGACGCCGCCGAGCACCGTGATCAGCACCAGGGTGAACACCACCAGCCCGTACATGATCAGGATCGCCCCGGTGCGGAAGCGCCTGGCCAGCGGGTAGGCCATCGCCAGCCTGGCGGCGAGGCCGGAGGCGGTCGGGCGCCGTACCAGCGGGCGGAACAGCCGCAGCAGCAGCTCCTGGTTCTGGGAGACCAGCAGCACCGCCGAGAAGGTCAGCACCACGCCGAGCACGATGAAGGTGGTGGTGGAGCCGTCGTCGAACACCCTCGGCCGCACGGTGTTGGCGCCAAGCCCCCAGCCGAGCACGGCCAGCGAGGTGGCCGTGTACACCGCCCGCCTGGGGAGGAGGCGGACCAGCAGCGGGCAGAGGGCGAGCGTCGCCAGGGCCGGGTACAGGTAGGTGCCGACGCCCTGGCTCCTGGCGATTGCCACCCAGGCCGCCGCTCCGAAGCCGGCCGCCGCCAGGGTCGAGGCGACCACCCAGCGGCGCTTGAGCCGGCGGCCGCCCTCGCCCGGCAGGTCGCGGATGGCGGCGATGATGTTGACGCGGCTGATGCGGATGCTGGTCAGCGCGACCGTCGCGAAGGCGATCAGGAAGCCCATGGCGAAGCCGTTGACCAGGCTGGTCGAGGTGACGCTGAAGACCAGGTCGAGGCCGCCGTCGTCCTCGCCGAAGCTGGCGAAGATCCTGGCGGCGACCTCGACCACCACCCGGCCGACGCCGAGGCCGGCGAGGACGCCGAGCGAGGCGGCGACCAGCGCGTAGACGGCGCCCTCGACCACGAAGCCGCGGACCAGGCGGCCGCGTCGCATGCCGACGGCCCGCAGCATGCCGAGCTCCGGCTTGCGCTCCTCGGCCAGCATCACGAACACGTTCACCAACAGCAGCACCCCGGCGATGATCGCGAAGCTGCCGATGAACAGGAAGAGGGAGCCGAGCTCGTCGCCGGCCTGCCTGGCTTCCTCGAGGACCTCCTGCTTGGGCTTGTCGACCTCGGTGCCCTGGCTGGTGAGCGGGCCGAGGGCGGCGCGCAGCTTGGCGGCGACCCGGTCGCTGGCGGCGTTGCCGCCCTCCACCCCGCCGGCGTTGGAGACCAGGGTGAGGGTCTCCGGCCGCGCCCGGCCGCCGGCCTCCTGGGCCGCCGCCAGCAGCGTGCCCGGGGCGAAGAAGGCGCCGCTGCCGCCGTAGCCGGCCAGGCCCTGGGTCGGGACCACCCGTGCCACCCTTGCGATGGTGGAGCGGCCGTAGAGGTAGAAGGTGAGGGTGTCGCCGGCCCTGGCGTCGAGGGCGCCGGCGAGCTGGTCGTTGATCACCACCTGGCCGGGGCCGGGTTGCGGCCCGGTCAGGCCGGAGCCGCTCCCGCCGAAGGCGGCCGCGGCGGCGAAGTCGACCTCGAGGACCCCCGCCCGAGGTTCGCCCTTGCGCCCGGGGCCGTCGCCCTTGGCCACCGCCGCGCCGGTCTGGCGGACGGTGAGGATGCCGTCGACGTCGGGATCGGCGCGCAGGCCGGCCAGCCGCTCGGCGGCCTGCTGGCCCTGCGCGGGCGTCGACGAGCTGACCACCTCGTCGATGACGCCGAGGCGCTGGTAGGCGGTCTGCCTGACCGAGAAGTCGAGGGTGTCGCCGACGATCAGGCTGCCGACGATGATCGCGGTGCCGAGCACCGAGCCGGTGACGACCAGGGCCGCCTCCACCCGCCTGCGGCTGATCTGGCGCAGGGCCAGGCGACGCACGACCGGACCGCGCAGGGCGATCGCCGCGGTGGCGAGCACGGCGGCGGCCAGCAGGCCGACCAGGACAGGGGTCAAGTTCGAGTACACGGTCAGACCCCGATCCGCGCCGGCCGGCGCTGCTCGTCGCCGACCAGGCGGCCGTCGCGCATGCGCACCAGCCGGCCGGCCGACCCGCCGACACCGGGGTCGTGGGTGACCAGCACGATCGTCTGGCCTTCCTGGCGGTTCAGCTCGTGCAGCAGCCCGATCACCTGGTCGGCCATGTGGGTGTCGAGGTTGCCGGTCGGCTCGTCGGCCCAGACGATCGCCGGCCGCGCGGCCAGCGCCCTGGCGATCGTCACCCGCTGCTGCTCACCGCCGGACAGCTCGCCCGGGCGGTGGGCGACCCGGTGGCCGAGCCCGACCCGCTCCAGCATCTGCACGGCGGTCGCCCTCGCCGGCTTGGCGGGCACGCCGTTCAGCAGCAGCGGCAGCTCGACGTTCTCGGCCGCGGTGAACACCGGGATGAGGTTGAAGGACTGGAAGATGAACCCCATCGTGCGGGCCCGGTGGGAGGTGCGGCGGGCGTCCGACATCGCGAACAGGTCGCGGCCCTCGACCAGCACCCGGCCGCCGTCGACGTCGTCGAGGCCCGACAGGCAGTTCAGCAGCGTGGTCTTGCCCGACCCGCTCGGCCCCATCACCGCCACCAGCTCGCCGCGGCGCACGGTGAGGTCGAGGCCGGACAGGGCTTCCACCTCGACGCCGCCGGTGCGGTACACCTTGCGTACCTGCTCGGCGACGAGCAGCGGGCCGGGCTGGTGGTCCTCCGTTTGATCCATGGCTCCTCCGAGATCGGTGGCTCTCGAGAGCCAAGGCTCCACCGCGCCCACGCTGGGCACCATCGGGGATCCCCCCGGAAGATCCCCCAGCCGACCCCAGGGTCGCTGGGGGACTTCCCCTACCGCCTACGCGGGGCGGTCCAGGACGTCGTCGTCGGAAGCGTGGGTGGTAGGGGCCGCCTGGTTGGCGAGGGGGAGGCGCAGCTCGAAGCGGGCACCCGAACCGGCGGCGCCGCTGGGCTCCCCCACCAGCAGCTCACCCCCCTGCGCCTGCGCCAGCTGCCTGGCGATGTACAACCCCAACCCCACCCCACCCGCCCGCCGGGTCGCCCCCG